>Ga0105095_10001723_pt1 | contig 11605 bp, 15 predicted proteins | sample PPLLak2March2015_2_FD_79180 | JGI IMG/M metagenome (GOLD analysis project Ga0105095, IMG submission 79180) | Freshwater sediment microbial communities from Prairie Pothole Lake near Jamestown, North Dakota, USA - PPLs Lake P8 Core (3) Depth... | ecosystem: Environmental > Aquatic > Freshwater >... | reverse complement strand
TGAACGCGGCCCGGGTTTACGGGATCAGCGCGGCGGACGTCCGCAAGTACGCCGGTCGCGACCGCATCGCCCGCGAGCGGCTCGCCTACAGCGAGCATCCGGATCCGCACTATCTGACCTATGGGCCGAAGACGCGGCGCGAGTTCCTCAACCTGCTCGCGTGGAACGGCGGGTCGCACGCCTAGCGGTTCGATCGGGGGGCGCCGCTCATTAGCAACCCAGGACGCGTCGCATCCGGAAGCCCTGACGGCCGCCGTGGATCAGGATCAGTGCGTGGCGTTGCGGCGCGCTTCGCCCATGCGACACGCGAGCGAGAATGCGTTCTTCAGCGCGCCCGCGTTCGCTTTGCCCTGGCCCGCGATGTCGTACGCGGTGCCGTGCGCGGGCGTGGTGATCGGGATCGGCAGGCCGCCCTGCACGGTGACGCCGCGCTCGAAGCCCATCAGCTTCATCGCGATCTGGCCCTGGTCGTGATACATGGTCACGATGCCGTCGTAGGCGCCGCCGCGAGCCCGTACGAAGATCGTGTCGGCGGGGAAGGGGCCGTCGGCGGGCCATCCCCGCTCGGCGGCGCGCTTCACGCCCGGCGCGATCACGTCGATCTCCTCGCGGCCGAAGTTGCCGTTGTCGCCGTTATGGGGGTTGAACCCGCAGACGGCGAGCCGGGGCTGCGCCTTGCCGGCGGCCTGCAGGCCGCGGTAGAGCAGCCCGATGCCATCGGCGACGCCTTCCATTGTCAGGAGCGCGGAGACGTCCTTGAGCGGCACGTGCGACGTGATGCGGGAAGTCCACAGGTCCTCGAGCACGTTGAACTCGACGCACGGCCCGGCCCATCCGAGCACCTCCGCGAACCAGTGCATCTCGTCGGGGTGGTTCATGCCGCCGGCGCGGAGCGCGCCCTTGTTTAGGGGCGCGAAGCAGAGCGCATCGGCTTTGCCCGAGCGCACGAGGTCGACCCCCGTCAACAACCCGTCGAGCATGAACCGGCCGTTGTCCGGGCCCGCGATGCCGAGCGAAAACGCCGGGGCGCCCAGGCCCTTCCACTCTACGAAAGTCAAGTTTGCGCGGACGTCCATGCTCGCGCGGCTGGCGATGAGCAGCACGTCCGCGCCGCGCGTCGTCTCCGGGTCGGCGAGCAACTTCGCGACGATCTCCGGCCCGATTCCGGCGGGGTCGCCGGCGAAGAGCGCGACGGTCGGACGCATCGCCATCAGTCGATCTTCACTTTCGCGTCGCGGATGAGCTTGCCGGCGCGTTCGCAGCGCACGAAAGTCATGTGCCGCGTTCGGTCCGACACGGCGAAGCCAAGAGCGTCGACTGTGAAGCGCGCGCATGCCTCGCGATCGAGCGAGTTGAGGACGACATGCGTGAGCTGGACCGGCGTCTCGGGGCGGGCGATCGCCGCGCCCGGCTCGCGATCCGCAACGAAGCGGAACACCTGCCCCTCCGGCCCGGCCACGAAGAAGCCGCTCGGGGCACCGAGCTCGTCGAACGCCGCGACGCGTTCCGGCGCGGGCTTCCCGGCGGTCGCGATCCGCGCATGCACGGTCCCGATCTCGTCTTCGGAGCCGGAGAACGTGATCGCAGCGGCCCGCGGGGCGGCGGCCTCGGTCAGCGAAACAAGGTATGGGTGATCGCCGGCGCCGCGGAGAAACGCGGTAGGGCCGCGCCGGCCCGCGTCGAGGAGGCCCCACGTGTCGCGGAAGAATTCAACCGCGGCGTCGCGCCGCGGCAGCTCGAGCTCGACGCTGCGCAGTCTCATGGTGAGCGCGCATCTTACTGCAGCAGACGCTACAAGGGCCCGAGCGGCGCCTCGTCCATCAGCGCGATCTGCTCCTTGAGCTCGAGCACGCGGTCCTGCCAGTAGCGCTGGGTGTTGAACCACGGGAACGCCGCCGGGAAAGCCGGATCGTCCCAGCGCCGCGCGATCCAGGCGGAGTAGTGAATGAGCCGCAACGTGCGCAGCGCCTCGACGAGGGCGAGCTCGCGGCGGTCGAACTCGAAGAAGTCCTCGTAGCCGGCGAGGACGTCGGAGAGCTGCTTCGTCATCGCGGCGCGATCGCCGGAGAGCAGCATCCACAGGTCCTGCATCGCCGGTCCCATGCGGCTGTCGTCGAAATCGACGAAGTGCGGCCCGTCGTCGGTCCAGAGCACATTGCCGGCGTGGCAGTCGCCGTGAAGACGGAGCGTTCTCACGTCGCCCGCGCGGTCGTAGCAGCGGCGCACGCCCTCGAGCGCGAGCTCGACCGCGCTGGTCCAGGCTGCGTGCAGGTCTGGCGGGATGAAATCGTGCGCGAGCAGCCAGTCGCGCGGCTCGATGCCGAAGCTTCCGATGCCCAGGCCAGGACGCTCGACGAACGGTTGCAGCGTGCCGACCGCGTGGATGCGGCCGATGAACCGCCCCATCCATTCGAGGGTCTCGGGATCTTCCAGCTCCGGAGTGCGTCCGCCGCGCCGCGGATACACGGCGAAGCGGAACCCAGCGTGCTCGTTCAGCGTGCGGCCGCAGAGGAGGAGTGGCGCGACGACCGGAATCTCGCGCTCCGCGAGTTCCGCGACGAACGCGTGCTCCTCCTGGATCTGCGCGTCGGTCCAGCGCGCCGGCCGGTAGAACTTCGCCACGACCGGCGGGCCTTCCTCCAGGAAAACCTGGTAGACGCGGTTCTCGTAGCTGTTGAGCGCGATCATGCGCCCGTCGCCGCGCAGGCCGACGGTCTCGAGCGCGTCGAGGACGACGTCGGGAGTGAGGGTGGAGTAGGGATGCGACCCCGCCTCTATCGCGCGAGCGGGGTTCCCGGGCGGCGCGCTCAGAGCCTCCCCGCCCGCATCAGGTGCCACCCGACGCCGTTGCAGAACGGGCACGGGCGCGATTCGAACACGCCGGTCTGCTCGCACGACGTGCAGGTCTTCCAGCCGACCTCGCGGGTCGCGGCCTTGTACTCGCCGCGGCAGCGCCGGCCGTTGGGACTGCGCCCGCAGCGCTGGTTGATCGTCTCGGTCCGGTAGGTCACTGCGTGGCACAGCGAGCAGACGCCCACCGGCCGCAGCTTCTTCGTCAACAGCATCGTTCCTCCTGTCTCCGTCGGCCCGAAACGAAGAACCCCGACCTTGCGGGGCTCCGTGGTTCACGGTTGCTCGGGATGCGCGGAGATCAGAAAAATAACTATACGCCGACTCGGTCAGCGCCGCCGCGAACGGCCGCCGCCTCCGCCTACGAAGCTGCGCGCCTCGTTTACGCGCAGCGGCTGGCCGTGCAGATCCTTGCCGTTGAGGCCCGCGATCGCGGCGAGCGAGTGCTGTTTTCCCGGCATCTCGACGAACGCGAATCCCTTCGACGTGCCGGTGAACATCTCGCGCTTCACCTCCGCCGATTTCACGTCGCCGAACGCCTTAAAGAGATCGATCAGCTCGGCCTCGGTGGCCTGCGGGGCGAGATTGCCTACGAAAATCTCCATTGCGTTCTCCTTGATCAATCTGTGGTCAATTCGTGCGCCGCGGCGTGCCGCGCAGCAGCGCGGGAACGGGCTTGTCGCGCCGGCCGCCGGAGCGCGGCGCGCGGCGCGTGTGGTCGTGCAGCCGGCCGAGGGCCGATTCGTGGCTGGCGGGCTGCGCCGGCTCCTGGTGATCGTGCGCGCCCGTGTGCGCCGGCTGGTGGTGCTTGCGCGCGTGCGCGTCGCGCGGCGGCTGGGCATTCGCCTCGTGCGCTGCCTCGTAACGCGGCTGTGCGTCCGGATCGTGCGGGGCGTGGTGCCGCGGTTGCGCGTCCGGGTCGCGAGTGGCCTGGCGACGTGCTTGCGTGCCCGCCTCGTGCGCTGCCTCGTAACGCGGCTGCGCGTCCGGGTCGTGCGCGGGCTGGTGGCGCGGTTGCGCGTCCGGATCGCGAGTGGCCTGGCGACGTGGCTGCGTGCTCGGCGCGTGCGCTGCCTCGTATCGCGGTTGCGCGTCTGGATCGCGCGCCGGCTGGCGGCGCGACTGTGCGTTCGGGTCGCGCGCGGCGTGGCGGCGTGGCTGCGCGTCGGCGTCGCGCGATTGCTGGCGGCGCGGCTGCGTGCCCGCGCGCGGCCGCGCCTGCGCCTGCGGCCTGGGCTCGACCGGTGTGGCTGGGCGCGGCTCGAACGCTGGCGGGGCAGTGCGCTCGAGCTTGCGCTTGAGCAGCTTCTCGATGTCGGCGAGGAGCGGCGCCTCGTCCGGCGCGACAAGCGAGATCGCCTCGCCCGACACGCCGGCACGGCCGGTGCGGCCGATCCGGTGGACGTAGTCCTCGGGCACGTGCGGCATTTCGTAGTTCACGACGTGCGGCAGCTCCACGATGTCGAGGCCGCGCGAGGCGAGGTCGGTGGCGACGAGCACGCGCACGTCGCCCGACTTGAAGCCGGCCAGCGCCTTGGTGCGCGCGCCCTGGCTCTTGTTGCCGTGGATCGCGGTCGCCTCGATCCCGTCCTTGCAGAGCTGCTCGGCGAGGCGGTTCGCGCCGTGCTTGGTGCGCGTGAATACCAGCACCTGCCGCCAGTCGCCGGAGGACACGAGATGCGCGAGCAGCGCGCGCTTGTGGGTTTGCGGAACGGGATAGACGCGTTGCGCGACGAGCTCGGATTCGGCGTTGCGCCGCGCGACCTGGACCATCGCCGGGTCGTGCAGTAGGCCGCTCGCCAGGCTGCGGATCTCGTCGGAAAAGGTCGCGGAGAAGAGCAGGTTCTGCCGCTTCGCCGGCAGAAGCGCGAGGATGCGCCGGATGTCGCGGATGAAGCCCATGTCGAGCATGCGATCGGCCTCGTCGAGCACAAGGATCTCGACGTGCCGCAGGTCGACGGTCTTCTGGCCGGCGTGGTCGAGCAGGCGGCCGGGCGTTGCGACCAGGATGTCGACGCCGCGGCGCAACGCGTCGATCTGCGGGTTGATGCCGACGCCGCCGTAGACGAGCGTCGTCTTGAGGTGGAGGTGCTTGCCGTAGGTGCGGATGCTTTCCTCGACCTGCGCCGCAAGCTCGCGCGTCGGAGTGAGGACGAGTGCGCGGATGGGATGGCGGGCGGGCGAGGGGGACGCGTTCGCCCGCGAAGCGAGCCGCTGCAGCAGCGGCAAGGTGAACCCGGCGGTCTTGCCGGTGCCGGTCTGGGCGCCGGCGAGCACGTCGCGGCCTTCGAGAATGACGGGGATCGCCTGCGCCTGCACGGGCGTGGGCGACGTATAGCCTTCGTCCGCGACGGCGCGGACCAACTCGGGCATGAGCCCGAGGGCGTGGAACGACTGGGACAACTGGATCTCCTGAGCACGGCCTGCTGCGGCTACACGCCGTCAGAACCGGTTCAGGCAGATGCGATTACGGATTGATGAGATCGGGGGAGTTCGAGAACAACCGCGAGGGCCCGACGCGAACCGGATGAAGATGCGTCAGTGACTTGGGTTGGCACTATACAGGGGTTTCGCGCCTCGCGCCGGGGCCACGGCCTCGGCTGTCGTGAAATGGTGACGCTGCTTGCGAGCGCGTAGGGTCAACCGGCGCCTTTTTGAGGCGTTGAAACACGCAAGCAGCAATATCGCTGCGCCTTATCACCACGAAGGACCTCTACGATGACCCGACTGATCACTCTCCTTTCGGCCGCGGCGTTCGCCGTCGCGAGCGCCACCGCGTTCGCGCAGGGCGCGGGCAAGTCGACCGACGCGCCGAAAGCCACGCCCGCGACCCCCGCCACACCGGCGCAACCTGCGGCGCAGCCCGCTACCCCGGCAACGCCCGCGACGCCCGCCTCGGCCGCGAAGGCCGACGACACGAAGAAGGCAGCCAAGCAGAAGGCGAAGGAGCCGACCAAGGCGCAGACGCGCTCGGGCGACCCGAAGGGCGAAGCCAAAGGCCAGGCGAAGTAACCCGCTTTCGCCGCTTCAGGACGGGAGCAGGGCGAGAGCCCTGCTCCCGTTTTTTATTGCACGCGACACCCGGCGGGCCGGAGACGCCTCGCCTAGAATCGCGTGACGTTGCTTGCCCGGGAGAACGCCTTGGTGCTGAAGAAGAAAGTCGTGAAGAGCGGCGTTCCCGAGACCGGCGGACCCTTCAACCTCGGTGTCACTTATGGCCCCCTGCTGTTCGTCTCGGGCCTGCCGCCGTTCCGGGAGGCCTATGCGCGACAGATGCGTGAGGCGCGCGAGCGCGGGGAAAAACCGCCGCCGTACGTCCCCGAGCCCTTCGACGACCAGGTGCGCGTCGTGATGGACCATGTGAAGGCGGTCGTCGAGGCCGCCGGCTCGAACATGGATTGCCTGCTCAAGGTGATCGTCTGGCTCAAGGACCAGACCAAGGCCGAGGCGTTCGATCGGATCTACCGGACTTACTTCTCGTCGCCCGAGACGCTGCCGGCGCGCACCAGGATGCAGGCCGGCCGCACGCCGATGGACTGCGAGCTCGAAGTTGAAGCGATCGGCTACATCCCGGGCGCGGCCTGGGGCGCGCCGCCGCGGACGCAGCGTGCTGCGAAGGCGCGGAAGAAGGTCGTGAAGAAGCGCAAGAGGTAGTGCGTCCTACGCTCCGTACTGTCGCCCACGAGATCGTCCTCGCGCCCGGGATTGCCGACCCGGGCGATCAGCGACCTCAATGCCGAAACGTGTGATCGTGTTCGACTGGCGCGAGTGCTAGGGCGCCGCGCGGTGCGCCATCAACGCTTCCAGGGCTGTCCGGGCCGGCGCGCCATCGGTGCGCCCCCGGGGCGCTCGTCCTTGTGCCGGAAGCTAATCCGACCCTTGGACAGGTCGTAGGGGGACATCTCGAGCGTGACCTTGTCCCCGGCGAGGATGCGGATGCGATGCTTGCGCATCTTCCCGGAGGCGTAGGCGGTGACTTCGACGCCGTTCGCGAGCGTCACGCGAAAGACGGTGTTGGGGAGCACTTCGTTGACGACGCCCTCCATTTCGATCATCTCTTCCTTCGACATCGGGGGTTCCTCAAAGGCGAAAGACGCCGTGCCCGGCGGCACGAGCCGCCGGGCAGAGCGCAATACGGAACGAGGGCCGCACGCGGCGGCCCGGGAACCGGCTAGAGAACCTTCAGGTTCGTCGCGGAGACCCGGCCGTCGCGGCCGCGCTCCGTGTCGAACGAGACTTTCTGATTCTCGCTGAGGCCGGTCAGGCCGGCGCGCTCCACGGCGGAGATGTGCACGAAGATATCCTTCGCGCCGTCGTCCGGTTGGATGAAGCCGAAGCCCTTGGTGACGTTGAAGAACTTGACGGTGCCAGTAGACATGGTTTTCCTCCAATCTGGCGTCGCCGCGCCCGATATTGGGCAACGGCATCAGAGATCCGATCGGGGAAGACCAACGAGAGCGCCCGGAGGGGGCGAGTAGGACTAGCCGAGACGAATTCGATATGGGGAGTATGGGGGCACCCAGCCTTCTCTGCAAGGCCGGCGGTCGAGGGGGGCCTCCAAAGTCCGCGCCCCTGCAGTATTCTGGCGGGTGAGCCCTTCGAGCGACTTCGCGCCGCCCATGAGCCACAAGCACGAACAGTTCCTGCGCGCCATCTTCCACGACCCGATCAGCGGGAACATCCACTGGCGCGAGGTCGAGTCGCTGCTCCGTCACCTCGGCGCGAAGGTCGAGCAGACCTCGGGCGCGACCGTGCGCGTGGTGCTGAACGGTTACGACGGCACCCTGCACCGCCCGCACCACAGCGGCACGCTCGACCGCCAGGGCGTCAGGGCCCTGCGCGAGTACCTCGCGCGCGCCAAGGCGACGCCGTCGCTGTACGAGGAAGGACGAAAGGCGTAGGGGGTCGGGGACCCGCGCCGAACCCCAGGACCCGGTCGATGAACTTCGCCGGCGCGCCCGGCGACGTGCTGGTCGGGGCGCACGAGCACGAGTTTTGCGCGGGCGGTTTTGCGCGGGCGTGAAGCCGGCAGCGGACCTTACTGCGCCGTCCACCCGCCGTCGACGATAAGGCTCGTCCCGGTCACGAGCGAGGCTGCGGGCGAGGCGAGGAACAGCGCGGCGGAGGCGACCTCCTCCGGCGTGCCGAGGCGGCCGAGCGGGATGCGGTCGTGAACCCATTTCGAGAACTCCGGCCGCGCGAACATCGGCGCCGTCAGCGGCGTTTCGATGAATGTCGGCGCGAGCGAGTTGACGCGGATGCCGTGCGGCGCGAGCTCCAGCGCCATCGCCTTGGTCAGGCCTTCGAGCGCGTGCTTGGTGAGGCAGTAGACGGAGCGGTTCACGGCGCCGACGTGGCCCATCTGCGACGACACGTTGATGATCGCGCCGCCGCGGGCGCGGCGGTCGGCGGTGGCGAGCATCTTGCGCGCGCCCGCCTGGGCGACGAGGAACGCGGCCCGCACGTTCAAATCGAGCAGGCGATCGAGATGCGCTTCGCTGACGTCGACGAACGGTTCGGGAATGTTCGTGCCGGCGTTGTTCACCAGCACGTCGAGCACCGGCATGTCCCCGATCACGCGCGCCAGGGCGCCCGAGTCGGTGACGTCGCACGCGACCGGCACCGCACGGCCCCCGGCCGCCCGGATCGCTGCGGCCGCTTGTTCCAGCTCATCGCTGCTGCGCGCGAGCAGCCACACTTCGGCGCCCGCATTCGCGAGCGCGTCGGCGATGCTCCGACCGAGGCCGCGCCCGGCGCCGGTGACGAGCGCTACGCGACCCTCCAGGGTGAAGCGCGCTGACGCGTCGCTCATGCCGCCTCCGTTTACCGCTCCTTGTCGATCGTGTACTTTGCGCCGCCCAAGCCGTCGGCGACGAACATGACGTGCACGACGGCCTCGGCTCCGCACACGTCGAACGTCCAGCGCTCGCGCCACTCGCCGCTCATCAGGTACGCGGTCTTCAGCTCGGGAACGGCCAGCGGTAGCCAGATCGGCCTGTTGACCGGCCCCATGCGTTGCGCACGCACCGGCTTGACGGCGTTGCAGTCGCTCTTCGATTTGTCCTTTTCGGCAGCTGCCGCCTGCGCACCCTTTGCCGCGGCGGGAATGGCTCCGTCGGCGAGCCGGACCGTGAGGAGCGTCGGCCCGATCGCGTCGAGCTCGCCCAGGGCCTTGCGCAGGCCGTCGAAGAGCGGCGGGCGCTTCGGCAGCTTGTCGAGGAGCTCCTCCGAGCGCTTCCGGTTGCCTTCGCCGACGTTATCGGCATAGAACCCCGCGAGCCTCAGCCTTGCGTCGGCATGTCCCTGCTGCGCGGCCTTGCCGAGCATGTCGTACGCGTTCATCTCGTCCTCGCGCCCGCTGATCGGCCGCGCCGCGAGCGCCTGGTAGCGCTGCGCGTCGATCCGGCCCTGGGCGTCGATGAAGTTCAGCTCGGGCCTCTCCACCGTCAGGGCGTAGACGAGGAACTGTCCCTCGGCATCCCCTTTCGCGGCCGATTTCTGCGCCCAGACCTCTGCGGCGCGCGGATCCGGCTGAGTGCCAACACCGTGGGCATATGCGCGCGCCATCTGCACGAACGCTCGCTCGTCGCCCGCCTCGGCCGCCGCGCGGAACTCCTTGAAGGCGGTGGCAGCGTCGCCGCGCTTCACCGCAGCCACGGCCCGGTCGTAGTCGGCGTGCGCGGTGACGGCGATCGCAACGAGCGCGAACGCGGCTGTTCTCGGCAAACTGGAAAGTCTCATGGTTCTCGCGGTCGGTTCAGTGCACCCGGTGCGGATGGTAACGCGACGAGGACCGATCGATAACGAGCACGCACGTATGCCGGATCAGTGGTTAACTGCTGGCGGAGGGTTTCTCCTGCCATGCGCCGCCGCAATTTCGTCGCCGCGACTTCCGCCATCGCGCTTACGCCGCGTCTCGCCTTCGCGCAGGAGCGATTCCCGTCGCGCCCGATCACGCTGCTCGTGCCGTTCGACGCGGGCGGCGGGCTCGACCTGCACGCGCGTGCGGTCGCGCCGGTGCTCGAAAGACTTCTCGGCCAGCCGGTGGTGATTCTCAATCGCCCTGGAGCAGGGGGCGCCAGCGGCCTGACTTGGGTGCTGCAGCAGACCAGGCCCGACGGCCACACGATCGTGGCGTCAACGCTCGCCATCGTCGCGCTCCCGGAAGTGGACAGGCTGTACGGCCGGCCGCCGCGCTTCACCACCGACCAGTTCGCGCCGCTCGCCCTGCTCTCGACCGAGCCGCTGGTCATCGTCGTCCATGCGACGAGCCCCTGGCAGAAGCTCGGCGATCTCGTCGAGGCGGGCCGCAGGCGCCCGAATGCGATCACCTACTCGGCGGGCAACTACGGACCCTCGCACGTCGCGACCGAAGCGTTCGCGGGCGCCGCGAACGCACGCTTCCTGCAGGTGCCGCACCCCGGGCTCGCACCGTCGCTGAACGCGCTGCTCAGCGGCACGGTGGATTTCTTTCTCTCGCCGCCGTCGATCGCAGTCGCCCAGACGCGCGGACGGAGGCTCCGCGCCTTCGCGGTCACGGGCGCGAAGCGCCACCCCGAGTTGCCCGACGTGCCCACGTTGCGCGAGGCGGGATTCGACGTCGAGGCGCCGAACTGGTACGGCCTTTTCGCCGCGGCCGCCACGCCGCCGGAGGTGCTCGCATCGCTGCGCGCGGCGCTCGACCGCATGTCGAACGACCCGCAGTTCCTCGAAGGCATGGCGAAGATCCGCACGCCGGTCGACTACCGCAGCGCGTCGGGCTTCGCGGCGTACCTGGAGCAGCAGAAGAAGCTGCTGGGGGCGACGGTGCAGCGGATCGGGAAAGTCGAGTAGGCGCGGCTCCAACACCGCGCCAACTTCGTGCCCGACTTTGGCTGTCGAAGCCCGGTCAGTGTCGTGCGCTATGTCTCGGCGCGATCCGGCGGCCGCGCCGCGCGCGCGATTTCGTGAACAAAGACGAGGCGGCGTGCCGGTCCCGCCGCTAACCTCCCGGCCCAGCAGTTCATTGAACGAGGGCAGGTCATGCAATCGAAGCAGGTCCGGGACAAATCCAACGACGTCGCGCTCGCCGATCGCCTGGTCGCACTCGCATCGACGTGGTGGGTCGACCCCAACGAGCGGTGCGCGTGCGTCACGATCGCGCTCGCGCTGCAGGTGTGCCCGGAGAAGGTGAGCGTCGCGCCGTCCGAGTTCTCCGAGTCCGACGACCTGGAGTACCGCAACGTGCGGCTGTCGCTGCCGCGCACGGCGACACCCGCGCAGGGGCCGTTCGCCTTCTTCGACCGGCGCGCCGCGCGGCCGCGGCTGCCGAACCTGCGCGAGAGCTACGACGATTTCGAGAACAACGTCGAAGCGCAGGAGCTCCTCGGGTACTACCCGCTCTGCGAAGGCACAGAGGCGCGCGCCGCGCTGCTGACGCTCGTCTGGATCTGCCTGGTCGAGGGCTACCGCGAGGTGCGCAAGTCGGTCAACGGCACCTTCGTGCTGGCGAGCCCGCGCTACGGGGTCGAGCTCACGCTCGACGCCTTCCGCCCGCAGAAGCTGGTGCGGGTCCACTACGCGCCGCCGTCGCGCCGGCCGCGGCCGGCGCCCGGCGCCCGCGTCCGCTAAGGAAGGTCTGAACAAGTCCGCTATAGCGGACTTGTTCACTGGGATTGGGGGATTGTTAAGGGGGCTGTGGCTCCCTTGACTAGAGTTTCCCTAGCTCCGCGCCTCGGACTCGATGCGCTCGCGCAGCTCGCGATAGCGCTCGTCG
>Ga0105095_10001722_pt1 | contig 11607 bp, 9 predicted proteins | sample PPLLak2March2015_2_FD_79180 | JGI IMG/M metagenome (GOLD analysis project Ga0105095, IMG submission 79180) | Freshwater sediment microbial communities from Prairie Pothole Lake near Jamestown, North Dakota, USA - PPLs Lake P8 Core (3) Depth... | ecosystem: Environmental > Aquatic > Freshwater >... | reverse complement strand
GGCGCATCCTCTGCAGGTCGCTTTCGCCGAGATCGGCGCCGCCCAGTGCGGGTACTGCACCCCGGGAATTCTCCTCGCGGCGAAGGCTCTCCTGGATCGAAACCCGCGTCCCGAACGCGAAGAGATCCAGCAGGCGCTCGCGGGAAACCTCTGCCGCTGCACCGGCTACCTTCAGATCCTCCAAGCGATCGAAAGGGCGGCTCGCGGCGAAGTCGGGAGTCCCATCTCCCTCTAGTCATGTCCACCAAGATCGACGTCGAGCCGGGAGAGAAGACGACCGCCCGCGAGGCGGAGCCGCTCACCATCATCGGCAAGCCCAACCAGAAGGTCGACGCCATGGCGAAAGTGAGCGGGGAGACGCTCTTCGCCGACGACCTCGCGCTTCCCCGGATGCTCTTCTGCAAGATCCTGAGAAGCCCGCACCCTCACGCCCGCATCGTGAACGTCGACGTCTCGAAGGCTCAGGCGATGCCGGGAGTCGCCGCGACCCTCGTCGGCACCGAGCTTCCCATCCCATTCGGGATACTCCCCGTGTCCCAGGACGAGCACGCCCTCTGCTTCGACAAGGTGCGCTTCGTCGGCGATCCGGTGGCTGCCGTCGCGGCCCTCGACGAGGAGACCGCGGAGCGGGCGCTGCGGCTCATCGACGTCGAGTACGAAGTTCTACCCCCGGTCATGTCGATCGAGGAGGCGCTCGCGCCGGACGCGCCCACGATCCATGAAGACGAACGCTATCAGGGTAACGTGCAGAAGGCGGTGGCTCTAGAGTTCGGAAACGTCGACGAGGGCTTCGCCGAGGCCGACCACGTTCGCGAGGACACGTTCTTCTTCCAGGGGAACACCCACCTGCCCCTCGAGCAGCACTCCGCTCTCGCGAGCTACGGACCCGATGGAAAGCTCACGCTCTGGTCTTCGACCCAGACCCCCCATTACGTGCACCGGGCGATGGCCAAGGTTCTCGAGATGCCGCCGTCCCAGATCCGCATCATCGCCTGTCCCAACGGCGGCGGCTTCGGCGGGAAGAGCGATCCGTTCAACCACGAGATCGTCGTAGCCAAGCTCTCGATGAAGACCCGCCGGCCGGTGAAGGTGACCCTCAACCGCGAGGAGGTCTTCTACTGCCACCGCGGACGGCACCCCGTGGCGATGTGGGTGAAGACCGGCGTCAAGAGGGACGGCGCCATCACCGCGATGCACTTCCGATCGTTTCTCGACGGCGGAGCCTACGGAAGCTACGGAGTCGCGAGCCTCTATTACACCGGGGCGCTCCAGACGGTGACCTACAAGGTCCCTCGCTACAAGTTCGAGGGGCTTCGGGTCTTCACCAACAAGCCCCCCTGCGGCCCGAAGCGCGGCCACGGGACGGTGCAGCCCCGCTATGCCGTCGAGTGCCACCTCGACAAGATCGCGGAAGCGATCGGAAAGAGCCCGCTCGACCTTCGTCTGGAGCGCGTCGTCGAGCCGTTCTCGAGGACCGCGAACCACCTCGAGATCCGGACCGTGGGCTTGAAGGAGTGCCTCGAGCGGGTGGGAGAGCGGTCGGACTTCCGGAGGAAGCACGGCAACCTGCCCCTCGGGCGCGGCATCGGTCTCGCCGCCTCGAGCTATCTCACCGGCGCGGGCCTTCCCATCTACTGGAACAACCTTCCTCACAGCGGCGTGCAGCTCAAGCTCGATCGCGGCGGCGGCGTCACCGCTTTCTGCGGCTCGACCGACATCGGCCAGGGGTCGGACTCGGTCCTCGCCTACGTGGTGGCGGAGGAGCTCGGGGTCGAGGTGGCGGACGTGCACGTGGTCACCGCCGACACTCATCTCACTCCCGTCGATCTCGGGAGCTACTCGAGCCGCGTCACCCTCATGACGGGAAACGCGGCCATCCAGGCGGCGCGCCGGTTGAAGCCCCTTCTTCTCGACGAGGCCGCACAAAAGCTTCAGGTTCCCGCCGACAGGCTTCGCATGGCCCATCGCCGCATCTTCGACCGCGAGCACCCCGAAATGGGGATGGCTTTCGCCGACGCCGTGATTCTCGCCGAAGCGCGCTACGGAACCCTGGGCTCGACGGGAAGCTACACCCCCCCTCGCTCCGCCGCCCGGTACAAGGGTTCGGGAGTGGGCCCGAGCGCGACCTACAGCTACTCGGCCTGCGCTCTCGAGCTTACGGTCGACGAGGAAACGGGTATCGTGCGCGTCGAGAAGATCTGGATCGCCCACGACGTCGGAAAGCCCATCAATCCTCTCCTGGCCATCGGCCAGATCGAGGGCAGCGTCTACATGGGGCTCGGCGAAGTCCTCTACGAGGAGCAGGTCTTCCGCCGCGGTCTCCACAAGATCCCATCCCTTCTCGACTACAAGAGCCCGACGTTTCTCGAGATGCCGGAGGTGGAGTCGATTCTGGTCGAGACTCTCGACTCCGAAGGTCCCTACGGCGCCAAGGAGTGCGGGCAGGGGCCGCTGCTTCCGGTGATCCCCGCGGTCGCGAACGCGGTCGCGGATGCGCTGGGTATCCGGATCGACGAGACCCCGGTCACTCCGGACAAGATCCTTCTCGCTCTCGAGGGAAGACTGCCCAAGCCGGCGATGCCCGCGTACGAGTTTCCTCCGCCGATCGAGGTCGCCCCCCTATGATGCGGCTTCCTCCGTTCCGCTACCTCAAACCGAAGTCCGCGGGCGAGGCGGCGAAGATGCTCGCCGACCATGCGCGCGAAGAAGCAATGGCGGTCTCGGGTGGGACCGACCTCTATCCCAACATGAAGAGGCGGCAGTTCGAGCCGAAGGTGCTCGTGGGTCTGAGGGCCCTCGAGGGAGGTCGCGAGGTCGCGATCGGCGCCGACGAGTCGCTCGAGATCGGAGGCTTGGCGACGCTCCAGTCCCTGGAGAGGAGCGCCCTTCTTCGATCCCGTTTTCCCGCCCTCGCGAAGGCCGCGAGCCTCGTGAGCTCGCCCATCTTGAGGCACATGGGAACCGTCGGGGGAAATCTCTGCGTCGACACCCGCTGTACCTACTACAACCAGACCTACGACTGGCGGAAGGCGATCGACTTCTGCATGAAGAAGGACGGCGCGATCTGCTGGGTCGCGCCTTCGAGCCCGCGCTGCTGGGCGGTGAGCTCCTCCGACACCGCGCCGGTCCTCATCGCCCTCGACGCCACCGTGACCCTCGTCGGCCCGTCGGGCGCACGACGGATCCCGGTGAAGGATCTCTACCGGCCCGACGGAATCGATTTCGTGACCAAGAAGCGCGAGGAGATCCTGACGGCGATTCACGTTCCGGCGTCGCACGGAACCCGCGCGACTTACCTCAAGCTTCGCCGCCGGGACAGCATCGACTTTCCCATTCTCGGAGTGGCAGCGGCGCTCTCGACCGCGAAGGACGGCACGGTGGCGAAAGCGCGGATCGTGCTCACCGCCGTCGAGTCCGCGCCCGTCGAGGCCGAGAAGGCCGAGGCCCTTCTCGTGGGAAAAAAGCTCACCGACGATCTCATCGAGGAAGCTTCCGCTCTCGCCTACAGGCCGGCAAAACCCCTGGACAACACCGACCTCACGAACCCCTATCGCAAGAAGATGGCGAAGGTCTACGTGGCGCGAGCCCTTCGTGAGCTCAGATTTGGCGAGGAATCGTAGATACTATTTCTTGCCCGAGCGCCGCGGCTTGCGCGCGGAGAGCCAGATAGTCTCTCGGCGGGAGGTTGCCGCCGGGGCGAAATCGCCGCCGGCGACGCTCCAGGTGTCCGTGTCGAAAACCTGTGCGTGAACGTTGCGTCGCCGGGGTCCGCAGGTCCGCCGGCGCCCTCGCCTCCCCCAGTTCCCGGGACGGCGATAGACCCGGCTTCGCCCCAGCTGCTGGTCATACGATGGACGCTCACGACTCTTCCCGACAGGTCGGTCGTTCGCGTAAAGTTCAGAATCAGTCTCGCCGACGTGGGGGTCGCGTTCGATGGAATTTGTTCGATTTCGCTCTGGGGAAACTGAATCAGCGCTCGCCGAAAGCTGGTGGAGCCTGATCCTTGCGTCCGCCCAACGAAGAGCTTCGTTCCGGCGCCGTTGCTCTTGCTACCACTCTCGGCGAAGATCGTGTTGTCTTTCTCGGGCTCTAGCGTGACGTGATGCGGGCATATGTTGCCCTCATCGATCGACCCGTCACAATCGTTGTCTATGTCGTCGCAAATTTCCGTCGCTCCGGGAAAGACGTTGGTCTTGGTGTCGTCGCAGTCCACGTCACCACAGACGCTGCCCACGGGTGAGAATCCATCGCCGTCAGCGTCGAGGCAATTCAATGGAGCAGCACAAAGGATACTCCCGGAGGCGTCGAAGCCCGAGATGAACTGTCCCGTGATCGGACAGACTTGCCCTGCGAGCGCTAGCTTCTCGACGAAAATCCACTCGACGACATTCGCAACACGACCAAAATATCGGCTGTCCTGTTCAATGGCCGGGTCTACGACCGGCGCCGCCTGGACGCGATGTTGGCTCAGGTGAAAGAAACGGCGGCGCGGCACAGCAGGAACTAGCTGCTCGGGTGCAAACGATAGGGACTTGCCCGGCGCGCTGTTCGGAGAAGGTGGTGTCTCCGACGTGAAACTCGCTCGTGTATTTTGTCAGGCTCCGACTTCTTCCTTTCCGGCCGGTACGAAGCGGATCTCAACCCGTTGGTCCAGTGCGGTAGCAATGCGACGTAGCATCGTAACTGAATGCCCGTCGTAGTGATCACGGACGCCTGGGTACCCACCTTGTCCGCGAGCTCGCGCTCGAAAGAGCCGCCCGCCGACGGAGCCCGTAGAGCATGGCATGGCGGAGCTCGTCACGACCGACGGCCAAAGGGAGTGAGCCGGGCGAGACTCGTCGACGTCGACGGGCTATTGCTGACGCGTCGGTTCACTCTCGTGCGGGATCAATCGAGACTTACATATCGGGCACCGCGGCTCCGACGTCTCCTCCATCGCGATCCAGTCACACGACATACACCGTGCCACGTGGCGGCCCTCGTTTTGCTCCTTTAGCAACGTTCGATCTCTCAAAAAGTACAGCACCATCTTGCCGAACGCCTGCGCTGCCTCCCGGGAGGTTCGCTGACGGTCGATCTCCACCCCGAGCGCGACATTGCGCTTAGTTAGCGGGTCGGCGACCAGTCGTCTCACGACCACTTTCAACTCGAACTTCGGCCACACGCCCTCATACGCCGGAAAGGCGGCGGTGAGGTGCTCGCTCTTCGCAATCCCCTGGTTCGGCTCGATCGCCAGTCCACGTTTGTTCACGTCGCAAACGCGCCCGGCCCACGTGAGGCCATCGAGCGTCGTGATTTGGACGGACATACGCATGGGTACGCGCCAGCCGAGTCGTCGCTCCCCCGTGGGCGTTCGTTTGCGTTGGCCATCGAGAAGTCCTTTCAGTGCATCGATCCCCTTCATCCGGAGCCCCCCCCCTCTATCAGCGAGTGTTTCTAGGAATAATCTTCGACCGGCGTGGAGGAGGCCAGGTTCCCCCGTCGTCCTTGCCTCCGTACCGCACCGGAAAGTATCTAATGATGAGAATGAAACTGTCAAAAGGACAAAGAACAGCTACTCGGCCTGCGCTCTGGAGCTTACGGTCGACGAGGAGACGGGCATCGTGGGGGTCGAGAAGATCTGGATCGCCCACGACGTCGGGAAGCCGATCAATCCGCTCCTCGCCATCGGCCAGATCGAGGGAGCGTCTACATGGGGCTCGGCGAAGTTCTCTACGAGGAGCAGGGTCTTCCGCCGGGGGCTCCACAAGATCCCGTCGCTTCTCGACTACAAGAGCCCGACGTTTCTCGAGATGCCCCCGGTCGAATCGATTCTGGTCGAGACTCTCGATCCCGAGGGCCCTTACGGCGCGAAGGAATGCGGGCAGGGGCCGCTCCTGCCGGTGATCCCGGCCCTCGCGAACGCCGTCTACGACGCCCTGGGAGTGCGGATCGATGAGACCCCCGTAACTCCGGACAAGATCCTCCTCGCTCTCGAGGGTAGGCTCTCGAAGCCGACGGTGCCCGAGTACGAGTTCCCTCAGCCCATCGAGGTCGCTCCCCTATGATGCGGCTTCCTCCGTTCCGCTACCTCAAGCCGAGGTCCGCGAGCGAGGCGGCGAAGATGCTCGCCGATAATGGGCGCGAAGAAGCGATGGCGGTCTCGGGCGGCACCGACCTCTATCCCAACATGAAGCGGCGGCAGTTCGAGCCGAAAGTGCTCGTGGGTCTCCGGGCCCTCGAAGGGGGCCGAGAGATCACGGTGGGCGCGGACGAGTCGCTCGAGATCGGAGGCCTGGCGACGCTCGAGTCCCTGGAGAGGAGCGCCGTCCTTCAATCCCGGTTTCCTTTACCGACCTTGGCCGACTCTCCCATTTACGCCTGATTATCAGACATTCAGGCGCCGGGCGCCGGCGTCGATAGCGGGGAATCGTTGCCGGGGGGTAGGGCGCCGTATAGAATCCGCCGCGATGGACGCCGCCAACGAACGCGGCGAGGCGGCGCATCCCGAGCTTCCTCGCTCCCTCGGCCTGTGGGATCTCATCCTCCTGAATATCGTCGCCATCGTGAACCTGAACCTGGTCCCGGTGACGGCGGCCGGTGGGTTTCCTTCGATCACGCTCTGGCTCGTGGCCCTCCTCCTCTTCTTTCTTCCTCAAGGGATCGCGGTTTCGGAGTTCGCCACCCGTTATCCCCAGGAGGGCGGGATCTACGTCTGGACGAGGAAGCTCTTCGGCGATACCCACGGCTTCGTGAGCGGCTGGTGCTACTGGACCAACAACATCTTCTATATTCCGACGCTCCTTCTCTACCTCGTAGGGATCGCCGTCTACATGGGCGGGCCGGCGGCGATACCGCTCGCAGACAATCGAATGTTCGTATTCGCGCTCTCGATGGCGCTCCTCTGGGGCTTCACCGCGCTCAACGTTTTCGGCCTCGGGGTGGGGAAGTGGGTGAACAACATCGGCGCCATCGGCGCCATGGTTGCCACCTTCGTGCTCCTTGGAGTCGCGGCCGCCGCTTTCACCCGATCGGGGGGGCAGGGCCTTCATTCGCTGCCCGGCGTTTCCGGACTCTTACCCACCCTGGGAGAATGGCGAACGGTCTCCGCCTTCAGCGTCATTTGTTTCGGCCTCGTCGGGCTCGAGCTCGCCTCGGTCATGGGCGACGAAGTCAAGAATCCGCGGCGGAACATTCCTCGCGCCGCTCTCCTGGGTGGGCTCGCCTGCGGCTTCCTGTATCTGGCGGCGAATCTGTCGCTCCTCGCCGCTCTCCCGCCGGGGGAGCTGAGCGTCGTCCAGGGCATCCTCCAGGCGTTCGAGCGGCTGGGCTCGCTCGCGGGAGTCGCGCTCCTCATCGCGCCCCTCGCGTTCATCCTGACCCTCTCGATCTCCGGAGCGACGTCGGCATGGCTGTCGGGCTCGGCGCGCATCCCGTTCGTCGCCGGCCTCGATCACTATCTTCCCGAAGCGCTCGGCCGCATCCACCCGAAATGGCGAACGCCGTACGTGGCGCTCATTACCCACGCCGCCGCCTCGTCGGTCTTCATCGCCATGAGCTTCATCGGCGCCGGCGTGCGCGACGCCTACCTGACGCTCCTCGAGCTCGCGGTGGTCCTACAGCTCATTCCCTTCGTCTACCTTTACCTGGGCCTCATCCGGGTCGCGGGACAGCCTGGAGGGCACTATCGCAATCCGCTCGTGCTGCGACTCGCCGGTGCAGCCGGCCTCGCGGCCACGCTGGTCGCGCTCGCCACGGCGTTCGTTCCTCCCGCCTCGGTCGAATCGCCCCTGCACTACGAAATCAAGATGATCGCGGGGACGGCGATCTTCGTCGGATTCGCCGCGCTCCTTCCCCGCTGGCGGAGACCCGCTACGCTCGAGCGCTCGTGACCCGTCCCCGGCTCCAGTGGAAGTAGACCGGGATCCCGGTCGCGATGATGGCGAGCCCGACGAGAGACGGCCCGGGGGTCGTCATCATCGTATTGCCGACGAACCAGAACGACACTCCGGCGAAGAGGATCGGGGTCACGGGGTAGCCCCACATCCGGTAAGGCCGCTCTCGATCCGGCTGCTTCCGCCGGAGGATGAGAACGCCCGCGACCGTCATCCCGTAGAAGATCCAGGCGGCGAAGATGACGTAAGAGAAGAGCTTGTCATAGGAGCCGGAGGCCGCGAGTATCGAAGCCCAGACACCCTGGAACAGGAGCGAGAATCCCGGGGTCTCGAATCGAGGGTGGATCTCGGCGACCCGGGAGAAGAACAGCCCGTCGCGCGCCTGCGCGAAGTACACCCGCGCGGCGGTGAGGATTGTCCCGTTCGTGGAGCCGATGATGGAGAGGAGGATCGTCAGCGAGACGAAAGAAGCGCCTAGAGCTCCGAGCGTCCGCTCGGCGACGGTCGCGGCGACGCGGGGCGTCTCGGCGATCTCCGGGAGAGGAAGCATCTTCAAGTAGGCCAGGTTCGCGCTGAGGTAGATCGCCATGATGGTGGCGACCCCCAGCCCGAGCGCAAGAGGTATGTTCCTTTGCGGATTCCTGACCTCGCCGGCGACGAAGCTGATGCAGTACCAGCCCTCGTAGGCCCAGAGGCAGGCGATCATCGCGATGCCGAAATGGCGAAAGGCGAACGGGGCCGGCGCCGCCGCGGCGGGAGCCGATTCGCGAGTGGCGAAGAGAGCGCTCGCCACCAGAATGGCGATGCCGGCGAGCTTGAGCACGGTGAACGTTTTCTGCACCAGGGCTCCCTGGCGGACGCCCCGGTAGTTGACGAAGGTGAGCGCCAGAATCAAGGCTACGGAAACGAGCCTCGCTCCCACGGTCGGAAGAGGCACGAAGTACGAGAGATAGATCGAGAACCCCGCGGCCAGGGTGGCGATCGAGCCCGACTGAATCACGAGAAAAAACGCCCAGCCGCAGAGAAACGCGGGAAGCGGTCCGTAGGCCTCGCGGAGGTAGACGTACTGGCCGCCGGTCGAAGGCATCATCGCCCCTAGCTCGGCATAGGCGAGGGCTCCGAAGAAGCTCAGGAGCCCGGTGAACACCCAGACCCCGAGAAACGTGGGGACGGTCTGCAGATTCTGGGCGACGGAGTTGGGGACGATGAACACGGCGGAGCCGATCACCGTGCCCACGACGATGGCGGCGGAATCGACGACCGAGAGTTTTCGCGGGAGCTCGGCGGCGCCGGTCACTGGCCGGGGAGTCTAGCACGCGAGCGGCCGTGTACGTGCGACGCGCGGCCTCGCATAGAATGACGCCGGCATTCGAGAAGGAGGCGTGTCGTGCGAATTCTCTCGAGCATAGCTTGCTGTCTCATCGCCGCCTGCGCATCGCCGCCGAGCGTGGAGGAGGCCGCGGAGGTCATCTTCGAGAACGGGAATTTCATCACCCTCGATCCGGAGACTCCTCGGGCGGAAGCCCTCGCCGTTCGCGGCGAGCGCCTCCTCGCCGTCGGAAGCCGCGAAGAGATCGCGAGATACCGTGGAGAGGACACCGAGGTCATCGACCTCGAAGGGGCAACCGTCGTGCCCGGGCTCATCGACGCCCACGAGCATTTTCCGGATATCGGGAAGAGAGTCCAGCAGGTCTTTCTCGACGAGACGAGGAGCGCCGCGGAAGCCCTCGAGATCGTGAAGCGCGAGCTCGAGAAGATCCCGCCGGGGGAGTGGCTCGTCGGGCAGGGGTGGCACACCGTGACCTGGAACGGGAGCGATTATCCGGGCGAGGAGGAGCTCAGCCGCATCTCTCCCGACAATCCCGTCTACCTCGTGGGGATGGCGAGCCACGCGGCCTGGGTGAACGCGAAAGCGCTCGAGCTCGCCGGCATTACCAGGGACACCCCCGACCCGCCCGGAGGGAAGATCCTGAAGCGCGCGGACACGGGAGAGCCGACGGGGATCCTCCTCGAGGAGGCGCTCGACCTCGTCTCGCGCCACCTTCCTCCCGTAACCCGGGAGAGCCGCAAGGAAGACATTCGCCGGAGCATCGAGACCGCCCTCCGCTTCGGCTTGACGGGCATGCACGACGCCGGCTCGGACGCCGAGACGGTCGGGATCTTCAAAGAGCTTCTCGCCGAAGACGCCTTTCCTTTCCGGCTCTACGTGATGCTCGACGTGCCGGACGCGGGCGCGGTCCTGGACTCCTACCTCAAGCATCCGCCCGAGATCGGCCTCGGCGATCACCGCCTCACGATTCGCTGCTTCAAGGCCTACGCCGACGGAGCTCTGGGGGCGCGAGGCGCGGCGCTGCTCGAGCCCTACAGCGACGACTCCGAGGCGACGGGGCTGATTCAGAACTCGGAGGACGAGCTCACCCGGCTCATCCAGAAGGCCGGAAGCAAGGGCTATCAGGTGGCGATCCACGCGATCGGAGACCGCGGCAACCGAAACACCCTGAACGCGGTCGAGCGGGCGCAGAAGGAGCTTCCGGGGAAGGATCTCCGGGTGCGGATCGAGCATGCCCAGATCCTTTCGCCTTCCGACATCCCTCGCTTCGCGAGCCTCTCGGTGATCGCCTCGATGCAGCCGATTCACGCCACGATGGACATGGGGTTCGCAGAAACGAGAGTCGGCCCGGAGAGAATCAAGTGCGGCTACGTCTGGCAGAGCCTGCTCTCGTCGGGAGCGCGGGTCGCGGCCGGCTCGGACACACCTTCGTTTCCCGTCGCCTACAACAATCCGCTCTGGGGCATCCACGCCGCCGTCACCCGGCAGGATGCTCTGGGAAAGCCCGAAGGCGGCTGGTACGGAGATCAGAAGGTCAACCGGATGGACGCTCTGAAGATGTACACCCTGCACCCCGCGTACGCCGCGTTCGAGGAGGAAATCAAAGGCTCGATCTCAGTGGGAAAGCTCGCCGACCTGACGGTGCTCTCGAAGGACATCCTCACGATTCCCGAGGTGGAGATCCGGGACACCGAGGTGGTGATGACCGTGCTGGGTGGTAAGGTGGTCTATCGAAGACCCGAGGGCTGAGAGAGCCTCCCTACTCCGCTCGCGCCATGTCCAGAACCACGTCCCAATGGAACCGCACGAACCGGTGGAGCTCGCTCTCGAGGATCCGCTCCTGGTCGCTGTGGGCGCCGAAGCCCTTGGGTCCGTCCTCGACGTCGAGCGCGGGACCGATGCCGTAGCACTGGATCCCCTTGCCCCGGAGGTAGGCCATGTCCGTGGCTCCCGTCGACATCGTGGGGAGGGTCGGCGCGTCGTAGTGCTTCTTGACACCGGCCTCGATGGCGAGAAACGCCTCCGAGTCGAGCCGCTGTTCGCGGCTTCCCGGCCGAACGTCGCGCTCGGCGAACTTCACCTCGACCGTCAGGTCGTTCACCACTTTCCGGATCTCGTCGAGGAATGTCTGCATGTTCTCGTCGGGAAGCGCCCGGATGTCGAGGGTCACCTTCGATTCCGAAGGGATCACGTTCACGCGGTAGCCGCCCTGAAAGATGTTGGGTGAGACGGAGGTGCGGAGCATGGACGAGTGGCGCGGCTCGCGCTCGAGGAAATATTCGTCGGCCGCCTTCGCGGTCGCGGGATCGAGAACGCTTCGATAGCGCGCGGCGTCTTCCGGCGAGGAGATCGAAGCGAGCCTCTCGAAGTACATGCTCGTGGTCTCGTTGAGCCGGATGGGGG
>Ga0105095_10001721_pt1 | contig 11613 bp, 12 predicted proteins | sample PPLLak2March2015_2_FD_79180 | JGI IMG/M metagenome (GOLD analysis project Ga0105095, IMG submission 79180) | Freshwater sediment microbial communities from Prairie Pothole Lake near Jamestown, North Dakota, USA - PPLs Lake P8 Core (3) Depth... | ecosystem: Environmental > Aquatic > Freshwater >... | reverse complement strand
CGGCGTCGAAACGGACGCGGCCGATCGCATCGGTCTCGGCCACGTAGAGCCAGCCCTCGTAGAGGTCCATGCCGTGCGGGCGGTTCAGCCCCGAGAGCAGCTCGCGCACACCGTCGCTGCGGCCGTCGCCGTCGGCGTCGCGCTCGAGCAGCACCACGCGGCCCTCGCGCGGGACGCTCGCCAGCAAGTCGCCCGTTGGCGTGGGGCGCAGCGCGCGCGCGCGCGGCAGCTCCGCGAACAGACCCACCGACAGCCCCTCCGCGGCGCGCACCCGCGTGCCGAGCAGGCCCGGCGCGGGAGGCTTTCCGGGGGTGCCGAAGAGCGCGTTCCGGATCGGCACGTTGACCGCGAATCGCTCCGGCAGGAGCTGGCACGCAGCGAAGGCGATCACCCCGACGATCCCGAGGGCGACGATCGTGCGCAGGATCCACCTCCCCATGGCGCCCGAGCATAGACGGGGCCCCGGGTCCCCGGAACCCCCAGGGGAGGGTTGACGCCGGCGCCCCGACGGGGCACCTATACGCGCTCTCCGGCCCCCCGCCGGCAAGGAGGTTCCGCACCATGGCGCTTCGCATCCGCAAGGGAGACCTGGTGCAGGTCGTCTCCGGCTCCGACAAGGGCAAGCAGGGCCGCGTGCTCGCGGTCGATCGCAGCCGGGGCAAGGTGCGGGTCGAGAAGGTGCGCGTGCAGAAGCGCCACCTGAAGCCCGGCCGGAAGGGGATGCGCAGCGGCGGCGTGGTGGAGCAGGAAGGCTTCGTCGACGTCTCGAGCGTGATGCTCGTCGACCCGACCCGCCACGCGCCCGGCCGCGTCCGCATCGAGACCCGCGACGGGCAGCGCGTGCGCGTCTTCGCCAAGAGCGGCGCCCCGGTGCCGGAGCCGCCGGCGAACTAGCCGCGCACCCAGGAGGATCCCATGGCGAAGCGCGGCAAGCGCGAGAAGATCAAGCTCGAGTCCACGGCGGGCACGGGTCACTACTACGTGACCACCAAGAACAAGACCAACACGCCCGACAAGCTCGAGTTCAAGAAGTACGACCCGGTCGCGCGCAAGCACGTGGCCTACAAGGAGACGAAGCTCAAGTAGCTTCGTCGAAGGCCTCCGCCATCGTGTCGAGGGGCGGCTCGCGCCCGGCCCAGAGGCGGATCTGCTCGGCGGCCTGCTCCACCAGCATCCACTTGCCGCCCACCGTCTCGCAGCCGCGCCGGCGCGCCGCGCGCAGCAGCGCCGTCTCGGGCGGATCGTAGACCGCGTCCATCACCAGGGCGCCTGGGCACAGCGCCGCCTCGGCCACCGGCGAGTCGTCGCTGCGCAGGCCGACGCTCGTGGTGTTCACCAGCACGTCGAAGGGCGCCGCCCCGAGGTCCTCGAGCAGGCCGCTCTCCCCGGCGCCGAGCTCCCGCGCCAGCGCCGCGGCTCGCGCCGGGGTTCGATTCAGCACGCGTACCGCCGCGCCGCGCTCGCGCAGGCCGAACACCACCGCGCGCGCGGTGCCCCCGGCGCCCAGGACCACCGCGCGGGCACCGGCGAGCTTGCGGGCGCGCTCGAGGGCGCGCACCGCGCCGAGCCAGTCGGTGTTGGCGCCTTCCAGCAGGTCGCCGCGCCGGGTCACGGTGTTGACGGCGCCGATCCGCCGCGCCGTCGCCTCCACGCGGTCGACGAGCAGCATCACCGCCTCCTTGTGGGGCAGCGAGACCGCCAGCTGGCGGATGCCGAGGGCGCGCGCGCCGCGCAGGGCGTCCGCGAGCCGCTCGGGAGGCACGTCGAAGGCGACGTAGCGGGCGTCGATCCCGAGCGCACGGAAGGCGGCCTCGTGCATCGCCGGCGATCGCGTGTGACCGGCCGGGTGGAGCACGATCCCGCAGAGCGCGGTGGCGGCGGAGGCGTAGACCACCTCGGGAGCCTACCGAACGTAGAGGACCTTGCCGTGCCCGGCGGAGCCGCCGAGCTCGGCGAAGGCCGCCGGGATCTCCTCCAGGCCGCAGCGCCGCGTGACCATCGGCAGCGCGTCCACGCGCCCTCGCGCGAGGGCGTCCACGGTGAACTGGAAGTCGTCCTTCTCGTAGGCCAGCACGAAGTGGAGCGTGGCCTCGCGCAGCAGCGAGGGCAGCGGCTGGATGGTGTCGGGTCCGAGGCACACCCCCGCCACCGCCACGCGGCCCCGGAAGCCGACCGCGCCGAGGGCGCGCTCGATCATCCCCGGCGCGCCGATCGCCTCGATCACGACTCCGGCTCCGTCCGGCAGCCGCTCCGCCAGCGCGCCCTCCAGCTGCTCCGGGGCGACGGCGGCGCCTGCGCCGAGCCGCTCCGCCAGGCGGCGGCGCGCTGCCGAGCGCTCGCACACGACGATCTCCCGCGCGCCGAAGTAGCGCGCCCAGATCAGCGCGCCGAGCCCGATCGGCCCCGCGCCGAGCACGAGGCAGGTTTCGCCGGCGCGCACCCGCGCGACGCGCACGGCGTGGAGCGCCACGGCCAGCGGCTCCACCAGCGCTCCGGCGTCGGCTCCGATCTCGGCGGGCAGGCGCAGCGTCTCGTGGGCGGCCACCGCGACGTACTCCGCGAACGCGCCGGGCGCGGCGCCGAGCCCGAGCGCGCGCTGGCCTTCGCAGTAAGCGCCCAGCCCGCTGCGGCAGCGCCGGCAGTGACCGCACGACAGCATCGGGAGCGCGCACACCCGCTCCCCGGCCCGGAAGCCGTGGGCCGACTCGGCGACCTCGCCGGAGAACTCGTGCCCCATCACCGTGCCGGCCGGGAGCAGGCCCTTCGCGTGCATGTGGAGGTCGCTGCCGCAGATGCCGCAGGCGGCGACGCGCAGCACGAGCTGGCCTTCTCCGGGGACCGGATCCGGCACGCTCTCCACGGCGAGCGCGCCGCCGGGCCGCACCACCAGCGCTCGCATCGGCCACCTCCGCCCCGAGCCTACCGCGTCGCCGCCGGGTACACTGCGCCCCCCAAAGCAAGGAGGCGCACGTGGCGGCGAGAGCGGCGAAGCGCACGGACAAGGCGCGGGGCGAAGGGCGCGCGCGCGTGGCGGTGCTGATGGGCAGCGCCAACGACCACGAGGTGATGCGCCCCGCCGAGCAGGTGCTGGCGGAGCTGGGCGTCGCGTGCGACGTCCGCGTGATCTCCGCCCACCGGACGCCCCAGCGTCTGGTCGACTTCCTCGCCGCGGCTCCGGGGCGCGGCATCGAGGTCGTGATCTGCGGGGCCGGGGGCGCCGCGCACCTCGCCGGGGTCACCGCCGCCCACACACTGCTGCCGGTGCTCGGGGTGCCCATCGACAGCTCGCCGCTCCAGGGCCTCGACGCCCTGCTCGCCACCGTGCAGATGCCCGGCGGCATCCCGGTCGGGACCCTCGCGATCGGCAAGGCCGGCGCCAAGAACGCCGGCCTCCTCGCGGCGGCGATCCTCGCCCTCGGCGATCCGCCGCTCCGCGAGCGCCTCGCCGACTGGCGCCGCCGCCAGGCCGCCGCGGTTCCCGAGCGGCCCTGAGCGGCATCGCGGCCCGGCTTGCGCCGCGCTAGCGCCGCTTCGCCGCCCCTGTCACGAGCAGCCGCACCATGGGTGTGAGGCTCCGGCGGAACGCGTCGGGGGAGGGCGTCGGCTGCGCCGCCTTGAGGCCGCGGGCCGCCGCCAGCAGGTACTCGACGAGCTGCTTCGGGGCGACGTCTCCCGGCAGCTCCAGGCGGCCGGCGCGCTGCTCCGCGCGGAGCGTCGCGCCGAGCAGCGAGGCGAGGCGCCGGCCGGCGTCGCTCGCGATCTCGCCGCACTGGCGGTGGTTCTCGTCGAGCAGCTCGGCGGAGTGGGGCGAGCCGTGCAGGCGCCCGAGGATCGTCGCGTGGTGCGCGCCGAGCTGGGCCGCGAGCACGCCGGCGGCGTCGTCGCCGGCGGAGCGGGCGGCGCGGCCCGCGTCGGCGGCGGCCTCGAGCGCCGACTCGTGCAGGCGCGCCACCGCGGCGGCGAAGAGCGCCTCCTTGGTGGGGAAGTAGCGATACAGCGCCTGTCGCGACAGCTCCGCCTGCTCGGCGACGAGCTCCATGCTGGCCTGCCGGTAGCCGTAGCGGCCGAAGGCGATCAGCGCCGCCTCGACGATGCGGGTGGGCGTGTCCAAGCTTGGACGAACTTGACAAAAAGGATACTTCCTGTCAATTTCGTCCTGCGCCCTGGAGGATCTCCCATGAGCCCGTCCCCCCTCTCTGGCAAGACCGCCGTCGTCACGGGCGCCTCCAGCGGCATCGGTCGCGCCATCGCCGAGAAGCTCGGCGCCGCCGGCGCCCACGTCTACCTGGCGGGCCGCACCCTCGAGTCCATGGAGGCGTCGCAGAAGCGCATCGAGGCCGCGGGCGGCCGCGCGAGCTGCGCCGCGCTCGACGTGCGCGACCCGGCGAGCGTGCGCGGCCTCGTCGAGCGCGCGGCCCGCGAGACGGGCCGGCTCGACGTCATGGTGAACAACGCGGGCGTCTCCTTCCCGGCGCCGATCGCCGACGCCGAGGTCGAGCACTGGCGCGCGATGCTCGAGACCAACGTGCTGGCGCTGCTGGTCGGCTGTCAGGCGGCGATTCGCGCGATGCGCGCCTGCGGCGCCGAGGGGCACATCGTCAACATCTCCTCGATCGCCGCCCAGCGCGCCGACTCGGGCGTCTACGGCGCCACCAAGCACGCGGTCAACTGCATCTCGAGCACGCTGCGCGGCGAGCTCGAGGGCGACACCATCCGCGTCGTGACGGTGATGCCGGGCGCGATCGCGACCAACTTCGCGCGCAACTTCGACCCCGCCTTCGTCGCGGGCTTCGTGAACGCCTCCGGAGCCGGGGTGGAGGTGAAGCGCGGCGAGCGGCTCCCCGACGGCGTGCTGGAGGCGCTCCCGCCGGCGCTGCGCCAGGTGCTGGGCCGGCCCGAGGACGTCGCCGACGCAGTGCTCTACGCGGTGAGCCAGCCGATCCACGTGAACGTCGCGGAGATCGTGGTGCGGCCGCCGAAGGCGCTGAGCCTCTAGCCGGCAGGCCGCCGGCTCACGCCGGCGGAGCGCTGATCCCGGCGCGGTCCTTCGCGGCCTTCAGGTCCTCCCAGACGAGGCGCCGGTTCTGCTCGGTGTACTGGCGCAGCAGGAACGCCGGGTGGAAGGTGGGCATCACCGGGATGCCCCGGTACTCGTGCCACACGCCGCGCACCCGGGTGATCGACACGTCGCGCCCGAGCAGCAGGCTCGAAGCCGGCTTGCCGAGGGTCACGATCGCGCGCGGCGCGACGGCGTCGATCTGGCCGTCGAGGAACGGCCGGCAGGTCGAGACCTCGTCGGCGAGCGGCGTGCGGTTCTCCGGCGGCCGGCACTTCACGATGTTGCAGATGTAGACCGAGCTGCGCGGGATGCCGAGGCCGCGCTCGATCATGCGGGTCAGCAGCTCGCCGGCGCGCCCCACGAAGGGCAGCCCCTGCAGGTCCTCCTGCTCGCCCGGGCCCTCGCCGATGAACATCAGCGCGGCGTGCGGGTCCCCGTCGCCGAACACGAGCTGCGTGCGCCCGCGGTGGAGCCGGCAGCGCGTGCACTCGCCGAGGTCGGCGCGCACCTGCTCGAGCGTGGGTGCATCGGCCCGCCGCGGCGCCGCCTCCGCGACGGCCGGCTGCGCGACGGCGGCGGCGCGGGCGGGCTCCGCCCGCCGGGCGGGGGGCCCGTCGACCCCCTCCTCGGACCACTCTGCGAGCAGCGCGCGGGCCGAGCGCACCAGCTCGCGCGCCTCGTCCGCTAGCGGCCCCGCCACGGCGGCCCCCGTCGCATCCCGGTCTCCATGGGGCTCAGCGTCCTCCGCCCGAGTCTTGACCCGCGAGCGGGCGATCCGAGTGCCGCTGGGCCTCGATCTTTTGCTTCACCTCATACTCGAAGCCCGGGTCGTTGGCCGGATCGTGGCACGAGCCGCAGACCTGGAGGATCACGCACGAGTCGCACTTGTCGGCGAGCGAGACGATGTTGCCGCGCTTCGGCGCGTCGGGCGGCGCGTGATCGCCGCCGGGCCCGTGGCACGACTCGCAGCCCACGCCCGCGAGCGAGGGGTGCAGGGCGGGCTTCCCGTCCGCCGGAAAGCCTCCCTTCGCATAGCCGGTGGTGTGGCAGCCGAGGCAGGCGGCGTCGCCGGCCTTGCCCTTCTGCTCCAGGGTGACGAGGGCGCTCGCGTGGGGATGGGCCTTCCAACGGGCGTGCTCCGCCGGGTGGCAGCTCTGGCACACCTCGGAGCCTACGAAGGAGGCCCGCGTCGGCAGCAGCGCTTCGCGCCGCGCGCGGCGCTCCTCGAGGCGCCGGCGCCGCTCGTCCGGCGAGGCGTTCGCGAGCCCCGCGTTCGCCGCGTGGGAGATCCGGGGAAGGAAAGTCGCGTAGTCGAAGCCGAGGGAGTGCTTCGCGTCGTGGCAGCCGAGGCAGGTCGCCTCGTAGCTCCCGCCGGGCGCATGGGCCGGCGTGAGATGCGGCCCGCCGCGGCCGTGGCAGGTCTCGCAGCCGACGCCCTCGAGCTCGCGGACCGGCTTGGCGAGGTCGTAGCCGCCGGGCTTGCCGAAGCCCACCACGTGGCAGCCGACGCACTGCGCGTCGCGCTCCGCTCCATGCCGCACCAGCGTGTCGAAGGCCTCGGAGTGGGCGGTGAGCAGCCAGGTGTCGTGCTGCGAAGGGTGGCAGGCCGCGCAGAACTCGTCGCCGCTGTAGCCGGTGGCGTGCAGCAGCATCGGGGGCTTCTCGCCCGCGAGGCCCGCCAGGCGGATGCGCATCAGGGGCGGATCGCGCTCGTCGCGCCAGCCGTCGACGCGCCAGGCCAGCCGGCCCTGCGCGTCGATCCCGAACAGCACCGGCACGCCGCTCAGTGCACCGTAGGCGCCGCGGATGCGCTCGTCCGGGTCGACGTACACCGGGAAGAAGTCGAGGCCCGCCTCGCGCAGGCTCGCCTCGACCTCCGTGGGGCGGTTCAGGATCGAGATCGCCACGAGGGCCGGGCGCCGGGCCTCGGGCAGCGCGGCGAGCTGCGTCTTCAGCGTCTCCAGGGCGCGGTGGCAGTGGGGACAGGTGTGCAGGAAGAAGATGAGGACCGCCGGGCGGCCGCGCAGCGAGGCGAGCTCGAACGGCTCCCCGCCCGCCAGGGCCTCCGCGCGGAAGGGAGGCGCCGGCGGATTGCCCGAGAGGTCCGGCCCGCCGGTGGTGCCGCCGAGGCGTAGCCAGTCGCGCAGCTCGCCCTCGAGCAGCTTGCCGGCCTCGGGGCCTTCGAGCCCCGAGAGCTCGGTCCCGCGCACCACGTAGCCCTCGGCGTCGACGAGCAGCGCGCCCGCCGGTACGCGCAGCCCGACGCGCCCCGCGAACTCGCCGCGCGGGTCGCGCACGACCGGGAAGTCGACCGCGAGCGCGCGCAGGGCCGCCTCGTCGGTGCCGGCCGCGACGCCCAGCACCTCGAAGTTGTGCGCGCCGCGCTCCGCCGAGAGGCCGCGGGCGGCCTCGAGCACGCGGCCCGCCTGCGCGTCCCCGGGCCGGAAGAACAGCACCAGCAGCCGCCGGCCGAGCAGCTCCGCCACGGAGAAGGGTCGGCCCTCGAGGGTCGAGCCCTCGAAGCCCGGCAGCGGCCGCTCCTGGCGCGGCGCGCCGCCGGAGGGCGCCGCGAAGACGGCAGCGAAGCAGAGCGCGGCGACGAACGTCCGGAGCGCGAGCACGGCCCGCAGGGTAGCGAGCCGGGGACGGAGTCAACTAATCAACTTTCCCCACCCGCAGGGGCAGTTAGTTGATTAGTTGACTCCGTCCCCCTTCGGGTTAGTTCGCCTTCTCGAGGATGTGGATCGCGCAGGCGCTGCCGAGGCCGATCACGTGGGTCATGCCGAAGCGCGCGTTCGGGACCTGGCGCTTCCCCGCCTCGCCGCGCAGGTGGGTGCAGACCTCGTAGATGTTGGCGATGCCGGTGGCGCCGAGCGGGTGGCCCTTCGAGAGCAGGCCCCCCGAGACGTTCACCGGAACGCGGCCCCCGAGGGCCACCTCGCCGGTGTCGATCATGCGGCCCGCCTCGCCGTCCTTGCACAGCCCGAGGTTCTCGTAGTGCAGCAGCTCCGCGGTGGCGAAGCAGTCGTGCAGCTCGACCAGGTTGATGTCCTCGGGGCTGCAGCCCGCCATCTCGTAGGCGCGCTTCGCGGCGAGGCGCGTGCAGGTGTTGACGTCGGGCATCACCAGGTCGCGCTCCTGCCAGGGGTCGCTGGCCATCGCCGACGCGCGCACCCGGACGGCCCGCTTGCCGAGCCCGAGCTCCTTCAGCTTCCGCTCCGAGCACAGCACCGCCGACGCCGCGCCGTCCACGTTCACCGAGCACATCAGCTTGGTGTTCGGGTAGGCGATCATCTCCGCGTTCATCACCATCTCGAGGGGCGTCTCGATCTGGTACATGGCCTTCGGGTTGAGCGTCGAGTGGTGGTGGTTCTTCACGGACACCTTGGCGAACTGCTCGAAGGTGGTGCCGTACTTCCGGGTGTGCTCCATGCCCGCCTCGGCGAAGACCGCCGGCATCGTGCCCGAGCCGAGCAGTCCCTCCTTGGGAATGCCGCCGCCGCCGCCGCCGCCGCCGAGCAGGCCCTTGCCCATCACCTCGACGCCGACCGCGAGGCACACGTCGTAGACGCCGGCCTTGATCGCCATCCAGGCCTCGCGGAAGGCCGTGGCGCCGGTCGCGCAGGCGTTGGAGACGTTCACCACGGGGATCCCCGTCTGGCCGATCTCCTGGAGCACGCGCTGGCCGACCATCGCGGCCGCCTGGCCGAGGTTCCCGCAGTAGAGCGCCTCCATCTGCTGGATCTTCAGGCCGGCGTCGTCGAGGGCCATCAGCGCCGCCCGGGCGCCGAGCTCGGACACGCTGCGCGTGCTGCCCGCCTTCGTGAACTTGGTCATGTCGACACCGACGACGTACACGTCGCTCATGTTCTCTCTCCTAGGCCTTGGCCGGCTGGAAGAAGTAGCTGATGTAGCTGTTGCCCTCGCGGTCCTTGCGACCGAGGGCGTCCTTGTAGACCACCTCGACGGGCATGCCGAGCTTGATCTTCTCCGGCGTCGGCTCCACGTTGATGAGGTTGCCCTTCAGCGTGCCGCCGCCCTCGAGGTCGACCACCGCCGACACGTAGGGCACCTCCACGCCGGGGAAGGAGCGGTGCACGATGCTGAAGACGTAGAGCTGGCCCTGGTTCGAGAGGCGCGTCGCTTCCATCGAGTCGCGGGCGCCGCACTTCGAGCAGTGGGCGCGCGGGCCGATGAACACGGCGCTGCACTTCTTGCACTTCTGCCCTTCGAGATAGGGCCCGCCGATGTCCGGCAGCTTCAGGAAGTCGACGACGGGGAGAGGCTTCTTCGCGGCATCGGCCATGGGGCAGGGATCCTCCCGGGGCCCGCGCCACGCGCCCGCCTGCAGGAGTCCGGGGGGGCGGCGACCGGGCCGGTTGATTCGCGAGTCAATCGCAGCGGGCAGCATGCCGCGAGAGGGGAGGGCGTGTCAAATCGCCGCCGCGCCCGAGGGCGGCGCGGCAGACGCTCAGGCCGGCGCGGGCTCTCCGGGAGTTTCCGCCAGCAGGCTGCGGAGCGCGGCCGAGGCCGCGCTGCTCGCGCTCTCGAAGCGCACGCCGACGCCGCCGCAGTGGCCCCAGCCGGGCTCCTGGACGCGGACCACCCGGGCCGCGAGGCGCTGCGGGCCGGCGGGCAGGGAGAGCTGGAGCTGGAGGCGGGTGCCGAGGGGAAGCGGGCCCGGCGTCGCGAGGAAGGCGCCGCACTCGCTGACGTCGAGCAGCGCGAGGGCGACCAGCGCTGCGCCGACCGCGCCCTGCCAGCGGCGGGCGGAGTCGATCACGACACCGAAGCCCAGGCCTGCCAGCAGACATGCCACGAGGTAGACGCTCGTCCCGAGCAGGCTCACGTCGCGGATCGAGTCGAGCCCCGGAAGGACCCGCGCCAGCCCGGCGTAGGGGTCGAAGGCCGGGAGTGGGACTCCCCATCCCTGCAGGGCGCGGGCGGTCGCGGGACCCGCGGCCAGGAATGCGGCGAGCGCCGCGGCGCCGACGAGCGCCGGGCGCGGGTCGCCGGCCACGCCGCGCAGGGCGAATCGACGAGGCACCAGCATGCCGAACAGGGCCGAGAGCAACAGCGCGAAGCCCGGGAACATCCGCCCGTCCGGGCCGTAGTCCTGCCAGGAAGCAAAGAAGAAGAAGGTTCGACCACCGATCCGACCTGCGCTCCGGGAAGCCAGGTACGGACCGAGCAGCAGGGCGGCGGACAGCGCTACGCAGCCGGCGACGAAGGCGAGCTGAGCCGGCGTCGCGCGGCGGGGCTCGCGGCGGAGCAGCAGCCAGACGCCGAAGGGCAGGGCGAGCAGGGTCGATGCGATCAGCGCGTAGAAGCTCGCGGCGATCTGCATGGCGCCGCACAGGGCCAGGCCCGTCGCATCGCGCCAACGGCCGGCCGCGGCGAGCCGCTCCGCAAAGAAGAGCCCCAGGACCGTCCATGAGAGATCCCACTCGGGAGGGTGCGACGCGAGATCGTGTCGGATCGAGCGGAAGGCGAAGAGCAGCGAGGCAGCGAGCCCGGCCGCTCTGCGGCCGGTCCAGCGGGAAACCAGGCAGTACATCGCCAGCGCGCATGCGAGGTTGGCGGCCACCCGGGCGCAGTTGTAGACGAACAGTGGCTCGGATCCGACGAGCGACGCCGGAATCCCGAGGATGCCGAGGGCGATCGCCGGGACCCCGAGTGTGAGGGTGCGCTCGGCGGGCGCGCAGTGCGGTGTATCGAAGAGCCGCCAGGGCTCTCGGACCAGGGTGCGAGCGTGTCGCGCCACGAGCCATGCCTCGAAGGTCACGTCTGCACCCCGCAGCGGGTGCATCGATTCCAGGCTTCCACTCGGCGCGAGAGCGACGAAACGCGCCGCTCCCGCGCGGAACACCTCGGCGTGCGTGAGGGTGAGGCCCGCAGCGAGCACGGCGAGCACGACGCCCTGCGGCGTGCGGCCCCGCAGCCGGATCCGAAACGCGCTAGCCATCCGGCCCGGATTCTGCGCCGAGCTCGCAGAGCCTTCGAGGATCATCCCGTGCACCTGGCCGTGCTTGGGCTGCGTCGGCCACCACGCCCATCAGGCCGGTGCGTCCGCCGCCATACACGAGCACGTGCCCGCGGCGCGCGAGGGCGCCGCCGAGATCGCGGGCGTCGAGGGCGTAGCGCGGTTCGCTGCGGGTGCTCGAGCCGCAGTAGACGGCGACGCGCACGCCGCTAGCGACGCCGATCGCCGCGCCGCGAGCCCCCTCGCCGTCCACCTCCACCCCGGCGACCAGCGCCTCCCGAGCCCTCCCGCCGCGGCCTGTCCGGCTCCGCAGCGCTCGGGCTCTGGGGCACGGCAGCCGTGGGATCCACCGTGGTGACCGGCTGGTGCTCACGCATGTAGAAGCCGCAGATCGCGGCGAGATCGCGCCGCCCGTCCGACGACTCGATCAGGCGCGAAACGATCGGGGCGAAGCGCTCGAGCAGCGCCGTGCGCTCGCGGTCCGGCAGCGCGCGCAGCTCCTGCTCCACCTTCACCGCCAGCCGCTCCGCGACGCGCGCGGCGATGTCGGCCTGCGTCGGCACCTTGCGCT
>Ga0105095_10001718_pt1 | contig 11620 bp, 10 predicted proteins | sample PPLLak2March2015_2_FD_79180 | JGI IMG/M metagenome (GOLD analysis project Ga0105095, IMG submission 79180) | Freshwater sediment microbial communities from Prairie Pothole Lake near Jamestown, North Dakota, USA - PPLs Lake P8 Core (3) Depth... | ecosystem: Environmental > Aquatic > Freshwater >... | reverse complement strand
CGTACCCTGGCGAGCCAGATCCTCGATGCCCGGCCAAATGCCGCTCATCTGGCTTTGGCCGAATTCGAAACGTCGGGCTGTATACGGGCCATCATCACGCAAAATATTGACTCCCTGCATCAAAAAGCCGGATCAAACCATGTTGTGGAGATGCACGGCAGCCTGCGCACTTTATCCTGCACATGTTGTTTCAAACAGCACGAATCGGAACGCTTTTTACAGCCGTTTATCCGCGAGGGGACTTTGCCGTTATGCCCGAACTGCAATGGACTTCTCAAACCAGATGTGATATTGTTTGGAGAGCAACTCCCGCAATCCGCATGGAATGAGGCCCAACGTGCCGCGCGTCAGTGCGACCTGATGCTGGTCGCCGGTTCCTCCCTGGAGGTGCTCCCCGTGGCGGGCCTCCCCATGCAAGCTCTTGACCGCGGCGCGCATTTGATTATTATCAACCATACACCCACATACTTAAACGTACGGGCGGACGTGGTCATTATGGGCGATGTCGCCACCACTTTACCCGAAATAGCAAAGCGAGCGCTCCATGGCTGAAATTAAAACCCAAACCCTCGACAGCTACCTGCGTTTGATCGAGATCTCACGCGACCTGGCCTCCACGCTGGATCTGGATACGCTGCTGGATGACATCGTGCGCGCCTCGGCGGACATCACCCACGCGGAAGCCGCTTCCATTTTGCTGTATGACGATACCGCGCGTCAACTTTACTTCCAGGTTGCCACCAATATCGATGAGCCCACCATGCGCGGACTCGTCGTTCCGCTCGAAAAAAGCATCGCAGGCTGGATCGTGACCAACCGCCAATCCGTGCGCATCGACGATGCGCACAAGGACGATCGTTTCTTTATCGATGTGGAGCAGACCGTCGGCTATTCCACAAAGTCCATGCTGGGCATCCCGTTGATCACGAAAAACAAAGTGGTCGGCGTGCTGGAAGTACTGAACAAGAAAAGGGGCCGGTTCACCGACCCGGACGAATCCATGCTCACGGTATTGGGGGCGCAGGCGGCAGTGGCGATAGAGAATGCGCGCTTGTTCCAGCAATCGGACCTGATCGCGGAGTTCGTCCATGAGTTGCGTACACCGCTGGCCTCACTGAGCACGGCCACCTACCTGCTGCTCCGCCCTGAAATGTCGCGTGAGCAGCGCGACCAGATCGTCAACAACATTCACAACGAGACCCTGCGCTTGAATTCGCTGGCTTCCTCCTTCCTGGATCTGGCTCGGCTCGAATCAGGCCGCGTACAATTCCGCAAAATGCGTTTCAGCGTCGCGGACCTGCTCTACGAAAGCCGCGATGTGATGATGTCCAAGGCGCAGGAGATGAGCATCCAGATCCGTGTGGATGTGCCCAACGATATGCCGCTCATGGAGGCTGACCGCGACAAGATCAAACAAGTCCTGCTCAACCTGCTCAGCAATGCCATCAAATACAATCGCCCCAACGGTTCTGTTTTGATCAACGGCAATTTCAGCCCGGAGGAGGTATCCATTGTCATCCAGGATACCGGTGTGGGCATCCCGGACGAATCCATTCCTCACCTGTTCCAGAAATTCTACCGGGTGCGCGAACACGAAGGCAAAGCAACGGGGACGGGCCTGGGCCTCTCCATTTGCAAGCAGATCATCCAGGGGCACAATGGCCGCATCGAAGTGAAGAGCAAGATGGGTGTGGGAACCTCGTTCGGCGTTCATTTACCCCGCGCACCAAGAGTCATGCCGCGCAATGACGGATCTCCTTAAGCTCAAGGCGCTGTCCCCGGCGGCGGGAACGCCACCTGGAACTAAGGTTGAACCAACACTTTGAGCACGCCTGTTTCTGCAGCGTGCTCGAATGCTTTTAACGCATCGGCCAGCTTGAATTCATCCGCGATCAAAACCCTCGGGTCGACCTGCCCCGATTCCATCAGGCGCAATGCAGGCCCGAACGGGCCGCAGCGCGAGCCGATGAGATTGATCTCATCCACCACGATGGATGAGAAGTTGAGGTTCATCTCACCCTTATACGTGGACTTAAGCACCAGCGTTCCACGCGGACGGATAGCCTGCCTCGCTAAAGAAAAGCCGCTCGGCGACCCGGTCGCTTCCACCACAACATCCCATCTCCAGGGTTTGATCTCCTCTTCGGCGATGATCCTGATCCCGCGCCCCTTCAGGAGATTCTGCTGGTGCGCGTGACGCGCGACCACTCGCAGGTCACAACCGGTCAGCGCGAGCGTTTGGGCGATGAGCTGCCCGAGCCGCCCCGCGCCGATCAATAAGACGCGGTCTGTGGGCTTGATCTGTATCTGCTGCTGGATTTCCAGGGCCGCGGCGAGGGGTTCGGTGAAGACAGCCATCTCGTCGGGGACCGAATCGGGCACGCGATGCAAATTCGCCAGCGGGAGAGATGTGTATTCCGCAAACGTCCCATCCCGATTGACAATTCCCAAGACAGTCCGGTTTTCGCAATGCGTGGAGCGTCCATTCAGACATTGTTCACATTCATTGCAAACCACATTGATCTCCCCCACCACGCGATCTCCCACCTTCACCCCTTGGCCCTCCGCCAAATCCCCATGTGATCCTTGACTAGTCATCCCGAATTCTTGTTGCGGATTTGGGGGAGGGTGACCGCCTCCGAAGGAGGCAGGGCGGGAGGGGGTGGAAACGACTTCCCCAACGAATTCATGGCCCGGAATGCCAGTGTAAGGATAGTAGCCTTTGACCAGCTCAAGGTCAGTGCTGCAAATTCCGGCCTTGCGAATTTTGATCAGCGCTTCGTCCGGTTTCCGTGGTTGGGAAACCTCGCGTAAACCAATTTGATTGTTTTCAAGCCATAGCGCGTTCATCTTCTTTCCTCAGAAGCCATCCATTGATCGCGTCCATTGTGTTTTGCTTCATAGAGAGCCGCGTCCGCCCGGTTGAGCAATGTCTGCCAGTCTTCACTATGGATCTTATACTGGGCAATCCCGATACTGATCGTGACGGCAATCTCCTGCTCACCGGCCTTGATCCGCAAGGACCGGACGTGTTTGCACAGACGTTCCGCCTGTTCGGTGGCTGCTTTTAACGTACTATGCGGCAAAACAATGAGAAATTCCTCACCCCCATAGCGTCCGATGGTATCCGGGTGGCGGATATGATCGCGGAGTTCCACTGCCAGGCTTCGCAACACCTCATCGCCAACGGTATGACCATAGGTATCATTAATCTTCTTGAAATGATCGATATCCAGCATGGAGACCGTCAGCGGCGTGCCATAACGATCTGAGAAGATCACTTCGCGCTGCAGGTCTCCAACAATCTGTTTGCGGTTGGGCAGGAAGGTCAACGCGTCGGTGTGGGAGACTTCCTCTGCCTGCACCAGGACGGCCTTAAGCTCGGTTTCCTTGATCATCAGGATGCGCTTTGCTCGCTGCAATTCTGCGGTAACAGCTTCGAGTTCGGAAGCGAGGGCGATGGGTTCTGCAATGAATAGAACACGTTGACCCGGCATGGGTATAAAGAGACATACGAAATTGTCATTCCGCTCCTCGCCGGTGAATTCCAACTCGCCTTTCGTTCGAATGCGTTGACGAAGTGTAGTCGAAAGCAATTGATCGAACAGGTCCTGGCTGGAAGACGAAAGCAAACTCCTCAGGCGCGTCTGATCGGGAACGCTCTGTTTGAGTGGATCAAAGGATGGATTCCAAAAAAGCACATTTCCATCTTTATCGAGTAAAACCACGAATAAGCCTGTAGATTCCAGGAATGGCTCAACGCCGTATTGGGCAAACAGTGTAGTTAATTCACTCAATGTGTTACTCTCCGCGTTAGCGCGCCCCGCGTCTGCCAAACTGGCGTTCGAGCATGTCCACAGACAGATGGATCATCGTCGGCCGGCCATGCGGACAAGTGCGCGGCGAATCACAGGCTTCGAGATCGGTCAGGAGTGCGCGTTGTTCTTCGTTTGATAGAACCTGCCCTGCTTTGACAGCCATCCGTTTGCAGACGCGCGCCGCGAGTCTGGCTTCGATCTCGTTCTGTAACGGCGCTTCATCCTCTTCGAAATCCTCGACCAGCGCACGCAGCGCCGCAGAGGGATCGCTGCCTGTGAACAAGGCAGGCATGGCACGCACCTGAAATGTATTCGGCCCGAATTCTTCCACATCAAAGCCGAAGTGCTGCAAGATCGGTAATTGAGTAATCAGTAATTGGCTTGAGTGAGGTGGGAGAGTAACAGCCATGGGTGTAAGGAGAGATTGCGATGGAATATTCTTCATCCCATGCTGCGTCATCAGTTTCTCAAACAAAACTCGTTCGTGCGCGGCGTGTTGGTCCACAAGATAGAGTCCGTCGGGACCTTCAGCAACGAGATACGTCGCGCCGATCTGGCCGATCAATCTCAAAAGTGGGATGGGGATGAATTGTGAGCGAGCAGGTTCAGAGTCGGAGACTGGAGACTGGAGAATGGGAGATTGAGGAGTCTCCAATCTCTGGTCTCTATTCATCGATAACTGATCACTGCCTACTGACAACGCTTCATCATGCGCAATGCTCCAGTCGATGCCGACTTGTCCCGAGAGTTGTTCGGTTGGCACCGTACGCGTCATTCCCCAGAGACTGGATGCGACGTTCGGGACGGGCGAATAGGCCAGCAACGCCTTCCGCACCGAACGCTGGACAAAACTAAAGACCTGGTCCTGGTTCCGGAACCGCACTTCCGCTTTGGCCGGATGGACGTTGACATCCACTTCTCCGGGCTGGATCTCGAGGAACAGCGCGGTCAGTGGATAGCGTCCCACCATGAGCAAAGTGTGATAGGCCTGTAACAGTGCAGTGCTGAGCGAAACTTCATGCACCCAGCGGCCGTTGATGAAAAAGGTGATTTCCTTCCGATTGGAGCGGGTCAGAGAGGTGGGACTGATAAAGCCGGTAAGCCTGTATCTGTCTTCTTCCGAGAGTATTTCAAGCATTTGCCTGGCAACGTCCACACCGTAGAGGGCCGCAAGGATGGCGCGCCGGTCTCCGTCGCCGGAGGTCTGCAAAGTGACATTTTTTCCATCGGATAATTTCAATCGTTTGTCAGCATAGGCCAGCGCGTAACGCGTGACCAGCGAGTCAATGGCGCGGCGTTCGGTGACATCGGTCTTGAGGAATTTCAGGCGGGCAGGGACGTTGTAGAAGAGGTCTGCCACACGGACGGTAGTGCCAACCGTCGTCCCGACTTTTGTGAGCTTGCCAGCATGACCGCCTTCCACATGCAGGCGCGCGCCTTCCGTTTCGTTTTTCACGCGGGAGGTGATCGTCAGCCGCGAAACGGACGCAATGGAGGCCAGGGCTTCTCCACGGAATCCAAGCGTGGAGATCGAAAAAAGATCCTCGGAGCGGACCAGCTTCGAGGTCGCGTGACGCGAGACTGCCAGCTCCAGTTCGACAGACGGGATCCCGGATCCATCATCCGCAACTTCGATCAACCGTTTCCCCGCCTCCTCGATGGTGATCGTTATCGCATGTGCTCCGGCATCCAGTGAATTTTCCAGCAATTCTTTGACGACCGAGGCAGGCCGCTCGATCACTTCGCCCGCCGCGATTTGCGATGCAACTTCAGAAGAAAGCAAACGAATGGGCATGCCGCGATTATAACCGCTATAATTACAGGCGTTTGTGAGCCGACTTGAAACGATCCCTCTTGCTTCTACTAATAACCTTAACCGCCTGCCAGTTTAATGGCTTGAACACTGCGCGGCCGCCAACCCCTTATCCACCTGAATATATTTCCACGGTGATCGCAATGACATCCGCCGCGTTAGCCTCTCCGGTGCCCACGTCATATACGCCAACCCCCACACAGCTTTCGGCAACGCCTACGATTACGCCGACCCTCGCCTATTACGAGCAATATACAATCGAGTATTTGCGCCGCCGGTCTTACGGTGGAGGCGCCGTGGAGATCGTAAACACACTGGAAGCAGCCGATCGATTTACGCGTATGCTGATCCGATATTCCAGTGATGGGCTGACGATGTATGGGTTCATGAACACTCCCACGGGGGATGGCCCGCATCCGGTGATACTCATGATCCATGGTCTCGGCGATACGGGAACCTTCAACTCACTACACTTCAGGAATGATATGGCAGATGCATTTGCCCGCGAGGGATTTTTGGTTATTTTCCCTATTCTGCGCGGGTACCCGCCCTCCGACAGCGGCGATAACATGTTCCGTGTGGGGATGGCAATTGACACCCTCAATTTGATCGCTCATATAAAAAACCAGGGTGGGCAGCCCGGCCCACTGGAAAAAGCAGACCCTGATCGCATTGGCATTTTGGGACACAGCATGGGTGGGAATGTTGCTCTGCGGGTCCTGACAGTCAGTTCAGATATAAAAGCCGCCGTGCTCTATGCCTCCCTGAGCGGGAATGAGATGGAAAATTCCGAGCAACTCTATAGAATTTCCCTCGAGCCGCAATTCCAGAACGAATTGAACACCCTGCCCAGTCTGATGCTGAACATCTCACCCGTGTATTATTACAGCAATATCACTGCGCCGATCCAGCTGTACCAGGGCACCAGAGATAATACGGTTCCGATCGGCTGGGCGAGAGAGACGTGCTCTTATTTGAGCACGGCGGGGAGAAATATCAATTGTATTTACTATGAAGGCGAAGGTCATCTGTTTGGTTCGGCGGTCAGGGATGAATTCTTTGCCAGCATGTTTGATTTTTACAGAAATCATCTTTCCCCATAACGTTATAATCTTTGCCCATTATTCGTAGAAGCTGTCTCAAAAATAATGTATCACTCGAATCTCGTTATTTCGGCGCCAGAGATCCTTCGCTTCGCTACCAGGGAAAAAGACCTGAACGTCTTTTTGCCACGGATTTCGCGGATGAGTGCGGATTTTTAAAGGACCAATTCGTGAAAACTCGTGTAATCCGTGGCTGAGGGCTGGTTCCTTTCGCAGGGCACGGCGCGCTCTTTCCGCTGTGGAAACACTCAGGATAACATTTTTAAGATGACTTATAGTAATCTTACCGGAGATCAAATGAGACGATTTTTCCTGATGATCTGTGTGACCGCATTTGCGTTGACTGCCTGCATGCCTGCAATCCAGGTTCCGACTGCAATACCCACACTCACCTCGACGCCCCTCCCGACGGCGACGCCTCTTTCAACCCCGACTGCCACACCTCTCCCCACGCTTTCGCCCACGCCCGATCCTTTTTATCCGTATGGTATCGACTATCTTCGGTCACGCACCTATGGCGGCGGGCAGATCGAGTTCCTGGAGGTCATGACACAAAACCTGTTCTTCACGCGTTACCTCATCCGCTATCCCAGCGATGGGTTGAACATCTATGGATTCGCCAATATTCCGAACGATGCAGAGGCGCATCCGGTCATCATTGCCCTGCACGGATACATTGACCCGGCAATCTACAACACGCTCGATTACACAACGCATTACGCCGATGCCCTCGCCAGCGCCGGTTATATCGTCCTGCATCCCAACCTGCGCGGATACACGCCCTCGGACTACGGTGATAACTTCTTCCGGGTGGGCATGGCAACGGATGTGTTGAATCTTATTGCGCTGGTGCAAAGCCAGAGCGGCGGGACGGATCTACTGGGACATGCCATGCCCGATCGGATCGGCCTGTGGGGACACAGCATGGGCGGCGGGATCACGACGCGCGTACTGACGGTCACGGATGATGTCCGCGCCGCGGTGCTGTACGGCGCGATGAGCGGTGACGAGGAGAAAAATTACAAAGCCATCCAGCAATGGTCAGGCAATACGCGCGGCCTCGAAGAAACCAGCGTCCCGGTTGACGTGCTCACACGCATCTCGCCGATGTATTTCTTCGGGAACATCACCGCGGCCGTCAGCATCCATCATGGCGCCGCGGATGAGCTGGTGCCTCCCGATTGGTCCGTGCTCACCTGTGAGCAACTGCGGGCACTCGGCAAGAATGTGGAGTGCCATTCCTACGACGGTATGCCCCATACCTTTTATGGTCAGGGCGACCAGGAGTTCATCCAAAACACCGTCAATTTTTTCAATCAATACCTGCTCGCGCCATGAAGGTATAATCGCCCAATGCGCTTTACCACGTTGTTCTTCGACCTTGATGACACGCTCTACCCGTCCTCAACGGGTCTATGGCCTGCCATCAAGGAACGCATGAACCTCTACATGCTCGAGCGGCTCGGCATTCCTGAAAAGGATGTGCCGCTTCTACGCGAGCAATACTTCAAAATGTATGGCACCACCCTGCGCGGTTTGCAAGAGCGTCACAATGTAGATAAGGATGATTACCTGGCTTTCGTCCATGACCTGCCCCTCCAGGATTACCTGACTCCGAACCCGGTCCTGCGGGACGTGATCGCGTCCCTGCCGACCCGCAACCTGATCTTTACCAACGCAGACGTGAACCACGCCCGGCGCGTCCTTACCGCGCTCCAACTGGATGACCTGTTCGAGACCATCGTGGACGTGAACGCGGTCACGCCGTATTGCAAGCCGATGCCCGAATCCTTTGCCATCGCCATGGACCTGGCCGACGAACCCGACCCGCGCAAGTGCGTGATGATCGACGATCTGCCGCGCACCACGCGCGCGGCCCTCAATGTGGGCATGGCCAGCCTGTTATATGGTTGTGAAGACCCGACGCCGGACGCGAGCGGCGCGTTTACCGATTGGAACCATTTGCCTCTTCTCTTGGGAGATCCATAAAATGGAACCCGCCGTAGTCGGTATGATCATCCTGGTCGTGCTCATTGTCGGCGCGAACTTTGTGATGTACGCCGTTGCCCGCGGCTGGGCAAAGGGCGGCGATTCGCGCTGGATCTCCGCGTTGAAGGATTCATTCAGGAAACCGCTCGACAGTTCGTCAGACAAATCCATGGAGGAGTTGAGAAAGCGGGTGGAGGAGCTGCAAAAGAAAAAGGAGTAAGGGCCGCAATCTACATAACATCTTCCGGTACAGAAGCGTTTATATTCGATAGAGCTTGCATTATCAACGGGTGGAATCATCCTTCTGGAGGGAACCATCCCGGTCGGGGTAAAGGTATACACTCTGCTTACGCCGCTCCTACATAATCGCAACAATTGATTCATCGTGCATTAATCCCGGCATAGTATCTTTACCCTATTCTGCCCTATCCTTCTGGAGGCAATTGTGAACAAAACTGTCAAAACGATCCTTGGCGCATTTGTAGCGCTTATTCTGCTGGGCGGAGTCTTTTCCGGCGGCTTTATTGTCGGGCATTTGATGCCGTCAGCCGGCTCCTTGCCGGTCATCAGCGATTTTCTTCCCCAGGTCGTCCCGGGTGTGGAACCCGAACAGCAGTCCAGTACACCTGCTGAACTGCAAACCCTTTTCACCCCATTCTGGGAAGCCTGGAACATCGTCCATGAGCAGTATGTGGACCGGCCCGTCGATGATGTCGCCCTCATGCAGGGCGCCATCCGCGGCATGATGGACGCATTGGGTGACAAGCAAACCTTCTATATGGAGCCAGAGGTTTATGAGAGCGAAACCTCCTCGCTGGCGGGGGCATACGAAGGCATCGGCGCGTATGTGGACACAGATGGAGATTACCTGACCATCGTCAGCCCGATCGCCGGCTCTCCCGCCGAACTGGCCGGACTGAAGCCCGGCGACAAAGTCATCGCCATCGACGGCGAAGATATGACGGGAGTCGCTCCGGAAGAGGCGCGCTTGAAGGTGCTCGGCCCGGAGGGGACAAAAGTCGAATTAACGATCTCACGCGAAGGGAAGTCTGAATCGCTGCAGTTCACCATCACGCGCGCGAAAATCAGCATCAAGAGCGTGGAAGGAAAAATGCTGGAAAACGATATCGCCTATATCGACATCAACACCTTTGGAGATGCGACCACCCGCGAGCTGCGCAACACGCTGGACGATTTGATGAGGCAAAACCCGAAAGGAATCGTCCTTGACCTGCGCAACAACCCAGGTGGATATTTGAACACCTCGGTCGAGGTGGCTTCGGAATTCATCGAAGACGGCGTGATCCTGTATGAGCAATATGGAGATGGTCAGCGCGATAGCTATGAAGCGCGCGGCAACGGGCAGGCAACAGATATCCCGATCGTGGTACTGATCAATGAGGGGTCGGCCTCCGCCTCTGAAATCGTGGCGGGTGCATTGCAGGATTACGAACGCGCGCAGCTCGTCGGCGTCAAATCCTATGGAAAAGGCTCGGTGCAAAACTGGGTCCCGCTTTCGAACGATCAGGGCGCAGCCCGCGTGACCATCGCCAAGTGGCTGACCCCGGATGAACGCGCCATCGATGGTGTCGGTCTGACTCCCGATGTGGTCGTGGAAATGACAGAGGAAGATTTTACAAACGAGCGCGACCCGCAACTGGATAAAGCCGTAGAAGTATTATTACAGTTGATCGCCAAACAGTAAAAGGCTTATGACCTCTCAACGGCTTGAGTAATTTATAAGGAGAATAAAATGTTTTTGTTTGATCCTTTCTACCTGCTCTTTATGATCCCGGCCTTCATTCTGATGGGGATCACATCCTGGTATGTGCGGCATGCCTATAACAAATGGAGTCAGATACGTGCCACGAGCGGTCTTACCGGTCATCAGGCTGCCCAGCGACTGATCTCCACGGGTAATCTGTACGGCGTGCAGGTACAGGGCACGTCAGGACAACTTTCCGACCATTACGACCCGCGCAATAAGACCCTGTTCCTCTCCCCGGGTGTGGCGAATAGTCCATCCGTGGCAGCCGTGGCGATATCGGCCCACGAACTCGGTCATGCCATGCAGGATGCGGAAGAGTATTTCCCGATGAAGGTCCGCTCCGCGCTGGTACCCGCCGTCAACATCGGCTCGAACCTGGGCTGGATCCTCATCATGATCGGGCTGGTACTGCGCATCACCGACCTGGCCTGGCTGGGCGTGATCGTCTTTTCGGCCGGAGCGCTCTTTGCGCTGGCGACCCTGCCGGTGGAATTCAACGCCTCGGCGCGGGCAAAAGAGTTGCTCTACGCCACCGGCATCATCCAGACGGAAGAGGAACGCCGCGGCGTCAACCAGGTTCTCAACGCGGCCGCATTGACCTACGTGGCCGGCCTGGTCACCGCCCTGCTGCAGTTACTTTATTACGTCTTTCTGGTCGGTGGTATCGGAAGACGAAGAGATTAGTTGTTCATGTCATTCTGAGTGAGCCGCTTTGCGGCGAACGACACTTGCACCGGCACCAAGTGCAGGTGAGAATCCCTGTAAATTTGAGCCTCAGAGGCTCAAATTTACAGGAGACCCTTCGCGATGCTCAGGGTGACATACTCACTTATTAACCACACCCGCGGAAAATTCCGCGGGTGTTTGTGTATAATCTTCTCGCCATGCGGAAATTCATCTTCATTCTCGTTCTCTTCCTCGGCGCCGCCTTTGTCTATCTCAGCTTTGGCGAAATCGAAAGCATCCTGGAAACCCTGCGAGCCGGGAATGCCTGGTTCATCCTGCTGGCCCTCCTGATCCAGGGCCTATGGTTCATGGTGGCCGGTCTCACATACCTTTCGCTCTATCAGGCGCTTGGCCTGAACGGAACCCTGTATCGACTCTCCCTTATGTCTGCCGCCGCCACCTT
>Ga0105095_10001717_pt1 | contig 11622 bp, 14 predicted proteins | sample PPLLak2March2015_2_FD_79180 | JGI IMG/M metagenome (GOLD analysis project Ga0105095, IMG submission 79180) | Freshwater sediment microbial communities from Prairie Pothole Lake near Jamestown, North Dakota, USA - PPLs Lake P8 Core (3) Depth... | ecosystem: Environmental > Aquatic > Freshwater >... | reverse complement strand
GCGAGCTTGAAGGTGATGTGCGCGTGGAGATCGAACATCCCCGGAAGGACCCACTGCCCCCCCGCCGAGATCCGCTCCACCCCCACCGGCGCGGGGTCACCTATCGATTCGATGACCCCGTTCCTGAGAAGGATTCCCGGATTGGGACGGGGCGCGGCCCCAGAGCCGTCGATGAGGGTTCCGCCCTCGATAAAGAGCGGGGCCTGCGCGGCGGCGACGGCCGCGGTCGCGAAGAGGGCTGAAAGGACGACGAGAGCGCGATACACCGTGGACCTCCCTGGAGATGGAACGAGCGGCGATGATAACTGCCCTGCAGGGTTTTGCAATGGCCGGATGCGAAAACCATAAAATGAGCCTTCGTGAGAATCGTCTTCCTCGTCGTCGACGGCCTGAACCTGATCCGCCGGGTGTACGCCGCGACTCCCGAGGGCGAGGCCTCGGCTCACTTCGACTCCGCGCTCGGCGCGACGGTGCAATCCCTCCGTCGCGCCCTTGCCGGGCATTCGCCGACGCACGCGGTGGTGGTCTTCGACGGAGCGGGGCCCACGTGGCGGCACGAGCTCTACGCCGACTACAAGGCGGGGCGGAAACCCATGCCCGACGAGCTTCGCGCGGGACTCGACCGCTACCGTGAGGCTTTCTCGAACGTCGGCGTGTCTTCCGTCGGCAAGCCGGGAATCGAGGCCGACGACGTCGTCGCGACGCTCGCGACCGGAGTCGCCGACCATGACGGGAGAGCGATCATCCTCTCGACCGACACCGCGTTCTGTCAGTTGATCTCGGAGCGCATCGTGGTGCGCGACCATTTCCAGAAGCGGGCCCTCGACGAGGTCTACGTCCGCGACAAGTTCGGCGTCGGACCCGAGCGCCTCGTCGATTTATGGGCTCTGGCCGGAAGCCCACCACCCACATCCCCGGCGTCCCCGGCGTGGGCGTGAAGACCGCGGCCAAGCTCCTCGACGAGCGCGGGAATCTCGACGCCGTACTGGAAGCAGCCGCGGGAATGAAAGGGAAGCTGGGTGAGAGCCTTCGAGCGAACACGGAGCTCGCTCGGCTGTCCCGGAAGCTCGCCCGGCTGCGCACGGACCTCGAGCTCGGGTGGAACCTGAAGTCTTTCCGGGTCGCCAGCTAGCTCTGCCGCTGGCGCGAGGCGAGGTAGAAGCCGATCACGGAACCCACGGCGAGGCTCGCGAGGGTAGTGATCTTTCGCGTGAGCTCGGAAGCCTCCAGCGAGTCCATCGAGCCCGCGAGCTTGGTGAGCTCGATGCCGCCGGCGAGGAGGATATAGATACCCGCGACCAGGAGGATGAGACGGCGTGCCGTCCGCACATCGAGGTCGGTCATATTGTAAGGCTCTAGCTCAATGTTAGATAGGAGGGAAGGCCTTGTCAACGCCGCCCTTCCGACTCAGCGGCCTTCGAACGACGGGGGGCGCTTCGAGAAGAAGCTCTCGAGGCCCTCGGCGAAGTCCCGGCCGTCGGCGATGCGGGCGAGGTTCTCGAGCTCGCGATCGAGGTGATGATCGAGGCGATCGACCCCCGCCGCTTGATGGATCAGGGACTTGGCGACGGCGTAGGCCCGGGTCGGCCCCCGGGCGAGCTTCTCGGCGAGCGCCATCACTTCGGAGTCAAAGCTCTCGGTCGGGTAGACCGCGGTCACGATGCGCATTTCCTTCGCCTCCCGGGCGTCGAGCCTCGGATTCAGGAAGACGAGCTCGAGGGCGGTGCGCAGCCCCACGAGCCGCGGGAGGAAGAACGTCGAGCTTTCCGCGCCGGTGAGCCCGGTCTTCGGATAGGCCCACTCGAACGAGGCGCGCTCCGAAGCCAACACCAGGTCGCAGGCCATCGCGATTCCGAACCCGCCGGCAGCGGCGATGCCGTCGACGGCGGCGATGAAGGGCTTGGGCGCTCGCTTGATCTCGGAGATCGTGCTGTGGAGGTACTCGAGGATCTGCTTGAAGATCTCTCCGTACCCTCCTGGAACGGTACGGGCGTCCGGCTGCAGGTAACCGAGGTCGGAACGCTCGCCGCCGCGGGCGATGTACTTGAGGTCGGCGCCGCTGCAGAAGACGCCTCCCGCCCCGCGGATGACGACGGCGCGAAGCCCCTCGTCGCGGGCGAACGCCAGTCCCGCTTTGCGGAAGTCGCGCGCGGTCTCGACGTCGAAGGAGTTGAAGCGCTCGCGGCGGTCGATGGTGATGACCCCGACCGCCCCCAAAGTCTCCGTGCGGATGTTCGTCATTGCGCGTGGATGACTTGCTCGAGCTCGCGAACGGCCACGCAGGCGATCGCCTCGCTCAGCAGAGGCCCCCAGGCGGACCGGATCATCCACTCCTGGTGCGCGTAGGCATAGGCCTTGAGCACATCCGTCGCACCCCAACTGAGCCCGTCCCGCACCAGGGGCGACACCGGAAAGGGCGGAGAAAGGCAGAGGATCGGGCCCTCGTCGAGGCGCTCGGTGACGAGATGCGCCGTCGCTCTCGTCTCGGTCTCGCCGGCGAAGACGGCATCTCTCACCGCGCGCAGTCCGACGTAGCGGGGCCGCTTCGTCAGATCGGCGTGGTGGACGTTCACGATCCGCTCGGGGAACGCGGTCAGAAGGGGCTCGGTTACGATCAGCAGGTAACTCGAGAGCACGAGCAGATCGGGCTGGTAGGGCTCGAGGAGCGCGAGCGTTTCCCGATCGTAGTCGACCCGGGCGGCGAGGTCGGTGCGTTTCGCGCCCTTCCTCGCGGAGAAGCGCGCGATCGAATGACTTATGAACGGAAGGCCGGCGCCCGCCGTCTCTTCCATCGCCTCGCTTTCTTCCTCGCTCGAAAGACAGCAAACGAGGTCGTAGAGACGGCCGCGATCCGGGTCTTCCTCGAGAAGAAAGCGCAGGCCGGGTGCGCGGTGGGAGCAGAGGAGCGCGACTCGAAGCGTCATCAGCAAATCCTGGGGAGAGGCTCACCCTCGGGCTCCGTCAGAAGCCTGCGGCCGAAACCGGTGTCGAGAATCACCCTCCCCGAATGATCGGGGAGGCACGTGCCCACGATGGCGGCGTTGCGGCCGAGAGGATGATCCCGAAGGCAAGCGAGAACGGCGTCGGCCGCGTCGGGAGCGACGCCGAGGACGGCCTTGCCCTCGTTCGCGACGTGCAGCGGGTCGATTCCCAGTAGCTCTCCGGCGGAGCGCACTCCGGAGGAGAGCGGAACCGCCGCCTCCTCGAGGAGAATGCCGACTCTGCTCTTCGAGGCCATCTCGTGGAGGGCGCTCGCGAGCCCTCCCCGCGTGGGATCCTTCAAGGCCACGACCGCGTCTCGACCCGTCTCGAGAGCCCGGCGAACGAGATCGTTCAGGGGGGCGACGTCCGAGACGAGCTCTCCTTCGAGATCGAGCCCGTGGCGATGCACCATCACCGCGAGACCGTGGTCGCCCATGGTGCCGGTCACGAGGAGGCGATCGCCGGGGCGAAGCCCGGAGTCGCGCACCACGCGTTCGGTGAGTCCGATGCCGGTGGTATTGAGAACGATGCCATCGATCTCGCCCCGTCCCATCACTTTGGTATCCCCGGTGACGACGGTTGTGCCCGCTTCCTCACAGGTGGCGCGAACGGATTCGTGGATGCGCTCGAGGTCCCTCAGCGGAAAACCTTCCTCCACGATCACCGAGAACGTGAGCGCGAGGGCGTCGGTCGCGCCCATCATCGCGAGATCGTTGACCGTCCCCGCGACCGCGAGCCTTCCGATGTCGCCTCCGGGAAAGAAGATCGGCTGGATGACGTGGGAGTCGGTGGTGACGACGAGGAATCGGTCCCCGAGGCGGAGCGCCGCCCCGTCGTCCATCGCGGAGAGCCCGACGCCCTCGACCTTCATCGGGGGCAGCCCGGGCGCGAAGACCTGCTCGATCAGGGCCCGCATCGCGCGCCCGCCGGCGCCGTGCTTCATTCCTATCGTCTCGTCGAGAGGGACATCTTTCATTGCCGTGGGGCCCCGCCCCGACCGCTTCTCGCTCCGCGACTCGCCTGCGGCTCGCGCTGCGCTAGGGTTGAGGACTCTGGGGGCGTTCATACCAGGACTCACATCCGATCCGGATGCCCTCCGTACTGGTGCCAGATCTTGCACGTGCCCTCGCTGCTGACCATGCAGGCCCCGACCGGCTTTTCGGGATTGCACTCCTTGCCGAAGAGCCGGCAGTCGGAAGGCGAGGAGATCCCGGCCATGATGTCTCCGCAGATGCATTCCTGCGTGAGGGTCGCGGGGGCGTAGTCCCAGATAGAAGAGAGGTCGATGTCGAAACGGGCTCGGGCATCGAAGCTCGACCACTCGTCCTTGAGGCGCAGGTTGCCGTTGGGAACGTGGGCGATGCCCCGCCACCGGCCCCCCACGGGCCGGAACACGCTCCAGAGCTTCTCCTGCGCAGCCCGATTTCCCTCCCGCGTCACGCAGCGCGGATAGGCGTTCACCACTCTCGGCGTTCCCTCGCGGATAACATCGACGAGGGTCACGAGCCCCGCGAGGATGTCGAGAGGCTCGAAGCCGGCGACGACCACTGGAAGCCGGTGCCGCTCGACGAAAGGCTCGAAGATCCCCCAGCCGGTGATGGTGGCGGCGTGGCCCGCCGCGAGGAACCCCTCGACCCGGGTCTCCGGCATCTCTGCCACGATCTCCATGACGGGCGGTATGTACTTGTGCGCGGAGAGCACGGAGAAGTTCGCGGGTGGGTCTCGGAGGAGCACCGCGGCGGTGGCGACGGCGGTGGTCTCGAACCCGCTCGCGAAGAAAACGACGTCCTCGGTCGACTGACGCGCGAGCTCAACCGCGTGGGCGACGCTGTAAACGACGTCCACCCGGGCGCCCCGGGCCTTCGTATCGGCGAGCGATTCCACCGTTCCCGGGACCCGCAGCATGTCGCCGTAGGTGGCGACGCGAACCCCCTGTTTCGCCAGCACCACCGCCTCGTCGACTTCGGGAACGTCGGTGATGCAGACGGAACAGCCCGGTCCCATGATGACGTCGAGCTCGCGGGGAAACGCGGCGCGGAGGCCGAACTTGGCGATGGCCTGCTCGTGGCTTCCGCAGACGTGCATGACCGAGACCGGGCTTCGGCCCATCGACCGGACTACGTGGGACAGGGCCCGGGTGAGCTCTCTCGCCCGCGACGGATCGCGGAACTTGAGCTCGGCCCAGGCCCCTTCTGTCATCGGACGTCTCGGGGGTCTCCGCGTCCGGCCTCGATCTCACCCCTCACATCGGCGGCCATGATGTCGCTCTCCGCTTCCCGCAGGAGCTGCTCGTAGAGAGCCAAGGTCTCGCCGATCTCCGCTTCCGGGATTCGCCGGATCGCGAACCCGACGTGGTTCAGGATGTAGTCGCCGGGGGAGACGGGCTCGTCCACGACGTCGAGGCGAACGGTTCTCCGGACTCCGAAGAAGTCCACCGTCGCCGCGAGGCCGTCGATCTCGACGATCTTCCCGGGAACGCCCAGACACATGCGTCCTTCCCGTACAAGGAACGTGCCAAAGAGGATTTGCCACAGAAGCGTCACTTCCGGCGATGCCTGCTCGGCACCGCTGCGTCGAAACCCTCACGGTTGAGGCATTGACCGCAGGCGGAGGCGGAACCATCGGCTCCAAGTCGTTGCCAGCGCGTCGCCGGCGCCACGGCGTCATTGGCACGCTGCTTGCTCGCTTCTCTTCATTATTAACGGAGGTCAGCTATGACCCTACCGCGCCCTCCTGAGGTAGATGAGACCTTCTATCAGGCCCTCGAGAGAAAAGGCCTGTCGCGCCGGGACTTCATGCAGTTCGTGGGCGCGGTCGCCGGAATGCTAGGCCTCGACGCGGCCTTCGTTCCTCGAATCGCCGAGGCTCTGCAGCAGAAACGGAAGCTGCCTCTGGTCTGGCTCGAGTTCCAGGACTGCGCCGGGAACACCGAGTCGTTCCTCCGCGCGGCGAAGCCCTCGGTCGACGAGATCATCCTCGACGCCATCTCGCTCAACTACCACGAGACGATCATGGCGGCGGCGGGCCATCTCGCCGAGGAAGTGCTCCAGAAGACCGTCCAGGAGTCCAAGGGACAGTACATCGCGGTCGTGGAGGGGTCGATTCCGACCGCCGACGACGGAGTCTATTGCACCATCGGCGGAAGGACGGCGCTCGACATAGCGCGCGAGGTCTGCGGAAACGCCCTCGCGACGGTGGCGGCGGGGACTTGCGCCTGCTTCGGCGGGATCCCGGCGGCGGCGCCGAATCCCACCGGGGCGGTGAGTGTCTCCGCCGCAGTGCCGGGCGCGACCGTCATCAATCTCTCCGCCTGTCCTTTCAACGCGGCCAACATCACCGCCTTTCTCGTGCACTACCTGACGTTCGACGAGTTCCCCGCGCTCGACCACCTGGGCCGGCCGCTCTTCGCTTACGGAAAGCGCATACACGACGCCTGCGAGCGCCGCGGTCACTTCGACGCCGGGCAATACGCCGAGCGATTCGGAGACGAGGGACACCGGCAGGGCTATTGCCTCTACAAGCTCGGCTGCAAGGGACCGGCCACCTATCAGAACTGCCCCACCGTCCGCTGGAACGAGGGCATGAACTGGCCCATCGGCGCCGGCCATCCCTGCGTCGGCTGCGCCGAGCCCTACTTCTGGGACACGATGACGCCCTTCTACGAGAGGCTTCCCAAAGTCGACGGCTTCGGGGTGGACGTGAGCGCGGACGCGCTCGGCATCGGACTCGTCGCCGGCACCGCCGCCGCCTTCACCGCACACGGGATCGTGAAGTCGATCCAGATGCACCGCGCCGACAAGCCCGGCGAGAAAGTCGCGTCCGAAGAGAGCGCGAAGAAGTCCTGAGGGAGAACCGCCAATGGCTAGAATCGTCGTCGACCCGATCACCAGAATCGAAGGCCATCTCCGGATCGAAGCCGAGGTCGACGCCGGCCGGGTCCAGAACGCCTGGTCGTCCTGCACCATGTTCCGGGGAATCGAGATCATCCTCAAGGGACGCGACCCGCGGGACGCCTGGGTCTTCACCCAGAGGATCTGCGGCGTCTGCACCACGGTGCATGCCATCACCTCGGTGCGCGCCGTCGAGGACGCCCTCGGGATCCAGGTGCCGGAGAACGCCGAGATCATCCGCTCCATGATCGGGGGACTCCAGCAGGTACAGGATCACGTGGTCCACTTCTACCACCTGCACGCCCTCGACTGGGTGGACATCGTCTCGTCGCTCTCCGCCGATCCGGCGAAGACCGCGACCCTGGCGCAGTCGATCTCGGAGTGGCCGCTCTCGAGCGCGACGTACTTCAAGGGAGTGCAGGATCGGGTGCGGGCGTTCGTGGAAGCGGGCCAGCTCGGTCCTTTCGACAACGCCTACTGGGGCCACTCGGCCTACCGGCTCCCTCCCGAGGCCAATTTGATGGCGGTCGCTCACTACCTCGAGGCGCTCGAATGGCAGAGGGACATCATCCGGGGACACGCCATTCTCGGCGGAAAGAACCCGCACCTCCAGACCTATCTGGTCGGTGGCATGGCGGTCCCGGTGGATCCCAACAGCCAGCAGGCGGTCAACATGCACTCCATCGCCCAGCTGCGAAGCATGTTCGAGAAAGCGAAGACGTTCGTCGAGCAGGTCTACATCCCCGATCTCCTCGCCGTCGCGAGCTTCTACCCGGAGTGGGCGAGTCTCGGGGGCGGCGTTGGAAACTACATGTCGTACGGCGACTTTCCCACGACGGCGCGTCTCGACCCCGAGCAGCTGTTCCTTCCCCGGGGGGTGATCTTCGGCAAGGACCTCGCCTCACCCCAGCCTCTCGACATGCAGCAGATCCAGGAGTACGTGGCCCACTCTTATTACGAGTACGCGGGAGGAGACGACGTGGGGCTCCATCCCTTCCAGGGGGAAACGAAGCCGCGCTACACCGGCCCCGCACCCCCCTACGAGTTCCTCGACACGGAAGGGAAGTACTCCTGGCTGAAGTCGCCGCGCTACGACGACCGCCCGATGGAGGTCGGGCCTCTCGCGCGGATGCTCGTCGCCTATTCCCGCGGACACGAGCGGGTGAGGGCGCTCGTGGGATTGGTGCTCGAGCGTCTGAAGGTCGGCCCCGAAGCCCTGTTCTCGACCCTCGGGCGCACCGCCGCGCGCGGCATCGAGACCCTGGTCATCGCCGAGCAGCTTCTGGGCTGGCTCGACAAGCTCACCTCCAACATGTCGAGCGGCGATCTCCAGATCCACAACGACGAGAAGTGGGATCCCTCGAGCTGGCCCGACGAGGCCGAGGGCTGGGGCTTTCATGAGGCCCCGCGGGGCGCCCTCGGCCACTGGGTGCGCATCGAGAAGGGGAAGATCGCGGGATATCAAGCGGTCGTGCCGAGCACCTGGAACGGCGGGCCCCGGGACGCGAAGGGCCAGAGGGGCCCTTACGAGGAAGCGCTGGTGGGAACTCCCATCGCGGATCCGGAGAAGCCCCTCGAGATCCTGCGCACGGTCCACTCCTTCGATCCCTGCATGGCTTGCGCCGCCCACGTCGTGGACGCGCGCGGCCGGAAGATCGCCGAGGTGAAGGTGCTATGAGCACAATCGCCAGGGAATGGGTGAGCGAGACGCGGTACGTTTTCCAGCTTTCGCTCCGCCTCGTTCACTGGACGGTGTTCTTCGCGGTGGCGGTGCTCTCCGTTACCGGCTACTGGATCGGCTCGGGAAACATGCCCGCGGGACCCGTCGGGACGTTCCAGATGGGATGGATTCGCTACATTCATACGGTCTCGGGGTGGGTCCTGCTCGCCGCCCTTCTGCTTCGCGTCTATCTCTTCTTCTTCGGCAATGACTACGTCCGCTGGACGGAGTTCATTCCCCACCGGAAAGAGCACTGGCGCGACATGAAGAACGTCTTTCTCTTCTACACCTTCGCCCGCGCGCGCTCCCCGTACGAGGGTTTCGGACACAACCGCCTCGCGGCGCTCTTCTATCTCGGGGTGTATCTGCTCCTTCTCTTCATGGTGGTCTCCGGGCTCGCCCTTCACGGGATGGCGTTCACCACCGGCTGGCAGTCCTTCCTCACCTGGCCGCTCGTCTTCGTGACAGCGCCGACCTTGCGGTTCATGCACCACATGGGCATGTGGTTTCTCCTGGGCTTCGTGGTCCACCACATGGCGAGCGCCGTTCTCGTGGACCGGGAGACGCGCGGAGGGCTCATGGGCGGGATCTTCTCCGGCTACAAGTCCGTGCCCAAGAGAGTGGAGCGTTGAGCTGCCTATGGGTCGGACGCTCGCGGCCGCCGCCCTCGCCGCTCTCGCCCCCTTTACTATCGCTTGCTCCGACGAGTCGTTCCCGGCACCGCCCGAGGACGTCTTGACGTCCGAGGAAGCGGTGCGCGCGGGGGAGGATCTGTATCGCCGGAACTGCAGCCTCTGCCATGGGCCGTCGGGGCACGGGGACGGACCCCAGGCGAAAAGCCTGAATCCCTCGCCCGCCGACCTGCGGAACCTGAGAGGACCGCGGGCGGATCCCGGCTACTGGTTCTTTCGAATCAAGGAAGGAGGAAAAGAGGGGCCCCTCGCACGAGATCGCTCCGCGATGCCCGCGTTCGGGGAGCACCTCAGCGAGGAGCAGACCTGGCAGCTGGTGGCGTTCCTGAACGCGCTCGTGGAGGGACGGCGGTGACGATTCTGGTGCTCGGTCTCGGAAATCCTCTTCTCGGCGACGAAGGGGTGGGACTCCGTGCCCTTCAGGCGCTCGCTTCCGCCGCCGACCTGCCGCCGTCGGTCGAGCTCGTCGACGGGGGTACGGCCGGCTTGAGCCTCGTTCCCCGACTGCGATCCGCGGATCGAGTTCTCGTCCTCGACGCCGTCTCCGCCGGAAAACCGCCGGGAACGGTCCTGCGGCTCGATGGAGCCGAGCTCAGCCGCGAAGGATTCCAGAAGACGTCGCCCCACGAGATCGGGCTTCCGGACATCCTCTCCGCGAGCCGGCTCCTGGGCGGGCCGGAGGAGGTCGTCGTCCTCGGGGTCGAGCCGGACTCGCTCGGTCTGGGTGTGGGGCTGAGCGCTCCCGTCGAGAACGCGGTCGGAACGCTGGTCGCGGCGGCACTCTGTCAGCTCCGGGAATGGGAGGGGCTCGAGTGCACGAGCTCTCCGTAGCCGCGGCCCTCTTCGAGTGGGCGGAAGAGCAGTCGCGGACGCACGCGCCGCGCGTCCTTCGATCGATCGAGCTCGAGCTCGATCCGCTTTCGTGCTTGAATCCCGAGGCCCTGCGGTTCGGCTTCAGCGCCCTCAGCGCCGAGACGCCCCTCGCGGGGGTCGCTCTCGAGCTCGTCTCCGTGCGCCCGACCTACGAATGTCGTCTCTGCGGCGCGCGGCTCGCGGCCGCGGAATCGCCCCTGAGCTGTTCCGGCTGCGGCGCGCCTCTCCCCCGGCTCTCGAGAGAGAGCTCGCTCAAGATCCGAAGTATCGAGGTGGAATGATCATGAAGATTACTTTCGAGAACAAAGTGCTGTCGAAGAACGATCGCATCGCCGCCGAGGTCCGGCGTCACCTGACGGCAAGGGGGATCGTCGCCGTGAATGTCCTCGGGAGCCCGGGCTCGGGGAAGACGTCTCTCGTCGAGAGCACGGCAGCCTGGTGCCATGGCCGGGTCGCGGTGGCCGCACTCACCGGGGATCAGGCGACGCGCCACGACGCCGACCGCATCGAGCGATCGGGAATCCCCGCGATCCAGATCACGACCGGGAGCGAGTGCCACCTGAACGCCCAGAGAATCCTGGACTGCGTCGCTCTCGACGAGCTATGGGACATCGAGCTCCTGCTCATCGAGAACGTGGGGAACCTGATCTGTCCCGCCGCCTACGACCTCGGCGAAGCCGCGAAGGTGGCCATCCTCTCCGTTCCCGAGGGGGACGACAAGCCGCTGAAGTATCCGGGCCTGTTCCAGCGGGCGGATCTCATGGTCCTGAGCAAGATCGATCTGCTGGGGTCGAGCGACTTCGACCCCGACCGCGCCGAAGCCAACGCGAGAGAGGTGGCGCCCCATATAGAAGTGGTCCGCCTGTCCTGCAGAACCGGAGAAGGGCTCGAGGGATGGACACGGTGGCTCGCGAGACAGCTCGCCCTGGCCGCGCCCACGACGGCGCAGCCGGCCTGATCGTCCGCGTGCGGGGAGTCGTGCAAGGAGTCGGATTCCGTCCGTACATCTACCGGCTCGCGAGAGAGCATCGCCTCGAAGGCTCAGTGGCCAACACGCCCGAGGGGGTGCTCATCCGCGTTCGAGGCGAGCCCGCCGCCCTCGACGCCTTCGTGGAGGATCTCCCCAGACGACGCCCGCCCCTCGCGCGGATCACCGAGCTCACCGTCGAGCCGGGTCGAGTTCCGCGCACTGCGGGCTTCCATATCGAGGAGAGCGAGCCAATTGAGGAGGGCGGAAGCGCGACCACCTTGATCCCGCCCGATGTGACGGTCTGCGGCTCCTGCCTCTCGGAGCTCTTCGACCCCGAAGACCGCCGCTATCGGTACCCCTTCATCAACTGCACCGATTGCGGCCCCCGCTACACTCTGATCCGCGGGCTCCCCTACGACCGGTCGCTCACGACCATGGCCCCGTTCGCGCTCTGCCCGGAGTGCCGCCGCGAGTACGAGGACCCGGAGAACCGGC
>Ga0105095_10001716_pt1 | contig 11623 bp, 8 predicted proteins | sample PPLLak2March2015_2_FD_79180 | JGI IMG/M metagenome (GOLD analysis project Ga0105095, IMG submission 79180) | Freshwater sediment microbial communities from Prairie Pothole Lake near Jamestown, North Dakota, USA - PPLs Lake P8 Core (3) Depth... | ecosystem: Environmental > Aquatic > Freshwater >... | reverse complement strand
TCGGGCTCGACTACCGGAACCCGCACCTCTCCCCGTTCGACGAGTTTCAGCGCTTCAAGACGCATCCCGAGATCCGGCCGTTCCTCGAAGGCGGACGCCGCATCGCGTACGGCGCACGGGCATTGTCCGAAGGCGGCTTCCAGTCCGTGCCCAAGCTCACCTTTCCGGGCGGGATGCTGGTCGGCGACACGGCGGGGTTTCTGAACGTGCCCAAGATCAAGGGCTCACATCTCGCGATGAAGTCGGGAATGACCGCGGCCGAGGCGGTGTTCGAGGCGCTCGCGGGCGCAGTGCAAGGCGAAGTGACCGGCTACGCGGAAAAACTGAAGCGCACCTGGCTCTGGGATGAGCTCCACCGCGCGCGCAACATCCGGCCGTCGTTCTACCAGGGATTGTGGGCCGGCGTGATCTACGCCGGCATCGATCAGTATGTGTTCCAGGGGAAAGCCCCGTGGACCTTCCGGATCCACGCCGACCACACGCAGCTCGGCAAGGCGGCCGAATGCGCGCGCATCGAGTACCCGAAACCCGACGGCGTGGTGAGCTTCGACAAGCTGTCGTCCGTGTATCTATCCGCGACGATCCACGAAGAGAACCAGCCGAGCCACCTGACCCTCGCCGACCCGACGGTGCCGATCGACGTGAATCTCGCCCTCTACGACGCGCCGGAGCAGCGCTATTGCCCGGCCGGCGTGTACGAGATCGTGCGCGACCAGGACGGCCGCAATCCGCGCCTTCAGATCAATGCTCAGAACTGCGTGCACTGCAAGACCTGCGACATCAAGGATCCAACCCAGAACATCAACTGGGTGGTCCCCCAGGGCGGCGAGGGGCCGAATTACCCGAACATGTGAGGCGGGGCAGGAAGGGCCGGAATCGCGGGCATAACACCTCCTAAACGAGATTAAGTTATACATATAAGCTGCTGTTATTAAAATAACAAAAGACCAGCGCGGATAGGGTACAGTACCCACTGTCTAGGCTGATCGCGTGGTATCTTGCTGCTATGCACAAAAACCCTTTGGACCTGCCTCTCACAAGCTCGTCCGCGGTTCTCCACGCGCACTCGGTAACGGTGCGCCCGCTGCAGCGGGCGGACGCCGATCTGGAGCTGCGCTTCGGGCTCGGTCTGTCCGACGAGACCCGCTACAGCCGCTTCTTCGGCGGCGTGCGGTACACGCCGGGCGTCCTCGCCTCGCTCGTGAACACCGATTTCTCCCGCGACGTCGCGTTGATCGCGACGACGACTGTCGATGGCAAGGAAACACCGATCGGCGTGGCGCGCTACGTGCTGGTGCCCGAGGGCGACGCGGCGGAATTCGCGATCACCGTGGCAGACAAGTGGCAGGGCGGCGGCGTCGGGCACCTGCTGCTCGGCCGGCTCATCGAGATTGCCCGGGCGCGCGGGCTCCGTTGCCTCTGGGGCGAGACCTTCGCCACCAACCACCCAATGATCCGCCTCGCGGCGGCGCTCGGGTTCAAGGTGACGGTGCACCCGGACGATCCGACCCTGCGCCGGCTCGACCGCGACCTGCACGACGAGATCGCCGCCTTCGTGGGGCGCGAGGCGGGCGCGCCCGAGAGCGAAGCCTGAGCAACGCGACGGAAACTGCCGCCGGAGGCGGCAGTTTCCCGGTTCTGGGGCGCACGAGGAGGTGTGGCCCCTCGTATCGTGACCAAGGGTTAGAACTGCTCTTCCGTCAGGGCGAGAACCCCGGCGGAACCCTCGAGCACGACGTCGCGAAGCGCGGTGGCCTGCGAGAGATGGTGGTCGGCGAAGAAGCGCGCGGTCGCGACCTTGGCGTTCAGGAACGCGGCATCGCCCTCGCCCTTCGCCAGCCGTGCCTGCGCCGCCAGCGCCGCGCGCGCCATCTGCCAGCCGCCGAACACGACCCCGCACAGCTTGAGGAACGGCACAGCGCCGGCGTGCACGGCCTTCGGGTCGGTGCCGGAGGTGGCGACGATCCAGTCGACGCATTCGGCGGCCGCCTTGCGCCCCGCCGCGAGCCGCGTGCCGATCACGCCGAGCTCCGCTGATCCCGACGCACGCAGCGCCGCCACCGTGGCGTCGATCTGCGCGAGCACTGCTTTGGCCGTCGTCCCGCCCTCGCGCGCCACCTTACGGCCGATCAGGTCGTTGGCCTGGATGCCGGTGGTGCCTTCGTAGATCGTGGTGATGCGCGCGTCGCGCAGATACTGGGCGGCGCCCGTCTCCTCGATGAAGCCCATGCCGCCGTGCACCTGGATGCCGGTCGAAGCAACCTCGATCGCGGTCTCCGTGGACCAGCCCTTCACGACGGGGATCATGAGGTCGACGAACGCCTGGTTGCGCGCACGCTCGTCCTTGTCCGGATGATGGTGCGCCTTGTCGATCCCGGCGGCGGTCACGTAGGCAAGCGCCCGCGTGGCCTCGGCCTGCGACTTCATGCTCATCAGCATGCGTCGCACGTCCGGGTGGCGGATGATCGGGGCGGGCTTCGAGCCGCTGCCGCCTAACTCGCGGCTCTGCACCCGCTCCTTCGCGTACGCAAGGGCCTTCTGGTAGGCGCGCTCGCAGACCGCAACCCCCTCCATTCCGACCGCGAAGCGCGCCGCGTTCATCATGATAAACATGTACTCGAGGCCGCGGTTCTCCTCGCCCACGACGGTGCCGATCGCGCCGTCCTTGTCCCCGTAGGCCATGACAGCCGTCGGGCTCGCGTGGATCCCGAGCTTGTGCTCGATCGACACGCAACGCAGGTCGTTGCGCTCGCCGGGCGTGCCGTCGGCGTTCGGGAGGAACTTCGGGACGACGAAGAGCGAGATGCCCTTTACGCCCTCGGGTGCGTCGGGGGTGCGCGCGAGCACGAGGTGGATGATGTTCTCGGCGAGATCGTGCTCCCCGTAGGTGATGAAGATCTTCTGGCCGAAGATCCGGTAGCGGCCGCCCTCGCGCACCGCCTTAGTCTTCACCTGCGCGAGATCCGAGCCCGCCTGCGGCTCGGTCAAGTTCATCGTGCCGGCCCAGGTGCCCTCGACCATCTTCGGCAGGTACGCCCGCTTCTGCTCGTCCGAGCCGCGCAGCAGGAGCGCCTCGATCGCGCCGCCGGTGAGCAACGGGCACAGCGAGAACGACAGATTCGCCGACTTCCACATCTCCATCACCGGCGCGGCAACGAGCTTCGGGAGGCCCTGCCCGCCGAACTCCGGCGGGAACTGCAGCGCGTTCCAGCCGCCCTCGACGAACTGCTTGTAGGCTTCGCGGAAGCCCTTCGGCGTCGTGACCTCGCCGTCCTTCCAGGTCGATCCTTCCTGGTCGCCGGACCAGTTGATCGGCGCCAGCACTTCGCTGGAGAACCGCCCGCTCTCGGTGAGGATCTGCTCGACCAGGTCCGGCGTGGCGTCGCCGAAGCCCGGCAGCGCGGCGATCTCGTCGAGCCCGGCCAACTCGTGCAGCACGAACTGCATGTCGCGCAGCGGGGCGACGTAGTCGCTCATCGTCCGCTCCGATTCAGGGCTCGCCCGCGATCGCTCACCCGAGCTCCTTCGCGAGCTCCGGCATGATCTTGAAGAGATCCCCGACGATGCCGTAGTCGGCCACCTGGAAGATCGGCGCCTCCTCGTCCTTGTTGATCGCCACGATGACGCGGCTGTCCTTCATGCCGGCCAGGTGCTGGATCGCGCCGGAGATGCCGACCGCGATGTAGAGGTCCGGTGCGACGATCTTGCCCGTCTGGCCGACCTGCCAGTCGTTCGGCACGAAGCCCGCATCCACGGCCGCCCGGCTCGCGCCCATCGCCGCGTTCAGCTTGTCGGCGATCGGCTCGAGCAGCTTGAAGTTCTCGCCGGAACCCATGCCGCGCCCGCCGGAAATGATCACGCGCGCAGCGGTCAGCTCGGGACGCTCGCTCTTTGTCAGTTCGCGTCCCAGCATCGTGGTCAGCCCCGCGTCGGGCCCTGCGGCGATCTTCTCGACCGGCGCGCTCCCGCCGGTCGCGTCGACGGCGTCGAAACCCGTCGAGCGCACGGTGATCACCTTGATCGCGTCCTTGGACTGCATGGTGGCCATCGCGTTGCCGGCGTAGATCGGCCGCACGAACGTGTCGAGCGCCTTGACCGCTACGATGTCCGAGATCTGCGCCACGTCGAGGAGCGCCGCCACGCGGGGCCCGAGATTCTTCCCGAACGTCGTCGCCGGGAGGAGCACGTGTCCGTAATCCTTCGCCAATTGGACGACGAGCATCGCGAGGCTCTCGGCGAGTTCGTCCTTGTAGTGAGGTGCGTCGGCGAGCAGCACCTTGGCAACGCCCGCCGCCTGCGCGGCCACTTGGGCGACCGCCTCGCAGCCGGCGCCCGCGACGAGGACGTGCACGTCCCCGCCGATGGCCTTCGCAGCACCGAGCGTGTGGTGGGTCGAGGCCTTCAGGTGGGCGTTGTCGTGCTCGGCGATGACGAGAATAGGCATTGATTAACCTTGCTGAATTGGGGGATATACAAGGGGCCGCCCACTTGTTCGATCGATCAGATCACCTTCGCTTCGTTCTTGAGCTTCTCGACCAGCGCCTTCGCATCGGGCACTTTCATGCCGCCCTTGCGTTTGGCCGGCTCCTCGACCTTCAGCGTGGCGAGGCGCGGGGCGACGTCCACCCCGAGCGCGTCGGGCTTCAGCGTTTCGAGCGGCTTCTTCTTCGCCTTCATGATGTTCGGGAGCGTCACGTAGCGCGGCTCGTTGAGCCGCAGATCGACGGTGATGACGGCCGGAAGCTTCATCGCCACGGTCTCGAGGCCCCCGTCGACCTCGCGCACGACTTCGGCCCGGCCTTCCGCGATCTTCACCTTGGACGCGAACGTCGCCTGCGGCCAGCCGAGCAGCGCCGCGAGCATCTGGCCCGTCTGGTTCGCATCGTCGTCGATCGCCTGCTTGCCCAGGAGCGCGAGCTGCGGGCCCTCCTTCGCCACGATAGCCTTCAGGAGCTTAGCCACCGCGAGCGGCTGCAGATCGACATCGGTCTCGACCAGGATGGCGCGGTCGGCGCCGATCGCCAGCGCCGTGCGCAACGTCTCCTGGCAGGCGGCGACACCGCACGACACGACGAGCACCTCGGTGGCCACGCCGGCCTCCCTGAGCCGCACCGCTTCCTCGACGGCGATCTCATCGAATGGGTTCATGGACATCTTGACGTTGGCCGTCTCGACACCGGTGCCGTCCGCCTTGACGCGGACCTTTACGTTGTAGTCGACCACGCGCTTGATCGGAACGAGGACTTTCATCGGATGCTCTCGGGAAGGAATGGCGGATTTTATCGGAAAGCCTGCAGCCATCGGCGCCGTTGCGGCGGTGGTCAGCGCTCCTGCCAGCTCGGTGGGCGCTTATCGATGAACGCATCCATCCCCTCGCGACCCTCCTCGTGGGCGAAGCTCGACGCGATGACGTGGCCGGCCAGCTCGTAGGCGCGCTCGACGCCCAATTCGAGCTGATCGTAGAACGCGCGCTTACCGTTCGCGATCGTGCAGCGCGGCTTGGATCGGATCTGGGTGGCAAGGGCGAGCACCGCGTTATCCAGCTCGCCGGCCGGCACGACGCGGTTGACAAGTCCCCACTCGAGTGCGCGACGCGCGTCCACCGCTTCCCCCGTCAGGAGCATCTCCATCGCGTGCTTGCGCGCGAGATTGCGGCCGATGGCAACGCCCGGGGTCGAGCAGAAAAAGCCCCACGTGACGCCCGGCGCGGCGAACTTCGCGCTGTCCGAGGCCACCGCAAGGTCGCATTGCGCGACGAGCTGGCATCCGGCAGCGGCGGCGGCCCCCTGCACCCGCGCGATCACCGGCTGCGGCAGGCGTGCAATCGACATCATCATCCGGCTGCACCGTTGGAACAGGCTCTCGATCTTCGGCTGCGTGCCGAGCGCGCGGATCTCCTTCAGGTCGTGCCCGGCTGAGAAGCCCTTTCCGACCGCGGCGAGGACGACGACGCGCACGCTTTCGTTCTGCTCGATCGAGTCGAACGCCGACTGCAGCGCGTCGATCAGCTCGGACGTGAGGAGGTTGTAGGACGCCGGGCGGTTCAGCGTCAGGGTCGTTATGCCGTCCCGGTCCTCGCAAAGCAGGACGGGCCCGGCCGGTTGCGGCTGCGCGCTCACTTCTCGCTCCTTACTCGATCGCCGAGGCGGACTTCGCCTGCTGGCGCAGCATGAACTTCTGGATCTTTCCGGTCGAAGTCTTCGGCAACGGGCCGAAGACGACGGTGCGCGGCACTTTGAACCGCGCGAGATGCGCGCGGCAGTGCTCGACGATCTCCGTCTCGGTCGCCGCACCGCCGGGCTTGAGCTCGACGAACGCGCACGGCGTCTCGCCCCATTTCGGGTCGGGCTTCGCCACCACCGCGGCGGCGAGCACCGCCGGGTGCCGGTAGATCACGTCTTCCACCTCGATCGAGGAGATGTTCTCGCCGCCCGAGATGATGATGTCCTTGGCGCGGTCCTTGATCTTTATATAACCGTCGGGCTGCAGCACCGCGAGGTCGCCGGAGTGGAACCAGCCGCCGGCAAACGCGGCCTCCGTCGCCTTGGGGTTCTTCAGGTAGCCCTTCATCGTCACGTTGCCCCGGAACATGATCTCCCCCATCGTCTCGCCGTCCGCGGGCACGGGCTGCATCGTCGCCGGATCCATGACCGTGCAGCCCTCCTCGAGCAGGTAGCGCACGCCCTGCCGGCCGTTGCGCTCCGCGCGCTCGCCCACGTCGAGCGCGGCCCACTCGTCGTGCTTCGCGCAGACGGTCGCCGGGCCGTAGACCTCGGTGAGGCCGTACACGTGGGTGAGGTCGAAGCCGATCCGTTCCATCCCCTCGATCATCGCCTGGGGCGGCGCGGCGCCCGCGACGAAGGCCGACACCTTGTGCGCAATGCCCTCGCGCAGCTTCGGATCGGCGTTGATGAGCGTCGAGTGGACGACCGGCGCGCCGCAGTAGTGCGAGACCTTGTGCGCCTTCATGAGCGGGAAGATCAGCGCAGGGTCGACGCGCCGCAGGCAGACGTTCGTGCCCGCGTTCGCCGCCATCGTCCACGGGAAGCACCAGCCGTTGCAGTGGAACATCGGCAGCGTCCAGAGGTAGACTGAATGCCGCGGCATGCCCCAGGTCAGGATGTTGCCGACGCCGTTGAGGTACGCGCCGCGATGGGAGTACACGACGCCCTTCGGGTTGCCGGTGGTGCCCGAGGTGTAGTTGAGGGCGATCGCCTGCCACTCGTCGGCCGGCGGCTGCCAGGCGAAGGCAGGGTCGCCGCCCGCCAGCAGCCCCTCGTAGTCCGTCTCCCCCAGCCGGCTCCCCGGCCCGTCGTATTCCGGATCGTCGACGTCGACCACGATCGGCTTCCGGTCGAGCTTCTTCAATGCGCCGGCGATCGTGCCGGCGAACTCGCGGTCGGTGATCAGGACCTTCGCCTCGCCGTGGCCGAGCATGAAGGCGATTGCGTCGGCGTCGAGCCGCATGTTCAGGGTATTGAGCACCGCGCCGGCCATCGGCACGCCAAAGTGGCACTCGTACATCTCGGGCGTGTTCGCGAGCATCGCCGCGACCGTGTCGCCCGTGCCAATGCCGCGGCGGGCGAGCGCGGACGCGAGCCGCCGGGCGCGCGCGTAAGTCTCGCTCCAGCTAAATCGCCGCGCGCCGTGGATCACCGCGGTGCGCTGCGGGTACACGGACGCGCTCCACTCGATGAACGTGAGCGGCGTCAGCGGCGCGTGGTTGGCCGGGTTCCGGTCGAGGTCCTGCTCGTAGGGGCTGGGCTTTCCGGAGGCCATGGCGCGCGGCTGCTCGTGGGTAACCTGGGCTGGAAAGTATAGATCAGCCCGCGGGGTCCACCGCCCACACCAGCTTGCCCTTGGATTCCTTGGCGATCGATTCGAGGATCCGGGCGTGCTCCGCCGCCTCCGCCTCGCTCGCGCGCACGACTACGAGCCGGGGACGCTCCCCGGGGCTGGCCGCCCGCGCCGCCGCGACCGGGCCCGCCGGGCCGTCGATCTCGATCGCCAGGCTTTCCTGGCCGCGCGTCATGGCGAGATAGACCTCCGCGAGCAGCTGCGCGTCGAGCAGCGCACCGTGCAGCGTGCGGTGCGAGTGGTCGATCTGGTAGCGCTCGCACAAGGCGTCGAGCGAGTTCCGCTTGCCGGGGTGCAGCTCGCGGGCCTGGCGCAGCGTGTCGACGACCGCCGCGACATGCTGCTCGAGCGGGGCGAGCCGCGCCTTCTCGAACTCGGCGTTGAGAAACTCCACGTCGAACGCCGCGTTGTGGATGATCAGCTCGGCACCCGCGACGTACTCGACGAACTCGCGCGCGATATCGCCGAATCGCGGCTTGTCCTGCAGGAACTCGCTAGTGATGCCGTGCACGCGCAGCGCGCCCTCCTCGATCTCTCGCTCGGGATTGACGTAGCGGTGGAAATGGTTGCCGGTCGGCCGGCGGTTCACCAGCTCGATCGCCCCGATCTCGATGATCCGGTCGCCCAGCCGCGCGGTTAGGCCGGTGGTCTCGGTGTCGAGGACGATCTGCCTCATGCGTGCGCGGGCGGGGCCGGCTCGGGCTCGCGCTCGTCCTGCGCCGGAGTGTGGTGCCGGCGCGCGAGCAGGGTGTAGACGGTGGGCACGACGAACAGCGTGAGCAGCGTGCCGAGGAGCAGCCCGCCGACGATGACCCAGCCGATCGGCTTGCGGCTCTCGGCACCCGCACCGTGCGCAAACGCGAGCGGGATCGCGCCGAGCACCATCGCCCCGGTCGTCATCAGGATCGGCCGCAGGCGCAGCACGGCGGACTCGACCACCGCATCGCGGACGTTCCGGCCCTGCAGCTGCACCTGGTTTGCGAACTCGACGATCAGGATGCCGTGCTTCGTGATCAGGCCGACGAGCGTGACCAGTCCGATCTGACTGTAGACATTCAGCGTGGTCCCGGTCAGATAGAGCGCCGCGAGCGCGCCGGTCATCGACAGCGGCACGGTGAGCATGATGATGAACGGATCGCGAAAGCTCTCGAACTGCGCAGCCAGCACGAGGTAGATGAAACCGAGCGCCAGGAGGAACGTGAAGTACAGGCCGGCCGCGGACACGCGGAACTCGCGCGAGATGCCGTTGTAGTCGAGCGCCGCGCCCGGCGGGAGTTCCTGCCGGACGATCCCCTCCATGAACCCGAGCGCCTCGCCGAGCGAATAGCCCGGCGCGAGGTTCGCGGTGATCGTGGCCGAGCGCCGCTGGCCGAAGTGGTTCAGCTCGCGCGGGGCCACCGCGACCCGGGAAGTCACCAGGCTCGACAGGGGCACCATTTGATCGTTGCGGCCGCGCACGAAGATGTTGCTGATGTCCTCGGGGTTCGTGCGGTCCGCCGGCACCATCTGCACGATCACGTCGTACTGCTCCCCCGCTTGCTTGAAGCGTGTGACCTGCCGCCCGCCCAGCATCGTCTCGAGCGCCCGTCCGACCGCGTCCACCTGTACGCCGGCGTCCGCCGCGCGGTTGCGATCGACCTGCACCTTGATCTCGGGCTTGTTGAGCTTGAGGTCGGTTTCGAGATTGAGCAGGTTCGGGTTCTTCTGCGCCTGCGCCACGACGCGGTCGACGATCTTCTCGAGCTCTTCGTAGGACGACGAGCTCACGATGACGACCTCCACCGGCTTGGCCCGCGGGCTTTGTCCGAGCGACTGCGGCAGGATCGGGAATGCCATCACCCCGGGCAGCGCGAACAGCTTCGGACCGAGCTCGCGCTGGACGTCCATCGACTTCCGGCTGCGCTCGTCCCAGTCGGTGAGGCCGAGGAAGGAGATCCCTTGCGACACCACCGGGTTGCCCGAGACGACGAAGTAGCGCTCCGAGTCCTTGGTCTGCGCATAGATCTGCTCAAGCTGCCGTCCATAACGGTCGGTGTAGTCGATCGTCGCACCCTCCGGCCCGACGAACACGCCGAGCACAACCCCACGATCCTCGACGGGCGCGAGCTCCTGCTTCAGCGCGCCGAACAGCAGCACGCTCGTCCCCGCGACCGCCGCGCCGACGAGCAGCACCAGCCAACGCACATCGAGGGACGCTACCAGGGCGCGCCGGTAACCCTGCGTAAGTCCGGTCAGCCCGCGCTCGACCGCGTTGTAGAGCCAGCCATGCCGCGGCTCGTGGCGCAGGAGCTTCGAGCACATCATCGGCGACAAGGTGAGCGCGGTGAATCCCGACACGAGCACCGCACCGGCGAGCGTCAACGCGAACTCGATGAAAAGCTTGCCCGTCCGACCGGTCATGAAGGCGATCGGGGCGTACACCGCGACGAGCGTCAGCGTCATGGCGACGACCGCGAACCCGATCTCCTTCGATCCGACGAGCGCCGCCTTGAAGGGCGGCATGCCGTTCTCGACGTGCCGGAAGATGTTCTCGAGCATGACGATCGCGTCGTCCACGACCAGCCCGATCGCGAGCACGAGCGCGAGCAGTGTCAGCGTGTTGACGCTGAATCCGAACAGATACATCACCCCGAACGCCCCGACGAGCGACACCGGGATCGTCACGAGCGGAATCAGCGACGCTCGCACCGAGCGCAGGAACACGAAGATCACGAGCGCCACCAGCGCAATCGCCTCGCCGATGGTGCGCAGGACCGCCTTGATCGACCGGTCGATGAACACCGACGAGTCGTATGCGATGTTCACGGCGACGCCTTCGGGCAAGTCCGCCAGCACCCTCGGCAACTCCGCGCGGATCGCCTGCGACAGCTCGAGCGGGTTCGCGGTCGCTTGCTTGATCACGCCGAGCGCCACCGCCGGCTTGCCGTTGAAACGGACGATCGAGCGCTCGTCCTGGGCGCCGATCTCGACGCGCCCGACCTCACGGATGCGCACTGGGTAGTTGTTGACGTATTTCACGATCACGTCGTCGAACTGCTGGGGACGCGCCAGGTCGGTCTCCGCGATCACCGAGAACTCGCGCGTCCGGCTCTCGATCCGCCCGGCCGGGACCTCGACGTTCTGCTGCCGCAGCGCATCCTCGACGTCGAGCGGGGTGAGGCGGTAGGCCGCGAGCTTGTTCCGGTCGAGCCAGATGCGCATCGAGTAGCGACGCTCGCCGAATACGCGCACGTCGGCCGCGCCCGGAAGCGTCTGCAGGCGCGTCTTGACGAGGCGACTGGCGAAGTCGCTCACCTCGAGCGGCGAATAGCGGTCGCTGGAGAACGCGAGCCAGATGATCGGGTTGGCGTCCGCCTCCACCTTCGCGATCACCGGCTCCTCGATGTCCTCGGGCAGCTTCCCGCGCACCCGCGCCACCCGGTCGCGCACGTCGCTCGCGGCGGCGTCGGGGTTGCGCTCGAGGCGGAACCGGACAGTGATCTGGCTGTTCTCGGCGCGGCTGATCGAGGTGAGCACGTCGACGCCCTCGATGCCGGCGAGGGAGTCCTCCAGCACCTTGGTCACGCGCGACTCGATGATCTCCGCGCTCGCGCCGCGGTACTTCGTCTCCACGGTGACGACCGGCTCGTCGATCTTCGGGTACTCGCGCACCGACAGCCGCTGGTAACACACGATGCCGAGCAGCACCACGACGAGGCTGATCACCGTCGCCAGGACCGGTCGGCGGATGCAGAGGTCGGAGAGAACCATTTCAGCTGCCGGCCTT
>Ga0105095_10001714_pt1 | contig 11626 bp, 5 predicted proteins | sample PPLLak2March2015_2_FD_79180 | JGI IMG/M metagenome (GOLD analysis project Ga0105095, IMG submission 79180) | Freshwater sediment microbial communities from Prairie Pothole Lake near Jamestown, North Dakota, USA - PPLs Lake P8 Core (3) Depth... | ecosystem: Environmental > Aquatic > Freshwater >... | reverse complement strand
TGAATCGACATCATTTTCCTTTCAGTCGCGATAGCCCTGATTTCTCCATGATGGCCGTGGCCCACAAGAAACCAGCAACCGCCTCCTTCGCATTGACGATTCTGGGGACGTTGATGTACGTCTCGTAATCTTTCTTTATCGTGATTCCATCACCGGCACCGTGGATGTCCATGAGCCCTTGGTCGTTGATTCGGGCAAACTCGACAAGACTTCGGTAGGCTCTCTCGACGACCGGACCAAACACGGTCAGGTCGAGGAGACCTAATTCGATCCCGCGTTGAATCGAGTAGACAAACATCGCCGTCCCCGAAGGGTCGATCCAATTGCCGGGCCGGTCGCCCCGATCAACGATCATGAACCATCCGCCGCTTATCGGGTCCTGTGTCCCCGCCAAACCTGCCGTCAGACCGCGATAGATGTCTTCCACTGCCGAACGCTGGGGATGTCCTTGCGGAATCTGAGCCAGTGCCTCGACGATCACCAGTGCATACCACCCCAGACCTTCGCTCCACACCTCCGGCGAGAGACCGCTCGTCGGATCAGCCCATGTTGTCTTCTCGGGTGCCTCGGTCCATGCATGGTAGTACAGCCCGGTGCTGCCCTTCCTGCAGTGCTTCGCGAAGACGGAGATTTGGCGTGCAGCCTCATCGTAGCTGTACTCTGCATCGCCTATGGAATTCCCGTAACGCAGCAGAAACATTTGTCCCATAAAAATACCGTCGACCCACATGTTCGGCGACTTGTTGCCGTGCCAGAACTGCCCGTCGCTTCGCGGATAGGAGTCGAACACCTTTCGAAACTGATTTGCCGCGATCCGGTAGCGCTTATCATGAGTGTACTCATAGAGGGCTACGATAGTAGTCCCGGTCATGAGATTGTCCAGATTGGTCAGGCTGTCTCCTGTGAAATTTCCCTCCGAGTCGACAAAATGATCGACATAGCCTTTCATGTAGTCGAGGTACTTCTTGTCACCGGTAGCGTGATACAGCATTTCAAAGCCTTGAAACATGTAGCCCTGAACATAGGTCCAGTCTTTCCAGTAGGCCTGTCGGTAGTCGGGATACCTTTCCATGATGGTCTCGGCGGTTGCCCTTGACCAGGATGTGGGCGGCTTGCCGGGCGTATAGTCCAGGTGAGCACCCGGCACGCCCGGAGAAGTGCGCCTGCGCGGTTTCACGGACACCACAGTCTTCGTCGTTTCTGGTACAGCGGACGACGGACTCGACAGTGCCGTTCCGATTGATTTCAATTGTTCCACAAATCGTTGAGGGATGGTTCCACCCGGCAGAACCGGCACGTCCCAGGTGATGACACCCCCCTCGTGTGCGACCATCCTGGACCACCGGATGGCCTGGTCCGCGGAAAACCTGGGTGGCCCTCCCCCCCATCGCGTTCCCAGGTAGCTCAACACATGTATCTGCGCTCCGTCGATTCTTCCACCCTCTGCACGGCGAATGGAAATCCGGTCCGGGTGGTCAATCTCGCCTGCCGTGTAATCTTCCTCCGGAGTCACTGAAATGATCCTCGGAACGACGCCGGGATTGAACGCCACAATACTTTCCGGATTGCCCTGCCTGGCAGCGCGGGCAAAACTTGTGAAGTTCGGTGTGTCGGTTGTACGATACATGGTATTCGGCCAATAACAGCCGTCGAACCACCATCCCGAGACTTTTTTTCCCCAGCGGACCGACCACTCCCTGATTACTTCTTCCCATTTCTTCTGGAATTCCAGGTTTCGACTGGCGCCGTTCTGCCAGTTCAGCTGACTTTTGGCGGAAGAATCTCTCGCTGGAGCACCTGAAGGAAGGTACACGAGAAGCTTGATGCCTCGCTTGTGCAGCGGCTCATAGAGGTCGGCGATGAGGTCGCGGCGCGAACACCTGCTTGGCTGTACCCCCACAAACCGATCATAGGTCTTGTTGGGTGCGAGATAAAACCCCGAATTCTGTCCGATAGTGACAAGGTAGTACCCCGCTCCGACCGACCTGAGTTGTTCGGCGAGTGTCTCCACGTCGAAGTCGTCAACCATGTCGTTCCATCGCCCGACCGTGATCTTCTCGCCCGTCTCCCTTGCCTTCCAGTCTGCAAGGTAGTGGGTCATCACTCCCCACCGGCTTCCCTGCATCCAGGCGGCCCTATCCCGTGTGATCTGAGCCGACGCACCCGTTGTGCAAACCAGGACAAGTGTGGCCAGTATCCGGTGGAGGGTCTTTGAGCGGAAGCACGCTTCTAGTGGCATGTCAGTTGTCCCCACGAGAATGACGAAGGTGAATCATACCGAGGGGTTCGGGAAAACCGGGTCCGGGCCAGGGGGGTGGCATGAGCATTTTGCCGCGGGAAGTTGTCGAACCGCTCGTGTCTATTTCTGAAGCACAAGTTTCTTCGTGTCCGAGTAGTCGCCTGCGACGAGTCGACAGAAGTACATTCCACTCGGGAAGGCTTTCGCATTCCATTCCACAGTGTGCTCGCCGGCGTCCTGGGTCTGGCTCACGAGTGTCGCAACTTTTCGCCCGGTGACATCAAATATGCTCAACGAAACAGCACGACGGTCCGCCAGAGCATACCGTATGCGGGTGGATGGATTGAATGGGTTGGGATAGTTCTGTGAAAGCGCAAACGCATCCTGGGTGGATTTGACAGCCGCGGCGAAGCCGGTCGCAGATTCCTTCACCCACACGAGTTCGATGCCGTTCCCGGTGCCGAGATTTCGGCTGTACTGTTTGTCAAGGGGGTTGTTCCAGTGCTCACACACGCCGAGGCTGCCGATTCTCGTGCCGTCTTTTTCCGGGTCGTAGCGTATCGTGGGGGGCCAGTATGCGGAGTCTGCCGCCTGCATGATGTGGTCGTCCGCGCCGACAACTTGCGGGTAGGAACCGTACGGATTGGCGGAAGTATATTCCGCCTTCAGGAAATCGAAACACACGGATTCCACGGCGACCTGATCCTGGGATACGAAGAGAGAAGACGTCCAGTCTCCGTTGAAAGGCGCGATGGAGAACTTGCGTGGCGGATCATTGGCCTCCGAGCCGCCCCAGAGGGCATCGACCAGAAACAGCACAGTCTTTCCACCGAGGTCCTTGTGTCCCATGAGGTCCACCTGCACTCGATACAAACCGTACCCGAGTCGCCACGTTGAGGAATCCGCGACTTTGTTGGGCGCAACCAGACCCCCATGCAAATGCGTCGCGTTCCCGACGAGATTCGAGCCAAAGTGCAGCTTGCCGCAGAGGGTGACGCCGCCTCTGGCGTGTGCCTTCATGGCTGGTATGGCAATCAGGTAATCCGCCTGTGTGATGACGGTCGGCAAATAATCCGCGAGGAATGGATTGCCGGTGGTACCGTTTTCCCTGAGGATGGTACCCCGATCAGAGTAGTACACTGACGGTGCACCGCCTGCCACGGGCTTGGTCCTGCCATACGTTCCTTTGTGGTCGAGATACGTGACGTTGGGGAACTCTCCATGCAAGAGGTCGTATTCGTGCTTGTACATATGTTTCATCGGGTCGCCCAATGAAATGTTCTCTTGCTTGACCCCGCACTCATTGACCAACTGTCGCAGGACTGCGAGGACAATCTGAGGCGACGTTTCAGCCATCCCGTACCGGCTCGTGTTCTTTATTGTGTAGTCAACATCGATGGTGTTGTCACTGGCACTGACCTGGTTCGTTCTGATGAAGATCTTTTCGCCATCCACGTACCCGAGGTGCCCCCTCCCGTGAGATTGATTGAAGTCGCGAAACAGGGCATGCCACGAATCGGCGACCGTGGCTTTGCCTGTCAGTTCCGTGACTGCATCGGCGAACATCCGGGTGACGACGTCGATGCTGGTGTTCTTGGAGAGAAACCACCCGTCACCGAACGCATTTGTGCACCTCTCGTTGGTGGCGCTCGAGTCCCAGACCCAGACAACCCGTCCGGGATAGATCCCCTGTGCTATCCCGATCGGCTGATTCGCGTCAAGCATCAGTTGCGAGTTTGCGTACACCGGCCGTTCTTCGTAGCTGAAAGTCAAGAAGCCCGCCACAATCGCGGCACACACGCACACGCTCACGGCGATTGGTCTGGCTTCGGCGTACTTCACTCGCGCCTTCGTGAGTGCGAGTGCCGTGACCATGAGGCCAAGCAGATACATAACGAATCCGGACATCAGAGGAGCTGCAGCCTTCATGCATGGATACGCCGCACGACTTGGCTTCGGTATGACTCGAACCAGGAACCACGCTGTAGCAAGAAGTCCGATGACGGCTGCAGCGACATTTGCTGGAATTCTCAAACGACGCACAAACTTGACGGCAGTGCCCATGTGAGCTCTCATAAATTGATTGTCCGGAGGGCGCATCAAGTGAAGACGGAAAGGGGCCGGGCATTGCTGCCCAGCCCCACGGGACCATCATTATTTGATCAACAGCATTCTTTGCGACGCAACATTGCTTCCGGAGCTGAGCCTGTACACATAGGCCCCCGAAGTCAGCCTGGAAGCATCAAACACTACTTCATGACTCCCCGCATTCATCCTTCCGTTGATCAAGGTGGCCACTTCCTGGCCGATGATGTTGAAGACCTTTAACAGAACAGCTCCGCCCTGCGGGAGGTCAAAGCGGATCGTTGTGGTGGGGTTAAAGGGATTGGGGTAATTCTGAGCCAGGTTGAACGTTCCCGGCATGATCTGGCCGCTGGGTCCATCGACGCTCACCGGCGTCAACTTCCACCATCTGAGATCTCCGACCGGTTGGCCCTGGTCTGCACCCGTATAGGCCGGGGAAGAAGTCTGATAGGTGAGGTTCAGTGTATCGGTGAGATACGCAGTCGTCACGCGCATCCAGTCGTATTCCGGCTTGAAGGTTGCATTTTGCTTGATTTTCCCTGAACCGCCCGAATCGATCGGGAGAAAGAACCACTGCGCCATGGAGACTGCAGTCGGGGGAGCTGCCGTAAAAACGATCGGGCTTGGGACCTTGGCAAACGCATTTACCGAGTCCGCCCCCAGCTTGCCGTTGATGTACCAGGTCAACGGTATGAGGTTCCCGACGCCCGCGTCATAGCGGTTGTTACGGCTGTCGTAGAACCCCTGCAGCGACGGGCTCACCGAGTAGTAGTTATTGCGAATAGCATACGTCGTGGCGGTAACAGTGTCCTTCATCGTGCCTACGAAGGTCATTTTGTAGGCGCCTGAGGGGCCGCGCTCGTCGGTATCGCCAAATTCGCCGAGACGCTCCGTGGCGGTGCTGTCATTGCCAAAGATGAAGTTGTCGACGAACAGGTTGTTGGTCATCCGGAATATCCCATCTACTTTGCCCATACCGATACATCCGTGTTCAGCCAGTTCATTGAAAATCGTATTGTGGTTAATTGTAAGGTTTCGCAGCGGTACCTGTCCCGCTCCGAAGTGACGAAACACCCGGTCGTTGATGTTGAAGAACGAGCAATTCTCAATGCGGGCGGAATCGATCGAGACGTTTCTGAAATCGATGGCTCTGCCGTTCCCGAGATTGTTTGCGCGGACGTTTCCTGCATTGGCAAACGTCGAATTCTTCACTTCCACGTACTGGGCAGCGACCGACGTCTGCATAATCGTGCCGGTGCCGCCGTTCAGTGTGCAACTGTCAATATAGACCGTGGAACCGATGCGATTGACGTTGAGGATCCGGGTCTGGTAGATGGCGAAGTCTTCCCCTCCTTCGTCCCAGGCATTCATCGACAGGTTTTGGAGCCAGATCAGGGTATCCACCTGAAAGATCTGCGCCGGGTATGTCCCTGCCGCACTTCTGAAGGCATTGATGACAGGCTTCGGACCGGCTATGTTCTCCGCCTTGATTCGCAGCGCGTAGCCGGTGTTTTGGGTAAAAGCATTGGCAAAATACAGTTGGCCTCTCCTGAGGACGTACACTCTCTCAGGATTTACCCTCGTCCCCGTGGCCGTCGTATCGCCTCGGATCACGTCATTGAGGTACTGTGAACTGGTAGAGAATGGCTCAATGATGAGTTCATTCTGTCCGAACGACAGGACGGGGAGGAACAGGCTCAACACAAGGACTATGGCAAAGGCTCTCATGGAAGCCTCCTTGAGTGTGGATGATGGATGACGCACATGGTGAATTGTGGATCGACTCCTGTGCCGTGTATGATTCCTCGCTATAACTCAACGCGCACGCCGAAGTCAAGCGTGGTTCCGTATCGGTTATTCACATCGGAGAGCGTCCAGCCGGTGAGTCTATTCGCTATCGTCGTCCCCTCCTGCGTATTAGTGATGTTGTTAGCGTTGAGCAATAACGAAATGTTGTCTGTTACCTTTTGCTTCACCGAGATATCCCATCGCGAGTAAGCATCGGTGACGCCGTCCCCCCGTTGATCAAAGGAGAAGGTCCGGTTGTACTCCCCTTGATAGAAATACGAAAGCCTGAAGGAAAACCCGGCGATGTCGTATCCGAGCGACACATTGGCAAAGAACTCGGGTTGATCCTCCAGCCTCTGTTTCTTCTCGACGATTGCCCGGCTTATCACCCGGGGCCGGCCGGGGCGGCCCGGGGAACCCAGCGTGTCCGCGGTCGTGAGCCATGTTTCAGAGCGCACGAGCGTAAAATTGTAGTTCAGCACTATGTTCTTGAGAAGCCAGGGAAGGAATCGCAAATCCGTCTGGTGTTCGACCTCGAAGCCCCAAAGGCGGGTCGGCTTCGACGAATTGTAGTGGTACGTGAGCTCGTAATCCGCATTCTGGAAGGGAAATGAACTGGTGTAGGGGCGCCAGTCCACTCCGAGTCTGTCGACAACTTGATTCCGCGCCACCTTCTCGCCATACACGTACGCCGAATCGTAGGGGAAGGTCATTCTCGTGATGGAATGGAACATATTCGTGACATCCTTGTAGAATGCTGAGACGCTGAAAAGTCCGATGTTGTCGCCGTAGAATTGCGTCTGGACTTCGTAGTTCCATGCTATGGCATTTTTTAGGTCGGGGTTTCCGATCGAGAGCGTGTTGCCGCTCGCCGATCGAACAATGAATCTCGGCAACCTTTGGTTGAAATCGGGCCTCGCCAACGCCTTGTATGCCGCCAATCTCACGTTCATGAAATCCGTTGGCCGGACAATGGCCTGGACGTTCGGTAGCACGGTCGTTTCTTTGTGGTTCGCCTCTTTCTCGTAGATGTAGCCGGTCTGAGCGAAGACGAATCCGCTCAAGGGCAGAGGCGTATACGTTCCAAGATAGTTGTTATCATCGGCCTCAACTCTCACCCCAGTCATGACCGTGAACATCGATCCCACATTGAGAGTATTCATCAGATACCCGGCCAGCATGCTCTCCGTGAGGTTGTACCTGTCTGCTCCAATTTCCGTGTTTCTCCTGTATTCCGCGTCATCGTGAAATTCTGTTTCTCGAGCTGCTTTGTATCCGTCAATATTCAATTGCCTCCAGAGTGTCAAAGCGTCTCTTGTGATGAGAGGATAGAGCCTGTATGTACCGTAGATGTCCCGTTCCGGCGGAATGGTCTCAAGGAAACGAGCAAGTGAAACCCCCTGAGTGCCTATCAAACCATCAAAACGAGTTCCAGCGAAGCTTTTGGGTGCGAATGATCCATCGGGCATTCTCACAAAACCACCCACGGCAGAGAGATAAATGAGGTGGAGGTACTCATCTCTTAGATATGACCGTGTCTTGGCTCTGTACTTACCGCCAAACTTGATTTCGCCTGAGAGAGCCTCCATCAGAGTATATTTCCTGGCGACATTTAAGAAGGCAGTCCGTTCCTTGTCATAATTGCCCGTCGTGCGATCGTAGGCTCTGTTCATCACCGCCGCACGGAAATTGTTGAATGCGAACGGGATCCACGCTTCCACAGGCCCCTTGGAGTACTGGGCCGGAACATTCCGCATACCCGAGCTGTCTCCTATCGTCGAGGAAGCTTCAGTGAATGTCACATCGTAGTCGGTAGGAGTCTCCACCTTCGATTCTGAAAAGGCCAAGTTCCAATCGATATCGAAATCGAACAGATGGTTCTCTCCCCTGAGGGATGAACTGAAAGTCGTGATGTCTGTCATCCTGTCACGGTATTCGTACGTCACCTCGCCGGTCGGTGGATAATTGCGGTTATGGGTTATGTAATCCCGTGAGGTCTTGTTAAAAACATTTGAAAACCTGATTGTACCGTTGTCGGGCGTGTTTATGTCCAAGAGGAGACTAGCGCCACCCCGCTTTCGGATTTCATTGAGATAGGTGGCAAGGAATTCGGATATCATGTAGTCGGTATAGTTGCTTAATGACTGATCATAATTACGATCGGTCGTTTCGTTGCTTCTGATCTTCCGCTCGAGGTTACCGACCACCTGGACCCCCAGGATGTTGTCAAAGAATCGTTCACCGTAGCGGCCCCCAAACTCGTACTGGCCGGCAGACTCATCCAGCGCGTTGTAGTTGCCCCGGGCATCGACCCTGATGAGCCTCTCATCGGGGGCTCTTCGTGTTACAAAGTTCACCGAGCCTGCAATGGCATCTGCGTCCTTGTCGGGTGTCAGTGCTTTGAATAGTTCGATGCCGGCGAGCGATCCCTGGGCGATGGTGCTCAGGTCAACCCCCCGGTCATTCGCCGCTGTGGGAGATATCCTCACTCCATCGATCGTTATGGTGGAGAACTTCGAGCTGAGGCCGCGCAACACCACCTGCGACGCTTCGCCGCCGCTTCGCACCAGGGAAACCCCCGTTAAACGGCCGATTGCGGCAGCGGCGTTGGCATCAGGCAACTCCTGTATCTTCTCTTCCGATACCACATTCACCATCGTGTTGGACGTCAGCTGTTGATTGATCGCTGCGATCTGACCCCGCATCTGGGCGGTCACCAACACCTCTTCACCTTCGACCACACTCGGAATCAACTTCACATTCAATTCCCGAGTTTCTGCTTCTGTCAACCGAATCGTGACTTCCTTTGGTCTGTAACCCACGCACGAGATCTTGATTCTATATTGACCGGAAGGGATGCGCACGATTCTGAATTCCCCTTCCAGATCCGTCGCGCCGCCTATTGACGTGCCAGTCAGGAACACATTGACACCCACCAGCGTGCTGCCGCTGACGGAGTCCGTCACGGTGCCTTGCAGCGTGCTCTGTGCGTTCCCGGCCGTCGGGACCAGAAGAAACAACAGCAACGGAATTACAGCGAGCGAAAGATGTCGCATGTTCATTTCACTCCCGTCATTTGAATGTGTGAATCAATGTGGAAATGCAGCCCTTGACACGGTGGCATGTACGCCAACTCACGAATGATCAGCCTGGTAGACGTCATCGCTGATCTTGGCCCGATCATTTCTTTTTTCGTTCGTTTCACACAACAAGCGTATCGCAGGAACGACCATGCCGGTCGTCGAGGGGCAAGTGCTCTTCAGGCGATTGGCAATGCGATTGGGTAAGCAGGACACAGACCTAGCAGCCTTTCGGACCCGCGTTTTCCTCTCCGACCGGAACCCGAGGTGGTCGTTGAGAGCACGAGAGACTGTCACAGGGGAGAGTCCGAGCTTCTGGACGATCTCGACAATGACGGCCTGTTTCACGTCAACCGTTCCCGCCAACGTGTGCATCATAGCAAAGACTACATCTCCTGTCGAGTATTTTGTTGGGATGTTATGAATCCGCCTTACTTTATCATCACCATGTGTCTCAGCAGTACCTTTTCGGCACATGCAAGTCGGGAGTAATATACTCCACTTGCCAGGCCCGAAGCATCGAAGAACACCCGGTAGCGCCCGCCGGCTTCCGCCTCTCTGTCATAGAGTGTTGCGACTTCCTGGCCGAGCGTGTTGAGTATTGTCAGCGTTACCCGTCCATTGACCGGAATGGCAAACTGAATGACCGTGGTCGGATTGAACGGGTTGGGATAGTTTTGCCAAAGTGTGAACTGCGGTGGATGGTGCTCTTCTCGCGGGGGGATATCAGTCGAAGTCGCGAGATCGCCGATGCCGGCCCATTGGATGAGAAGAGGCCATACACTTCCCGCACGCTGTTCGGTCAGCGTCACGTTTTCTACGGCAGACGCACCCAGACGGTCTTGAAGCTGCTGGTAGTACAGGCTCCTCGGGACTACCCGCGTCCCCCAGCTTTCCCAGAATCCTGCGCCATTCTTCACGACGCCGGAACACCCTATTCCCCAGTTCATGCCCCCCAGTGGGCTTTCCACCTTGAACTCACTCACATCGGATTGGCAGTTCCAGAACATAGTCTGCGCGCCGGCCCATCCATGACCCGATCCCATGGCTTTTCTGTTCTGCACACGCGTTTCCCCGCCGCGGATGTTGTCAAACAGGAGGCCGGTTGCGTACCTGTGATGAGGCCCGATATCCGCATGTGTCTGCGTGGAGAAACCATCCACAAACACATTCGGGCCGGCGACACGCGATCCGGTGACGAAATCATGTCGGCCCCCTCGTGTGTAGCACCGCTGGAAAAGGTTGAACGTGCCTTTGTCGATGTAAAACGAGTATTTCCTTGATCCAGTGGTGATCGAATTCGGGTCCAGCATGGCACATTCTTCGATTGTACTGAAATACGCCCAACTCAACATCACACAGGAATACCCAAAAAATCGCGCGGTGACCTTGCGCACCCAGCAATCCGTTGTCTGGGAGAGAAGAACAGCGGTCCATCCGTGACTTTCGTCCTCTTCACTTGCGTACACGGAAGATATCAGCATATGTTCAACGCCGCAATTGCTCAGCCTCCCTTTCACCGTGAGTCTGGTCACCTCCCCCCCGCCGTAAAGACTATCGATCGCCTGTACCAGCGGCACATCGAATGAGATCTGATTTGCGCTAATGCCGGTGACGACTCTTTCGTAAGCGATTTTGTACTCGGAGGCAACCCATCCATACTGCGCCATATCCAGGGCGATAATCCACGCGTCGTTCGGCGTCCGGGTGATTCTGATCGTATCGCCGACGGCAAAACCGTTGGCACTGTCAACCTCAACGGTCGTCGCCCCGGTCGGCACATACGGCGTCGTGATTCTCCTGGCACCCGCTGCACCGGCCGAAAGGGGCCTGGTGTCATACGTGAGGGTCATCTCATCCCACGAATCCACCTTGATGTATGAAACGGAGATGTTCACCGTCTTGATGGCCGCCGGATCCCCTGCCAGATCCTTCTTGGCATACAGTCGCAGCACAGCACTCTTCACGCTGTCCTTCACCGATGCCATATCAAACCTGAGATAGCCTTCCCGGGTCACGTTGTTGTTCACGCCGGCATACTTTACCGCCACGGACACTTCCGCTCCGAAGTTGAGTTTTGCGCTGGCCCCGCCCTGCACGTACGTATCGGCGACGGCAGCAAGGGAAATGACACTATCGAGCCCGGTGGCTACCGACTGCACAGTCATGCGCAACATCGGACGATTGGCGGCTGAATCCTCCCGGCTTGCGTAGTTGACATACTGGTTTGCGTCGGTGGTCAGATGGAAAGAAATAATGTTGTCTCCGTCCAGCTCTTCCGAAACCCCTCTGAGAACATCAAACTCCTGCCACGTACGTGCCGGGGGAAAAAGCTGTGTATCAAGCACTGTCTCCGTTGTGGGCTCCAAGGATGTTTCGGTACCCTGAAGTTGGATGAAATCGTGTTGCGTGGGAGACGTCGCAACAAGCTCAG
>Ga0105095_10001713_pt1 | contig 11626 bp, 14 predicted proteins | sample PPLLak2March2015_2_FD_79180 | JGI IMG/M metagenome (GOLD analysis project Ga0105095, IMG submission 79180) | Freshwater sediment microbial communities from Prairie Pothole Lake near Jamestown, North Dakota, USA - PPLs Lake P8 Core (3) Depth... | ecosystem: Environmental > Aquatic > Freshwater >... | reverse complement strand
GCAAAGTAAAATCGACTACGAATTTAAAATTCGTCAGCCACATTTTTTTGTGATCTGATTTTGACTTAGATTTGGTGGGCATTTATTCGTTGATGGATGGAGACGTTGATCAAAGAAGTCACTGAGCAGATCATAACAGGCAAGTTTGATTAAATTATAATCCAAGTAAGACAGAACCGATTGCCAGGTGATCATGCAACTCGATCAAGCACTCAATCTGATTGGAGAAAATTTCCAAACCCTGAATCGCATGGGGGTGGAATCGCTGGCAGCCTTCGGTTCAACAGCCCATGGCGAGGCAAGCCCTGACCAGATTGACAGGGTGTGACGATTTTTACAAATTTCTGACATTGGTCTGATGTTTTATTTAAGTGTTTTATAAAATGAGTGTAAATCTAAAAAACCTTATCTGGTACTTGAAAAAGGAGGTAGCTTATGTTAACCCGTTGGGACCCATTCCGTGAGATGAATCAGCTGCGGCGCACGTTGGACCGCGTCTTTGACGACACCATGGAGCGCCGCTGGACCGACTTCGACCAGACCTATTCCGCCCTGGCGCTGGACGTGCTGGAAAACGAAGATGCCTACCTGGTGAAGGCCACTATCCCCGGCATCAACCCGGATGATCTGGATATCACCTATAACAACGATACGCTGACCATCCAGGGTGAGATGAAGCACGAAGAAGAAAAAGAAGGCGAGCGCTATCACCTGCGCGAGCGCTACTACGGTAAGTTCTATCGCCAGGTGCGCCTCCCCAGCGCGGTGAAGGCGGATGCCATTCAGGCTAATTACGAGCACGGCGTGCTGACGCTGACCCTGCCCAAGACGGAGGAAGTCAAGCCCAAGAAGATCGCCGTGCAGAACAGCAAAATGATCGAGGGCAAGATCAAATAAGCTACGCTGGGATTGTGACCTGGAACGCTTCGACTGCATGCGCAGCCGCCGCTCAGCTCGCCAGCTCTCCGCTCAGCGTGCTCCGATAGACAAGCCAGCCCCGAGGATAACTCGGGGGTTGGCTGCTTAAAGACGGACAGCTGTAAGCCTATCTGTCGATAACCTCCCGCTCAGTGCTGTTTAATTATCTCCTGGGGTGGCAGCTAAGAGCGAATAACCGCCATATCTGATAAAATATATCTGAAATGTAGATTCTGGAGGTGTGAAATGGCGATTTCAACTGTCAAAGGAAGTGGCACGGCGAATGATCCGTGGGTTCTAAAAACGCCGCCCGGCACGTCTGAGTTCAAGATGTACCGGGATGAGACATCCGACCCGCCGGCACTCGTTTGCATAGTCGGCACCACCAGGCTGAGCTACCATCTGCGCTGCCTGGAAGACTTGCACACAATGCTCCGGAACCACGGCGACTGGATGTTGCTGGGCAGTGCCGACGAACAAAAGCCTGCCACTGAAGGAACTGTCGAGGCCTGGGCGCGTTCCCCCGAGAATCCGGTAGGTGGGTGGTACGGAATAAAGAAAGGGCTGCGGGGAAGGTTTGCGATGTATGTCCCACCGTTGATGGAAGCGTTAGGATTTGCCGAGGTCGAGCATAACGCTAAGAACAACCGCATGCGCGCTCTCTGACAGCTAACCAATGTTTTTACAAGCGAAACCGGCAGCAGGCCTCGATGGAATATTCCATTCATCTTCGGTAACCCTCATTTGCAGTCTCAGGAGACCTTGAAACCTGTAGGGTCTGGTACCGATCAGGTTTTCATAAAACCTTGCCCAACTGGTAATGCCAATGGGAAACCGCACCTACCTTTTTAATCAGCGCGCTGGGGACGACAACCTGGCTTGTCTGTCATCCTGAGCCGTGACCCGGTGATCTTCCGGGTCGGAGGCGAAGGATCCACCTTGGGGCGCGGAGGCAGGGGTTCTGGTTGAATATTTGGAACATGATCCGGCTGGCGTAACAGGGATCCCTCGCTGCGCTCGGGATGACAAAAAATAAGACGCCGCTTCGACTGCAATCTGGGAGAACGCCAGGTCTCTATTCAGCGCGATCATCGATAGGCCACGCTTCGGTTGCGTTCGCGGCATTTCGCCTACGGTTGCATTGCGCCACATCATTGGGTGTGTGAATCCGTCATTGCGAGAGAGCGAGGCCGCGCACTCCCGCCGTAGCGCCCGAAGCAATCTCGTGGTTTTATTGAATGTAATCAAGTCTGGCAATGCCAGATTGCTTCGCTGCGCTCGCAATGACCGGTGGCTCTATTCAGCGCGCTCGCGGTTCAGTTGGTCTGAGCAGAGCAGCGGGGTGGTAAGCATCGTCGAAGCTTCCGTTACGCATTCGAAACCCGGGCGGAGCAGTGATGATCTTTCATGGCGCAATCGAAGACTGGGGGGGTGAAGTATGGCGGGTGGGATTGCCAAATCCAACCAAAACAGGCACAATAGGGGCATGAATCGGCTGCGCACCAGGGTGAACACCCTGGCTCAAACCCTATCCAGCGGTTATATCTTGATGTTTTTTTCCGAGCTGGTGTTCTGGTCGCGCTGGAAGGCAGATGATACGCTGGCAGGGTATGCGCTCGCCTGGCTGGTGTATTCGATGCTGGCATTTGTGTTGCTGTGGGTGGTGGAGACCTTCCGCGCCCGCAGCCTGCCGGCGCTATTCCTGGCGGGGGCGATCTACGGCTGGCTGGATGAGGGAGTGGTGGTACAGACCATGTATGAAGCATTCCCGTTCCAGATCGCGTGGACGGGGCTGGCATGGCATGCCATGCTTAGCGTGCTGGCGGGCTGGTATGGCCTGCAATTCGCCCTGCGTCGCGGGCATGCGCTGGGCCAGGCAGCCGGGCTGGGAGTTTTCTGGGGGGTGTGGGCGATCTCGTGGTGGGTTGAAACCCCGGACGAGATCGCCCGCCTGGCGGAATTCGCAGGCTATGCCTTTGGGAGCACCGCCCTCCTGGGGCTGGCATACTGGGCAGCAGGGCGTGCATGGCGGCAGCCGTCGCAGCCTCCAGCGCAATATACTTTCCAGCCGGGCCGTTGGCTGCCGATCCTGATTGGGCTGCTGTTCCTGGCATACTACCTGTCCGTCACTCTGCCTGCCGCCCCACAATCGATCTTGATCCTGCCGCCGCTGCTGGGGCTGGCGCTGTGGGCTTTATGGCGCAACCGGCAGGTGGAGCGCAGGCCGCCGGTTTTCGTGGAACTTGCCGAAGCGGAAGCCGAGCTGTTGGCAGCACGGGGCTATGTGAGCCTGGCGGCGATGCCGCTGGTCGCCTGCATGGTTTACGGGATGGCAGGCTACTTTCAGCTGCGCCTGGCGACCAACCTGGTCCTGGCAGCGGCAACCACAATCCTGGGCACGAGTTTATTTCTATGGAGTCTTTACCGCATTCTCAAGGAGTAGTTATGAACATCCACCCCGTACGACCGGAAGAATACCCAGCCTGGCTGGAGATGCGCCAGGCGCTGTGGCCCGATGCTGAACTTGAGGAGCTGGGGGCTGAGCAGGTGGAAATCCTGGCTGAGCCGGAGCAGAATGGAGTGTTCATGGCGGCATTGCCATCGGGCGAGCCAACCGGCTTTATCGAGGTGTCCCTGAGGCATTGGGCGGAAGGGTGTAGCACGCATCCGGTGGGCTATATCGAGGGCTGGTTCGTGAGGGAGGCGTACCGGCGCAATGGGATTGGGGGGCGGTTGATAGCGGCGGCAGAAGATTGGGCGCGGGAGCAGGGCTGCAGCGAGATGGGCTCTGACGCTGAGATATGGAATGAAGTTAGCCTACAGGCGCATCAGGCGCTCGGCTATCAAGAAGCTAACCGCCTGGTCACTTTTAGCAAACGACTGACGGATTTATAAGAGGCATCATGCAAAAATTTGTGGATTGGGCCAAACGGGAGTACAGCCTGGGGCAGCGCCTGCTGGCGCTGATCCCAGCGGGCGTACTGATCGTGCTGCTGATTCCTCTGGGGATCGTGGTCGCCTCGGCGGCCATCGACCACTGGCTGGGGCTGCAGCGCTTCATCGGAGGGGTAATTAACATAATTGTAGCTTTGATCCTGGCCCTGGCGGGATACACTTTTGCTTTCTGGTCGATCGGTGCCCAAATCGATATCGGCCGGGGCACGCCGCTACCGATGATGCCGACCCAGCAGCTGGTGGTGCAGAAGCCTTTCACCTACTGCCGCAACCCGATGACCCTGGGGACGATCCTGGTCTATTCGGCCCTGGTCGTCTGGCTGGGGTCGATCTCGGCGGCGGTGATCACCCTGATCCTGATGACCTTGCTCATCCTGTATATCAAACAAATCGAGGAGAAAGAGCTCGAAGCCCGGTTTGGCGAGAATTACCGGGAGTACAGGCGCAAGACGCCGTTTATTCTGCCGCGCTTTCGCGCTTAGGTTACAGCGCGCCGATTTTCAACCTGGCTTTGATTTGTTGGTCAGGACGAAAATATACCCGCTGACCGAGGCGAGCAGCGCGCCAACAAGGGAGACGAACAAAGGCAGTGAGCCGCCGGCGGGGGCCGGGGCGTGCGGAGCGCGTGGTGAGTGGGCAGTGGAAGGACTCATCTTGCGCTCGACAGGCTCCTCCAGCACGGCTGCAGCAGCCAGGCTTTCCTGGTGGGGTGTGTCCCTGCGGGACGTGTCCCTGCGGGACATGCCTTGCTGCAGGCGCTCCTGCTCGGTGAGCGGGACGGCATTGGCCGAGGGGACGATGCGCTTTCCGTACTTGTTGGCATACACCTGGGTGAACTCAGCCCCAAAGAAGATGATCTGGGCGGAGTAATATACCCACAGCAGGATCACCACCAGCGAGCCGGCGGCGCCGAACTGCTCGACAGTGCTGCCATTGCCCAGGTACAGGCCGATGGCGAACTTGCCGATGACGAACAGCAGGGCCGTGACAGCCGCGCCCAGCCAGACATCTTGCCAGCGGATATGGGCATCGGGGACGTACTTGAAGATCAGGGCGAACAGGACCGTGATCACCCCGAAGGACACCAGGAAATTCAGCATCTGCATGAGCACTTCGGCGCCAGGCAGCAGGCCATTCGTCCAATTGCTTAAGGCAGCCAGCAGGGTGGAGAGCAGCAGAGAAACTAGCAGCAGAAAGCCGACCCCGAGCACCATGCCAAAGGAGAGAAAGCGATCTTTGAGGACGCCCAGCAGGCCGCGGTTGGGTTTGGGGGCAACCTCCCAGATGGTATTCAGCGACTCCTCCAGCTGGAGGAATACGCCTGAGGCGCCGAAGATCAGGGCCACGAGGCCAACCGCCATGGAGATGAAGCTGCCTCCCAGCACCTGGGAGACTTCCAGCATGCCGCCCACCAACTCGCGGGACTGCAGTCCGGCCAGCCCGCCCACCTGGTCCAGCAGCAGTTCGCGGCCGGCGCTGGTGTCGGCGATGAAAAAGTTAACCACCCACAGGGCGATAACCAGGATGGGGGCCAGCGAGAAGGCGGTGTAGTAGGCCAATGCAGCTGCCAAGCGCGGAGCTTTATCTTCGCTCCACTCTTTGAAGGTTTGTTTGAATAGTTCCAATACGGCGCGCATGTGTGACTCCACCTTGAATCCAGTCGGTTATTAAATAGAAGCATACTGCGCCTGAGCAGATTTTGCTATGGGGATGTCGCCTGATAATGCGTGGGGGAAATCCCTAGTCCTGCCTGGTTTGTCATCCTGAGCCTTGACCCGGTGATCTTCCGGGTCGGAGGCGAAGGATCCCTGTGGAGTAGGATTGTTGGGGTTCTGGTTGAATATGCGGTGAGGACAATAGGGCGGACGCCATCCGCCCCTACGCACATTGGATCAGCTAACCTACGTATGGCGGTTCATATAAAAATCTAACGCTGGTCTGACAGGCTTCTTACACTGCCAGGGTATAAATAATTTATTGATAACAACCTTAGCGTTGCGAAAAATTGATAATAATTTGGAGGCAGATGATGTTAGTCCGTTGGAACCCTTACCGTGAAATGAACCGCATGCGCCGCATGGTGGACCGTGTGTACAATGAAGACGTTGCTCAACGTGAGAATGAGCTTGACCAGGCCGCTTCACCGCTGGCGCTGGATGTGATCGAAAAGGACGATGCTTATATGGTGAAAGCCACTGTGCCCGGCATCGACCCGAACGACCTGGAGATCACTTATACCAATAAAATCCTGACCATCCAGGGCGAGTTGAAGAACGAGAATGTGCAGGAAGGCGAGCGTTTCCATATCCGCGAGCGCTTCAGCGGCAAATTCTACCGCCAGCTGCGCCTGCCCATGCCAGTGCAGGAAGATGCGATCAGCGCCAATTATGAGAACGGTGTGCTGACCCTGACCCTGCCCAAGAGCGAAGAGCTCAAACCCAAGCGCATCAGCGTGCAGGCGAGCCAGATGATTGAGGCAGAAGCCAAGTAAGCTGTAACAGGCTGAAATGTAAGCATTCACAGCCCCGAGAAATCCTCGGGGCTGTTTGCTTTAAGGGCGGTGAGTGCGAAGAATGTGTGACGATCTGTGGTTGATCTAGTGCGAGGTGATATTCAGGATGGTAGCAATGATAAACAGCACGGTGTAGACCCCCCACAGGCGCTTATCCAGGCGGGCCAGGGGCCACCAGTAGAACATGACCGTGGCGAGGTAGAGGGTGACATAGGGGATGACGATCTCCAATTGCAAAGGGTTGCGCCAGGCATATTGCTTCACGTAATCTACCCAGTAGCCGTAGGCGGCGTAGATGGCGAACAGAAAGCCGCCGATCCAGAAGTACCAGGGCTTGCCGGCGCGCAGCAGGATCAGGCTGATGATCACAGCAGGGATCGCCAGCGCATAGACGAGCCAGCCGTATTTCAGGGTATAGGATTCAAAGAAGGGTTTGCGGATCGCAAAATGCACGATCAGGACGATCTGGAAGAAGAATGACCAGACCACGAACAAGGTGTCGGACTTATCCAGGTTGAACATTGAAGGACCTCCGGATCAAGCGGTAGCTGGCAGTTTCCTGCCGACGAAGATGCCGTAGCCGAAATATTCCGCCAGATTAGCCGGCAGAACCCCGCCCTGGCGGGTGCTTTTGACGAAAGCGCGGTAAGCGGGGCTGCGCAGGTAGAGCTTCAGCATGCGCCAGAAGACCCGCAATATGCCGCCCCTACCGTAGCGCTCCGCCAGGCCTTTGGCTTCCTGGGCGGTATCGATGGCGTAGCTGCGAGCGGCGACCACCTGCAGGCCGACGTTTTCCAGGAAACCCTGCCATTCTGCGGCGCTGAGCACCTGCATCTGGACGCCGCTGCCGGCGAAACCCAGATCCTGGGCTACCTGTTCCGGGGCGCCCAGATCCTGGGATGCCCAAGCAGCTATCTCGGGCGGCACAGGAGTCTTCAGCCAGACCGATTCATTCAGCCCGATAAAACCACCGGGCCGGACCACGCGGGCGTATTCGCGGACGGCTTTTTGCCGGTCGTCGGTAAACGTGGTGACCGACTCGGTCAGCACGGCGTCGAAGGTGGCGTCCTCGAACGGCAGGGCTTGGGCGTCGGCGACTCGGAATTCAACCTGGCTGGCGAGGTTTTCGGCGAGGGCCAATTCCTGGGCGCGGGCGACCATCGCCGGGAGGATATCCACCCCCATCACCCGGCAGCCGGTAGTTTTAGCTAGGTAGCAGGGCGTGCGCCCGACCCCGCAGCCGACATCCAGAACGTACTTGCTGGCGTCGATCTGGCATAGCTGGATCAGCTCGCGGGTGGCGACGACCCCGCCGATATGCTTGGTCAGGCCGACTTCAGCCGAAAAATCAAAAAAACTGTGTTGCGCGTGCATGGTAGTACCTTACTTTCTTTTGTTGCTATGGGAGGTTAATTCAGGCGCGGATCAGGTCATTCACCAGGCGTTGGAGAGCCTCGGGCTGGTGGGTGGAAAACGACAGGTCCTGGAGCGGGCCAACCTGGCGCTTGAAGCGCAGCACCAGGCGCGGGTACTCCAGGAAATTGAAGGAGGCACGGTATCTACCTCCGATCAGCATGCCGTGGATGCCAGCTCCGCCGTAACGCATTAAGGGGGGCAGCTCGTCCGGCTCGATGGCAGCGATATTCTCCAGCGGGACGCGCCAGGTGAAGACGCCAAAGCGCAGGCTGAGCGCCTGGGGGGTGAGGATGATCTCCAGGGTGCGGTAGTTGAGCACATAGAACATGAAGAAGCCGCTGAAGATGGCGAATAACCGCGACCAGAAATCTCCAAGGCTCCGGCGCCAGAACCAGAGCAGGGTAAAAACACCCGTCAGACCCAGGAAGAATCCGGTGGTGGGCAGGGATTTCAGGCGCTCGTGATACAGGATCTCATTCTCAGACATGATCCACCTCCAGGCAAACTAAACCAGGGAAACGGATCGCTTACCATACCCCCGGCAGCAGGCGGTAGCGCACCTTTTGGGCGTACTCGGCGTAACCTGGCAGCTCGGCCTGCAGGGTCTGGTCTTCCAGGTGCGTGCGCAGGATGATCGCGGCGAGGAACACAGCCACCATCAGGAATGACCAGGGGGAATCCAGCCACACAGGCAGCGCCAGGAATACCAGCAGGCTGCCGGCATAGCCGGGATGGCGTACCCAGCGATAAGGGCCTGTGGAGACCACGTGGTGGCCGCGCTCGCTCTGGATGCGCACTACGCCGGAGAAGAAGCGATTGGTGATTAGGGCGTAGGAGGAAAAAATATAACCCGCCAGGATGAGCAGCAAGGCAGCTAGCTTGAGCGGCAGGCTAAATTCAGCCAGTCCCTGGATACGCATCTCCAGCCCGGCAATCAGCGGCAGGAAACTGGCGCCTAGTCCGACCAGGGGCGAGAGGATGCGGTCCCAGGATTTGGTGTTGGCGTGTACGAGACTGCGGCCGCGCTCGGCGATGATATCCGGGTGGCGGCGGGCAGCCAGCAGGCGGCTGATGATAAAGCCCAGGATGCTGATCAGAGCGTAGGTCCAGGCTTCCCACCAGCCCCAGCGCCCGGATATGACCAGCGGCAAGAAGGGGACGAGGAAAATCACCACGAGCATCAGGGTCATCTGGAGGGGGGAGATTTTTGGCATAGTGCACTTCCGTAAATGTTGGCGTTCAGGAGTCTCAGCGCATCTGGCGGATTTGTTCCAGGTGGGCATTCATCGGGGCAACACCTGCTTCTCCCATCATCTGGAAGAGGGTGTTGAAGCGCAGTCCCAGCACCACGCCGCGATAGCGGCGCTCTTTGAAAAAAGCTTCCAGGTCTCCAATGCGCCCATGATCTTCGAGCATGTGCTGGCGGTCGAATTGGGCGAAGGCATTGCTCTGCCCATCCCACAGGTTGGTGGAATCGGTGCGTACGCCATAGCCCAGGGAGCTACCCTCCCGCAGCAAGCGCCTTTGGGCGCCCTGCAGGTAGGGCGTATCGATGACGTAACTGTCCAGCTCAAGCCAGCGCTGCTCCAGCTGCACCTCGACAAAACTGTGCGAGACTTGTGCGGGAATCATCCAGTAGCGACTGGGTGGGATGGCGCCGCGCAGGATTTCCTTGGGGATGACGACAAAGTGCTGGTAAGCCGGCAGCCCGATGGCGCGCAGCAAAGTGGTCATTAAATGGCTTTTAGAGTTGCAGTGTCCATAACCAAAAGCTAAAAGGTATTCTGGCGGGGTGGCATCGAAATACTTGTTGAAGCCGAATTTGATCTGCTCACGCACAAAGTCATGCAGGGCAATCGCTTGCTGGCGGGGTGTATCTTGCGGATTGACAACCCCGGCGACAACTTCCTGAACGTCCCGAAACGCCATCTCAAGCCTCCTTGCGGTTGACTGCTCTGGAGCGCCAGCGGCAGGATTCCATCCGACCCTGGCTGAATAAAGCTGGCGCTGTATGTGGTATTGCTCCATTTTGGGTTGGATGGGGAGCAGAGCTGTGTTGGCTGAGGCTCCCCGCCAGTGTATCCGATTAACCTGTGAATTATCTGACTCTATTATACAGAAATAAGCCTGCCTGGGTGCGCTCATTGCCTGGCGAGGCTCAGCGCCATTCTTTTACCCAGGGTTCATACAACGCGTGGTCGTCGCCCATCACCGAGCGGTACAGGGCATTCGCCGCGGGGCTGAAGCCGCCCACGAAGGCATAGCGAGCACCCATGCGCTGCAGGCGGCGCAAGCCTTCGGTGAGCAGAGCCTTGCCCAGGCCGCGCCGCTGGTGGGCGGGGACGGTGGCGACCGGCTCGAAGTAAGCCGTGCGGGTGACGTCGTCGAACCAGATGGTGCAGAAGGCGGCAATGGCGCCATCCGGGGCGACCGCCACCAGGTCCAGGTCGCGGCGGTAGGAGGGGGCAGTCTGGATATTGCGGTACCAGGTTGGGTCGTCGCGATTCTCGACGGCGACCTTGATATCGCCGTCATGGAAGCCCAGCCCGGAGGCGTAACAGCGCTCGAGCAGCTCGAGGCCATCACCCAGCGAGCGCAGGGTGTAGCCGGGCGGGGTGGGGACGGGTGAACTGGGGGTCCCCACCGGATCGGGGGATGCCAGGTCGCGCCGCCACTGGTGCTCAGGCCAGTTACCTTTCGTGTAGCCATTGCGAAGGAGCAGCTCCTGGCGTTGGGCGTCGCCAGCGGGGCACCAGACGCACAGGCGATGGGTGGCCTTAGGGGTGCCATCTTCTTTGAGCCCAGGCAGCTCAGCTTCGGCCACCTGGAGCATCTCGGCTTCGATCCGCGGGGTGCGGTAGGCCGGGAGCAGGTTGAAGTGGGCTTCGCCGCGCCCGCCATCGGGCATGACAAAGCCGATCAGCTCGCCATCGTCTTCCCACAGGGTAGCGACCTCGTTGAGGGTGAGATTGGCGCAGTTCAGGCAGGTGTGCCAGCGGGCGTATTCCAGCCGGGCAACGGACCAGCTGATCTCGCGGTAATGGTTGAGCACGAGCGCCTGGCGCAGGAGGGCGCGCATGCGCCAGAAGTCGTCTTCGGACTGGTAGGGGCGGTAGGCGATGGGCATGGGTTTTCCTGAGGGGTGAAGAAGAATGGAGTTACAAATAGATTATACGGAATATTTTGGTTTTTTGACGGTCGATTTGGGGGGAGGGGGGCTGACAACGAATTTTTAACCACGAATTTCTCGAATTGGCCATGGGCAGGTTGGGTTTCGGTTACAAGAAAGTTGCACGTCTGTGCATGGAATTTGACCACAGATTCTCACAGATTCACACAGATTTAAACCTATGGCGATTAGTTTCTCCGAATCTGTGTTGATCTGTGGTGGATTGATTTCTGTATGTTGGCGACAGAGGCTGTCAACTGAATGTGGAACAGATGCCTGTAAAGAGCACCAGCACGGATTGGGGATTGAGAAGGTGCATAACTTTTCGATTGCATGTGACGCTTCGACTGCGACCTGGAAGAGCGCCAGGTCTCCGCTCAGCGCGCTTGGATAAGGGAGGGCTGCGGTCTTTGCTGCCCGTTATCGAAGACGAGCCGGATGTCTATGGGGCGAATGCCATTCGGCACAACAGCCGGAAAAAGGGTCAGTCTGCTAGTGGTAAAGGCTAATTCGGATAATTTCTATCTTGACTATCTAGAATTACTGTTCTAAAATACTGGCTAGTTATCTAAAAAGGAGGTTATGCTGCGCCCAAAGAAGGACACGCAGAAGACCGATGGATGGTCCGAAGAGGAACGCGCGGCGATGAAGGATCG
>Ga0105095_10001712_pt1 | contig 11628 bp, 8 predicted proteins | sample PPLLak2March2015_2_FD_79180 | JGI IMG/M metagenome (GOLD analysis project Ga0105095, IMG submission 79180) | Freshwater sediment microbial communities from Prairie Pothole Lake near Jamestown, North Dakota, USA - PPLs Lake P8 Core (3) Depth... | ecosystem: Environmental > Aquatic > Freshwater >... | reverse complement strand
GTTATCCAGACCTGTTTGTTCTCGTTTGCCTTGAGCGAAAACGGTTGCAGGGTTGGTGCATCGCGGACCTGGGCGGTCCGGGGGACCGATGCTGTCGGAGAACTGATATCGATATACTGCTGGACGCCATTGATGGTTACCCTGAGGTAATTGGTCCTGGTTCCATAATCCACCTTGACGAGGCTGTCATCCTTGAGGAGGAGTTCGGGGGTGAGATAGTGACCCGCAGTTTTAGTAGAGATAGTGTCGGGGGCTGCCTGGTACCATACCTTCACCAGCCGGACATCCAGCGCCGATGACGGGATGGTGTTTCCCCGGGCATCAGACAGCGTGGGTACGGTGATGGTTATTCCCGACAAATCTTTCTGAGCACGGAGGATAAAAGAGGCGGGTTCAAATTCGTTCCGGCATGCTGTCACCGATAACGTATTGCCCGGAGCTGCAGGAATTTCGTAATTAAAGGGAAGGACTTTTATCGACGTAACTGGTTCCCAGGGAAACGGTAGTATTGCCTGCCCGGGATGGCTCCGGATGTATTCATTCTTTGCTGACAGATAGTTCTGCTCTGCTGCCTGAACACAGGGAACAGCAAGGATAAAAATCGCAAGGGCGACTATGAAAAACGCTCTCTTTTTCGGTGCCATCATACTTTTTTGTATTGCGGAGTTTAAAAATCAGCCATGTTGGGGATATTCGCCCGGGCAAAGCATGGTAAAAAATGGAAAAAAAGCTCTGGAGAACTTATCAGTAAATAACGTTCCCGGGGGCTTTACCCCCCAGTCACCGTGGCATCCCCCATTTGATGTCCGTAGAAACGGGCATGAACGGGAGTTCGCACCCGAACCATAAAAATTGTGAAGGCACGACTGCCCTCCGCAACAGTCCCTCTTGAAGCAGGGGCGGAGTCTGCGATATCTGAAGCGCCGCGGGGGCGTCCCTTCGGGGGCGGCGCAGGTCATCGCATTAACAGAATTGGCACTTGCCGATAGTACTGGAATGGGCAATTTAATATGAAAATAGGTGACTTAACGTCTCTCCCCGCGAGGGTATTCAATTTTCATTCTGGATGCTTGTGGCCCCCGGCATCATGTCCGTTTTCATGAGAAATCTGCGGTCTGACTACCCGTTACCCACAAGCAACCGGGTTTTTCTCCAGCGCAGTACGAGTAATTTTTCTGGCGCTTACCTCACTAAAGCAATCCTGCACCCGCATGCTCATGGATGCAAAGAATCACGCCACCCTGTTTTCCCGGAATATCCGTGACAATCCGGGCTTAAAGATACGTCATTAAATATTAATCTGTCCATAGTAGTACTGATCATATCTCTTGGGGATACCGTCAACCGGATATTTTCGTTCGGTGATTATGTTCATGTCATATAATTAATCCAGGTCAGTACCATGAAGTATATTATTACCGGTGGGGCAGGTTTTATTGGCTCGCATATCGTGGAAGAACTCGCACGGCAGGAGCACGAGATTGTAATTTTTGATAATCTGTTTTCCGGGAAGCTTGAGAATATCCAGCCGTTCCTGAAAGAAGGAAATGTTACGTTTGTCAAAGGCAGTGTCACCGACCTTGCCGTGGTGAAAAAAATCTTCGAGGGCGCTGACGGGATCTTCCACGAGGGGGCAATTGCATCGGTGCCCCGCTCGATTGCAAATCCCCTTGCAACAAATGAGGCAAATGTTACCGGGACGCTGAATGTCCTTGTTGCGGCGCGTGACTGCGGCGTACGAAAAGTCCTGTTTGCGTCCTCGTCCTCAGTCTACGGAAATACTCCCACACTTCCCAAGCGTGAGGATATGACCCCGACCCCTCTCTCTCCCTATGCGGTATCCAAGCTTATCGGGGAGCACTATCTGAAGGTGTTTTCTGAAGTGTACGGGTTAAAGACGCTCTCGCTCCGGTACTTCAATGTCTTCGGGCCCCGTCAGGATCCCAAATCCGAGTATGCTGCGGTAATCCCGAAGTTCATCACGAAAATACTGAATCACGAGTCCCCCACGATCTACGGTGACGGCGGACAGACCCGGGACTTTACCTACGTAAAGGATGTTGTGCAGGCAAATATCCGGGCGATGGAGAGCGATGCAGAGGGTGTATTCAATGTGGCCTACTGCGAACGGATTGACCTCAACGAGCTTGCATCTCTGATTATGGATATCATCGGCATTACCGTGCCGCTGCTCTATGAACCCCCCCGGACCGGTGATGTCAGGGATTCACTTGCCGATATCAGGCGGGCACAGGAAGCATTCGGATATGCACCGGAATATACGGTTAAAACAGGGCTGAAGGAAACGATAGCGTGGTACCGGAAATAATTTTTGCTGGCAATTCCCGTTTGATACATATATGAGAGACTGTTGGTGGTGATGATAATGAAGCTCGACAAATTTGTACAATCGGATTTGTATAGATTCACCGGTGATAATTCCCGAAAACAGTTTTATGAACATCTACTATTCAATACAGGCTTCAGGTATATGTACATCGTACGAAAATGTGCTCTTTTTTCCAAAAAAAATACGTTTTTCCGGAAATTATTTTATTATTTTTATCTTCTTCTCTGGCACCACTTTTCTATAAAATATTCAGTTCATATCCACCCAAAAACAAATATCGGCTATGGCTGTTACCTGTCTTATGGAGAGAATATTGCCATTAATGAGGCTGTCGTGATTGGAAATAATGTAAACATTAACCAGGGTGCTGCAATTGGCACAACAAACCGGGGCAAAAAAAAAGGAGCACCGATCATCGGGGATTGTGTATGGATCGGGACTTATGCAGTTATTGTCGGTAAAATAACGATTGGTAATAATGTATTAATAGCACCATTATCTCATGTAAATTTTGATGTTCCGGAAAATGCAGTGGTTGCTGGAAATCCTGCGAAAATAATTTCATACAAAGGATCAGAGGGTTACATTAACAGAAAATGGATGTGGTGATAACCACAGGTGATTTGATTCGCCATACAGGGAGGCTGAATATCCGTGAGAGACATTTCGTTGCCCGTGGTTGTTCAGGATGAACTTTTTCCTCAAAAAAGATCAGGAACCGGATCCTTAACGCCTGGAAATCGTTTCAGACTTATAATCAGGATATATATTTCAAAAAATTTCTTTGCCTGAAATCTTTCCACCTATCTTATACCAATCCGTATCAGATTCCTGTTTTTGAAAATCGAAACTGAAATTCAATATCATTCATTTGTTGAATCATACTCTTCAGCCTGATTCATCGTGGACGTTTGAAATAATGAATTTCATGATATCACTGGTTTGTCGAGAACAAGTGATTTCTATCAGAAGTTATTGAAATACAGCATCTCATGGTTACCCGGGTTATTTTCCCCATGTTGCATACTCCCATTCGCATCGTCATTCAGTCATCCTGCAGAAAATTGTGAAATTCCGCGGTTCTCAATTGTTTTTTTTCAGGAAATTTCAGGTTGTAACGCTTTGATACTTTAAAATTGACCTGTCGGTTTTTGTTTCTGGCTCACCATGCAACAGGTATGGCAACATATTTTTGGGTAACGTGTTATTTTAACTCCTGAATCAAAGAAGGATTTACAGAGTGAATAATGACCAAAATTGCATGCTCCTGAAATGCAATTCAAAAAAGTTATACAAAATGGGAGATGGGAAAAGGCGTTGTGCGCGATGTCATTACGCATTCTCTCCCCATAAATTACCTCCGACTTTTTCACGGATGCATGGAAAGAAATCATTCATCTCTTTCTCATGGAACAAAGTTTGAATTCAAGTGCAGAAAGGACCGGATTTGACAAACAGCGAGTATTACGTGCTTTAACGAAAATGTGTCCTGTCATGATACAGGATGTTTTAAAGGTATTCTCCGGAACTGTAGAAGCAGACGAAACATATCTCGGAAGTCGGTGGAAGAATAAACGAAAAAACAATACAGGATACTGGTACTAAACGAGGACGTGGGAACTACAAAACAACCGGTTTCGGAATCTTGTGACGTAATGGTACAGTCCGGGCTGAGGTTGTTGATGACGTTGAAGCGGATACTCTTCTACCCCTTATCACCCGAAAAGTATCAACGGGTTCTATCATTTGTTCAGATACCTGGAAAGCTTCTACTGTAATCGCTGCCCGGGGATACGTCCATCCCTCGTGAATCATGGAAAAAGACCATACTCCGATGGAAACGGTAATCATATCAATGGATTGGAAGGATTCTGGGGTTATCTCAAACGAAAACTTGCATCCAAAGGAGGTATTCGTAGAAATAAATTACCTCTTTACCTCGGTGAATACGTCTGGAGATACAATCATCGATCATGTCCGGAAAGGATAAAGATGCGGAGAATTATTCAACTGGCAGAAAATAATTGGGGGCGGAGCTGATACTTTACCCTGTGTTTATACCATCATCGATAAATCTCTGCAAATACATTTTTCTTGAAAGGCTGATTACTATATATCAACGATTTACTAAAACGGAGTGTATGTCGTGGTTTCAAAGAAAATTCTCAATAAAACCGTGTGCGTTTTCGGTCTCGGATATGTGGGTCTGCCCCTTGCAGAAGATTTTTCTTCCCATATCCGCACTATCGGCTATCGCAGAGACCAGAATAAAGTTGATGAGCTGAATAAGAAGCCCGGAAACACGATCGAAGCAACCACCGATCCCCGGCGGATACGGGAGGCGGATTTTGTCATTATCGCCGTACCGACTCCGGTCACCCGGGCAAAAGACCCGGACCTGGAACCGGTAATAACTGCCTCGGAGGTCGTTGGCCGGAACCTGAAGAAAGGGGCGATCGTCGTCCTGGAATCGACGGTGTATCCCGGGGTTACCGAAGATATCATGGGCCCTATCCTCGAAAGAGAATCCGGGCTCCGGTGCGGGAAAGATTTCAAAATCGGGTATTCTCCCGAGCGGATCAATCCCGGAGATGAAGAACACATACTGAAAAATATTACCAAGATCGTTTCAGCGATGGACAGGCAGTCTCTCGATCTGCTGTCCGAGCTGTACGGGTTGATCACCAACGTCTACCGGGCACCGGATATCAAGACTGCCGAAGCGGCAAAGGTCATTGAAAATATCCAGCGTGACCTGAATATTGCGCTCATGAACGAGCTTTCCATGATCTTTTCACGGCTCGGTATTGATACGGATGAGGTACTCAAAGCCGCCGGTACCAAGTGGAATTTCCATACGTACCGTCCCGGAATGGTGGGTGGTCACTGCATCCCCGTCGATCCGTATTACCTCGTCCAGAAAGCCAAGGAAGTCGGCTATCATCCCCAGGTTATCCTTGCCGGGCGGTCCATCAACGATTCCATGCCCAAGTATGTTGCGGAGATGGCAGTCAAGGGTCTGAACAAAGTCGGAAAAACCATCAAGGGATCCAATGTCCTTATCATGGGCCTGACGTACAAGGAGGATGTCGCAGATATCCGGGAATCTCCGGTCGAGAACATGGTGCACGAACTCAGGGATTACGACGTGAACGTGTACGGGTATGATCCCCTCCTCCCCGATTCGGTGATCGCCCATTTTGGCACGATCCCGCTCCCGAAGCTGGATAAAAAGATGGATGCGGTGATTATTTCGGTGGCTCATACGCAATTCAGGAAAATGGGCATTGCGGAGATTTCCCGATTTACCAATGATCATCCGGTTCTTATCGACGTGAGGGGGATGGTGGACCGGCAGGCAGCTGAAGAAAAGGGGATGTATTACCGGAAGTTATAGACGTCATAATCCAGGATATAACCGTCAGTAAGGTTTTTAGAACATGGATGTTGTCATAGTCGTTCACACAGAATTCGGGTATGTACATAACCGCGAGGTGGTGTATGACAAACGGGCCACACAGGGGGTCAGCCAGGCAGTCCCTGACCTTGTCAGGGTCGCCGGCCGCTATGATGCAAAAATCACCTTTGCCGTGATGCCCGAGGTCGTGGAGCATTTTCCCCGGGAGACCGGGCACGAAATCGGCCTGCATATCCATCCCGGCTGGGAGGAATTCCGGGCAGGGGACCTCACCTTCCAGGTTGGTGACAGATTTCTCCGTGAACATTGTGAGCAGTCCCGGTCTTCCACCGTGCTGACGGGCTACCCCTACAAGGAACAACTCGGCATGATCAGGACTGGTGCCGACGTGCTGGAGGACGAATTCGGCACACGACCCACGACGTTTGTGTCAGGGCGGTGGTCGGTTGACAACGCTACGGTCAGGGCCCTGGTAGATGCGGGCATGGAACGGGACTGCTCAGCCACCCCCCACTCCCCGCCCTGTCACCATGACTGGTCCAGGCTTCCCCGCATCTGCATGCCGTACCACCCGAGCGGGGACGATTACCAGAAGAAAGGATCGGTCCCCCTGCTGATCGTGCCTGTCTCCCAGATGTTTCCCGCTCACATCGCAAGTCCGGAAGCGGTTCCTCATATGGGGCTCTCATGGCTGAAGGCATGTTTTGATGAATATTACCAGCAGGAGATGCCCCTGTTCCACATGTGTTTTCACTCCCCGTGCATGACCGATGCGTACTATCTCTCGATCATGGACGAGTTATTAGGGTTTATGTCCAGACATAAAAATGTTCAATTCCGGTTCGTTTCTGAAATCCCTGAATACGGTCCTGTCAATCCCTCCACGCGGATAGGTCCCTATCTTCTTGGCATGAACAGGAACATGGTAACGCAGGGTATCCGTGCCCTTATATCGCGGTTATTCTGAAGGTCAGCATGATTCAGCCTGTTTTTGCCAGAATCATCGGAATTGTCGGGTATTTTTATGAACGGGTGTTCCACGAAAAGGTCAGCGTCGATGTTGAGAAGTTCATAAAAAATCTCTCGTACCTGAGTATCGGGACGCTCATTTCCACTGTATTCTCATTTGCATTTAATATCCTTGCAGGTCGCTGGCTGGGACCTTCTGAGTATGGATTTTTTACCCTGGTGCAGTCGGTGGCCATGTTTCTGTATATCCCGATGACGCTGGGATTTACCACGGCACTTGTCAAGTATAATTGCGAAAAAATCGATTTCTTTCGGCAGAGAAAGATCATTTCCACCACATTCATTCTTGTTCTCCTGTTCACGACAGCATCGCTTGCGGTCTACCTCATTTTTTCCCGGCAGGTCATGGCGTTATTTTCAATATCAGAAGACATATTTTATTTTTCTCTGGCCTTCGCTGTTTTATTCATATTTTATAATCTCATGGCAGAAACCCTGCGAAGCATCCACAAGATATACGAATACTCGCTGTTCAAGCCGATATATACGGGGATATTATTTTTTTCATTCCTGGTTTTTGTCTTTGTGTTCAGGGACCTGTTATACACAGCTCCCTTGTTTTCGATGCTGATTGCCTATGGAATAACCGGGGGAATACTCCTGGCATACCTGAGAGAATATATACGGCCGGAATTCAGCAGGCCGTGTGCAGCAAAACTCCAGACCTACAGTATCTTTTCGCTGACAGGGGGCATCTCCGCCGCATTTTATCAGAATATCGGTAAAATTATTTTAAACATGTACCTGCCGGTCGCCATGGTGGGAATTTACTGGGCGTACACATTTTCCTTTACCACCATAATCCTGTTGTTTTCAACGATCTTTGTAACTGTTTTTTTCCCGGTTGCATCCATGTGCCGGAACAAAGAAATGCTTTTTACCCGAATCAATAAGGTTGTAATCCTGTTCATTGCGGGTGGCTGGCTGTTTACCCTGGTTTCCGGGTATGTTATCCTGAAAATGTATGGCAGTGAGTATCCTTTTGACCTGCCCCTCACCCTGCTGTCTGCAACTGCCGGTGTCTGTATCTCTGTTGATATGCTCTATGGCCAGTTATTGAATTCCGTGGGTGTGGCCGGGGTAAAGATCACCTCATACGCCGCTGTTGTCCTGGCCGTGCTGAGTGTCATTCTGAGTTTTCTGTTTATTCCGTTATTCGGGCTTTCCGGGGCAATGACAGCAACAATAATTTCGTATGCGTCCGGTATAGGTATAATGTTATACAAATGGCCTGATCTGATGAATCAGGGTCGAAGTATGGGTGAATAACCATGTTGGAAGTTGATGATGCGAAATTTATTTTCAAAACGAAGAAAATATGGTTCAGCGAGGCTCCCTTCAACGTAACCGGGTACGACGGAGTAACCTTTTATGAATGCACCAGGGATGTTGATCTTAAGGGTTTTTCAAAAGAGGAGTTCACCACAATCGTGATCGACCTTACCCAGGACCTTGACACGATCTGGAAAAAAATGGACCGGACCTGTAAAAAATATATCGGTTTTGCCAAAAAGAACGGGGTAATTATCAGGATGGACCAGGACTACGATGCATTCTATGCGATAAATTCCGAATTCAGGAAGGCAAAAGGGTTGTCAGACTATAATCTCGATATTGAGTTTATGAAAAAATACGGAACATTAATAGTCTCTGAATATGAGGGGAACATTTTAGGGGGACAATTTTATATAAACGATGGAAAAAATATCCGGGGAATCCTGAATTCTTCAAAAAGACTTGAGGAAACCGGCAGCATGAATAAAATTATCAGCAGTGCGAGCCGGCTGATGATTTGGGAAGCAATCTGCTATGCAAAAGAGCACGGTATGAGCACCTATGACATGGGAGGATATTATACCGGGAAGGAACCCGATCCCCAGAAAGAGGGTATAAACCGGTTCAAAGACTCGTTCGGGGGGCAGGTGGTTACTCATTATATTTACCAGAAAGATTATTCCCTGCTCTATTATATCGGAAGGAAAATACTTTCATTGAAACACCGGTGAAAAAATTTCTTTCCCTGCATCAGGATTCAGATTTTCTTCAGAACTTCAAATAATTTATCTGGGTCAAAAAGCAAGTCATTATCAATAAAGGTATTCGTTATGAAAATTGCTATTCTCATCCAATATTTTCCCCCAAAAGGTCAGGGGGGGACAGAGATTGCAACATATTTCATTGCAGAGCAGCTGGCACGTCGAGGTCATAACGTTCATGTTATTACTACTCTGGTTGATGGTCTGCCGAATGAAATCTATGAGAAAGGGTTTTATATTCACCGGATTCCCAGAATTAAAGTCCGTATCTTCGGTATTCTTTTTTTCTGGCATGCAATAATCCGGACGATACGGAAGATTGATCCCGATCTTGTCCATGCCCAGAGTCTTTCAAGCGGGATGCCAGCCCTGCTCTCAAAGAAACTGTTAAAAATTCCCTATGTTGTATGGGGTCAGGGTTCTGACGTATATTTTCCGAAAGGATACCTGCTATTGAACCCGAAAACGATCATAAAAAATGCAGATGCCGCGATAGCTCTGACCGAGAATATGAAGAGGGCAATGCAGGAATTCTGTCATCGAGACATATTCGTAGTGCCAAACGGGATCAGCATCGCGGACCGGGGGGATGGTACTAACATCGCGGCAGCTCATGGAAAGTGTATCCTGTATGTCGGCCGTCTTGAGCCGGTCAAAGGGGTCCGGTACCTTATCAGCGCCATGACGCGGGTCCATGAGGCGATCCCCGATGCACGGCTGGTTATCATCGGAGATGGTACGGAGAGAGCCATGCTGGAGGCATTGTCTGCCAAGCTGGGTTTGCACACCTGTGTGCAGTTTGGTGGAGAAGTACCACATGGGGAGGTGCTTTCATTTATGGAGCAGGCCGACGTTTTTGTTCTTCCCAGCCTGTCTGAGGGCTTTCCGATGGTCATTGTTGAAGCCCTGTCCTGCGGTTTACCGGTTGTTGCCTCCCGTGTAGGAGGAGTGCCCGAAATCCTGACGAATGAAACGAACGGGTACCTGGTGGAGGCAAAGGATGAGGGGGCTCTCGCAGAGAGCATCCTGGTACTGCTGCAGGATGAACACATGCGAAAAAAAATATCTGATGCCAACAAGGAGTTAGTCAAAAAATATTCTTGGGAAAATGTTATCATCAGATTAGAAAACATATTCGAATTGTCAATTGCGCACTATCGTGCATGAGCTGACAGATATTTCATGAAGAGGTACTGCTCAGTTTTCTGAATCAGTATCCCGCATACGACTGATAAGGCAAATCCGCATGTCAGGATAATCATGTCCTGGAGAGTTATATTCCGGATAACCGAACCGGTAACGAGTGCAAACACCGCTAAAACCTGGTGGTGGAACAGGTATATTGCGTAGGTCGCAAAGGCAATCAGGGATATTCCCGCCATAATTTTTCCCTGTATTTTTACGAACAAGCGGGTAACGATGAGAAAAATACTACACGAAACAATCATAGCACCTGTCAATACCATGTGAATTATTATTCCCGGCAGAACCTGTAAATTGAACTGATGGAATTTTCTCAGTGCAAGGACCAGGAACATGATACCAGCCAGGCACAGGTTCCCGGATAAAAAATTTTTCAGGTACCTTCCATCAGTAATTTTTTTTGAAGAATAGACAATCTGATTAATAAGAATTCCTGATACAAAAAGTGGATAATATTCCAGGGCCCCCTCGTGGATCAATCCAAAAAAAACATGAAGAATGAGCAGGAACACAAAAATTCCTGATGATACTGCCAATGTTCCGGAAAGATTTTTCGGAACATATGCGATGACCGGGTACAATAGATAAAATAATACGATTACTCCGACGAACCACATTGACTGTATTTCATTCCAGGGGAAAATTCCCTGGAGTCCGGAGAGATGAAGAAGCATGTTGTCCAGGCTGAAATTATACGGGCTTACATGCCCGGGACTAATATTCAAAAATCCAAAGATAACAACCAGACTTCCTAAGGCTGCCCAGTATAACGGATAAATCCTGATGAATTTCTTCTTATAAAATTTTTTGAAATCCCGGAGTGAAGTGATTACGGAGTCAGTCTGGGAAAGTAAAAATCCTGAAATGAAAAAAAATATACTTAACCCGATTGTCCCATTGTAATAACCTAATGATCCAACCAGGTCATAACTGGAGACATTATTGTCGATATGGCCGAAGACAATCAGGAGTATAGCGGTTGCCTTGAGTATATCTACTTCAGGAAACCAGTGTTTCATCCTGTCTCACCGTAAAATTTTATCCTGGTACGTTTTTCTGAGGATTGCTGGTAAATCCATCGGTACTGGCATCCCGGACGATTCCGAATGCAGGATGCGGAACATACTATCCGCTGTAAGAACCAGGATAGTACACTGTAAAAAAAAGATGAAAAACAAGGAAGAGTGAATAATCCGGAAGTTACGGTATGGCAATGTCCCACACTCCAAACGTATTACTTACATACACCAGATTTATCGTTGGATCATTTTTTAAACGGATAAATTCTGCATCAGTGAACGATTTTACCTGGCTTTTCCGATCTTCCTGGACAGCGTCCACCGTCCGTCTCATCAGTTCTGTCGTCGTCATATACAGTTCTTTATCGGGAAGATAGGCGAATGAATCGCCAATCGTCCGGTTTGTCGTATATCCAAAATGTGACGGAACGACTTCAGTGTATTTATTCAGATTCCGATAAAAGGTATATTCACTTACATTGTGAGAATTCCTGGAACCTGTTGTCTCGTAAAAGTATTGTGCATATTTATAGTTCGATAAATCCTCTTTTACAACGGGAATTTCTGTAGTGC
>Ga0105095_10001710_pt1 | contig 11633 bp, 14 predicted proteins | sample PPLLak2March2015_2_FD_79180 | JGI IMG/M metagenome (GOLD analysis project Ga0105095, IMG submission 79180) | Freshwater sediment microbial communities from Prairie Pothole Lake near Jamestown, North Dakota, USA - PPLs Lake P8 Core (3) Depth... | ecosystem: Environmental > Aquatic > Freshwater >... | reverse complement strand
GGATCCGCGCTACCAGCCGGTCGGGGTTTGTAAAGTCAAGAGCGTTTAATTCAATAAGAATTTCCGCAAATCGGTGGAAAAAAACAACCCTTATGAAACAACCAAACAAGTCCACTCACGAAAATTTACGTAACTTAATGGCAGAAGCCTTTCAGGTCTCTCTGGATGAGATTACCCTTGATTTGGCTTTTGGTGATCTGCCTCAGTGGGATTCCATGGGGCATATGGAGCTGATGATGCGCCTTGAAGAAGCGTATGGCATAGAAGTCAGCGCCGAATCGATCTCCGAATTGGTCAGCCTACCGGCAATTTTTGAGAAGCTTAGCCCAAAGGATCAAACCCATGAATGAATCCCTTTTGATCCAACCCAGTCTGGCGATCCCCGAACACCTGGTAGGTGAAGTGCAATCCAAGCTGGCTTACGTTGATGAGGCTATCCGCCGCGCGGTGGTTGCACCTTCGGGCGATCAAATCGAAGTTTTTCTTTTCCATCCCGTATCCTCTGCTGAAGCAGCGCACATCGATCGAAAAGTTCAACAAGTGGTAGAAACCATGGCCAAAGGCGCGTTTAAGCCAAAAGTCCAGATCCTGGAAGACAAGTTGGATATTGCAACACCCTATCAGCAGGATCCAATGGAAGAGCTCCTCCGGCGGGGAGAAATCAGCCAGGAAGCTGCCGGGATATATACCCTGGGGCCATTGATCACGCACCTGATGGATTATTTTGAGCAACACTTCATCGAATTGGCAGACTCTTTCGAGGCAGCTCCTTATCGCTTCCCCACCTTGATACCGGCTGAATATATGGAGCGTGTCAATTACTTTCGGGCTTTTCCCCATTCCTTGACTTTTGCCACTCATCTTCGCCAGGATATCGATGCCATCGACCATTTTGCCCAGCATGCCGCTTGCGAGCATGGTGTACTTAAAACCCCACCCGATTCCTTTGCTGGTGTGCAAACCTTATTATCGCCAGCCGTGTGCTACCACCTGTATTTTGCCCTGGCTGATAAACACCTTCCCAACGGGCAGCTGGCAGCTACAGCAGTTGGCAACTGTTTTCGCTATGAGGCGATCAACCTGACTTCTCTTGAGCGATTATGGAATTTCACCATGCGCGAAGTTATCTTTGTGGGCCCAAAGGACTATGTCCTCGAGAACCGCGAGGTCGCACGCCAGCGCATGCAACGTGTGATGGCTGAGACAGGATTAGCCTACCGGATAGAGAGCGCCAATGATCCGTTTTTTATTGGCGAGTTTCGCAAGCAAGCCGCTTTCCAAAGCGCGTTTCAACTCAAGTTTGAAATACGCGCCCGATTGCCATTCAAAGACAGCACCCTGGCCGTAGGCTCCTACAATTACCACCAGGATTTCTTCGGCCGCCACCTGAACATCACCCTTCCAGACGGCTCTCCAGCCCATACTGGTTGTGTGGCCTTTGGACTGGAGCGGATTGCGTTTGCATTCCTTGCCCAATATGGCCTGGATTCCGCCGCCTGGCCGCAGCATGTACACGAGGCGATCTATGGCTGATGTCATTTACCGCCTGGCTGAAGTGCAAGACTTGCCAGTCATTGCCGGCATGTACACCAAAATGGACCAGTACTTCCGCGGCTTCAGCTATCGTTTCCCCGAAGTTGAGAATATCGGCGAAGCCTGGGTCGATTCCTTCCGCCGTACCCTGGGCCGTTTCAGTGTGGTATACATTGCCGAGCTGGAAGGTTCTGTTGCGGGCTTTATGCTGGGCAGGGTAAAACGAGTTGCCCCCTATCTGGGCGGGGTATTCGTGGGCGAACTCAGTGATATGTGGGTCGAACCACAGGCACGCCGCCTGGGAGTCGGGGAAAAATTATCGCTGGTAACCATGCAATGGTTAGCTAAACAAGGTGTGCATTCAATCGAAATCCAGATCCTGGAAGGCAACGAGCCAATCTGGCGATTATATGAAAAGATGGGCTTCAAACCTGAATTACGCCAAATACGCATGCTAAGTGCGGATTTTCCGGCAGAATTTGATTCACCAAGAGAAGATGCGTGAAGTCACCTTAGAGCAAGTCCAGGAAGCGCTGGAGCGCGTGGGTGTGCAACCTGGCGACAGTTTGCTGGTGCATTCGGCGATCCAGTTTTTAGGCCGCCCTCAGGGTGGAGTAGAGATATATCTCCAGGCTTTGAGCGCTGCATTAGCTCTGCCAGAGCAGGGTACCCTGGCTGCGCCGGTCTTCAATTTTGGCTTTGCGCGCGGGCAAGCCTTCGACCCACTCAGCACACCTGCCGAAGGCATGGGTGTCTTCCCAGAATATGTACGCCAACAGCCTGGAGCTTTGCGCACCCGCCACCCCATGCAATCCCTGGCAGTGATCGGAAAACATGCGGATGAGCTGGTCCACTGCGATACCCCATCCGCTTTTGACCCTGGCTCGGCGTTCGAGCGCCTACTCGAGCTGGATTTCAAGCTACTCCTGCTCGGCGCAGATATACAGGCGGCCTCGATCGTCCATTACAGCGAGCAGCGCACCAACGTTCCCTATCGTTACTGGAAATCCTTCAGGGGGGAAGTTATTACCCACCGATCAGATGGCAAGTCAATTCCCCAGCAGCAGACCTACCGGATGTTTGTGCGCGATCTGGAACTGGACGCCCATCTCGACCTTCATCCTATCCAGTATGCCTTGCAGAAAAAGAGCCAGTGGTCAACCACCAGCCTGAATTACGGAGCTGTCTCATTATGCCGCCTGCAAGATTTTGTACGGGCTACTGACGAGATGCTTGCCGCCGACCTCTGGGTGCTGGTAGGAAACCGCGCAGCGGCTCTGCAGCGTTATCAAGCCAAACGATCCTGATTTGAGAAACATCCAAACATGACAATGCTGGATTCAATCAACGAGCTATGGTATTTACCGCGTGAGCTGGTCTCGGATGGCTTTGATCAGGCGTTAACGCGCCTGGCTCAAGAAATCCCTATGAGAATTCACCATTACCCGAGCGGCGAGCAATGCTGGACCTGGCGCATCCCTGAAAAATGGACCTGCCAGGCAGCCTATCTGGAAACCCTGGGCGGAAAGCGCCTGATCGACTACGCCGACCATCCCCTGCATGTGGTTTCCTATTCACTGCCTTTTGTAGGTGTCGTGGGCCGCGACGAACTGTTAGAACATCTGCACGTGCACCCGCGCTTGCCAGACGCCATCCCCTTTGTTTTCAAGTATTACGAGCGCAACTGGGGATTGTGCTGCCCACAAACTTTACGCGATCAATTGAATGATGAACAATATCGGGTGGTCATCCGGACCCACTTTGAGCCAGGCGAATTGAAAATTGGCGAAGTCGTCATTCCCGGTCAAAGCCCACAGACATTCATGCTGGTTGCCCACCTGTGCCACCCGGCAATGGTGAATGATGACCTGACAGGCGTGGTCGTGGGTATTGAGGTCGCCAAAGCATTATTACGCCAGGCACAGGAAGGCGACAAACCTTATTACACATACCGGTTGCTAATTTTGCCAGAGACAATCGGATCGGTAGCTTACCTGAGCCATCATGAGCACCTGATCCCCGATATGGCCGGCGGCATATTTCTGGAAATGCTGGGGAATGCTTCACCGCATGCTTTGCAGCACTCATTCCAGCCACACAGCCAGGCAGACCGCTGTCTCAGCATGAGCCTGCAATCTATTGATCTGCAATCCACACAGGGGCTTATCGGTCGATTATCAATAATGATGAACGTCAGTTCAACGCGCCGGGTGTGCGCGTGCCCATGCTCTCGCTTTCGCGAGTGGAGCCTCCAGAATCACCTACCCGCCCTTACCGAGAATATCACTCCAGTGCAGATACACCAGCGATTGTCAGCCAGGAACGGTTAGAGGCGTCACGTGATTTGATTCTGGGATTGATCAATGCCTGGGAGCATAATCAATTCGTGGTAAACCGTTTCAAGGGAGAAATTTTTTGTTCTGGCTATGGCATCTGGGTCGATTATCGCACGAACCCCGAAGGGCATCGCCGCCTTTTCGACATCATGGAACGCTGCGACGGAGAGCATACTGTGGCGGATATTGCCACAGAATTACAAATATCTTTTCAGGCAGTGTGGGAAGTCGTGCAGATGCTTGAATCGAAAGAATTAGTCCGCTTGAGCCGGACTCCTGAATCCACCGATCCCCATCGCTAATTTTGGCTACCTAGCGATAATCTGTCATGAAAATCCCCACCACCTTCAAACACAGCTTGAAATCGGTGCGCTACCAGGGCAGGCGCTGGGCAGCCGGGCTGCGGTATGGGCCAGGCGCATTGGAGAAACTGCCTGCCGTGCTGGGCAATGCCATGCCCAAGTCCGGCTCGCATTTGATCATCCAGGTACTGCAAGGCCTGACCCGGATCGGACCGTTTGTCAATCCCGGCTACCCGCCTGTCAACCGGAGCGAGGATAATCGCAAACTGAGCGACTGCGAGGTGCTGGCGAAAATCCAGCGCATGCTGCCCGGCGAGATCAGCTACGGCTATATCAGCGCCAAGGAGCCATTCTTAAGCGCTCTCACCCTTCCTGGGCGGGCCACAATATTTGTTTATCGCGATCCGCGCGATATGATCGTCTCACACATCTTCTATGCCACTCAGATGCACACAGGTCACTGGGTGCACTCTGATTACACAGAAGAGCTCGCCAACGGGGAAGAACGCACCCAGGCTGCCATCCATGGAGTTCAGGAACCCGGCTCGGAGCTGACCCCTATTCGTCAGCGCTATGATGGCTATTTGGGCTGGCTGGAGCAGCCCCAGGTGCTGTGCCTGCGCTTCGAGGAGCTGATCCTGGAGCGCGAAACAGCCTTTGGTAAGTTACTGGATTATCTCGCTGCCTTTGGTTTTACCCCTAGCCTCTCTCGCTCAGAAGCAATCGTCATTCTGCACGAGGCGATTGCGCCGCGCAGATCAGGCACTTTTCGCAAGGGTAAACCGGGCAACTGGCGCGAGCACTTCACCCCCACCAACATTTCCGCCTTTAAAGAAGCCACCGGGGATCTACTGCTCCGCCTGGGTTATGAAACCAACCAGGATTGGTAAAGCAGCCTAATTCCATGACTAACTTGAAGTTACCCACCCTGACACAGGCTGAAGCATTACTGACTGAAGCTGCTCATCTGAACCCTGGCCCCTGGGTAGCTCATTCTCGGGTCACTGCCCAGGCTGCTCAGCTAATCGCAGCTGAAATCTCTACCCTCGATCCACAAGCAGCTTATATACTGGGCTATCTGCATGACATTGGACGGCGTGAAGGAGTCTACGGCATGCGGCATGTGATCGATGGCTACCATTTTTTGATCGCGCAAGGCTTTGACGACGCTGCCCGGATCAGCCTGTCCCATTCTTACCCCGTCCCCAATGCAGCATCTGGCTCAGCCGATTGGGATGGAACACAAGAGGATTTCGCCTTCCTGCAGTGCTACCTGGATCAAACCGCGTACGATGATTACGACCGCCTTATCCAACTCTGCGATACCATCTCCCTGCCATCAGGCTGTTGCCTGATGGAACAACGTTTTGTAGACGTAGTTTTACGCTACGGGTTTAACGAGCATACGCGTGCCAAATGGCAGGCCTTTATCGAAATTCGCCAATATTTTGAACGAATGTTGGGCAAATCGATCTATAGCCTTTTACCAGGTGTTATCGAAAATATTTATAAAAGCTAAAATACTCGCTTAACACCATTTCCGGCAACCCATCAATGATTCAATCCCAACTTAACCAACAAGCTCGCCTGGCACGCCGCGCCGGTCGCCGGCTGGCCCAGGCGCTGCGCTACCGCCAGTTTTCCTTCTCAGGTGTGCCGGTGTTGTTCGCCAATTCTTTCCCCAAAAGCGGCACTCACCTGCTCACCCAGATCCTGGATGGTTTCACGCAAATCGGCCCGGCGGTAAACAGCGGGCTGCCGGCAGTGGTGACCTATGATGGCTTTAGTGGTCACCAGAGGCAAGTCCAGGAAATTCTGGCAGATTTACAGCGCCTTCTGCCAGGCGATATCGCCTACGGACATGTCCATGCACTGCCGGAGATCATTGCGTATATCGCCAAAGCGCGTTTCGCGTTTTACTTTATCCTTCGTGATCCGCGTGATGTGGTGGTCTCGCATGTGCACTATGTGACCGATATGGAGACCAATCACATCCACCATCATTATTTCAAGAATGAATTATCCAGCTTCGATGAGCGCCTGAGCGCCAGCATCCAGGGTCGCCCAGAGCTGGAGATCGATTTTCCCAATATCCGCCAGCGTTTTGAGCCTTTTATGGGCTGGCTGGATCAGCCCAATATTTTAACCTTGCGCTACGAAGACTTTATCCTCGAGCGTAAATCAACCCTGGCTCAGGTGCTTGATTTTGCTATTCAGCGCGGGTTCCCCTTACAAATGGAACGGGAGATTGCCCTGGAACGCCTGGAAAACAGCATCGATCCGCAACGCTCGCCCACGTTCCGGACTGGCAAAGCCGGCGGCTGGAAGGTGCAATTTACCGAAGCGCATAAACAACTGTTTAAGGATATCTCCGGGGATCTCTTAATCCGCCTGGGATATGAAAAGACATATGACTGGTGATCCTGGACTCCCCCGCGCTTCGATAGTCATTCGCGCATACAATGAAGCCCGGCATATCGAGCGCTTATTGACTGGCATCCGCCAGCAGACCTTCACTCGAAAACCGGTCGAGGATATCGAGGTTATCCTGGTCGATTCAGGCTCGAGCGATGGCACGGTAGAGATCGCCAGGCAGTTCCAGGCGCCCTTCCCGATTCATGTCGTCCACATCCAGCCTGAAGAATTTACTTTCGGTCGCTCGCTGAACCGGGGCATCGAGCAGGCTCAGAGCTCTTTGATTGTTATTGTCAGCGCCCATATCTACCCGGTCTACCCCGACTGGCTGGAGCACCTGCTGGCGCCTTTTGCAGACGTCCAGGTTGTCCTGGCCTATGGCAAACAGCGTGGCAATCACCTGTCGCATTTTTCGGAGCAGCAAATCTTCGCCACATGGTACCCGGATCAGTCGCAAGCTCGCCAGGACCATCCTTTCTGCAACAACGCCAATGCTGCCATCCGCCGCCGCGCCTGGGAAGAGCACCCCTATGATGAGAGCTTGTCTGGCCTGGAAGACCTGGAATGGGCGAATTGGGCGGCGCAAAAGGGATACGCGATCAGTTATATTGCCGAAGCAGAGATCATCCACGTCCACCAGGAGTCGCCGAGCTCGGTTTTCAACCGCTACCGGCGGGAGGCTATCGCCTTCAAGCACATCTATCCTCACCAGCGTTTCGGCAGGCTGGATCTGGTCAGGTTAGTTACCAGTAACATCGCCAGCGACCTGCGCCAGGCCGCCAAACAGAAGGTTTTATTGCAGAGCATCAGTGGTATATTCTGGTTTCGCTGGATGCAGTTCTGGGGAACCTATCAAGGGTACCGCCACCACGGTCCCCTGACCTGGCAGCTACGCCAGACATTTTATTATCCCCTGAATAAAATCCAGCCCCAGCAGCAACCGGCTCGTCCGGTCGAACCCATCCGCTATCCTGACCTGGAAAAGGATTCATGATCCATATGTCTGAAAAATCCCCCCGGATTGTCGCTCTGGTTCCTATGCGCCACCATTCGCAGCGCGTGCCCGGCAAGAACTTTCGCCCGCTGGCAGGCAAACCACTTTACCAGCATATCCTGGACAGTCTGTTAGCTTGCCCTGAGATTGCGATCGTCGCCGTCGATACGGACAGTCCCGAGATCATGGCAGGTGTGGAAAGCAACTACACCCAGGTACAGATGATCCCTCGCCCGGAACATCTTCGAGCCGACCAGATCCCGATGAACGAGATCCTAGCTTACGATACCAGCATTGTGGAAGCCGATTTCTACCTGCAAACCCACAGCACCAACCCGCTGCTGCGCCCTGCGACCCTCTCGCGCGCCATCCAGCAATTCTTGGGAAACTATCCGGCTTATGATTCGATGTTCGGTGTAACGCGCCTGCAGACCCGCCTGTGGGATCAGCTGGGACGTGCCATCAACCATAATCCTGCGATTTTGCTGCAAACCCAGGACCTGCCCCCCGTATACGAAGAGAATTCGTGCCTGTATATCTTCACCCGCCAGACCTTGCTCAACAGACGCAATCGCCTGGGCGAGCGCCCGGGGATGTTCGAGATCAGCGCCGCTGAAGCCTGGGATATCGACGAAGAGCTGGATTTTCTGATAACAGACCACCTGCTGCAAATCCAAAAACAAGCGAAATCATAAAAAATCTCGAAGGAACTTGACTTTATGCCTGTAATATTGATCTCTGCCCCGTATATGATCCCCTTCATGGATCGCTTCCAACCGGTCTTTGAGCAACATGGAATTGAAGTGATTGTCGCCCCGGTACGGGAGCGCCTAGAAGAAGACCAGATCCTGGCCTACGCCGGGCAATTTGATGGCGCAGTCTGCGGGGACGACCGTTACACGGCACGCGTCCTGGCAGCCTGCGCGCCTCGCCTGAAAGTGATCTCGAAATGGGGCACGGGTATCGATTCGATCGACCAGGCTGCCTGCGCCCGGCTGGGAATCCAAATTCACCGCACGCCGAATGCATTCACGCTACCGGTCGCAGATACTGTGATGGGATATCTGCTGGCATTCGCCCGTCGCCTGCCCTGGATGGACCGGGATATGAAAGCCGGCGATTGGGATAAGCTTCCCAGCCGCTCGCTGAGCGAATGCACCCTGGGCGTGGTTGGGGTTGGCAATTGCGGGAAAGCCGTCTTGCGCCGGGCGCGCGCTTTTGGCATGCGATTGCTGGGCAATGATATCGTTGAAATTGCTCCGGACTTCATCCGAGAGTATGGGATTGAAATGACCACGCTGGACGATTTATTGAACCGCGCTGATTTTGTCAGCCTGAACACCGATCTCAACCCTACCAGCTATCACCTGATCAACTCCCGCAGCCTGGCTCAAATGAAATCAACCGCGATCCTGGTCAATACTGCCCGCGGCCCAGTCGTTGAAGAAGCAGCCTTAATTACTGCACTGCAAAACAAGCACATCGCTGGAGCCGCCCTGGATGTCTTTGAAGTCGAGCCGTTGCCCGCTGACAGCCCGCTTAAGAAGATGGACAATGTGCTGCTGGCGCCGCATAACGCTAATTCCAGCCCGGCAGCCTGGGAACGAGTGCACTGGAATACCGTCCGCAACCTGGTTACAGGCCTGGGTATACCTTATCAAAAGCCAGATTGAGTCTGACCGAACCTGTGAGAATAAACAACATGCAAACCAAAACAAATCCTTCAACTCAACGAACTGCCCTGGTTACCGGCGCAGCCGGGGGCATTGGCAGCGCTACGGTGCTCAGATTTTACGAATCGGGCTGGCAGGTGATCGCGGTCGATCGCGCTAAAAAACCAGACAAATTCTCAGATGCAATTGACTACATTCAGGCAGACATCTCCCTGCCGGAAGAGCTGGAAAAGATCTACGCTCAAGCCCGCCAGTTTACCGACAGCCTGGATGCCCTGGTCAACAATGCCGGCATCCAGATCGCCAAACCCTTACTGGAGACCAGCGCTGAGGAGTGGGATAGCGTCATGGCATCCAACCTGCGCTCGGTGTTTTTAGGCGTCAAATTAGCCCACCCATTGTTGAAAACCGCTGGCGGCGGCGCAATCGTCAACATGTCCTCCGTGCATGCTGTTCAGACATCCGCCAATATTGCCGCATACGCCGCCTCCAAAGGTGGATTGCTGGCGCTGACCCGGGCCATGGCCATCGAATTCGCCCCTGACAATATTCGCGTCAATGCCATTCTCCCTGGCGCGGTGGACACACCCATGCTGCATGCAGGCCTCTCGCGAGGCCATGTGGGCAGCGGCAGCCTGGTGGAGCGCCTGGACAACCTGGCGCGCAAGACGGTGATCGGGCGGGTGGGTAAACCCGAGGAAATCGCCAGCGCCATTTATTTCCTGGCAGACAGTAACCAATCGTCTTTTATGACCGGGCAGGCCCTGGTGGTAGACGGCGGGGCAACCGCACGCCTGAGCACAGAATGAGCAATCTCCGCCAGACCTTCAAGCAAATCATCCCCCAGCCCGTCTGGCAGGCCGGGCGTAAGAGCTGGCATGCCCTGGGTCACGCTGCGCTATGGCCTGCGGCTACCCTCCACCCCTGGCGACGGGCATCCATCGAGCAGCTTGCCCGGCTGAAGGATATCCACCGCGGCGAGCGCTGTTTCATTATCGGTAATGGTCCCAGCCTGAAGCAGACCGACCTGACGCGCCTCAAGAACGAATTCACCTTTGGCACAAACCGCATCTACCTGGCCTTTCCCGATTGGGGCTTTACGACCAGCTATTTTCTTTCGATCAACAGCCTGGTCATCGAGCAGTGCGCTGAAGAGATCCGCGCCTTGCCCATCCCCAAATTCATCTCCTGGCGCTCACGCAACCTGATCCAGCCTACCCCGGACATGGCATTCCTGCATACCACCTACACTGGTCCCAATTTTTCCAGCGATGTGCGTGGGCGGGTATGGGAAGGCGGCACCGTAACCTATGTCGCCTTACAGCTGGCATTCCACATGGGCTTCTCCCAAGTGATCTTGATCGGCGTGGACCACAACTACAGCACCAAAGGAACCCCCAACACCACTGTCGTCTCACAGGGCGACGATCCCAATCATTTCCACCAGGGCTATTTTGGCAAAGGCTTTCGCTGGCAGCTACCGGACCTCGACACATCCGAGCGCTCCTACCACATGGCGCGCCAGGCTTACGAGCAAGCTGGTCGCCAGGTACTGGACGCCACGATTGGCGGCAAGCTGACCGTATTCGAAAAGGTCGCCTACGACAGTCTCTGGTAAGGTTGTCTATTCAACACCATGCTTGAAAATAAATCCCGAACCGTCACATTCATTCAGTTTTGGCTACCAGTGCTATTCTTGCTGGCGCTGGGATCCGGCTTACGCCTGTATGATATGACCGATCCGCCCCTGGATTTCCACGCTACCCGGCAATTGCGCGGCGCGATCATCGCCCGCGGTATGTACTACCAGATGCTACCCGACGCTGACCCGGCGTTGGTCCAGACTGCGGTACAGCTGGCAAATTCCACTGGTCAGTACGAGCCATCCATCCTGGAAAAAATCGTTACCTATGTATACCTGTGGAGCGGCGGAGAAAGCGCCTGGGCAGCCCGGGTGGTGAATACAATTTTCTGGGCGATAGGCGGCTTATTTCTAGTCTTGCTGGCCAGGCGGCTGACCTCAACACAGATATCCACGCCAGCATCTCCAGTTCTTCCGCCTTTAGTAGCCCTGGCATATTTCTTGGTCTTGCCCTTTGGCGTTCAAGCCAGCCGCTCCTTCCAGCCCGATCCCGGCATGGTCATGTGGATCATCCTGGGCGTCTATGCCCTGTACCGCTGGTCCGAGACGCATAACTGGAAGTGGGCGCTGCTGGCAGGTGTGCTGGGAGGGATGGCAGTCCTGGTGAAAGCAGTCGCCGCCTACATCATCGCTGGTGCCGCAGTTAGCCTGGTGTTGGACAGCCTGGGATGGCGGCGATTCTGGCGCAACGCCCAGGTATGGGTAATGATGCTCTTGATGGAGCTCCCGTCCGGTATT
>Ga0105095_10001709_pt1 | contig 11638 bp, 7 predicted proteins | sample PPLLak2March2015_2_FD_79180 | JGI IMG/M metagenome (GOLD analysis project Ga0105095, IMG submission 79180) | Freshwater sediment microbial communities from Prairie Pothole Lake near Jamestown, North Dakota, USA - PPLs Lake P8 Core (3) Depth... | ecosystem: Environmental > Aquatic > Freshwater >... | reverse complement strand
GCTGGCAGACTTCCATCTGGCGCGCGCGCGCCCTGTCCGGACACGTACAGGTACTCTCCGTCGCTGACAGCCGGTGAGTCGACTGCACGAACTTCCGGGCGAGAGTGGACCTGCAGCAACAGGAACGCGGTCAGCGGGATCCTCACATAGCGAAGTCTATCGTTTTCACCGGCGCCGTTGAAACGAGCGTTGACATTCCGCTCGACTGCGCACTACCTTGACTGATGCTTCGAATTCTCTGGCTACTTCTCGCGCTTCAAGCCCCGGGTCTGGACCCCCTCGAGCTCCCGGCCGACCTGGTCCTCGTCGACGGCAAGGTGGCGACGATGGAAAAGGCGGGCGACTTCGCCCAGGCGGTCGCGGTGCGCGGCCGGCGCATCGTGCGCGTGGGAACGACCGAGGAGGTCCGCGCGCTGGTCGGCCCCGACACCCGGGTCCTCTCTCTCGGCGGAAAGCTGGTCCTCCCCGGTCTCGTCGACAGCCACGTGCACTTCCTCAGCGGAAGCCTCTCCCTCGACCAGCTCGACGTCTCCCGCGCCGATCTTCCGGAGATTCAGAAGAGGCTCGCCGCTCGGATCCGAACCCGGCCCGAGGAAGCCTGGGTGGTCGGGCGCGGCTGGAGCTACGCGGCGATCCCCGGAAGGCTTCCGAACCGCGCCGATCTCGACGCCGTTTCCAAGGACAAGCCCGTGTTCCTGGTCGCTTATGACGGCCACACCGCCTGGGTGAACAGCAACGCTCTCGAGCTCGCGGGAATCACCGCGGCGACGCCGCAGCCCGAGTTCGGCGAGATCGTCCACGACGAGACGGGGCAGCCGAGCGGCCTTCTGAAGGAAGGCGGGGCGATGAACCTGGTTCGCTCCCGGATTCCCGAGATCACCAAAGACGACAAGCGCCGTGCGCTCCTGCGGGGACTCGCCGAGGCCCGTCGTCTCGGCCTCACCGGGATTCAGAACGCGTCCGGTAACGAGGAGGAGCTCCGCCTCTACCAGGAGCTCGACCGCGAAGGCCTCCTCACCCTTCGAACGATCTCGGCCCTTCGGATGACGCCCGATCTTACGGCCAGCGACTTCGAAAACTACGAGCGGCTGCGCGCTCGTTACTCGAGCGGAAACGTCCGCGCGGGGACGGTCAAGGCATTCATCGACGGGGTCGTCGAGACCCATACCGCGGCGATGCTCGAGCCGTACGCCGACGATCCTTCCCAGCTCGGCGAGACGTCGATGCCCGTCGAAGATCTGGAGCGGCTGGTGCTCGAGTTCGACCGGCGGAAGTTCCAGATCTACGTCCACGCGATCGGAGATCGCGGTGTCCGGGTCACTCTAGACGCCTTCGATCGAGCGCGAAAAGAGAACCCGGAGTGGGACCGACGCCATCGGATCGAGCACATCGAGATGATCGCCACGGAAGACATTCCGAGATTCGGAAGCTCGGGAACCATCGCCGGAATGCAGGCGACTCACTGGTTTCCGACGCCTCAGTCGGAGGACGGCGTCTGGGCCCGCAACGTGGGGCGCGCAAGGCTTCCTCTCGCCTTCAACTGGCAGACGATCGCCGACTCGGGAGGACGGCTGTCCTTCGGGAGCGACTGGCCGGTCGCGACCCTCAACCCGCTCGTCGGCTTGCGGAACGCGACCGCTCGGAAGGACCAGAAGCTCGATCCCTACCGCGCGCTCCGCGCGTATACGGTCGACGCCGCCTACGCCAGCTATACCGAGGACGAGGCCGGCTCCATTCGTCCCGGCAAGCTCGCCGATCTCGTGGTTCTCTCGGAGGACGTCTTCTCCATCGACCCCGCGAGGATCCACGAGGTCCAGGCGCTACTCACGATCTTCGACGGCCGGGTGGTCTATCGCGCGGAGACCGGTCCCGAGTAGACCTCGCGGAGCGAGGCAGAGCCGGAACGGGAGTTCACCGCCGAGGTCCTGGTCTCCGAACCCTCCAGCGCGAAGTGCCGCTCGTACCAGGCGATGCTGCGCTCCATCAGATCGATCTGATGGCCGATCTCGCGGATTCCGTGGCCTTCGCGGGGATAGCGCACCATGATGGTCTCCACCCCAACGTCCTTCAGCGCGATGAAGAACTGCTCCGACTCCGCGATGGGGACGTCGTTGTCGTTCTCGCCGTGCACGAGCATCACCGGAGTCTTCACGTTCGCCACGTGCTTAAGCGCCGATCGCTCCCAGAGCACCTCCATCAGATTATCCTGGTGGGGGAAGGCGCCGAACTCCACCGCGAGGTAGTCGTGGTAGTAGGCCATATAGTTGAAGCTGATGAGGTTTGCGATCCCGTACATGGGAATCGCCGCGCGGAATCGATTCGACTGGGTCACGATCCACATCGAGAGCTGGCCCCCGTAGCTCCCGCCCTGGAGGCCGAGCCTCTCGGGATCGATGAAGCCGTAGCGGCGCACGACGGCATCGACCGCGTACAGGACGTCCTTGGCCTCACCGCCGTCCTGATCCCCGAAGATCGCGTCGGCAAAGCCCTGCCCGTATCCGGTCGAGCCCCGATAGTTCACCTTGAGGGATGCCCATCCTCGAGCGGCGAAGACCTGCGTGCGGTAGTCGAGCTCCGGCCCGTCCTGACCGTGGGGGCCTCCCTTGATGACCGCAATCAACGGGTGCGTGGAGTTCGCGGTCCGCCCGAGGGGTAGGGTCAGAAAAGCCTCGACTTCCTTTCCGTCGAAGCTCCGGAAGGTCACCGACTCGACGGGAGCGACCTCGCGCGTCGCGAGAAAGTCGCGATTCAGGTCCGTGAGCCGCTTCGGCTCCTCGTCTCCCCGCTTGAGGTAGAGCTGGGCCAGATCTCCTTCGGTCGCGGTGCTGTATGCGAGAAGCCCTCCGTCCTGGAGAGACCAGGACGTTCCGCGGCCCCCGAGATCGCGGACCACCGCCTGGGGCGCGGTTCCCGAAAGAGGGAAACGGTAGAGCGTGAGCCGGCCCCTCTCCTGCACGGAGCAAAGGACCGCCCCTCCTTCCGGAGACCAGCCGTGATCCAGCTGGCGGTTGTCGAGGGAAGCACCGAGCTCGCGCCTCTCCTCGCCGTCCGCATCCATCACCCAGACGTGGGTGTCCTCCATTGTCGTCTCCGAGGAGGTGAGGCCCCGTTTCGTTCCCAGGTAGGCGATCGACCGCCCGTCGGGGGACCATTGTGGCTGGTACTCGACGTTCTCCGTCCGCGTGAGCCGGCGCACGGTCCCGTCGGCGACCCTCACGGTGAAGAGGTCGTAGTTGAAGAATCGATCGGGATCCCGCTCCGCGTTCGAAACGAAAAGGATCTCATCCCCGGAGGGAGACCAGTCGATGGAGTGCTCGTATCCATTCCCCTCGGTGAGCTGGCGAAGTCCGGTGCCGTCGACGGAGACGATGAAAATGTGGAGGCGCCGGTTGTCGTTGAACCGGGTCGAGCCCTCCCCCGCGTGGGGTTTATAGAGGTAGCGGGTGATCACGACGGGATCGCCTTCCGCATCCTCCGTCTCCGGACCGGGCACGGCGGAGACGAACGCGAGCGCCCGCCCGTCAGGCGACCAGGCGATCCGCTCTCCGCTGGAAGGCAGGGGATGATTCGTGTCGCGAATCGGAGCGAGGCGCCGAGGCTCGCCCCCGCCTGCGGGTACGACCATGAGGCTCGACTCCTCTCCTGCCGTACCGATGAAGGCGGCCCACTGGCCGTCCGGAGACCACCTTCCATTCGAGCCCCCCTCGTCTTTCGCGAGGAGCGGAGAGGATCTGCCCGAGGCGATGTCCCAGACGAAGATCCGGGTCGCGCCATTCCGGTCGCCCTCCCGGCTCTCGACGGTATAGAGAATCCTCCGGCCGTCGGGCGAAAGCCGTACGCCCTCCACGGAGCGGAGCTCGTGGAGATCCGCGAGCTGGAACCCGCGGCCCTGAGACGCCGCAGGAAGCGCCGGGGTGAGAGCACAGACGAAGGCGATGAGAAGAGGTCCACGGGTCGACGCGCGTAGGAGGATGTTCACCGGCCTGTCCTTTCAGAAAATGAACTTGATGGCGAGCTCCGCCTGGCGATTGTCCCGGGCGGCGAGGATGCGTCCGAAGTTCGCGGAGAGAGCATTGCCGACGCGTCCACCCGAAAACACTCCCTGGAGATTCGTCGTGTTGAGGACGTTGAAGATCTGTGCCATGAGCTCGATCCTGGAACCCCGGCCGAGCTCGACGCGCTTGCTCACCCGCAGGTCGAGAACACTGAGCCGGGAGCTGTCGATCTGGCTCTCGTCGACCGGAGCCAACCCGTTCGCCGCCCGGTACTGATTGACGGCGGCCAGATTCAGATCGCGGCTTCCGGAGTTCCGGGTGGTCCCGGGAACGAGGTCCGCACCGCCCGAGAGCCCCGTGGACGAGGAGAATCCATCCCCGTTCAGGTCCCTCCCCGCGGTGGGGTTCCAGGGAAGCGCGGACCGGTACTGGTAAATCACACCGAGGTTGACGTCGTAGGGGAGGAGGAATGAGCTGCTCGCCACGATCGAGTGACGTCGATCGTTGTTGGAAGGACCCCAGTCGAGGGAGAGATCGAACGGATCGAAGGAGCGGTACAAGGGAAGGCTGTCGTCGCTCTTCGCCAGCGTGTAGGAGACGACGAACTGATAATTTTCGCTGTACCGCTTCTCCATCTTCACGTAGAGCGCCTTGTACTTCAGATTCGCGGTGGACTGGTAGAAGTCGATCCTTCCGAACTCCGCGTCCGGCCGCAAGCCAGTGACCGGGTCGCGAGGGTTCGCGTCGCGGATCTTCCGGTCGCGCAGGGTGTAGTTGTAGATACCGTCGAGGTGGATTGCGAAGTCGCGGGAGAGCTCCCGGGAGTAGCCGACGGTGAACTGCTGGGAGTAGGGCTGCACGTACCCGTTGTCCGCGACCGCGATCGTCGCCGGCCCGGAGACGACGAAGTCGACCGGGTCGCGCCCGCCGTAGGGGTCGGGATACGAGGGATTGGTGATGTCGACGGAGTACACCTGGAAATTCCGAAACTCATCGAGCAGACCGAGCGTCCGCACGTGACCGTAGTAGATTCCGTAGCCCCCTCGCACCACCGATTCCCCATCGCCGGAGACGTCCCAGACCCATCCAATCCGTGGGCCGAAGTTGTTCTTGTCGCCACGCTGGGAGACGTCGATGAGAGGGATCTCGACGGGGAAGATGGAGGGGTCCAGTTCCTCGTTGCAGCAGTTGATGAGGCGTTCCCAGCGAAGGCCGACGTTCATCACCAGGTTCTCCCGAAGCTGCCAGTCGTCCTGCACGAAGAACGCGAGGTACTGGGTAGGCTTTTCCGTGCGGATGGGAGGGAGACTCGCGCTGAACAGAGTCGCATCCGTCAGGTTCGCGATACTGCCGGGGTCGTCCGGGTCGAAGTACTGGTCGGTTCCGAAGGACCAGCTTCCCAGGATGTTGCCCGTGTTCTCCTCCGCGTACTTGTTGTAGCTGTAGTGGGCCCCGAACTTCAGGTTGTGCCGGTCACGGACGAGCGTGAAAGTGTCGCGGAGCTCGTATCGGCTCTCGGGGCCGACTTCGTCGAAGCTGCTTCCCCAGGTCAAAGAGGGGAAGTTGAAGCTCGGGCTGAGCCTGGCGATGCGCTCGGGGGGGAAGCTCCCGGGATCCTTCCATACCGGCGTCCCTCCGGGTGCGATGTAGTACGCGTTCCAGGCGCCCTGAAAACGGAAATCGTTGATGCGATTCGCTCCCGGCAGCCAGCTGTGGCCGACGACGATGCTCTTCCTCGGGGTCTCCTGATCGTAACCGGCCTCGGTCGCCGTCGTTCCGCCGCATCCGCCGCAGGTCAAGAACTCGTCCTCCTGCGCGTAGCGGGCGAAGAGGTTGTTAGCGTTGTCGATCTGGTAGTCGACCCGGCCCACGTACATGTTGCGCTCGAACGGCTGCTCGAAGGTTCCCTCGAGTGCGCCGTACAACTCGGGGAGTCCCGTGTTGACGGTGTAGAACTGCGTCACGTCTGTTCGCTCCGCGGCGAAGAAGAAGTGCATCTTGTCCTTCAGCACCGGTCCACCGATGCTCCCGCCGTACTGGCCGCGCTGGTACTCGGGTTTCTCCGTTTCGAACTCGCCGAGGGCGTTGAGAGCCTTGTCCCGGAAGTAATAGAACCCCGTGCCATGGAAGGCGTTGGTTCCCGACTTCGTGACGACCTGCACGAGCCCCGCCGTCGCGAGGCCGTTCTCCGCGTCGAATCCAGCGTTGCTGACCTTGAACTCCAGGACCGCGTCTTCGGGAAGGTTCTGCCGCGGCTCACCATCCTCCACCCAGTTGTTGGTCATTCCGTCGAGGACATTGCCCGTGGCGTTGAACGCGACGGCGCCTCCCACGTTGACGGTGGGGAAGTAGGGACGGGTTCCGTCCTCCGTCGTTCCCGGCATGAGAAGCGCGAGAGACAGGTACTGCCGGGAGTTGATTGGAAGATCCGCGATCTGCGTCTGCGACACCACGCCGCCGACCGTCGTTCCCTTGGTCTCGACCAGCGGGGACTCTCCGGTCACGGTGACGGTCTCCGCCACCGCTCCCACGGACATCGTGATGTCCCTGATCATTTCGAGGCCGATCCGCATGACGAGATCGCCCCGGATCGCGACCGTCTGGAAGCCGGGCAACTCGGCTGTGATCTCGTAGGGACCTGGATTCAGGTTCGCGAAGAGATACCTCCCGTTGGTTCCGGTCACCTCGGTTCGGGTCACGCCGGTATCGGAGTTCCGGAGCGTCACCGTCACACCGGGGATGACGCCGCCGGATTCGTCGCGCACCGTTCCGGAAATCTCGCCGCCCTGCGCGAACGCCGCGGCGGGAAAGAGCGCCAGAGCCAGAACGAGGAAAGGGCGAACTGGACGAAACCAATCGATTCCGCGCATGGTCGATCTCCTTTGGAGGCCGCCTCGTCGAACGAAGAGGCAGGGCGAAAAACAAGCTTTTCAACTCACTTGGCCCCAGCGAGTCGAACGAGGCGAGACGCTCGGGATCATACGGAGAGAGGGATCCGCCGTCAATGCGCGCCGACGAATAGTCCGCGCAGAGCCGTGATGAAGAGTCGAGGGAACAGGTAGAACGTTGTCTAGGCGGACCCGAGCGCCCGCCGGCGCCACAAGAGATAGACCGGCGGGTAGACTAGCAGCTCCAGAAGGAAAGACGTCACGAGGCCGCCCACCATCGGGGCCGCCACGCGCTTCATCTCGTCCCGGCAAGCTCGCCAACCTGGTGGTTCTCTCGGAGGACGTCTTCTCGATCGACCCCGCGAAGATCCACGAGGTCCAGGCGCTGCTCACGATCTTCGACGGTCGCGTGGTCTATCGGTCGGAAAGCTCTTTCGAGTGAGGGTGGAGGTGGAGGTGGATCGCGGCCCTCTTCGCTTTCCTCAGAGACAGCGAAACACCCGGGGAGGCGCGCCCAGAGCCAGGACGAACGTGCCGACGCTCTCGCGGGTATCGAGCCGAGTGACGCGGAGAGTCATCGTTTCGCCATCGGTAGTCCCCTGATGCAGCGCCGGATAACGGACCGGCTCTTCTCCCTCGATCGACGGACCGCCCTTTCCCGGAACGAACGTGCCTCGCGCTTCGAATCGGCCGCTCGCATCGGGATTCAGCGGCTCGTCGATGGTGCCCGAAGCGCAGTCGTATTCCAGAGTCGCGCCGGCCGCGATGACCGTCAGCCCGATGTGCTCGCCACCCCACTCGCCCAGAAGGTCCGCGGAGGTCCGCGAGTCGGTGCATGCGGCAGCGAAGAGAAGCCCAATCACCGCGAACGGCGGAGAGCAGTGGACCATGAAGTGCAAGTTTAGCCGGTCCCCCCTCCGGAGTGAAGCCAACGCCACAACCTCCGGCTTCAACCTGCTGCGCGCTTTGGAGCTCCATGGGGCGCGCAGTTCCTCAATCGTTGACTCTCTATTTGTAAGACGCGTGCCGGACCCGAACATCCTTGGAATGCGTGATATTGTCAGGGACTTCGGTATGAGCAGGCGCTGTCCGGAGATCTGGAAGAACACCGCCTGGTTTTGCCGGAGCCCCAATAGTTCCATGTCGGCTTGGGCGCTCGGCAGATCGTCCGAGCTGTTCTTGGGGAGCAGCGTAAGCCCGCCCCCAAGTCAGAGAGGGTTTCTGGTGGCGGTTCGGCGACTGGGTTGGCTCGGGGTCACTGGTTTTCTCCTGAATGGCAACTGGGAGTGGCTCCAAACTCCTTTCTATCAGGATGCGACGAAATCCGTGAACGACATCGTCTGGTTCCGGCTTCATTGCACCGTGGGCGACGTTCTGATCCTCCTCGCGTGTGCCCTGGCGGTGACCGGCCTCCGTCGATCCACGAGCTGGCTTGCCAGGCCGCGGATTCTGGATTTCGCTCTCATCACGGCACTCGGCCTCGCGTATACGTCTTTCAGCGAGCACGTGAACCTCGGTCGCGGTACCTGGGCATACTCGGAGCTCATGCCCCTCGTCCCCGGAACGCCCCTAGGGCTGGCACCGCTCGCGCAGTGGCTCGTCTTGCCAACGGCGGCGGTGTGGTTCGCGGCGCGCCTCAGCAGAACGCTGCCCGAGTAGCGTCCGCTCCGGTTCGCGCGCTCTCTCTAGTGCATCAGTTCGCGGGGCCCCACCCCCGCGGCCTGAAGAGACCCCCCTCGGCCAAGTCGCTTCCCGTGCGCAGGTTGAAAAGGATTCCCCGCCACGGCTTCTTTCGGCGATCGTGGCAAAAGCAGCACTAGCTGTTTGAAATCGAGCAGTCACCGGGTTCGGGCTATCATGAGACGGCCATCGAATCAGGCCAAGAAGATGCGCAGGACCAGGAATTATTCGATCTCGACGATTGGATTTCTCGGGTGGCGCGCTCGTTGCACATGCTTTCCAGTGCACCAGCCGCCCAAGGCGGGACGAGCATGAATATCTCGCAAGCCCTGGTAAACTCGCAAGCCCTTTGGGAGCGCCTCCCGAAGCCCCTGCGTGAGACCCTGAGCTTTGTCCGATACCCTACTCGTTCGGCGAGTCAAAACGTATGGCGTGTTCTCGCGCTCGGCGGAGCCATCGCCGTCACGGGAATGGCGCACCACTTGACGCCCATCGAGCTCATCAACCTGCACAATGTCTACCAGCGACTGTATTACCTCCCCATCTTCGCCGGGGCGTACTGGTTCGGGTTCGGAGGGGCGCTCGTCGCTTCCATGCTTTCGGCAGTCAGCTACCTTCCTCACATCCTAATCGATTGGCGGATTATGAGGGGGATTCACGACGAGTATCTGGCCGCCCAGTACGCCGAGATCATCATGTTCCAGGTCGTGGGGTTCGTGGTCGGGCTTCTGGCGCAATCGGAACATCGTCTCCGCCAGCGGCAGGAGAGGACCTCCCGCGAGCTCGCCGACGCCTACCGGGAACTTCGAGAAAGCTTCCAGCACCTGAGCCGTGCCGACCGCCTTTCGTCGCTGGGAGAGCTCTCTGCCGGCGTCGCGCACGAAATCAAGAATCCTCTGGCGTCGATCCAGGGCTCGCTCGAGATCGTAGCCGCCGAGTTCCCCGTCGGACACGCCAAACGAGAATTCGTCGAGATCATGGAAAAGGAGCTCCATCAGCTGAACAGCATCGTGACCGAGTTCCTCGATTTCGCCCGGGTCCCCCGTCCGGTTCGAATGCCGTGCGACGTCCGCGAGATAATCGGTTCGCTCAAGGTTCTTTGCTCCAAAGAAGCGGCACGAAACTCCGTGGAGCTCGCGGTCTCCTCTCCCGAGACGCTCCCGGAGCTGAACCTCGACGCGTCCCAGGTACAGCAAGCGTTGCTCAACGTCGTCCTCAACGGAATCCAGGCGATGCCCGGCGGCGGGAGACTGGATGTCATGCTGATGCGGTCGAACGAAGGGGTCGAAATCGAGATCCGCGACCAGGGCCCCGGTGTCCCACCCGATCAGCGGGCGCGAATCTTCGATCCCTTCTTCACCAGCAAGGCACGGGGAACGGGGCTCGGTCTGCCCATCGCGCAAAAGCTCATCCGGGCCCAAGGGGGAGACATCCGATTGGGAGAGGAGCCCGGGGGACCGGGAGCGGTGTTCGTCATCGAGCTGCCATCAGGGAGAAACAGCCATGAGTGACCGAATCTTGATAGTGGACGACGACGCGAGCTTTCGCCGGGTCGTGGAATTCACCCTCCGGGAGGAAGGATACGAGACCGCCGCGTTCGGCGACGCGGAGGAAGCTCTGCAGTCGTTTCTGGCTTCGGAGTTCTCACTGGTCGTGACCGACATGCTCATGCCTCGACTCACCGGTCTCGACCTCGTCACCCGAATGCAGGCGGTTGCGCCCGAAGTCCCTATCGTGGTCGTGACCGCGCACGCCGAGGTCGACAACGCGGTTGCCGCCATGCGGGAGGGCGCCTTCGACTATCTGCAGAAGCCGGTCAACCGTGACGAGCTCAAGATGGTAGTGCGCCGGGCTCTCGAGTTGGCGAGGCTCAAGCAGGAGTACCGGGAGCTCCGACGGGTCGTCTCGGAGCGTCTTCATTTCGACAAAATGATAGGGGTGTCGAAGGAGGTCCAGAAGGTGTTCGCGACCGCGGCCCAGGCGGCGCGATTCGATTCGACCATCCTGATCCTCGGTGAGAGCGGGACGGGCAAGGAGCTCCTCGCGAAAGCGATCCATTTCAACAGCCCGCGCAAAGATCGGCCCTTCGTCGTCGTGAACTGCGGCGCCATTCCGGCGACTCTCCTGGAATCCGAGCTTTTCGGCCATACCCGAGGGGCGTTCACCGGCGCCATCGCGGACCGCAAGGGCAAGATCGAGGCGGCACAAGGGGGAAGCGTCCTTCTCGACGAAATCGGCGATCTGGAGCTGCAGATCCAGGTGAAGTTACTCAGAGTCCTCCAGGAAAAGGAGATCGACAAGCTGGGGGCCAACCATCCCATCAAGGTAGACGTGCGCATCATCACCGCAACCAACCGCTCGCTCGAGAAGCTCGTTCGCGAGAACAAGTTTCGTGAAGATCTCTACTATCGCCTCAGCGTCATCCCCATCACCGTTCCGCCCCTGCGAGAGCGCCGGGAAGATGTTCCCTTGCTGGCCCACTTTTTTCTCGGTAAGTACGCCCAGAAGTTCGGAAAAGAGCTGTCGCTGGATCGAAAGGTGCTGAAGGTTTTCGATTCCTACGCCTGGCCGGGAAACATCCGGGAACTCGAGAACCTGATGGAGCGTTTGGCGGCGCTCACGGAGGAAGAACACATCACGGTAGAAGATCTGCCCAGCTTCATGACCAGCCCCTTGTCCGAAGTGGGCGAATTCGTCATGAACCTTCCGCCGGACGGCGTTTCGATGGACAAGGTGGAGGAGTACCTTCTGAGGGAGGCGCTTCGGCGAAACGACGGGAATCAGACCCGCGCGGCGAAGTTCCTGCGCATCACGCGGAACACCTTGATCTACCGGATGCAGAAGTACGGCCTCTCGCCGAAGGAAAGCTCGCCTGCGGCCGAGACGGTTCAGGAATCGAAATAGCTCTTAGGTTGCTTCCGCTTCCGCCGGTCCCGGATAACAGGGACACTCGTAGCCCTCGGACAGGTAGCGTCGCACGAAGCGGTCGACGAGCTCCTCCGGGTCCGAGTCATAGACCACTTCGGCACCCGTCGCCTTTCCCAGGGTCGCCTGGAAAGCCGGTACGGCGTCGGC
>Ga0105095_10001706_pt1 | contig 11645 bp, 9 predicted proteins | sample PPLLak2March2015_2_FD_79180 | JGI IMG/M metagenome (GOLD analysis project Ga0105095, IMG submission 79180) | Freshwater sediment microbial communities from Prairie Pothole Lake near Jamestown, North Dakota, USA - PPLs Lake P8 Core (3) Depth... | ecosystem: Environmental > Aquatic > Freshwater >... | reverse complement strand
AGACGCCGGGGATTTTCAGGGATGGTGAACGGGTGGTGGTGCTCATCCCCACGTACATTTCACACAATATTCAGAAGACAACCGGGCTCGGCGACGTTCTCTCATCTACTGCGTTCGTTGCAGACCGGTTCTGATCGAAAAAATGAGCCAGCTTTTTTGACTGTGTTCAATAGTAAAAAAAATAGCTTTGTAGAAACCCTGAGTGTCCAGCAAATGGTAAAACACCTGTGTACGGAGGGGACAGTGCCTGTCCCCCCGAACCGCCCCTGCGCTTTGCGCTTGTGTCGTATTACCTTCTCTGGAGTTATCGCTCCAGGGGGGTGCTATAGTGGCGGGGGCGGAGGCATTACATGCCGTAGCCCAAAAAAGAGCGTTGAGAAAAATATTGTGAGGGTTTCCTATGAAATTAAATTAAACAGATGTGAGTAATGGAATGTTTATTCTCTTAATTATTTGCGATGAACCCCGCCGCCCCCGACGGGGCGCCCCCGCGGCGGATCAGTATCTATAAGCATATTTGTAAACACCGCACTGCCCCGCCGTGCCTCGGAGAGGCCCTGAGGCGGGGAGCCCTCACAGGGTTTAATAATTTTTCATAGTTCGGGTGTGAACTCCCGTTCATGTGTGTTTCCTATGAAAAATAGCACAACTCCAGTACTCCTGGGAAGTGCCAATCCCGCTGTTGCGATGATCTGCGCCGCCCCAAAAAGGGATGCCCCCGCGGCATTTCAATTACCAACAAAACTCCGACCCTGCTCTCACAATAGCCTCTTATGGATGGCATTTGTACTTTCACAATTTTTCATGGTTCGGGTGCGAACTCCCGTTCATGTATGTTTCAACAGAGTCAAAAAATTCTCTCTTTAAAAATTGTAAACAAAGGAAAATGTTATATCTTCTCTCTGGTATCTTCTCTATGACTGAGGAACGGCATTCGTATTCCACAGAACCCCCGTGCGGAATCTCTCTCGTGAACCAGGCGCAGAGGACCTTAAACGGTTTCAGGTTCTGGTAAGGCTCTTTAAGCCGTAGTCAATGGGGGATTGAATGAAAGTATGCCACACATCTGTATAGGGTTTGAAGTCCACCAGCCTTACCGGCTGAACCGGATGTTCTCGCCCGATCCGAAGGTTAAGAAAAAGGATCTGTTCGATCATTATTTCGACACGCTGAACAAGGAAATCCTGGTACGCGTCGTAGATAAGTGCTATGATCCTGCAACAAAACTCATCCTTGAAAAACTCGATGAAGGATTTGCATGCTCATTTTCGATGTCGGGTATTCTCATCGAGCAACTGGAGAAATGGAGCAGGGATACCCTGTCGCTTTTTGAGGAGGTGGCACGGCACAAAAACACAGAAATGATCGGGCAGACCTACTACCACAGCATTGCCAGTTGTTTTGCCGATAAAACAGAATTCAGGGAACAGGTTACGTTGCATTCAGAGCTGATGCATGACCTGTTCGGTGTCCGTCCGACCATTTTTGAAAATACCGAATTTACGTTCAATAACGATGTTGCTGCCACAATCAGGGATATGGGATTTGCCGGCATTTTTACCGAAGGGGTGGATCGCATCCTGGGCTGGAGGAGCCCCAATCACCTGTATACCTGCCAGGACATACCCGTACTTCTCCGGAATACAAAGTTGTCCGATGACATCGCCTTCCGGTTTGCCAACCGTACCTGGGACAGGTATCCGCTGACTGCTGACACCTATGCCCATTGGATTGCCTCATCATCCGGAGATATCATTAACGTATTCCTTGACTACGAGACATTTGGTGAACATTTCTGGCAGGAGACCGGCATATTTGACTTTTTACGCGCCCTGCCCGATGAACTCAGCAAACGGGACGTGGGAATGATCCTGCCATCACAGGTTGTTTCCCGGTATTCTCCCGTGGGAGACATTGATGTTCGCGAGACCATTTCCTGGGCGGATCTCGAGAAGGATACCTCCGCATGGATGGGAAATGATCGCCAGCAGACAGCGTTTCAGGCTGTGCAGTCGGCACGGGCCTACGCTGTCAATAAACCCCTGTGGCGGTATCTCCAGACCAGTGACCATTTCTATTACATGGCATCAAAATACGGTACGTGCGGGGAAGTCCACATCTATTTCAGCCACCATGAAGCGGAGGATGCGTTCCAGACGTATATGAGGGTCATTGCGGACTACGAGTCACGAAATATCAGGAATATGAAAAACCGGAAATCGGCAAAGATATTACGAACCCTTTCCCCTGAGCAGGCATTTCATTTTGCGTGTCCGACCGGGTTCATCGGCCATACTGCCTACAACCTTGACCAGTTTGAAGAGCTCCTCTGTTTCATACCCCCGGATTCTCTCAACTACCACCAGGAGAGAGGTGATTTTGCCAGATGGATTACCGATGTGCTCGATGATCCAGAGCTCGCAGAGAGGATCGGGGGACTCACTGAACGTCACGACCTTCTCAGTGTCATACAGGAACGGAGGGAACTGCTGTGGAGCCACTTAAAATAGCCTTTTTCTGCTGGGAATCGATGTACGCTGAACGCGTCGGCGGGCTTGCCAGGGCTGCGACACATCTCGCAGAAACCCTGGTAACCCAGGGCCATGACGTGCATTTCTTCACGCGGGGGGCTATACCCGACCAGACTATCAAAGGTGTCAGCTATCACTATTGCCAGCCCTCCGGAAAAAACATTGTCGAATATTGCGACAGCATGAGCGCCTCGATGGTGGACCAGTTTAACCGCTGTGATACCCCCCGGCGGTTTGACTTTCTCCATTTCCATGACTGGCATCCGGTCCAGGCCCTCCATCACCTGCAGGACAGGAATACCATCCTTACCTTTCATTCAACAGAATACGGGAGGTTTGGCAACCAGTTCGGCGACTGGTGGGAGTTTAAGGAAATTTCCGGGAAAGAATGGTATGGCGGGCTTATTGCCAAACGGGTAACCGCAGTTTCCGCAACCCTGAAAAAAGAGGTGATGTGGTTGTATAATGTCCCTGATGAGAAATGCGATGTGGTCCCGAACGGTGTGGTCCCCCGCGAGTTCCGGGCAGCGGTCGATCCGGGGGAAGTGAAGAGATCGTATGGTATACACCCCTGCGCACCGCTCATCCTGTTTATCGGCAGGCTTGTCTACCAGAAAGGCCCGGACCTGCTCATCGAGGCGATACGGAAAGTCTGCCAGCACCGCTGGGACGCACAGGTCGTTGTTGCCGGGGAAGGGGGCATGCGGCAGTTCCTGGAGGAGCGGGCAAAAGACCTGCCGGTGAACTTTGTCGGGTACATCCCGGATTCTGAGTATGTCCGGTTATTAAACGCCGCTGATATCATTGTCATTCCCAGCCGGAATGAACCCTTCGGTCTTGTGCTCCTGGAGGCATGGAGTGCAGAAAAATGTGTTGTTGCATCCAATGTCGGCGGACTCTCTGAGAACATCGACGCATTTGAAAATGGTATCAAAGTGGATGTCGACCCCGAATCCCTCGCATGGGGCATCAACATGATGATAGACGAACCAGAGACAGCAGGAGCCCTGGGAAAACGAGGCAGGATCAAAGTGGATCGCCTTTTCCTCTGGGATCCGATTGTCAGGGGACTGACGGATACCTATGCCCGTACGGTTGCATGAACTATGGTGTGGAACTGTTTCCTCCTTTTTTAAAAAGAGGCTTCCAACATTGGTATTGTCTCCCACCGGCACTGTATCTCCATCGGGAAGGGCCGGAGTATGACTCAGGACGGGGATATATGATGGTTTTTTCCGGATTCATCCCTCCAAAAGAATCACACATGCATCGCAAAAACTTTAAGGACACCATTGCAGCATCGCCCTGTATCTTTACCCTTGGTGTTGCCGGGGACAGCGGGTCGGGGAAGACCACGTTCACCGAGGGCGTACGGAGCATCTTTGGCAATGATCTCGTGTCAACGATCACACTTGACGATTACCACAGCCTTGACCGGGCCGGGCGAACGGAACAGGGAATAACGGCGCTGGACCCCCGGGCAAACCGGATTGAACAGCTCGAACGGGACCTCATCCTGCTCAAACAGGGGATGCAGATCGAAAAACCGGTTTACAACCATGCTACGGGAACATTTGATCCTCCCGTCCTCTTCAGGCCCAAAAAAATCCTCATACTTGAAGGACTTCACACGCTGTTTACCCCGACGCTGCGAAAATACCTTGATTTTACCCTCTTTGTGGATCCGGCACAGCAGGTGAAATATGACTGGAAGATCCGCCGGGACATGGCAAAAAGGGGATATTCCCGTGAGGCCGTCATGAAAGAAATTACCGAACGAGAACCGGATTACGAACGCTATATTGCCCCGCAGAAGGAATTCGCGGATGCCGTGATCGGGATCGACTATTCGGAATTCGGGAAAGACCTGGGTCTGGAGCGCAATGTCTACCGGATCACACTCTTGCAGAACCGGATGAACCAAGCCATGGAAGATATCGATCTCTCCCTGGATCTCTATGCCATCCTCTCCCTTTCCCAGCGGAATTTCTCGCTCAAATTTCTGACCAGTGAGCATAATAACCACCGGATGGGTCAGCTGGTCATGGATGGCGAACTCCGTGAAGACGTCGGGGAAAAACTTGAGCGCAGCATCGAGAACCAGACACGGGTCCACCCCATCTCACTCTTTAAGCACCGGGACTACCTACCCGCCGGGGATCTTGCCCAGCTGATTCTCTGCTGGCGGATTATTCACTGCCGCATTTTCATGGAGACCTCACGGTAATGGTACTCCACGGGATTCCTGCAGAGGGGAAGGTTGTACGACGAGGAGGATACAAATGATGCAGAAAGGAATAAGCGACCACCTATGAAGGGAACTCCCCCGGCTCCCAAAAAATCCTCATCCGACCCGGTGTTTTCTGTCTGCTGGGAGGGTCCGCTCCCCGAACCTTTGGTCAGGACTGCAGAAGATCTGCGGGGAGTTCTTGCAGATCCGGGATGTACCAGCACCGGACCGGTGTATTACATGTATCGTGATGTAGCCCGTTCGGTAAAAGACCGCAGCTGGTTAACCAGGCAGCAGCTCCGGTTTGATATCACGGTCATCCCACCGCGTGAGATCTGCGGGGAGTTCATCAAGACAAAGGGGCACTACCACCCGGAAAATCCATCAGGTACCGGCTACCCCGAGATATATGAAGTCCTTGCCGGAGAGGCACACTACCTGATCCAGGACATGGATTGTTCCGATGTGGTGATGATAGCGGCGTGTGCCGGGGAGATCGTTGTTATTCCACCGGGTTATGGGCATGTAACCATCAACCCTGCCAGAACTACGGTCCTCCAGATGGCAAACATTGTCTCTTCGCAGTTTTCAAGCAACTACCAGAGATATGAAGCGCAACGGGGGGCAGCATATTTTGAGAGGGTAAAGGAAGGGTTTGTACAGAACCCGGCATACGCAAAACCTCCGCCTCTTCGATGGGTGAAGGCACAGCGGCTTGCGGGCGTAAGGAATACGATAACTGCCCCGCTCTACGATTTGATTGAAAAGCGGGCTCCGGTCCTGGAATTTCTCAAGTATCCCGAAAACTACGCATCATTATTCCGGGAACTCTGCCCGTAAACACTTTTTTAATAATTCACGTTCTTGAAAAAGACATGGACAAAATAGCGTTCATACCCGAATCATGAAAATCGTTTTCTCTACGATGAACTCCCGTTTCAGGGGCCTCTTTGGAGGCACGGTGGGCAGAGTGTTTTTTGAATAATCATTCATCCGCCGCCCCCGACGGGGCTTCCTGTTCGGCGGTTTGCGTTATTACAAATGCCGGAACCCCTTTGCCCCACCGTGCCTCGGAGAAGCCCTGAAGTGGGGGACTCTCGTACCTTATCGATTTTCATGATTCCGGAGTGAACTTTATTGGTACATGTCTGTTTCAACCGAGAGCAGTATTTCACGTTCTCCCGTAGACTTCCGTCATATCACTGAGGTTTTCAGTCAAAAGAGGGCTGACCTGGTCTTTTTCCAGCTGCCATCTCCAGTTGCCCTTATCTGTTCCGGGCCGGTTCATCCGGGATTGTGCACCGAGGCAGAGGATATCCTGCAGGGGAAAGACGACCGTATCCGCCACCGACATCATGGCAAGCCGGATCAAGACGGTGGGTACCTGGTCTGCTGGAAGTTCCTGCCCGATGTACCGGAAGAGCCGGTGTTTCTCTCCCGTTGTAGCCTCCGATTCCAGCCACCCGCGGACAGGGGCATTGTCATGGGTACCGGTATACAGGATACAGTTCTTTTTCAGGTTATGCGGGGCGTGCGGGCTGCCGGAAGGATCACCGGTAAAAGCAAAGAGAAGGACTCTCATGCCCGGCAGATCGAACCGGTCCATGAGGTCTGAGACATCCGGGGTAATAATGCCGAGATCTTCTGCAATAAGGGGAAGACCGGCAACACGGTTTTTCAGGACAGTTAATAATTTTTCACCGGGTGCAGGAACCCACTTCCCGGTTATTGCATTGTCTGCACCTGCCGGAACTTCCCAGTACGCGACAAGGCCACGGAAGTGATCAATTCTCGCATAATCGACCAGGGAAAGGGTATGCCCGATCCGGTCTATCCACCAGGAAAAGCCGGATCGTTCATGCTCTTCCCAGCAGTAGAGCGGATTGTTCCAGAGCTGCCCGGTTTTGCTGAAATAATCGGGGGGTACCCCAGCAATAACGAGGGGAAGCAGGTTGTCATCGAGCCGGAACAATTCCGGGTGCGTCCAGACATCAGCACTGTCATACGTAACGTACATCGGGATATCCCCTATCAACCGGATACCTTTTAGTATGCAGTAATCCCTCAAAGCCTGCCACTGCCGGGAGCATATGTACTGGAGAAATTTTTCCGTTTCGATATTTTTGTCAAGGGTCTGTCTCATCGCATCCAGTGCATCCGGATCACGATATTTTACCGCATCCGGCCAGGTGCTCCAGAGACTTCCCTTATAGTGCCGGTGTAATGATGTGAACAGCGAAAAATCCTCAAGCCACCAGGAATTGTTCCTGCAGAACTTATCATACCCGGCGCGGCCGGTCTGGTCCTGCCTGAACCGCTCATATGACCGGGAGAACAATGTTTCCTTGTACCGGATCACCGCGTCAAAATCTACTGTACCCCGGGGAAATTCCGGAACTTCGGAAATATCGGATTTGTGTATATAACCGTCTTTTACCAGACCTTCCGGGCTGATCAGATTCGTATTGAATGCAAAGGTGGATATGCTGTGATACGGGGAATTATCATATTCCGGACGGGTGGGATTCAGGGGAAGGATCTGCCAGTAACGCTGGTGTGCGTCCGACAGGAAATCCACAAACTGACAGGCAGATGGCCCGAGATCCCCGATACCATATCCTGAAAACAGGGAGGTGATATGCACAAGAATTCCGCTTCCTCTTTGTTTCATACAGGAACCCCCGGATTTTTTAAGGATACCTTTCCTTGTCCGCTCCACCACCCGGCCATTCCAAACCGCATCATAAAAATTTCACCCCGAGATAACATCCCAGTTCCTCGAACAGCCGGATCCATTGCCGGGCATCTGCATTCCCTGATCCTGCAAGCACCTGCATACCCGCCGCCTTTTTGCGGCCTATACGGAAATAATAATTCTGGCATTCCCAGAGGTTGTAATCCAGGGAGAGCGGGCATAAAATGGTAAAGACCTCATTTATCTTTTCTATCAGGAATGCATCGTCAGGGTTTTCAAGAAATCGCTGCATGAGGGTTGTGATGGTTCCACTTGCGGTGAAGTTGAGCGTCGCAGTATCCGGTTCGAATTTCCCTCTTGTCATTTCACCAACCAGGACCGCAAGTCGTTGTGTATCGGGATCTTCAGCTGAAAGGATTTTTTTGAGATCAAGATTGATGATATACCAGACCGGGTCTTCGAGTACTTTTGGCGGGGGTATCTGCATCTCTCTCATCGCAGACAGAAGCGGGAAAAACTGATTGTACATATGCCGGAATGCAGATTCCATATCCGCGAGCGTGGAATCGAGAACAGCATTGAGTACCTTGCGCTGTCCGTCCCTGAACAGGTGCCTGAGGGTATAGGAATGACTGCCATAGTGCACCTCAAGACAAAGAATCATCCGGGGGATGTCGCTTTTGGAAAAAACATCCATTAATTCATCCCTCATTGAAATAAACGTCTTTTCACCGGCGTATTCGCGTGCCCCCCCCATAAAATTGTGGCTTCCCAGATGAAGGACAGCAAACATCAGGATATTTTCTTCCCACGTAGTATCTGAATGCAGGTAGACTTTTCCAAGGGCAAGCCTGAGATCGCCGGATTCTGCCTTCTCGAACGCTTCGTTCCGGAGGGTATAATTCCGTATCCGGATCGTTTCAGGAGAGCCTGCAACCAGTGAGGATACGGCATAGTGAAATCCAACCCTTGAAAGATCAACAACTGCTGTCCGGGCAAAATTTTTGTATACTTGTGCGCCATTCGCGTGTTCCGAGAGGTTACCGGGAGCTTTTTCCAGGATATGGATAAATTCAGGTTCAAATTCAGCCCCTGCCACTTCCCGTGCAAGCTGCATTGCACGACAGGCATACCTCATTACCTGGACGGATTCGATGCCGGAAATATCCTCGAAAAACCACCCGCAGCTGGTATACATGAGCATACCGTTTCTCTGCATCTCGAGCAGCTTGAGTACCTGGACCTTATCTTCCTTTGAAAGCGACCGTACCGCATGGTTTGAGAAGAAAGCTTCGATGTTTCCTGACGATCGGTCCAGGATGACGTCAATATAATCATCCCGTGCCTTCCAGGGATCAGAAACATATGAATTCATTTTTTCATGATAGAGTACCGCAAGTTTCTGAGCGAGCCAGTCCATTGCCTCACGGAGTGGTGCCCGCCACTTCTGCTGTGAAATGATCTCACAGTACTTGTCACCAGGTGGTGTTTCCGGGACCGGGGAAGGGCCGGGGGGGTGAGGTGGAGTCACCTGGATAATGGACCCCTTGGTACAGCATCCGCAGTCGCTTCTCCAGCGCTCGACACCGTGGGGGCAGCTCCATGACGTATTTTCGATGATTTCGACCTGGTGGGTGGGTGGATATAGGCTCAGGTATTCTCCATAGATGGTAATCCGGGCAAGGTTTCCGGATTCAAGATGATGAAGGGCGTACGCAAGCGCCATGTCACCAAAGCGGTGGTGATGCCCATAGGTTTCCCCGTCGGATGCAATGGATAACAGCCCGGATTGCTTCTGCTCCCGGGAAAAATAGTGCATCATCCGGTTGGCAAACCCTTCGCCATTTTCCAGGAGACGGGAAAACGCCACCTCCTGTGCGATGGTTTCTTCATAAAAAAAGATGACCATCGACGCACCTGATGGCAGGCGGCACAGGTACGGCTCGGAACAATCAATGTTCCCCGCACGTACATCCGTCCACCGTGAGTCATGGACCGGTCTGGTACGGCTGGCCTGTTTTGGGGAGAGTATCGTAAACGCAATTCCCTGTTCTGCCAGGATTTCCAGGGTTTCAATGTCAACTGCCGTTTCGGGAAGCCACATGCCTTCAGGTCGCCGCTTGAACCGGAAGATAAAATCCTGTATTCCCCAGAGTACCTGCGTACGCTTGTCCCTGTGGCTGGCAAGGGGCATGATAATATGGTTGTATACCTGTGCAATTGCTGAACCGTGCCCGGAAAACTGTTGTATGCTGTCCTTATCTGCTTCGAGAATAGCTGAGTATACTTCCGGCTGGTTGCGCTCCAGCCAGGTAAGCAAAGTGGGACCGAAATTAAAACTGATCCTGGCATAGTTATTGACAATATCGATGATCCGTTTATCCGCATCGAGAATCCGGGATGCCGCATTCGGTGCGTAGCATTCCGCAGTGATACGTTCATTCCAGTCATGATACGGGTATGCAGAATCCTCTGTCTCGACTTCTTCAAGCCAGGGATTCTCGCGTGGGGGCTGATAAAAGTGGCCATGGATACAGACAAAACGACTCATGTCTTCTTCCCTTCACAAAAATCCCGCAGACCTGACAGGCTCAATTTTCGGGTATTCCCCACTCTCTTTTTCCCAGATAATAATCTTCTGTGCGGTTATGCAGGAGGTTTTGGTATTCCCTCTCCTCTTCATGTATTCCCCACCCCGCCTTTTTCTTCCCGCACAAATCCGCATAATCACAGGACCTGCAGGTCTGGTACGCCGGAGGGATCGAACCGTTCCGCGGCCCGGAATGTGGGGAATTGAAAAGATGTGCTCAGTTGATATATACTTCTCTGGTTTCTGGCCTTGTCTTATCTGCCTTTATACCCCGCTGTATCATCTTTTGCAGGGAGACAAAGAGTGGCAGGAAATAGATTTCACATGAGGACAGGGTAACCGGTAGTATGATCAGGATTCCGAAACCCCCCACGTCACTAAAAAAGGGAATCTCTTAAAAAGCAGCTGTTCAGAATACGACAGCCACCCATCGCGTATATATTTCCCGGGGGTGCCGAGATCAACGAAACCGTGTATGGTGCAGGTTTTGCAACACGGGGTGAACTTTATACACTGTCCCGTACTATGGAGGATTGTTCTGAGAGGAAACAATCATATAAGGAAACGGAGTTGAAAAGATAATGGCACCTCGCAAAAAAGCAGACGTTCACGAAATACCGATCCTCACGGACCTTGAAGCTGAAAACACTATCGTCCGCAAAAAAGGAAAGGATCGTAAGAAACCGATTACAGAATTTGAGGCTGAACCTGAGGACCGGCAGCCGGAACGTAAAGAATGAAACAGGAGATGGCTCCGGGAACAAGCCAAACCTGCTGTAAGGGACCCGGAAAGAATCAGAGTGGATCCAATCGATATTCGTAAAAACCGTTTCTTATCAGGGTCTCACAGCGCACCGGTAGATTAGTGGAAAGCCCCAGGATTTCCCCAGACCGCTCTTTCAGAGATATGACAGGACCGCTTTGCGTTAACCCAGGCAAGCAGTGCCTCGAAATCATCCGGGTGCATGCGTTCCTGACCGGGTATGCATTCCACCAGGAATAATCCTTGTACGGATTTTTCTTTCATGGAGAACCTGCATGGTATACCCGGTCACTTGTCGCAGAACCGGTCCAGGTCGCAAAACCGTACGGACTGGTAAGATATTCCCTGGGCGTCCGTAAGAATTCCCCTCGTACGGGTAACCCGGGAATTCGCACCATCCCGTGCGTCATCATAAGCGGTATGTGCAGCTTTGTGAGCGTCATCGACTGCTTTTTTTGCCCTTCCCTTTCGATTGTCAGGCATTGTAGTTTCAACTCGTTTTTTATTGGGGTAAGCCCCATTACAGCGGGAGGGAATATATATCTCACCCGGTGTTACAAAATCTGAAACAACTAATGAAAGGAGGAATGATTGGCTCTGTTGAAACGGGCATGAACGGGAATGGTTCTCACCCAGCCATGAAAAATTGTGAAGGTACGACTGGCATCCGTAACCGGCTCTTGAGAGGCCAGCGGAGTTTTCAGGTAATCGAAGGGGCGCCCCCGCGGCGGATCGGTGTCTGTAGGTATATTTGCAAAACACCGCACTGCCCCGCCGTGCCTCGGAGAGGCCCTGAGGCGGGGGACCCTCCCAACATTGCATGGTTGAATGTTTTT
>Ga0105095_10001705_pt1 | contig 11647 bp, 9 predicted proteins | sample PPLLak2March2015_2_FD_79180 | JGI IMG/M metagenome (GOLD analysis project Ga0105095, IMG submission 79180) | Freshwater sediment microbial communities from Prairie Pothole Lake near Jamestown, North Dakota, USA - PPLs Lake P8 Core (3) Depth... | ecosystem: Environmental > Aquatic > Freshwater >... | reverse complement strand
CTTCGTGTGCTGCCTTCCAGGCTGGAATTGAAGAGGCGCGTCGGGTCCGGGATCCTGGCCCCCCTGGCGAACGTGAGCTTCACGACCTTCGTGTACGCCTCCCCGGTGCAGACGATCCCGTGGTGCGACCAGACCGGAGTGCCCCACTTCCACTCCTCGGTCATCTCGGGGTCGGCTTCCAGGATCAGCGCCCGCATGCGGGCCAGGGTCTGCCCGCGCCATCCCCCCAGGTCGCGGATCCGCTGGTCGATGAGCCGGGAAGCGGGCTTCCCGGGGGCGCCGGCCTTCGGCGTGGACTTGGACTTGGTGGCCGACTTGCGTGGCTTGCTTGCGCGCGACGTGCGCTTGGCCTTCGGCTTCGCTTTGCCTGGCATCTTCAAGAAACGGCCTCCGATCGCCTGGAACGCATCAGCCCGCTCGGCGCGAGGCCGACGACCGCGGCGGCTCCGGTTGGCCCTCCGGGGCGGCGTCTGGCGGCACCTTCCTCCCTCAGGGCCGCCTGGTACGTGGCCAGAAGTGGGAGAGCAACCCGCCAAGCATTTCAGTGACGTTGAACTGGCGCAGCAGGACGTCAATCGGCGGGATGCCGCTCAAGCCCGCGAAACGGCGAAACAGCTCGACCGCCGCAAACGCGTTGCGGATTCCCAGGGTTTCGAACAGATGGGGCCGGCCGGCCAGATAGAGATCTTGGTCGAGCCGCTTCCATGGCCCGAACAGGGCCGGTTCCTCCAGCGGCCAGATCGCCGCCCTGGATGGCGTCGAGCCCTCGCGCTCCAGGATCGCGTTGGCGGCGCGCCGGCCGGCTTCGCACGCGGCCTCCATGGACGCGATGTCGGTGTGGGTTCGAACGAAGTCGGCGGCGAAGTAGAGGTTCGGCACCTGCCCGGCCGCCTCGGGACGGGCGGCCCACGAGCCCGGTGGATGGATCAGGAGCGGCGACCGGTTCCGGGGCGGCACGCCCGATGAATAGTCCAGGTCGGCGTCCAAGTGCCAGGAGTGCAGCATCTCGTCGGTCAGGACCTGTTGCTCCGGCCCGGTGCCGTTGAGCGCCGCCTTGAGCTGCCACCACACCTCGGCAAAGACCTCGTTCCTGGTGCACTCCCGCGCGGGCTTCGGGATGTGCGTGCCGGTCCTGGACCACTCCGAGACGTCCACCGAGATCAACCCGGCCACCTCACCGTCGCCGTAGTGGCGGGCGAACTCGCCCACGGTCTCACACCAGAATTGCGGCTGCGAGATGGCGGTGAGCGCCCAGGGGGAGTCGGGGAAGACGATGTGACCGCCGGCGAGGCGCACGTCCCGCCGCAGGAAGAACTGGATCCCGACCATCCATGACACCAGCCGCTCGACCTCGGCCCGCCGCAAGCGATCGCATTGCTGGTCGAGGGCCGCCAACTGTTCCGACATCAGCGGTATGGCCGCCTCGATGGGCACGGCCAGCACGTAGTGGTCGGCGGTCCGCACCGCGCCGTCCGCGAAGCGGGCACCGCTCACCCGGCCGCCGGCGACGTCCAGCGCGACGCAGGTCTCCGACGGATGCAGGTGGACGCCCAGCGACTTGAGGTGCGCCGTCCAGGGATCGATCCACATCTGGCTGGTCGGCCCGCCCATGGTGCGGTCGCTGGCGGTTCCGGTGCTTGCGTAGTCGAAGAACAGCTGCATGGACGTGCAACCGTTGGTTCGCGCGTTCCCCGTCAGGGAATCCATCGCCACCAGCATCCGGGGAATCTCGGTGAGCTTGCGCTGGAAGTTGGGCGAGTAGCCGTCGCCACCCAGATACTCGTACCAGGTGAGGCCTTCGTACTGGCCCAGCCGGCGCTCGTCGGAAGACGACAGGAACTGGAGCACCTTCAGATTGAACAGGCCGATGTCGGACGGATCGAACCCGAGGTCCCGGAAGAACACCTGCAAGGCCTCGAGCACGTCCGCGGGTTGATAGAGCATGCGGCGGGGGAAGGGCGAGACCGACCTCCCGTTGATCATCGCGACCGCGCCTTCGGCGCACGGACGCAGCCGGCCCGCGACGTGCCCCTGCGGCGCGCCGGCCGCGGGGATGCGCGCCATCGTGTCAATCACGTGCCGGTAGAAACTCGGGTAGAAGCGAAAGCCGTGCTCGCCCGGCAGGTCGCGGCGGCCCTCCGTGCCGGTCCCGGCGACGAACTGCGACCGCGCCTTGCCCCCCCAGTCCGGGCGGGCCTCGTAGACGTGCACCTCCAGCCCGCGCTCGGCCAGCTCGTGCGCGACGGTGAGACCGCCGACGCCGCCCCCGATGACGATGACCCGGGTCACGATCGGCTCGGCCGGCGGACGTCCCGAACCACCGCGACCGTCAGTGCTGCGGCAGCCAGGCCGAAGATCACCGGGACCCACTCCGGCACCCGTTCCGCGATCGCGGTGACCGCGCTGGCGAGCATGGCACAGCCCGCGGCGATCCCCAGCGCCAGCGGCCGGCTCGCGCGACGCACGGTCTCTTCGAACGATGCGGGCGCGACGTTCACCGCCGGTTTCTCGCCCGGCCGTTCGCCCACCAGCCGCTCCACCGCCTCGAAGACCCGCCCCACCCGATGCTTCAGCTTCTGCCCCTCGTAGACCAGCGTCTTGAGATCGCCGCGGGGGATCAGGTTCCGCACCAGGGAGCGGGTGAGAAACCGGCCGGCCACATCGAACGGCTGGAGCGTGGGGTCCAGCTGCGCGGCCACGAGCTGGAGCTGCGAGAGGGACTTGGCCGCCAGGGCGAGCGAGGCCGGGAGCGGCGCGTCATGCCGGAGCGACAGCTCGATCAGCTCCTGGAGCATGGCCCCGATCTGGATGTCGGCGATGGACGCCCCGCGATACCTGGCCATCAGGGCCTCGAGATCCTTCCGGTATGCCTCCAGGTCCAGCCGGCCGCGGTCCGCGCCCGACAGCATCACGCTGACGTCGGTCAGCAGGGCCGAGTCCTCCTGCCACAGCGCCAGGAGCAGCAGGATGATCAGCTCGCGGGTATCCTCGCCGATGTCGCCCACCATGCCCAAGTCGAGCAGGTACAGGCGCTGCTCGGCGGGCTGCCACATCAGGTTGCCGGGGTGGGGATCGGCGTGAAAGAAGCCATTGATCAGGATCTGCTGATAGAACGATTCGAGCAGCTGTCGCCCGACGTCTTTCCGCATCGTGCCGGCGGGGACCTCCGCCGCCGGCACGCCGGCGACGTCCTGCATGACCAGCAGGCGCGACGTGGAGTAGGCGGTGTGCACCCGGGGAACGGCCAGCCGCGGGAACTCCGCCAGCGCCGCCCGCATGCGCTCGGCGTTCGCGGCTTCCAGCCGGTAGTCGAGCTCCCGGTGGAGGGAGGAGGAGAGATGCTCGAACACCGCCGGAAGGTCCACCCACCGCTTCACGGTTGACCGGGTACCCACCGTATCGGTGAAGCTCTTGAGCAGCGCCAGATCCTGCTCGATCATGTCGCGGGCATCGGGCCGCTGGACCTTGAGGACGACCCGTTCCCCGCCGGCCAGCACGGCGCGGTGCACTTGGCCGATGGTGCCGGCGGCCAGCGGCTTCGGGTCAATGGTCTCGAAGACGTCTTCCCACGGAACCCCGAGATCCTGCTCCATGACCCGCACGACCTGCGGTTCGGCGAGAGGGGTGACGTTATCCCGCAGCTGGGCCAGCTCATCGACGTACTCGGCGGGGAACAGGTCCGGGCGGGTGGAGAGGAGCTGGCCGATCTTGGCGAACGTCGGCCCAAGTTCCTCGAACGCGGCCCGTAACCGCTTCGCCTGTCGCTGGCGTCCGACGGCTCCGTCGTCGTCCGGAGACCCGAACAGCTCGCGCAGGCCGTGCTTCAGGAAGACCGCCGCGATCGTCGCACCGCGGGCGAACCGGTGGGGCTCAGACTCCGGTCTCATGCCCGAGGGCCGGTACGTCCTCCCGGCGGACGCCGGATCGCGAACGGGCGTGGGCCCGCCGTTCCCGTCCGATGCGACGGTGTTGACGATGATCACCGTGCAACGAGCGTTGTGGCTGACTCGATTGGGGACGTTGCCCAGCAGCAGGTGCTGGCGGCCCGCCATGCCCCGGTTGCCCACGATCAGGACATCAATGGCGTCCTCTTCGGCCGCCCGGACGATGGCGAGGGCGGGATCGTCGTCCACTACCACCCGGCCGTGGCCGCGATCGCCCGCGACCGAACGGGCGTGCGCCGCGATGTCCTGGGCGGGGATCACGGTGCCGGCCGGCTCGGCCGGTGTTCCGGCGCCCGGTGTGGGGGCGACGACCCGGACGACGTAGAGTTCGGCGTCGAAGCGATCGGCGAATGCCGCCGCCCAGCGGACCGCATGTTCCGCGGCTTCGGACCGATCGGTCCCCACCATGACGCGACGGGGCAGGGATACCCCCGGCGTCACCGCCATAGCCTGCACCGCCTGCTGCCGCGTGGCATGGGACCCTGTCGGGCTGGGAATCGCGGGTAAGCTATGGACGTCCCGGCCGGCCTCGCAAGTAAGGCCTTCCTGCCTTGCGCCTGGAAATGGCATCCTCGGAAATGAACACCGTGCTCCTCAACCACGGTCGCTCGCGACGTCTCCGCCCTGGATCGGGCGATCACGGGGCTCGAGAGCCTGGCGCTGCCATCGGCCTATGGGACGGCCACGAACCTGCTGAGGAACCTCCGGGCCGCCTCCGTATCCAGCCGGTAGGTCACGTTGGTCGAGCGGCACACCGCATCGCCCCGCACGGTCGTCGCGACCAGCGTCCGCGTGCCCTCGACGTCGAGGAAGTTGGGGCCGCCAGAATCCCCGAAGCAGGTCCCGCCGTCGCCGGTGGACGGGTTCTGCGACAGCCGCAGGTACGCGCGGTTCAGGGCGCCGAAGCTCGAGAACGCGAACATCCGGGGGAGTGGATTCCGGTCCTGGAAGAACGGCTCCCCCCCGCCGACCACGCGGTCCTGCACGCCATACCCGACGGCGGTAAACACGGCCTTCTGCAGTCCACCGGTCGCCGCAAGCCGGTCCAGCAGACCGGCGCTCGGCAACGCCGCCGGCGAAACCCCACGCGCGCGGGAGGCCAGCACCAGCACGCCGATGTCGCCCGGATCGTCCTGGGCCTGCGAGAACGCCGGGTTGGTGACGACCTGCGAGACCGGGATCAACCTGGTGGACCGCGCGGTCAAGGCGCCCCAGGGGATGGGGTTGTCGAAGCTCACCGCGGCCGTGAACCCGCTGGACGCCAGATTGATTTCAAAGTCCGCCGTGCAGTGCGCGGCCGTCAGGAACACGGTCGGGGAGATCAGCGTGCCCGAGCAGATCGGGAAGATCCGGCCGTCGCTCGTCCGCCGGACGATGAAGGCGCCGGCGTTGCCATACTCGTTCTCTTCGTCCACGAACCCGGACACGATGGCGCTGGGTTCGGTGGGTGTGGCGCGGGTCGGATCGTCCGCGCAACCGCCCAGCAGGGCGGCGGAGCCAAGCAGGCCGACGGCGATGGATGGACCAGATCGAGAGGACATGGAGCACCTCCGTGTGGGGTGGGGCTGGCAGTGCGGGTGCGGCCCCCCAATGCCCCCTGCTAGTGGTAGTAGGGGGGGCAGGGAAGTGAATGGGGAATCCGCGCTCGGCGGTCGGCATAACGCCGAGCGGCGTAACAGCACCTATGCGACAACCCGCGATCGTTCCCGCGTCCCTTCAGGGGCGGCGCCGGATCACCACGGCGCCCGGCGCGCCGCATGGCCCTGCCCGCGCCGCACCTCCGGATCCAGCCCGCTCGGCTGCGCGCCGGACACCGCATCAAGCCGCTCCGTGACCCGCGCCGCCTGGTGCTTCGCCACATACTCGGCCAGCGCCGTCGCGTAGAGACGACTGCGCGACATGGCCAGCTGCTCCGCCAGCTTGTCCGCCGCCGCAAACACATCATTCGGAATGGAAACGACTGTCTTCATACAGCGAGGTATACCTGACTATGGCCGAAGTCCGCAACTGCGGGAGCCGTTAGCCGTTCGCCGTTGGCCGTTGGCCGTTGGCCGTTGGCCGCTTGAACGGCTTCTGCCCTCACTGCCCCTCTCTTCTCTCCGCCCCTGTGTCCCTCTTCTCTTCTCCCTATCCCTTTTCTCTTTCTCCCTGCCCCTCTGCCCCCACGCGCGGCCAGGAAGTCAGCGGGTTGGTCAGGTACCAGTAACGAAGCCACGCCAGGTTCTCCGCGACGTAGCCGCCGCCGGCGCCGGTCGGGCGCGCTGGCCAGGCGATCTTGCCCGTCACCGCCAATGCCTGCACGACATGGGGAGCCGCCGCGAGCAGCACGGCCGCGATCGCGATCGTCGGCGTCGAGGCGCGCCGGAATGCGAGCAGGACCAGCCCCAGGATGGCGTACGGGGCCAGGATGTCCCCGTTGCGGAGCAGCGCGGCGTGCACCAGGCCGATGGCGATGAGGAATCCCATCCGCCGCAGATGCAGCGGCACGGGGTCGTGCCCGGCGTCCTCCCAGCGCCGCCACTGCTGGCACACGCCCAGCCCGAAGAGGAAGGCGAACATCGTCAGGAACTTGTTGTCCACCAGCACGTCCATGGCGCCGGTGATGACGTGATCCACCCCGCTCCAGCGCTCCGCCGGAAGGTTGCCGAGGTTCCAGACCGTGTAGGCCAGAAGGACGCCGAGAATCGCGACCCCGCGCATGGCGTCGAGCGCGTGCACGCGCTCGGTGGCCGAGGTCGGGCGGAGCGGGACGTCGGACTGCGACGGTGTGTTCATGTAGTCGGCCATTCCGGGTTTCACGCACCTGCCAAACGGACGGGTGTCTCCGCGTCCTCGCCCACCACGGTCGTCCACTCGGGGACCTGCCAGCGTGGGCGAGGCTCCGCGATCTCCTCAGGAGCCGCCCGAGGGCAGCTCCGCGTTTTCATCTGGTCGTGTCAGGCGGCGGCAACCTCAAACACCGAACTGGCGCAAATGGTGGTCGAAGTGCCGGTACGAGAAGTACCCCCAGACTCGCTGGTTCATGCGGCCAAAATTTGGATGATCCGCCCAGGGTCGGTCCGCGCTCGCGTTGGCGAACTGATCGACCAGTCTCTTCAGGGTGGCCACACCCTCCGACCAGACCGCCGGGGGCGATTGGAATGCTTCAGGCGGGCCTTGGACCTGGGCCTTCGGCCATGGGAGGAGGTAGAGAACGAGTTGCCGCATGACTGGATAATGCTGCACACCGGGAATGGGCGGACTCGGATGGTCGTTGTACGGCATGCGCATTTGATCGCACAGGTGGGCGAGCATTTGGGGTGCCGTCAGGCGTCCCCAGAGCGGTGGCTGTGCTGGATCGAGGCGCGCCAAGCGATCCAAGAGATCGTTGCGGTGCTTGGGGTTCTGAATCGTCCGCATGAAGTAAGACATCAGGCTCCTCCTGCTATTCCTCACCCGCCTAGCGACTCTGGGGTTCTGCAGCAATTCCTGGTTATGCTGCGCCTCGGCGCGATGGCCGCCATTCCAGTGCCAGCTTGCGGCCGGACGCCGCGCAGTCCCGCAGGTAGAGGTTGATCAGCGTCTGGTACGGGATGCCGGTCTCAGCGGCCAACAGGCGGTGCGCACCCGTGCCGTGTCGATCGCTTCGACAGCATGAACGGGTGAATATCCAACGCGGCCGCCACCGCCTGCACCTGGATCCCTGGCTGCTGACTCAACCGCACCGCCGTGAGCTTGAACTCCCGGCTGTACGCCTGGACCTTCCTCGGCCCTGCTCTTGCCATGGTCCCTCCCTCGGTTAGGCAAAACTATCTACCAAACTGAGGGAGGTTCCCCGGTCAGGTTCAACTCCTTGTTAGCCGGCCGGAGATCGCTCTATCGGGCGAGCTGAAGTGAGTCAGCTGCGTGCTGATGACCGAAAGCACAACGCCGCATGTTGCATAGATACCGGCCAGAGCCAGGAACAAGCTCAGAGGGCGAGGGCCGTTGACGATGGGGACAGGTCCGGCCTGGACTGCCAATAGGACCATCGCCGCCACGGACAGCGCCGCAACTCCTCGCCAACCGCGCCTCAGGCGCAGCCCTAACAGCAACCCTGCAAGCGCCGCCGTGCCGAGCTCCGCGTACGATGCGATGTTGGGTGACGAGCTGTGAAAGCCGGTGAGGCGGAACACCGTGCCGAGCGCCGTGGCCGGAAGAAGTGCCGCCCAAGCGCCGAAGCCGAACGCGAGACCGGCGGCGGTCGCGTTCTTAGACAGCACTCCCGCGTTGGAGCACTCGACGAAGGCCCATCCAAGTGCGAGAGTGCCAAGGAGAGTAAACGGTAGGCCGCCAAGCAACCTGGACCAGATTGGGACCAAAACGACGGCGTGGACGACACCGAAGAGAAACAGGGCGAGAACGCTGGTCGTGAGCGCGGCAATCAAGACTGACCGTAACGAAATCATCCTGAGCCCCAAGGATACCCGCGAGGTCCGGCTAACTAAGTGGTATCCAGAACTTCATAAGTAATTAGCTAGCTCCATTCCAGCGGCAGAAGAGCAAGGCACGAACGTACCGACCGGTAAGTCCTTGTCCAGGATGTTGTTCCGCAGCGCCGCGCCGGCCAGCAGAGCGCATGGGCTGCGTGGGGCCTGCTGCATAACATGCAACCGGACGGGCGCCGCGAACAGAGCCCCATGCCCGCAGGCCGCGGCCTGGTCAGCCCTGATCGAGCGGGCTCCGGACGCCAAGGCCGGGCCGGTTCAGCACGTGGGTGTAGATCATGGTCGTCCGGACGTCCTTGTGGCCGAGCAACGCCTGAACGGTCCGGATGTCGTACCCGCTCTCCAGCAGGTACGTCGCGAATGAGTGGCGCAGGGAAGTGACAGGTCGCCCGCTCGACCAGCCCGGCGTCCCGCACCGCCGCGCGGAACGCTCGCGGGACCACCGTCGGGTGGAGGTGATGCCGATGCCGGCCGCCGTGGGCGTCCACCCGGAGCCTGCTCGCGGGAAACACCCAGTACCACGTCCATTCGTGGGAAACGGTGGGGTACTTCCGGGCGAGCGCGTCCGGCAGCGGGATGCTCCACCGCGGGTCCGCCAGATCGACCTCGAAGCGACCGCAGACCATGCGCAGATGGGCGAGCAGCTCGTCGCGCCCCTCCCGCGGCAGGACGGTCACCCGATCGCGGCCCCCTTTTCCCGCGCGCACGACGACCCTGCCGTACCCGAACTGGACGTCCTTCACACGCAGGGTGAGCGCCTCGTGCAGCCGGAGCCCCGCCCCGTAGAGCAGGACGGCTACCAGGCGTGGCCCGCCGGTCAGATGATCGAGCACGGTGCGCACCTGGGATCTGCTGAGGACCACGGGCAGCCGGTGCCGCTCCCTCGCGCGCGCGACCCCCGTCAAACGGCCCAGCGGCCGCCGCAACACCTCGGCGTAGAGGAACATCAGCGCGGCGAGCGCCTGGTTCTGGGTGGACGCGGCGACGCGGTCGCGCACCGCGAGGTGGGAAAGGAAGGCGGCACCTCGGGTTCACCGAGGTCGCCGGGGTGACGCAGTCCGTGAAATCGGATGTACCGGCGGACCCAGCCCACATACGCCCGCTCCGTCCGGCGGCTGTAGTGCCGCACCCGGATCGCCCGCCGCACGTCCGCCAGAAGGCCGTCCCGCATGCCGCCAAACGTGCATTCGGGAGCGCGTGCACAGGGGACCGGATCATGGCGGACCGGTGCGGAACGTCGCCGGCCGGCGCTGCCCTCTCTGCCCTTGCTGCCCCTGCCTCTGCTTCTCGCTGCCCCTCTCTTCTGCCCTTACTGCCCTCACTGCCCTCCCTGCCACTACCATCACGCCTTCCTGGCGAAGAACTCCTTCTGGAGCCGCAGCAGCAGCGGGATGGACACCAGCACGGAAATGAGGTTCGGAATCGCCATCAGGCCGTTGAGCGTGTCGGCGACATCCCAGATCAGGTGCAGCGAGCCCGTCGCGCCGACGTAGATGAACACCAGCCAGACCAGCCGGTAGGGAAGCGCGGCCCTGGCGCCCAGCAGGTACACGATGCCGGTTTCGCCGTAGTAGCTCCACCCGATGATCGTCGAGTAGGCGAACAGCACGAGCCCGCCGGTTACCACGAGGTCACCCCAGGCGCCCGGCAGTCCCACCTCGAACGCCTGCGCCGAGAGCGCGGCGCCGGTCGCCCCACCGTCCCACACGCCGGTCACGAGAATGACCAGCCCGGTCGTGGTGCAGATGAGGATGGTGTCCACGAACACTTCGAAGATCCCGTACATCCCCTGCCGCACGGGATGGTCGGTCTGGGCGGCGGCATGCACCATGGGCGCGCTCCCCAGGCCGGCCTCGTTCGAGAACAGCCCGCGGGCCACACCGTAGCGCATGGCCATGATCATCGTGCTGCCCACGAACCCCCCGGCGGCGGCCGTGCCGGTGAACGCGTCCGTCAACACCAGCTGCAACGCGGCCGGCAGCGCGTCGGCGTGGAGGACGATGATGATGATCCCGCCGATCAGGTAGAAGATCGCCATGAACGGCACCAGGTACTGGGTCACGTCGGCGATCCGCGTAATGCCGCCCAGGATGACGAACGCGGTGACCGCGACCAGCACCACGCCCACGATCACCGGCGAGGCTCCGAACGAGGCCTTGAGGCTCTCGGCCACCGAGTTGGCCTGCACCATGTTGCCGATGCCGAACGCCGCGACGGCGGTGAGCAGCGCGAACACCGCGCCGAGCCATGGGGCCTTGAGCCCCTTCTTGAGCGTGTACATGGCGCCGCCCCGCATCACGCCCGCGGCATCCGGCTCGCGATAGTGCAGGGCGATCACGATCTCGGCGTACTTGGTCGCCATGCCCAGCAGGCCGGACACCCACAGCCAGAAGAGCGCGCCCGGACCTCCGAGGAAGATGGCGGTGGCGACCCCCGCGATGTTCCCGACGCCCACGGTGGAGGCGAGCGCCGTGGCGACCGCCTGGAACGGCGTCACGCTCCCGGCGCCACCGCCCCGCTGGGTGAGCTTCCCCAGCACTTCGCGGAGCGCGGTGTGCAGGTGCCGGACCTGGATGGCGCCGGTCAGGATTGTCAGGACCACGCCCGTGCCGATCAGCAGGATCAGCATGGGCGGGCCCCAGACGATGCCGTTGAGCCAGGCGTTCGCGCGCGTGATGAGTTCGGTCATGGTGTTGGGGGTGAGGGTGAACGCGAAACTAGCACGATGGCTCCGACGGTGGTCAAGGCGAAGCGGTGGCCGCCGGCCGGCCGTTCGCTCACGTCTGCCATTTCACCACCGTGCTGTCCACGAGCCAGGTCCCGCCGCGGTGGCTCAGGAAGCAGCGCCAGCCCGCTCCGCGCGTCAATCCGACATGGTATCCGATGTCCACCACCGCGCGCCCAGGGTCCGGCTCCTCGGGAACGGTCGCCCACAGGAGCCACGCCCGGCGGGGCCAGATGCCGGGGCGATCGACATCCTGGGACTCGAGATGGAAACGGCAACGTTCCGCGTTGACGAAGCGGCGACTCTGGGAGCGGAGCGTCGCGAGGACGGTCGCGGGAACGGGCGTGATGATGTAGTTGGTGAGCACCCCGGCACAGTACACGCCGACCCGGTCGGCGTCGTCCGCGTCGTCTTCCGCCAGCCGCCGCAGCGCGTCGAGGGCCGCGGCCTGCACCGGGGGCGCCTGGACCGAGTCCATGGCCGGTCCGTAGCGAACGTCCGGCCGCAGCCAG
>Ga0105095_10001703_pt1 | contig 11649 bp, 10 predicted proteins | sample PPLLak2March2015_2_FD_79180 | JGI IMG/M metagenome (GOLD analysis project Ga0105095, IMG submission 79180) | Freshwater sediment microbial communities from Prairie Pothole Lake near Jamestown, North Dakota, USA - PPLs Lake P8 Core (3) Depth... | ecosystem: Environmental > Aquatic > Freshwater >... | reverse complement strand
CCTCGTATCTAGCGAGAGGAATGAATTATCAAGATCATTTAAAGAACGCTGCGCAGATTCCCAGAATAAAAACGGATTTAAATAAGCGGCTTCAAATGAACGGTTTGCATATATAATAACTTGTGAAATCCCGATGGAGAAATCGGAGCAGGGGGTGTAGCTCAACCTGCTGACCGCATAATATTTTTCACCTTTATCCCTGGCGTCGCTTTGAAGCGAATCGATAAAGACAACGGTTCTCGGCTGCACAAGCCATGCATGAAGAAAATTATATTTAATAGTTTTATAGGATACATCGAACTTTATAAAATCGAACAGCTGGGGATTATCTGAAAGAATCATTTTGTTTACATAGCCTCTTCCCCAGAGGATTCTCTCGCGGCCGAGCTGCAGATCAACTATATCTTTGTGAAGCCGTAAATATCCCTCCGTATTGTCAAAAAAATTTATTCCTGTTTGATTGAAAGAATAACTTTGGGCAACACGTTTATCGGTTTTTGCCGCTTCCCTGTTATTAAACACCGATCCGTTTGAACCGCCAAGATAGAAACCGAACCAGCCGCCGTAGCTGCCTCTTGCGGTGCCTCCGATATTCAGCAATTCACTGTTCTTTAATTCAGAAGAATAAATAGATTTAAATTCCAGGAACGGATCGACAAAAAAAGCAATTGAAGAATCGATATAAAAGTAAAGGTGCTTTTGCGAATCGGCGATTAAATCTTTTCCTGTAGAAGAAGGGAAATTACCTGCAATACTAATTATTTCATCACTGCTAATGCCGAATTTTTCTTTCATCCTGAAAAGAAATTCTTTATCGGCTCCACTAAGTATATTAGTATTTTCTTCAATTTTATTTAAAGCCGAAATAACTTCCGATTTGCTTAAAGGAATTATCATATCGTCAAAGTCGGTCAAAACTCCTTTTACCTGCATTCTTTTTAAAAAAGGATAAACTTGATGACCGGCCGGCACATTTTCGACCTGCGGAAAAAGCGGCGTGATTAATAAGGAAATAATGAAGAACGCTGTAAATAGCTTCATTGGGAAGAATTAAATATTCCCATGATTACTTTCAATTACTTTAAATGTCTCGAAAATAATTTTTAAATCCGACCAGAAGTCTGCCTGATTATAGTAATTAATCTCCATCTTAACTCTTTGTTCCGGAGTTAATCTCTGGCGCCCGTTGATCTGGGAATAACCTGTAATTCCGGGTTTGAATTTAAAAATTTTCTGCTGATCCTCTGTATAATTTTTAGTAATGGAAACTACTTCCGGCCTCGGACCGATGATGCTCATGTTTCCCTTAATTACGTTGACAAACTGAGGAAGCTCATCAATGCTGGTTCTTCTTAAAATTTTTCCAACCCTGGTAATGCGCGGATCATTCTCCTGTGTCAGCTCCGGACCTATTTCCAATGCGTTTTCAACCATCCCCCTGAGCTTATACATTTTAAATTTCTTCCCGCCGTAGCCTGTTCTCATCTGCGTAAAGATTACAGGGCCCTTGGAATCGAGTTTAATTGCTACGGCTGCGATTAATAAAATCGGAGCCGTTATCAGGAGCGTAAATATGCTTATAACGATATCTGTTAATCTTTTGATAAAACTACCCTGCTTTCCCATACAACCAAACACCTGTCTCTGGATGTAAATTTTTTATCATTAAGAAGTATTTTTTCCTTTGATATTCTTTTAAAACGATTCATTGTATAAATAATTTTTCCCGATCTGTAAGATAATATTTTGAGTGCGAATTTTCCAACTATTTAGCCGGATTTATTTTCTAATCCAGCACAAAATATGAGTCCTTAGAAACGGGAAAAAATTAAAAACATCATAAAACCCGGGATTAGCTTTAGTAACAATTCTGCTCAAAGGCGGTGCAAGAGTGATTCTCCATTTTTTTATTCTTCCTTCAGGATATAATTTCTTTATTCTTTTAAAAGGAATTCCGGCAACATCTTTATTTACCGGATTATTAAATGTAAAATCGTACCAGAGGATTCCGCCGCCCGGTTTAATCCAGCTCCACATTCTCGCAGCCAGTTCCCGTTGAAATTCCGTATTCAGTATAGAACTAAAAACCATCGATTGAAAAACAATATCGAAGGATCCCTTCACCAAATTTAATTCCAGTGCATTTCCTTCCAGAATCGTGACATTTGGGGGCATTTTTTCTCTTAAATGATAAATTCTTTCAGGTAATAATTCGTTTGCCGTTAAATTTTCAGGCGAAAAACCAAGTTTAATGAATTCAATTATATTTCTCCCGGTGCCGGCGCCGATTTCAATAAGCTTTTTATTTTCCAGCGGAAGAAGATTTGCATATTTTATCCACTTAATAAATGCCCGTTCTTTTTCCTGCTCCCCCATATAAATCGCGGGATTTAAATTGCTGTAATAATCCGGATCAATTTTTTTCCTCCGCTCATACCTTTTTTCAATTTCCCTGAGTTCCAGGTCAATTTTTTCTTTACTAATACTCATTCGATTACACTTTCCCGGATTTAAATAAACCGAGTAAAAAACCGGTCCCGTAAGCTATATGTATTACCGGGAATAAAACTATCAGCATAAAAGGAATTTTTATTTTTGCTGTAAATGAGATAAACATAATGATCATAAAATATAAAGCCAAAGGAATCATCCAATACGGCTGAATAAAAGAAAGGGGAAGCGAAAGCAGGTAAATAACAAATAATGAAGGGATGATGTGGCGCAGCCTGATTCCTGATTTAATTTTTTTTAAAACCATCGGCTTGTAAAGACCGAATTGAAAATACTGAATAAAGAACTTCGGAATGCTTCCTCTCGGGATGTACCACAATTTAATTTCAGGATTCAAATATATTTTTTTACCAAGACTTTTTGCCCGGTAATGAAATTCATCATCCTGGTTTCTTTTTAATTTTTCATCGAAAAGCCCGGTGTCTTTAAATATTTCTTTTTTCCATGCGCCGAATGTTACATGATCAGCATATCCTTCAAAATTTTCATCATGAACTTTACTCCCGCCTATTCCGAACGGATGAGACATTGCAAATCCGATTGCCTCCTGCATTGCATTCTCAGAATGAATTCTTGTGGGACCTCCGACAATATCCGCCCCTGTGCGTTCAAAAGTTTCAATTATCTTTTCGAAATAATCTAAAGAATAAATTGTATGTGCATCGATTCTTGCAATAATTTCACCTCTGCTGTTTTGAATTCCTAGATTCAGGGCAAAAGGGACAGTCCGGTTTGGGTTATCAATAAGTCTAATACTTGAATCTTTTTTCTCCCATTCCGCAGCAATGCCGCGCGTCCCGTCAGTTGAACCGCCGTCAATGATGAGAAGTTCTTTTTCCGGTGGTTTCGATTCATTGAAAAAAGTTAAAACATTCCGGATGTATTTTTCTTCATTGAAAGCGGGACAAATTATGCTTATCAAATATCTTTATTTCCTTTGCCGTTATAAAATTCATAAATTTAATACATAAAGTATATCAAAATAAGCAGTTATATTCTATTTTTTAGTTTATGTGTAAAATAAATTTTTAATTTTAATGAGCAGAGAAAATAATTGTCCCTTCTGTGCGAGTCCCGATAAAATAGTTGTTGGAAAGCCGAAGATATCCGGAAATGCTGCGCCTTTTATCCGGCATGATTACCGGATTGTGAGATGCAATAACTGCCGGTTTTATTTTGTAAATCCGGAAATCGATCTTACCCTTAACGAATGGGCCGAGCTATACGGTGCCGGATATTTCGGGGAAATAACAAGCTGGTACAAAAAGCAAAGACTAAAAGATCTTGAAAACAGGTTTGACAGGATGAAAAAAAGAAGCAGAAATGAAATTGAAAATTTTCTTGATGTCGGCTGCGGCGAGGGTTTAGCATTGGTTGAAGCTCACAGAAGAGGGTGGAAAACATACGGCATTGATATAACCGACAACCGGGTTTTAAATGCAAAAGATGATATGATAAAATATATTAAAGGAGACTTAATTACAGCCGCGCTTCCCCGGGATTTTTTCGATGCCATTTATATCGATTCCGTGCTCGAACATGTAATCAATCCTTTAGAGTATTTAAAAGACCTTTATAAAATTTTGAAACCGGGAGGAGTAGTTTACATCGGGGTGCCGAATGAGGATAGTTTTTTTAATGACTTTAAAAAATTTGTATTCTTAGCAACCGGCAAAAAAAATATATCTGCAAAAATTAAACCGTTTGAACCTTCATACCATGTTGTAGGGTTTACAATAAAATCTCTGATAATAGCCGCCGAAAAAGCGAATTTTAAAATACTCGATATTATTAATTTTGCCGCACGTTTTGAGTTTAGAAAATATCACGTATTTACTAGAGGATTCTGGCTGCATTTATTAACTCTTCCCATCGATTTGATTGCTATAGTATTGAGGAGAGAAGTGTACCTGGAAGCGTTTTTGACAAAATGAACTATACCAAACCCTTATAGATTTGAATTAATTTTTCGACACACAAATTCCATTCATATTTTTCCCGGACCATTTTTCTTCCCTGCTCTCCCATTTTAAGCCTCAATTCCGGATCGGCAATTAATTTATTAATTGCTTCTGCGGCTTGTTCGGCATTTTTGGGTTCGACGATTATCCCTGTTTTATTATTCTCAACTACTTCAGGAAGTCCCCCAATATTTGAAACAACCACAGCTTTACCGCATGCGGATGATTCCAGGACAGATACACCGAAGCTTTCATATAATGAAATATAAACTGCGATATCCATCATATTATGATAATCTGAAATTCTTTCGTAAGGAATTTTACCGGCAAAGAAAACGTCATTTTTAATATTTAATTCATTCACCGAATTTTTATAATCATTTAATTTTGATCCTTCCCCGACTAGTAATAATTTCAGGTTTTTATCTTTATTTTTTTCCTTAACTATTTTGAATGCATTAATCAGATATTCAATACCGTAAGTATCCTCAAGTCTTTTCACGCATCCGATCACAACCTGTCCGCTATCGGAATTACCAAACGGACCTTTTACTTTAGCAGGAAAAAATTGAGCCGTATTAATTCCAAAAGGAGTTATTTCTATTTTTTTTGAAGTGTATTTATTTGATTCCTCCGCAAGATACCGGCTGGTAGCTAAAATCTTATCAGCCTTTTTGAAATTGAATTGAAGAAGTTTCTTATGCAGAAAAGAAGTATTCGGAAAACTAATTACGTCGGTGCCCCAGACTGAAATAATAAACGGGTGAAAACCGCTGAGTGCCCCAAGCAGTCCGTAACTGGTTGCATAGTGCGCATGAAGAATATCAGGTTTAAACTCTTTAATTAATTTTTTGATTTTAAGTATGGAAGATAAGTAAGTAATTTTTGCCGGGTTAGCTTCATTCTTAAATTGTTTGCTTTCCTTTACCCCGGCAGATTCAATTCTAATGTTGTTACACTTTTTATACGAGTCCGCAAGATTTTCGGGAATGCTGAAGATTAATATTTCAAAATTTCTTTCGGAAAGAGACAAAACCCATTTTATGGTATGGGGACTGTTTGAATCGGAGAGAAGCAGTATCTTCATTTAATTATTACGGATTCTCTTTTTTATTCTGATATAAAAAGACAAGGAGAGCAAATAATAACCAAAATGGTAAATCCATTTTAATCCAGCCATAAGTTAAGATTCCGATTCCTTCAAATATTCCTCTTACAAATAACCCGATTCCTGCAGCAGCAATACCCACCGCCAAATAAAAATAAATTGAATGCTTAGCTTTATACATGAGAATTGTTTTATGGGCAAGAGTAAAAAAGACAACAGGCAAGACAAGAGAGGAGATTAAGCCAAGGATTCCCATATCGGAAAAATAATAGAGAAAAAAATTATGAGAATTATTGCTCCCTATAGTTAATTCCCGCAGAACCAGCAATTCTTTACCGACAAAAGTATCGAATATAACCGGGAAATAATTAAGCATTACATGAGAATAAGCTCCCGGCCCGATCCCAAAAACCGGATTATCCTTTATAATGTTGAAAGACATGTCCCACAAATAACCTCTTTGACTGAGGCCGCTTTCAATTCTGAAAAGAAGATTTACGGTATTATTAATAGAAGGAATAAAGTATAAGATGGTTATGATCAAAATAAGAACGAAAAAATATTTTAGAAAACGCAGGCGATAAAAGTAATAGAACACAAACAAGATACTGGCAAATATTCCTAAAACAGCAGACCTTGAGGTAGTTAAAAATATACCGAATAAAATTATAGAAATCAAAAGGACGGTAAAACCCCGTTTAGTAAAACTTTTATAAAACATGCAGCTTATAAGAACAGGAAGGATCGCTATTGCAATTCCGCCGGGTGCATTAACATTGCTTAAGATTCCGGTTGTTCTTATCTGCGCCCGGGCTATTAAATCAATAAAGGAATAACTGCCTGCAATAAATTCAAATATAACGCTGGCTATAATTATAAATGCCGATAATAATAAAGCGCCGATGAATATGTAGATGTCTGTTTTATCCTTTATAAAAGAATAAAGGATATAAACGATAACAAAAAATATTGCTGTCTGAATTATTTGCTGTATACCGTCAAAAATGTAATCTGAAAATAATGTAGAGAGAATCATAGAGAGATAAAAAAGAAGCAAAAAGGCAGCCAGCTCTTTCGGCAGTTTTGGATAGCTGCTGAAGGTGAAGCCGTAATTTTTAATAAAGATAAACAATAAGCTGATTATGCATAAAACATTTACTGCTGTTCTTATTTCTTGATCTATATCGCTTACCAGCACAAGAAATGCAATTATTGAAATAAAAACAACAGCTCTCTCTTTATAAAATAAAACTGCGCTTAAAAGCAGCAGGAATAATATGCTGATCCAGATATAATCGACTAAAAATATTAATAATAAAGCAAATCCGACGCTCCAGATAATTGTTTCTCTATTTAAAAGATTTTCTTTCAGCATTAACTTGCGGCCAAGCTTTCCAGGTTATTTATTTCACTTATAAATGTAGTCAATCCTGAATAAACCTCATTAACCGTCAGGTGGTTCATGCATTCGAATAATGGGCATCTTTTCCCGGCTTCCAGATAGCAGTATTGTTCTTCCGGTCTTGGCGAACATTCAATTTTCTTTTGTATAAACCTATGGTATTTCCCGAACGGCAGCGAATACCGTGGATTTGTAGGACCGTAAATAGTAAATGTAGGTTTACCCAAAAGACTTGCAATGTAAATTATTCCTGTATCGTTGGATACAATGAGATCATTATTCATTACAGCTTCAAACAATTCTTCTATCCGTACGGACAAGATTAATTTTAAATTTAATTCTGATATCTTTTGAGTTAAATCCGAAGAGAGAAGCCCTTTCTCCGCAATGAACTCCACCTCAAAATCATTTTTTAACTGCCCGGCTAACTGAATATATTTCTCATGATTCCATTCTTTTGCTTTCCATCCCGCGAGCGGATGGAGTAATATTTTGTTGATTTTTCCTAAACTTACTTTAAATTCCTTTTCCGCCGAAAAACCTTCCGGCAGAATTTTCTCCAGTGAAGTGACAAACATATCCATCAGGTGACAATTTCTTTTCTTCGGCGAAAAGTAGTCATAACACCCTTCCAATATTTTATTGCCAAAGCCGACAGAAATATCAGCACCGCTGAACAAACAGATTAAAGCCGATTTATAAAGAATTGTGAAATCAAAAATCATTTCAAAGTTTAGCTCTCTAATCCTCTTAATTCCTTTAAATATTCTAAAATTGAATTTCCTGCTGTCTAGATCCCAATCTTCTTTCCCATAACACTCATAATTAATATTCTTAAAAAATAATTCATAAATAGCTCTGCTGCCGGCATAGCAAAAAATTGTAATTCTGTAATCGGGATATCTTTTTTGGATTAAATCAATTGCCGGAATGGTAAATACCGTATCCCCCAAAAATTTAAAACTTAATACTGCAATTTCACGTCTGGTGTTTTTTTTCTTCAACGATCTCCTGAAGAATGCAGCAATTTTATTGATGGACTTTAAAAACATTGAAGTTTATTCTCTGACGATATTTCTGCCGATAATTTTTTTAATAAGTGCAAATGTTTTGGTGTAAAAGCTGTTACCGTAACTGCTCCAACGATTGCTGTATCCTAAAAAAATTTCTTTACCGGATAAAAAATATAAAGCTTTTAACTGCTCTGCATGCAGCAAATGATATTTATAAGATGCCAAATATTTTCCGGGATGGTAATAAAGGTTATACTGCGACCAGTAGCCGGTGTCGAATAAGGGTAAAAGATTTTCAAGCGTCTTTACCCCTTCTTCAAAAAGAGTTTTTGCTTTAGGATTTTTATTCAGCAAAATAAAATCATATAATCCGAAAAGAGAAAAGATAAACCCGTTCAAAACAAAATTCGTTTTTAAAGTAGGATATTCCTCATACACAGTGAAGCCGCCGAATTTATTTTTAATACCACTTTCTGCTACATCCAATTCAAATAATTCCAAAGCCTTTTCCGCGATATTGAGAAAAGAAATATTGTTTGTTAAAGAATATGCTCTAAGTAAAACCGATATTGTTTCGCCTTGAGTCAATGCGGAGCTCCACGGTTTTTCAAGACCGTAACCGCTGATTTTTTTCTCAACCGGCCAGGTTACTCGGCCGTTTACTTTAACAAAATTATTTATAAGCCACTCCGACTGCTTTAAATATTTCTCTTTCGAATTAAGATCTGAAAAATTACTTTTGAATAACAATTCATATAATCCCAAAGCATATTGACAAATCACAATTGGATGATAGTAATTCTGATACAAAGGAATTCCGTTTTTGTCAAAGCCTTCGGGATAGTCTGCTTTAGAAGTAAAATCGAGATAATACCTTGAAAGTTTTTCCGGAGAATTATTTATGCAGCATGGTGTAATTGAATCCCAGTAATTACCGGAATCTTTTTTATAATATACAGCCAGGCTGCTCCAGACATCCTTAATACTTTTACCGAACATATAGATTGAAAAATTTTATATCTTTGATCTACTTTTTTCCTTCATTAAGAAAATTTTTTCTGTTTTAATTCATAAAAATTTCCGTGTATTAAACTAATTTATTGATTTAATTGATTTTATAACAGTACAAATATGAGTCTTCTTTCCTTAATAAATAAAATAGCTCCCCGACCGGTTTGGAAAATGGGGGCCGGGATTTATCATTACTATTTGAAAAAAAAATATCTAAAAGGGAAAAGGCCTGTTGTGCATGCAGAAACTTCCAAAGCCAAAACGAGAAGAATCAAAGAAGGATTTTTTGAAAAATATACGCAAGGCAGAGGCCTGGATATCGGTTACGGCGGAGATCTTATTTCACCGAATGCGGCGGGATACGATTTTGAACATGGAGATGCCCAGTATTTAAATGAATTAAAAGACGGCCAGTACGATTTTGTTTATTCTTCCCATACACTTGAACATCTGCCCGATCCTGCGCTTGCTTTGAAAAACTGGTACAGGGTTTTAAAGAAAGGCGGATACTTAATTTTATACATCCCGCACAGAGATCTTTATGAGAAGAAAAAAACTCTGCCGTCCCGGTTTAATCCCAACCACACAAATTTTTTTTTAGTTGAAAGGGACGAGGCGCCGGATACAGTCGGGATCGTTCCCCTAATTGAAAGAACCTTAAAAAATTATGAATTAATTTATGCGAAAGAATGCAGCGAGGGTCATACCATAACCGATCCGGAAATTCACAGCGACGGGGAGTACTCCATTGAAGTGGTATTAAAAAAATTAAAATGAATTTACTTCTGACAATCGGAAGATGTGAAATTTGTTTTCAAATTTTTGAACGCCAATGAAAACAATTCTATTGATTTATCTTTCAGAAGGTATGAATTAAAAACATAGATTAAACAGAATAAAAAAATAGCAAGGAGACCACTTAAAAGAGACGAACCGGTGAGACTTTCCGTATTGATTATAGAAACTAATAAATAACTCAGCAGAGCATTAAGAATTGAGTACAAGAACCCGCTGTAAAATAAATCTTTTCCTTTCATCTTTATCTTCCTCAAAGAAACCAGAAACGAAGCGGCGAAAAAAAATATGTAGCTGATCGAAGAGCTCAATGCCAACCCGTTTTGCTTCAGCTGGTTCACTAATCCAAGATTCAAAGAAATTTTAATTAAGAAGCCGGCAAGAGCAATGATCAATAACTGTTTAACCAGATCAGCGCTGTACATCAATTTGTTAAGCACTGCATAAGCAGAATAGAAAACCAGGCTGATGGAATAATATTTCAGAACACCAGCCGTCATAGTAGTATCATTTAAATTAAATTCTCCCCGTTGAAACAGAAGACGAATTATTGTTTCTCCGAAAAGAAAAAATATGAATGCGGCCGGAACAAACAAGTAAAAGTTAATGCTGAAGAAACTTTTTAATTTTTCAAATAATTCTTGCAATGAGTTTGAGCTTAAACTTTCCGAAAGCTTCGGGAAAATTGCAGTAGAAATTGCTATAGAAATTATTGAGACCGGAAGGATGTAGACATTCAAAGCATAATTCAAAGCAGCAATACCTCCCCGTTCCACTTCATCGTAAAAATACCGGTCAATTAATGGATAAATCTGGTTAATTACTTCTACTAAAATTGTAAATGCCAAAACCTGATTTAACTTACTTATCCGGTTAAAGTTTAAATTAATCTTTAATAATAATATTTTCTCCTGCTTTTTAAGAATCAAAAACAAAAACATAAACTGTAATATTGTTCCCAATAAATAACCAGCAGCTATGCTGTACACACCTAATAGTTCACTAAAAATAAGAACAAGAATAATAATGGTGATGTTAAGGAATAATGTCGAAAGAGCCGGGGATTTAAAGTCAAACTTCGACTGGAGATAAGCAGTTAGAATTGAATAAGCTGCATTGAGAGGGATTGTAATTAAAAAAATTATGAATACGCCGTGTGCTGTTTCCCGCAGGTCATCGTTTATTTCATAATTCATGTATGTATTAATAATCACCGGGGTAAGGAGAAAGAGAGCCGCAGCAAGAACAACAGATAAGAAAACAAACAGCCAGAAAGTATTAACAAAAAAATCGGCTGCCTTTGAACGATCATTAGAATATTTAATATAGGAAGGGATGAAGTAATTCTGCGCAAGGTAGTAAACAGCAGTATTTATCGAAAGAGCTAGAATTGAGCCGACTAAATAAACTTCAAAGTCTGCCTGGAGGCCGAAAATAACAGCATAAATCAGCTCTCTTAAAAAACCAAAACCCCGGCTGATTATTCCGGTTATGGTAATTATAATAGATCCACCGACTACTGTTGAACTGAAATTTTTAGACATTAGTAAAACCGATAATCAGTGGTTATTTTATGGTAGTGATTTAACTTGTTCAGACTGGAATTTAAATAAAAACTTTTCGATTACGATCTCGAAATATTCTTCACCTTTTCCTTAAAATAATCGATGGTTATCTTTAAACCTTCGGTCCTATGAACTTTCGGTTCCCAGCCCAGCAAAGTACGCGCTTTTGTTATATCGGGCTGCCTTACTTTCGGATCGTCCGCGGGGAGTTCTTTATAAATTATTCTGCTTTCTGAGCCTGTAATTTTTATTACTTCCTCCGCAAATTCTTTAATTGTTATTT
>Ga0105095_10001699_pt1 | contig 11659 bp, 7 predicted proteins | sample PPLLak2March2015_2_FD_79180 | JGI IMG/M metagenome (GOLD analysis project Ga0105095, IMG submission 79180) | Freshwater sediment microbial communities from Prairie Pothole Lake near Jamestown, North Dakota, USA - PPLs Lake P8 Core (3) Depth... | ecosystem: Environmental > Aquatic > Freshwater >... | reverse complement strand
GAATTTGTTTTAATTGGTGCAGTGAATTCCCCTTTATTTAATTTGTACACTGTATCCTCAATTGATTCGACTAAATCTCCATATTTAATTTTCAGCAAAGGGAGATCTTCCTCTTTAATATTTAACAACCTTGAAAATGGAGTGCCGGATCTGAGGCTATCATAATTGCCATAAATTGTAAATGAATCTGGAGAGAATATGAAATTAAGATTGAGTTCGGCAAAATATTTTTTTAATTCGGTGACAACTTCTTGATTCGTAACATGTACTTTGTTTTTAATCTCGACTTTATAGAGAGCATCTCTAACATGCATTTTTTCTAAAGCTTTAAAGGTAGTCTGCATTATTTCAGCAGTATCGAGATGTAAATTTTCAGCTTCAAGAGCCCAAAGCTTTTCTGCAATTAATGAATAAAGCAAATCATTCTTTTTATCATCAATGTTCCTATTTTTACCTCCGTACACTTGCGGCATTAATTCGAATCTTTCTACAAATTCATCTTTCGTAATCCCAGTATTTCCAATCTTCGCTAAAAGTGAATCTGAAGGAAGATGGATGATGGTTGATGGATTATGGATGATGGAAAAATGAGATGCTTTAGCAGAATGAGTAAATAGTAATAAAATTATGCAAGTATAAAACTTCAAAGTTCTCATAAAAAATTTACGTAGACTTGCCTGCTTTGCTGGCAGACATGTAAGGTGTAAAAAGTTTAAATGGAAAAATCCTCGGTACTTTGTCCCTGTATTTGACATACACTTCACCGAATCTTTCAACCATTTTCTTTTCTTCATAATAAGAGCCAACAACAAAATATGCGATCAGGCAAATAAGAAGGATCAAATAAAAAAAATCCATAGTTGGTCTAAAAGTTAAAAATATGATTGAAAAGAAATATAAAGGGTGTCGCATATACTTGTAAGGCCCTTCAATCCGTAAAGTCAATTTCTCATCAAGCTCATCAGTGTTATATTCATTCTTATAACATTTGATTATCTGATTTAGCCCTATAAATTCTTTAAGACTGAAATATCGAATAGTCAAAAAAATACCTGCAAGACTAATAAACTGCACACCCAAAATGATGAAATCATACGGATAAGGTAAATCATAAATTGTTAAATCCGGGTGTGGTGAAATGATATAAAAAAGATAAAAAGTAACAAGTGCAAATAAATTATAAAGTATGCGGTAAAAAGCAATTGAGCTGCCGTATCGTTGGACTAATTTTCTTTTAAAATTGTTCGAGGCTAAATAGGTATGTGAAGCAGAAAAAAAGGAAAAGAGTGATATGATGATAATTGCATCGAGCACATAAATCATTACAATTCTCTTCGCAGTCTTGCAATAGGAAGCCTTAATTGTTCCCTATATTTAGCCACAGTCCGGCGGGCAATATGTATCCCTTCTTCGTTAAGCATATCGGCAAGTTTATCATCGCTGTACGGAGCGGTTTTATTTTCACTCTCTATAATTTCCTTCAATCTTTCCTTAATATGTTTATTGGATACTTCGTCGCCGGAATCGGTTGCAAGGCCTTCGCTGAAGAAATATTTTAATTCATGAATACCCATCGGGCTTTGAACATATTTGCCGTTTACTACTCTGCTTATCGTAGAAATATCCATGTTGATTTCTTCTGCAATATCTTTGTAAATCATCGGGCGGAGATATTTAGGACCTCTTTCAAAAAACTCATACTGCTTTTCGACAATTGCCTGCATTATCTTCATCAATGTTTCTCTCCGCTGCTGGATGCAGGCAATAAACCATTTAGCCGATTCAAATTTTTCACGTAAAAATTTATAAGTGTTTTTCTCCCTCGGAGTTTTTTTCCCCCTTTTATTTGCATCGAACATTTCAAGATAAGTTTTATTAATTGTTACCGAAGGGAGGCTTCTATCATTCAAAGTTATTATTAAGTTATCATCCATTTTTTCAATAACGAAATCAGGAGTGATCTGGTTTAGCTCTGCAGATTCAATATTTCCTTCGCCCGGTTTTGGATTCAGCTTATGGACTATCTCAAATATCGCTTTCAGGGTGTCGTCAGTTAAATCCATTTTTTGCTTGATTGATTCGAACCGCCTCTTTGTAAAATCGTCAAAATGTTTTTCTAAAAGCACCTCAGTTAAATATTTATAGTAATGATCAAACTTAGAATACTTTAATTGAACAATAAGACATTCCTGTAAACTTCTCGTGGCAATTCCAACCGGTTCAAATGTTTGAATTATTTTCAGAAGAGATTCTGCTTCCTCTTGAGATACATTCATATGCTCGAACATCTTCAATTCGTTTACAATGTCGTTAAGATTACGATTCAGATAACCGTCGGAATCCAGGTTTCCAATAATTTCTTCTCCCAGCATATAATGATCTTCATCGAGGTTAAGCATCTGAAGCTGTGAAGTAAGGTGCTCAGTTAAAGACTCTCTAGCAGGTGCTATAGGTTGATAGACTTCGTCATTATTATTCTTGTTAAATCTTTCCGAGTCATACTTATAACTATTCATGTAGTCTTCAATCTCAAATTCATCCTTGCTGTAATCTTCAACTTCTACTTCATCATCAGTTGTTCCATCTTTTTCTTTTTCCTGTTCCTGGTTAAGGTCGGTTTCTTCATTAAGGCTTTCTTCCAAAATAGGATTTATTTCCAATTCGGTTTTTATTCTCTGCTCCAAGGCAAGCGTGTTTAACTGAAGAAGCTTTTGATATTGAATTTGCTGAGGCGAAAGTTTCTGCTGCTGTGTAAGTCTTTGACTGAGTGATAACATATTATTTCCCGACAATCTCCTTTAAATGTGAATACCATTTCTCTCCATAGAGTCTTGTTAAAGATTCCCCGCAAAAATCCACTAATTTAGTATCGTTTATTTTCCCTTTTTCTAAAGCCGGTGTACATTCGGAAAATTTTTCAAACCTCAAAATATCTCCGCCAAACTTTGAAATCCTTATAGGAAATAGATGGCATGAAATCGGCTTTCTAAAATTTGTCTTTCCATCAAGATAGGCTTTTTCAATACCGCATCTGGCAATTCCCCTTTCAAAATAAACAAAGACACATGCCCTATTATCCACGCTGTTAGTCATATACTCATCAGCTTTATATTGATAAAAGTCATTTTTATCAATCTCTTCAATATGTTCTTCCGGCAGATACTCTTTGATTACTGAAAGGACTCTCACAATTTTTCCTATTTCTTCCTCTAAGAGAGGGGCACCGTAATTACTTTCCAAAGTGCAGCAGGCACCTTTACATTTTTCCAAATCGCATGAAAATCTTGTTTCCGCAACTTCCTGCCGTACCAAAACATCCTCAACCGGTATAATATTGCTCACATACATTGGAATAATTTTTGTTGAAAAGATAATGATTTGTTGTTTAAGAGAAAAGTTAAATAAGAAAAATAATTTTAAAATGTATATCATTTTGAAATTATTGCAATGTCATACAAACTTTAGTTAATCACTGAACTCATCATTTCCTAATTGAAAAAACTTTAGCTAATTTTTCTAAATAATTATAAAGTTTCTGCAACTTTCAGGACTTGTATGAATAAATTAGCTGTAATTGCGCTCGGCGGTAATTCTATAATAAGAGATAATCAGGCCGGAACGATACGGCAGCAGGAAATTAATACATATGAAACATGCATTAACTTAATTGAAATGATAAGAAACGGATATAACTTAATAATTACACATGGGAATGGCCCTCAGGTCGGTAATATACTTTTGCGGAATGAAGCTGGCTATAATCAATATAAAATTCCGAAGATGCCTTTAGATATTTGCGTCGCCGATTCACAGGGCGGGATCGGTTATATGATTGAAAGGCAGTTGAAAAATATCCTTTATGAAAAGAAAATTAAAAAAGACGTAGTTACTTTAATAACTCAGGTTATTGTTGATATAAATGATCCTGCCTTCAAAGAGCCGACGAAGCCAATAGGTCCTTATTATATTAAAGAAGAAGCTGATCTTTTATCACGGGTAAATAATTGGGTATTTAAGGAAGATTTAAGAAAGAAAGGATGGAGGAGAATAGTAGCTTCACCTAAACCAAAAAATATTTTGAACAAAAGAATAATAAAAAACCTGGCTCATAAAGGAATAATTATAATTGCTGCAGGTGGAGGTGGCGTCCCGGTTTATATTGATGAAAACAGAAGGCTGGAGGGAATTGATGCGGTCATTGATAAAGATTTAGCTTCATCGCTTCTTGCAACAGAAGTTGGTGCCGATGAACTTTTTATATTGACAGATGTTCCCAAAGTTTATCTTAATTACAAAAAGACCAACCAGGTTGGCTTAGATCAACTTAAACTTAATGAAGCAATTTCATACTATAATGAAGGACAGTTCGCATCAGGAAGTATGGGTCCGAAAATTTTAGCAGCAATAGAATTTATTAAGAATGGCGGGAAAGAAACAATAATCACTGATGCAGCACAGCTTTCAATTGATAAAAAAGGAACGAGGATTGTTCCTTAAAGTCTGAGTAAATAAATTTATTAAAAGAAGTCGGCCTCGACTCTGATTACTAAAAAAACGGAGTGAAAAATGGCAGTAAATATGAAAGGTAAAAGTCTCATCTCAATTAATGATCTTTCTATTGAAGAGATTTATCAAATATTTGAGCTGAGTAAAACACTTAAAGAAAAAAAGCTAACCGGTGAGCCGCACAGACTGCTCGAAGGAAAAACTCTAGGGATGATCTTTGCAAAGCCATCCACCCGCACAAGAGTATCATTCGAAACTGGTATTTACCAATTAGGCGGAATCGGAATGTACTTCGGCCCAAATGATCTTCAATTAAGAAAAAGCGAATCGGTTGCTGATACCGCAAAAGTATTATCGAGATATCTTGATGGAATAATGATACGAACATTTGATCACCAGGAAGTAATTGAGCTTGCAAAATATGGAACTATCCCTGTAATAAACGGTTTAACCGACCTGCTTCATCCCTGCCAAATTCTTGCCGATCTTTTTACAATTTTAGAAAAGCGAAGAAGATTGCAAGGTTTAAAGCTTGCTTATATAGGAGATGGAAATAATGTTGCACACAGTCTTTTGCACGGCTGCTCGAAAGTTGGAATAAATATTTCAATTGCATCTCCTTCCGGCTACAAACCGAATAAAGAGATTGTTAATAATGCCAAAAGAAATGCAAAGTATAATGGAAGCAAAGTTGAAATTCTCGAAAATCCTGTTGATGCCGTTAAAAATGCCGATATTGTTTACACAGATGTTTGGGCAAGCATGGGTCAGGAATCAGAATCGGAAAAAAGAAAAAAAATATTTGCCCGTTACCAGGTTAATCCAAAGCTGGTTAAGCATGCTAAAGAGGATTACCTTTTCATGCATTGCCTCCCTGCACATAGAGGAGATGAAGTTGTAGATGAAGTTGCCGATTCAGCAAACTCAATTATTTTTGATGAAGCGGAAAACAGGCTACATGTTCAAAAAGCAATAATGACACTGCTGATGTGAAAGAGACAGATCAATTGTCAAATTGTTCTATTGCTAAATTGCTGAAAAACAATTTAACAATTAAACAATTAAGGAATTGGATTTAATTTGAGTGAAATTCATTTTGTAATTTAATGATTGATTTCAACAATAAAGTAGTTCTAATTACCGGCGCTTCAAGCGGAATTGGATATGAACTTTCTAAACAGCTTGCAAAAGAAAATTGCAGACTCGCTCTATTAGCCAGAAGAAAAAATATAATTGATGAACTTGCACTAAAAATTAATGATTCCGGCGGAACTGCTGTCTCAATTGAATGTGATGTTTCAAGTAAACAAGAAATAGAATCTGCAATTAAAAAAATAAAAGAAACCCTCGGAGAAATTGATATAGCAATTCTAAATGCCGCAGTTGGATATAGAATTGATATCGAAAATTTTAATTCGGAAAGAATTGAAGAAGTATTTGCAGTTAACGTATTTGGAATCATCTACTTTGTAGAGGAGCTTCTGCATGATTTCATCAATAGAGGAAGTGGAATGATCATTGGAGTTTCCAGCTTAGCTGAAGCTAGAGGTTTTGCGAAGAGCGGCGCATACTCTGCGAGCAAAGCTGCCATAAGCATTTTTCTTGAAAGTCTTAGAGTAGAATTAAGGAGATACGGAATAAAGGTATTGACTGTTAAGCCGGGGTTTGTTAAAACTCCGATAAATGATAAAAATGATTTCTACATGCCTTTCTTAATGGATGTGGAAAAGGCAGCTCAAATTATTTTAAAAGGAATTAAGAAGGAGAAAAAAATAATTCAATTCCCGTTGCCGACAGTTTTAGGAGCAAAACTTCTAAAATTTCTACCGAATATATTATTCGATATTTTTGCAGGAAGACTGTACATTAAAAATAAATTTTCCCAAAAATAATTATCTTCAGGTTAATACAAATTCAATTAAAGAATGACTCTCATGTTGTTGCTAAGATTATTTGTAATATACATTTTACTTCTAATTGCTTCCGGCTGCGCGCCTACCGTAAATGAATATTTCGAAACCGGGAAGGAAAAATATAATGCAGGAAATTTTGCTGAAGCATTAAATTTCTTTAGGAAGGCACTCGAATTAAATCCCGATGATCCGCATATCTACTTCAATATGGGAAACGCGAGAAGCAAATTGGAGCTATACAAAAGTGCAATCGAAGATTATTCCCGTTCAATTGAATTGGCACCACAGCTATGGGAAACATACCTAAACAGGGGCAAAGCAAATATAATGCTTGAAGACTATGAAGCAGCTCTTGAAGATTTAAATAGGGCAATTCAACTAAATCCTGATAAATCGCCTGCATTCTTCAGCAGAGCTTATGTTAAAAATAAATTAAAGAATCATGCCGGGGCGATTGAGGATTATTCCAAAGCAATAAAGCTTGATCCTGAAAATGCAATGGCTTTTGTTAATAGAGGAAACATTAAAGGAATTGCAGGAGATCATTTAGGCGCGATAGAAGATTTTAACAAAGCAATTAAACTTAATCCGAAAGATGATAAAGCCTATCTAAATAGGGGCAATGATAAATTTTTCTTAGAAGATTATAAAGGTGCAATTGCTGATTTTAATAAAGCAATTGAGATGGACTCGAACAACCCGGACGCATATTTTATCCGGGGAGATGCAAAAGTAAAGTTAGGGGATTACAAAGGAGCAGTAATAGATTTTTCCAGGACAATTAATCTTTCTGCCGGATATGAGGATGCTTACTATAGCAGGGCAAATGCAAAATTCCAGTTGAAAGATTACAACGGTGCCGTTGAAGATTATTCATTAAGCATTGAATTAAATGGGAAGGATGCAAAGTCGTATTTAAAAAGAGGGCTTGCTTATATTACCCTAAATAATAAAAAAGAAGCCTGCAAAGATTTAATAAAAGCAGGCGAGCTTGGCTATTTCGATGCTTATGCTTTGATCAATCAATATTGTAAATAACCACCCTAATTTCTAGATCAAATTTGAGAGAACACTCCCTAAGGATGTAGAAAAATATTTGATTAAGTCACCTCTTTCTAATAATTTCAATTCAATATTTTGATTTAACATTCTAAAAATCTTTAGTGAAGAAATTCCTTCTTTCAGTATATGCTCTCCTTCTTGGGGTATCCAATTACGCTCAGACCGATACTTCACTTATTCTATCCGAAATAATGTTCACACCACAATCGGGGGATAATGAGTTTATTGAATTTTATAATACAAGTGAAAATGAAAGCATTGATCTTAATAATTATAAAATTAAATATTCAACTTCTACTGTTGATATAATTATATCTTCCGGTGCGGGGACAATTCTTCCACCAAAATCTTTTGCAGTAATTCTTGAAGGAGATTACGATTTTGTTTCCGGGATTTATAACAATATAATTCCACCAGGTGCTATTATATTGAAAATTTCAGATAATTTTGGCTCATCGGGAATGGCAAATACATCCGACAGAACAATCTGGTTAATAAATCCTGCTGATGATACTTTGGAGATTCATACTTACTCGGCAAACAATAGTCCAGCAATTTCCGATGAAAAAATTTTGATGAACAATGATACCACAAGTACAAACTGGACAAACTCTCTGGTAACAAATGGAACTCCCGGTTTTCGTAATTCAGTTACTCCTTTAACTTTTGATCTTGCATTAAGCTCGATTCAGTTTTCACCGCCGGTTCCAATTCAAGGAGATAATGTTGATATAACTGCGACAGTAAAAAATAGGGGAAGTACTATTGCCGATTCCTACACACTCGAAATTTACAATGATATTGATTTCGATTCTTACGGTACAGGTGAGGAACTTATATACACTCAGACTTTTTCATCTTTGCAAAGCGGCGATTCGATATCAGCAGGTACTACTTTGAATTCCCTTCCGGCAGGTAATTACCAAATAATTACAAAGGTTATTTTTCAGCAGGATGAAGATACAATGAATAACAAGAAAGTTTCTCAATTTACCATAATTCCTCCTCCTCAAAATTTTAATGATATTGTAATAAATGAAATTATGTATGCACCGACATCTCCGGAACCGGAATGGATTGAGTTATATAATAGAACTTCCTCACACGTCAACTTAAAAAGATGGAAAATTTCCGACAACTCAACTACCGTTTCAATTACAAATAACGATCTGTTCATTCAGCCAAATTCCTTTCTAATTTTAAGTAAGGATTCATCAATATTAAACTTCTATTCAATCCTGGTAGAAATAGTTACTTTAAACTTACCCGCATTAAATAATACAGGCGATGCAATCGTATTAAAAGACTCAAATAATATTTTAATTGATACTGTAAGCTATTTACCTGAATGGGGGGGAAGCGCCGGAGGCAGATCGCTTGAACGAATCAATACCGATGAGGGAAGTAATCTTTCTACCAACTGGGGAACATCGCAAAGTATTTTTAAAGCAACACCCGGCAGAAAAAATTCATTAACTCCCAAAAATTATGATCTCAGAATAAATTCGTTCAAGCCGCTTCAGCAATTTGGGATAATCGGAGAGCGGATTGAGCTTCAGGCCTGGGTTTCAAACCCGGGTTTAAATCAATCTGAAAATTTTCTAGTAAAGATTTTCCTGGATGCAAATGCAGATTCAATTCCGCAATCCTCCGAACAAATAACGGAAATTCCCGCTTTCCCATTGGCATCGAAGGATAGTTCATCCTTTGAATATTTTACTTCAAATTTTTCTTCCGGAATTAATCGCTTCATCGCATTGGTTGAGACATCAATTGATGAAGATACAACAAACAATATTGCATTCACTATGCTAACGGGCGTTTCGGTAAACGAAGTTGAAGGAGATTTAGTCATTAATGAATTTATGTATGCACCAACATCTCCCGAACCGGAATGGATTGAGATTTTTAATAAAAGCGAGAAAGTAATTGACTTAAGAAATTATCAACTAGCTGATAATGATGACACAGTTAGTGTAATTGAAAGTTCAATCCTTTTAAATCCTGATGATTATTTTGTATTTGCCGCCGACAGTTCAATAATAAATTTTTATAATATTAAAAGCAGATATGCCGTAAAAAATTTTCCCGCTTTGAATAATACTGGTGACAAAATAATTTTAATTGACTCTTTGAATAGAACGATAGATTCATTGCAGTATTTTCCTCATTGGGGTGGAAGCAGCGGGAAGTCATTAGAGAGAATAAATCCATCCGGCTCTTCAATTGATTCAGCTAATTGGCTTACTTCTAAAAATAGGAGTAAGGGAACGCCGGGATATATTAATTCTGTTTCTCAAAAAGATTTTGATATTGAGCTGGTAACAATAATTTTCTCACCTCCCTATCCATTAAAGGGTGATAATGTTTCTCTTTCTTTCAAGATTAGAAACAATGGGACTAATCCCACAAGCGGGACACAATTCGATACTCAGCTTTTTGAAGATGCAGACCTCGATTCACTTCCCGATGCGTTAATTTCTCAATGGAGCGGAATAAACTTAAGCCCGGGTGATTCAACTATTTTTGAATCCAATTATGTTGTAAATAATCTTCAGGGAATTAAAGGATTTTATGCTTTAATTCTTTTTACCGAGGATCAGGATACGTCGAACAATTATGCTTACAAAAATATATCACCAGGTTATCCGCCAAATTCAATTTTAGTAAATGAAATAATGTACACACCTGCTGGAGGAGAACCAGAATGGATTGAAGTCTACAACAATTTAGATGATTCTATAAATCTAAAAAATTGGTCGGTAAGTGATGTTTTAACCACTCCTGTAAAAACAAAAATTAACTCAGATATTTTTATCCAGGCAAAAAATTATTTGGTTATTTCAAAAGATACATCAATAGAAAATTATCATCGTATCATCCCATCACCAATCATTGTGCTTAACATTCCAACATTAAACAATGATGCTGACGGAGTCGTATTGCAGGACGATCGCGGATTAACAATTGACTCGGTTAACTATAATAACAATATGGGAGGAATAAACGGATATTCTTTGGAGAGGATTTCAGTTGATGCATCTTCACTTCTGGAAACCAATTGGGGTTCGTCGAAAGATATTGAGATGAGCACACCCGGCAGAATAAATAGTATAACCCCTAAAAGGTTTGATCTATCGGTTGCAAATATATCTTTCACACCGAGGTTTCCAATTGCGACTGAAAATGTTTTTATTTCTGCAGAGATAAAAAATAATGGGAGCTCGTCCGCATTAAATTTTACAGTTGAGTTTTACATTGATTCTGATTCAAATCAAACTCCAGATTTGCTTTTAAGCAGCTTAGCAGGATTGAACCTTAATTCTAATGATTCGCTCGAGGTAATCTCATCAAGCCCGATTTTTAACATTACGAAAAAAATTATCGCAGCGGTTAAAATTATTTTTCAAAATGATGAGGATACTTTAAATAACTATGCGGAAAAATCTGTACAACCGGGTTATGCCTCAAATTCAATTTTGATTAATGAAATTATGTATGATCCTTCCGGTGACGAACCTGAATGGATTGAATTGCAATCTATTTCAAATGATACAATAAATTTGATGAATTGGTCTGTAAGTGATTTATTATCAACACCGACGAAAAATTTTATCACTAATGAAGATCTTTTAATTTTCCCCGGTGAATATATTTTAATTCTACGCGATACATCTTTCTTTAATTATCATTCAGGAATTGATACCAAAACAAAAATTGCCAATTTCGGAACCCTTGGAAACACGGAAGATGGAATAATTATTTACGATTTTAGAGATGGAGTTATAGACAGTGTAAAATATAAATCAACATGGGGTGGAAAGAACGGCTACTCACTTGAAAGAATTTCGTTAACAGCTTCTTCCGCAGATAGCAGCAATTGGACGACTTCACTAAGCAAAGAAAAAAGCACTCCAGGAAAAGAAAATTCTCTTGCCGGTATTTCGTCTTCATTGAGGAATGATCTGGTTATAAATGAAATTATGTTTGATCCTGATATTGACAACAGCGAGTTTATTGAGTTCTTAAATCTGAAAGAAGATTCAATAAATTTAGGCGGCTGGAGAATTGAAGATGATAAAGGGAATTATTTTAAATTATCTGATACAAGCTTTGTAGTGCCAGCAAATTCTTATTTTATTTTATCCGCAGATTCTTTGATGATTGGAAAATATAAT
>Ga0105095_10001697_pt1 | contig 11664 bp, 11 predicted proteins | sample PPLLak2March2015_2_FD_79180 | JGI IMG/M metagenome (GOLD analysis project Ga0105095, IMG submission 79180) | Freshwater sediment microbial communities from Prairie Pothole Lake near Jamestown, North Dakota, USA - PPLs Lake P8 Core (3) Depth... | ecosystem: Environmental > Aquatic > Freshwater >... | reverse complement strand
AAGGCTCCTTCAATGACAATGGCTCTTGATGATTTTCTCAAAGAGTATAACAGGAACTGCAGGTAACAAATATTCAGAATATCAGTTCACACCGCCCCGGTTTAATCCTTAGAAGTATTCCGGGGATAATTGATTTTGAGATGAACAAAGGTGAAAGGCAGACATTCCACAAGTATGAAAGGCTTTGCAGGACCAAATTGATTGAGGAGGTATTCGAAAACGGAAATATAATCCATACATCACTATTAAAAGTGGTCTGGATAATCACCAGTACAGTTCTTCCGTCACCCGCCCAGATCGCAGTCAGCGTACCGAAAAAGAGCTTCAAGCTTGCGGTCTCAAGGAATCTTATTAAAAGGAGAATAAGAGAAGCTTACCGTAAAAAGAAGCATCTCCTTTACAACTTCCTTGAATCAGAAACCATTCAGATTGCATTCATTGTTATTTACCGGCATAGCACTTCCGCCGATTACTCTACGATAGAAAAGGCTGTCGGAGAAGTGATTGAAAAGCTTTGTGACAATGCAGGAAAGAAGCGAAAGAAAAGTTAAAGTTGTTTTAAATATTTCAATGTCAGCTTAGTTGCCGGAATTTCTTGTTAATTTCGCTTTTCATATTTAAGATGGATTTTTTATGAATAAGATACGTTCCGCCAGAATTGCAATTGTTGCGATAATTCTGATCGCAGCAGGGATCAGCGTTGCATTTCTCTCCACCCAGGAGACAAGGGACTTCAGGATAGCCAAAAACCTGGATATATTCCTGGTCCTCATCAGGGAGTTGAACACGTTCTATGTTGACGATCTGAATCCCGACAAGCTGGTAAAGACAGGGATCGACAACATGCTCAAGACCCTTGATCCTTATACCGTGTATTACCCGGAATCGGAGGGTGATGAGGTTGCTTTCATGACAACCGGTAAATACGGAGGCATTGGATCGCTCGTAAGGGGCGGAGGTGAGTATGTGGTCATTTCACTCGTGTACAAAGGCTTTCCCGCTGATGTGGCAGGCATAAAGGCAGGCGACCTTCTCAAGAAAGTCGATGGAGTAACACTCAGAGGAGTTGACACTGATGTGGTAAGCGAAAAACTCAAGGGGAACCCGGGAACCATAGTAAATCTTACTATCGAAAGAAATGGCAAAGAAATGGATATCTCCGTCAAAAGGGAGAAGATTGTCATACCTTCTGTTCCCTACTATGGAATGATCGGTGATGGCACGGGATATATCAGGTTTACAAATTTCACGCAGAATTGTGCCGAGCAGGTCAGGAATGCACTGACAGAACTGAAAAATGATAACGCACGGCAGATAATCCTCGATCTCAGGGGCAATCCGGGAGGACTTCTTACGGAAGCTGTGGATATTGTGAACCTTTTTGTGGGTGCGGGAAATGAAATCGTTTCAACCAGGGGAAAGGTCAAACAGTTTGATGAGTCATTTAAAACCACAAAATCGGCTGTTGATGATAAGATACCCCTGGCTGTTATAATAAACAGGGGTTCCGCCTCAGCTTCAGAAATTGTAGCCGGAGCAATCCAGGACCTTGACAGGGGTGTTATTGTCGGTCAGAAATCATACGGCAAGGGTCTTGTCCAGATAACCCGCCCGCTGAGCTATAACACCCAGCTTAAGGTTACAACTGCGAAATATTACATCCCTAGCGGCAGGTGCATCCAGGCCCTCGATTTTTCCCATCCGAATGAGGATGGGAGCGTTGGGATAATTCCCGATTCACTTATTTCAGAATTCAAAACCAGGAACGGAAGAGTTGTAAAGGACGGTGGAGGTATAGCTCCTGATATTGAAATGGTTCCTTCACCTCTGAGCCAGATTGCCACGGAACTGTATATGCGCAACTATATTTTTGATTATGCAACCCGGTATTACTGGTCGCACCCCGTATTAAAGACTGTTGACGGATTCTCATTCACCGACCAGGATTATGACGATTTCAAGAATTACCTGACAAGCCGCAATTTCAGCTACAGGACAATTACTGAAATGTCGCTGAATGAGCTGATCTCCAATGCAAAGAGGGAGAAATACTATGATATTCACAAAGACCTTTTTTCAGAACTCCAGAAAGAGCTGAACCACACCCTTGACAATGATCTTACAACCTTCAGGAATGAAATAACCGGTCTTCTTGAGGATGAGATCCTGGGAAGGTATTTTTACGAGGCGGGGTCAATTGAATGGACCATCAAAACAGATGAACAGGTTTTAAAGGCAGTCGAGATACTCAATAAAAACCAGGATTACAATTCAATTCTGCAGGGCAAAAAAGGATCAATTCTCATTACTCATGAGGACATAAATCCTGCGAGGGAGATTAATCCTGCTGAAAGTCATAATGATGATGTAAATATTTAGAGCTCATTCGTTCTGTTTCCAATGACCTGAGTCGTCTTCAAAAATCTCCTTTTTCCAGATCGGAAGCTTTTCCTTTATGAGCTCAACCGCTTTTGCGCAGGCTTTTGATGCATGATCCCTGTGACCGGCTGAAACCATTACCAGAAGGGATATCCCGCCCGATTTCACCAGCCCTTTTGAATGGATTATCTCTAATGCCTTTACATCATTAAATTCAGACAGGATTGACTTATTGATTTTGTCAGCTTCCATTGTCACCATTTCCTCGAATGCAGAGTATTCTATGGCTTTGACAAATTTTCCGTCAGCCTCGTCTCTTCTGACCTGTCCGAGGAAAAGCGAATGAGCACCACATTCCTGATTTTCTCCGCCTTTCGCAACTATCTCTGAAATTGCGCCGGGAGTCAGGGGACCGTTTATTAAGCGCATTTTGACCTGTTTAAATTATTTAGTAACTATTCTTTTATCCTCCTGCGAAGGGAGGCATATATGCAACCACGTCCCCGGGGCTTAGCAGGGGATCTTCATTTATGATTTTGCTGTTGACCGCTATCCTGAAATAATAGTGTACTATCTCGGGAAAATCATCCCCGATCCTGTGCTTCAGATCTCCGAATGATTTTATGTCGCGGTAATGCTTAATGTGTGTTCCGGTAACCTCTGCAAGGACTCCGAAAAATAATACGCTGATTTCCATTTCAATATTTATCTCCTTTCAATGTGCCTCCAGCCAGTTTTTACCTGTTCCGCAGTCAACCTTCAGGGGTATGTCTAGCTTCACTGCATTTGACATCTCATGTACTACCAATGTCTTTAGCTTTTCAAGTTCACCCGGAACAGCTTCAAAGATAAGCTCATCATGAACCTGAAGTATCATTTTTGAGGCATATCCTTCTGTTTTCAGTTTCCCGTGGATCCTGACCATCGCAACTTTTATTATATCGGCCGCGGTGCCCTGTATGGGCGCATTAATTGCATTCCTTTCTGCATTTCCCCTTACGACCTGGTTACGCGATTGAATATCGCGGAGATACCTCCTGCGGCCGAACATCGTGGTGACATAACCTTTTTCCCTCGCTTTTCTTATGCTTTCGTCCATATATTTTTTCACACCGGGGTATGAATTGAAGTAACCGTCAATAAGTTCTTTTGCTTCTTTCCGGCCGATTGTAAGCCTCTCCGACAATCCGAAGGAGGAAATGCCGTAAATAATCCCAAAGTTGGCAGTTTTTGCCCTGTTTCTCATTTCCCTTGTCACATCCTTTATATCGACTCCGAAGATCTTGGACGCTGTGGCTGCATGAATATCATTCCCTGAAAGGAAATCGTCTATCATGTTTCTGTCTCCGCTCAGATGAGCCATAAGCCTCAATTCGATCTGGGAATAATCGGCTGACACGAACAGATTCCCTTCCTCCGGGACAAATGCTTTTCTGATCTCCCTTCCCCTCTCATCCCTGACAGGAATATTCTGGAGGTTAGGATTATTCGAGCTTAGCCTGCCGGTGGAGGCAACAGCCTGGTTGTATGAAGTATGGATCCTTCCGGTCTTTTTGTCAACCAGCTGGGGCAATGCTTCCACATAAGTTGACAATAGCTTTTTCAATCCCCTGTATTCAAGTACTGTGTTTATTATAGGGTGCCGTCCTGCGAGCCGTTGAAGAATTTCCTCGCTGGTATTGAACTGCTTTGTCCTGGTAACCCTTGCCTTGTCATCCAGCTTTAACCGGATGAACAGGATATTTCCAAGCTGTTTCGGAGAGGAGATATTGAATTCGGTTCCTGCAAGAGAGTATATCTCCCCTTCGAGGGCGATAATATCCTCGCGGAGAATAGTTGATATTACCTTCAGGTCACCCTGGTTCATTTTTACTCCGATCCGTTCCATGTCTGCCAGCACCCTTATAAGCGGCATCTCAATATTGACGGCAAGCTCCGACAATCCTTCCGACCTCAGCCTTGGCTGAAATACCTCCTTAAGCTGAAAAGTCACGTCTGCATCCTCAACCGCATACTCCCTGATCTGTTCAACAGGAATGGAGCGCATGTTCTTCTGGCCAATACCCTTCTCACCTATAAGAGCTTCAATATGTATAGGGCTGTACGAGAGGTAAGTTTCGGAAAGAAGGTTCATATTATGCCGCATATCAGGCTCCAGGAGGTAATGAGCGATCATCGTGTCGAACAGGCTGCCTTTCACTTCTATCCCATAGTTTGCCAGGACCTGGATATCAAACTTCATGTTCTGTCCGATCTTTTTAACAGCGGCACTTTCAAAAACAGGCTTCAGTATCCTGAGTTTTTCCATGGTTTCTTCCCTTGATTCAGGGAAATGAACCAGCCAGCCGGAACCCTTTTTCCATGAAAATGCAAGGGCAACCAGTTCTGAATCGAGTGAATTTATACTGGTGGTTTCGGTATCAAAACAGATCTCTTCCTGTTTCATTGTCAGGGAGACAAAATCCTCAAGCTCCTTCCGGCTCTCTATAAGAACATAATTATGGGGAACGGATTCGATTGTTGATCTTTCAGAAGATATGGCAACCTGCTCATTATCAAAAAGAGTACCTTGCACCGATTCTGACTGATTTAAAAGGACAGGTCCGGTTTCCGCCGCTTTGGCACTCTTATCGATTTCGGGAAGTATTTCGGCAGCAATGGTCCTGAATTCAAGCTCATTGAAAAGGATCTTCAGTTTTTCCCGGTCGGGCGTTTCAACCACCAGTTCATCCTCTTTCAGATCGACCGGAACATCAAGTTCGATTGTTGCGAGCTTTTTTGAAAGCTCGATCTGTTCCCTGTTATTTTCGATGATCTCTTTCAGCTTGCCTTTAAGCTGATCCGTATGCCTGAATAATTCTTCGACAGAGCCATATTCCGATATCAGTTTCATTGCGGTCTTTGGTCCGACTCCCGGTGCACCGGGGATATTATCGGCTGTATCGCCCATAAGTGCAAGAATATCTATCACCTGTTCAGGCTGCTGAACCGAAAATTCCTGTTTCACTTCATCAACGCCCCATCTGACTGATTCATTCCCGCTTCTCGAAGGCTTCAGCATAAATATCCTGTCGGAAACAAGCTGCGCAAAATCCTTGTCCGGTGTCATCATATAGGTTACAAATCCTTTCCCGGATGCTTTTTTTGCAAGGGTCCCGATAATATCGTCGGCTTCAAATCCGGGGCAATCGATTATCGGTATTTTATAAGCTTGAAGGAGCCTTTTGATATAGGGAACGGCATTTTTTATATCCTCAGGTGTTTCGTCCCGGTTAGCTTTGTATTCCTTGTACAGCACGTGCCTGAATGTTGGCTCATGGGTATCAAAAGCTACTGCAATATGAGTGGGTTTTTGCTTCTGGAGAACCTCTCTCAGGGCCAGGAGAAATCCGAATATAGCGGATGTGTTCATCCCTTTGGAAGTAACTCTGGGATTTTTTATAAATGCATAATAAGCACGGAAAATCAGTGCATAGGCATCCAGTAAAAACAGTCTCTTTGATTGGGTTTCTGACATATTGAGTTTATTCATTATCTGATGCATGCCATTCTGCATAGGAGGTGGCCGTTTCATATAGCTTCAGGCTGTGCAGTCTCACCTTTCCGGGAAGCTGTTTTTTTATCCTTGATGCAAAATCCGTTGCAAGGTTTTCGCAGGTAGGCTGATAACCGACAACAACTGTGTTGCCGAACATTTTTTTAAAAGCTTCCATCTTCTCCCTGTCATAATTCACCGACACGGTAACTGCATGGTCGAAAACATTAATTATCTCTTTTTTCACAATATCCTTAAGATCGGAAAAATCGATCACCATTCCGTTTTTGGGATCCTGCAGATCGTCTGAGGGAACGCCAGACAATGTTACAAATAGTTTGTATGAATGTCCGTGAACGTTTCTGCACGGACCATCGTAATTCCATAATGCATGCGCCATTTCAAAGGAGAATTCCTTAGTTACCCTGATTAATGTTGCCATTTAACTGATTCATAAAAACTGTTACAAATTTAACCAACTTCCCCGAAGATAGCTTTTTTATTTAACCCTGTTATTAAGGCAATAAAGCAATATTTATCATGTTATTAACAGTATCCCAATTAATTCGTAACTTTGAAGTCCCTTACTTCAATTAATTCAGACAGTACAGATGGAAGAAAATAATATCCGGCTTACTTTTCCTGCATTATTTAATGAGACTGTGCTTAAATACGGCAGTCATAACTCTTTTGCTTTTGTTGGCGAAAAACCCAAAACATATTATGAATCTGCAAGGGAGATCGGTGCACTTACGGCGTTTCTTGAAAAAACCGGCATTAAACCGGGAGAGAAGGTGGCGATTCTGAGCAGCAATATGCCAAACTGGTGCTCTGCATTTTTTTCAATAACCTTTATGGGGGCTGTTGTAGTTCCGATTCTGCCTGATTTTTCAGCAACCGAGGTCGGAAATGTTCTCAGCCATTCGGGAGCCAGGGCAATTTTTGTTTCATCATCCCAGCTGCCCAAACTGGAGAGTTATAAATCTGAAGATCTTAAAACAGGAATACTAATTGACGATTTTTCAGTTCTCTTTGCCGAAAACAAATCCCTTGTTTATGATCCCTCCGCTCGACCTGAAAAAGCTTATGATGTGGCTGAAGATGACGTTGCATCAATTATCTACACATCAGGGACGACAGGTCGCTCAAAAGGTGTTATGCTTACACATAAGAACATCTCCTTCAATGCTTTGAAGGGCATGGTGATTCAGTCCATAAATGAAAATGACCGGTTTTTATCAGTGTTGCCATTGTCGCATACATACGAGAATACCCTTGGCCTTATGCTTCCGGTTTTGGGAGGAGCCTGTGTTTACTATCTTAGAAAAGCCCCTACTCCGGCTGTTCTTATACCCGCCATGGCTGAAGTCAAGCCGACAGTTATGCTTACAGTTCCATTGATTATGGAAAAGATCTATTTCAACAAAATACTCCCCACTTTTACTGACAAGAAGTTGTTAAGCATTCTTTACAAAATATCCTTCATCAGGAAGAAACTTCATGTCATTGCAGGGAAGAAGCTCTACAAGACATTTGGCGGGCAACTGAAATTCTTTGGTATAGGCGGCGCCAAGCTTAACAAGACCGTTGAGAAATTCCTCCTAGAGGCCAAATTCCCGTACGCTATTGGTTACGGACTGACGGAAACCTCACCATTGCTTGCAGGCGCAAATCCTTCAAAATCGGTATTTGATTCAACTGGTCCGGCAATCGAGGGAGTTGAACTTAAAATAAATAATCCCGACAGCAAGACCGGGGAAGGAGAGATTTGGGCAAGGGGACCAAGTGTGATGAAGGGATATTACAAGGAGCCTGAAATGACCAGCGAGGTTCTTACCCATGACGGATGGTTCAGGACCGGGGACCTGGGTGTTTTTGATTCACATATGAATCTTTACATAAAGGGAAGGCTCAAGAACATGATAGTGGGGGCAAGCGGAGAGAATATTTATCCCGAGGAGATAGAATCGGTTATAAATAATTTCAGGTTTGTCGCTGAATCGCTTGTGATACAACAAAAAGGGAAGCTGGTTGCATATGTCCATCTGAATATGGAAGAACTTGAAAAGAAATATCAGAATCTTAAAAATGATATGACCCGGCAGTATGAAGAGAAAAAGGATGAACTGCTTCTTGAGCTCCAGGAATACGTTAATTCCCATGTAAGTAAATTTTGCCAGATCAACAAGGTTGTCCTGCAGCAGGTTCCGTTCCAGAAGACCGCAACGCTGAAAATAAAGAGGTTCCTTTACACGTAGTCACAAAAACGTAGTAGGGGAGTTGCATGCAACGCCCCTACGATTATTTCACAGCCGTATTGTATCTCTTGCTGACCTCCTCCCAATTCACAACGTTCCAGAAAGCCTCAACATAATCCGCTCTCTTGTTCTGGTACTTAAGGTAGTAGGCATGCTCCCACACATCAATAGTAAGCAGGGGTGTTCCCTTAATCGTTGATACATCCATCAGGGGATTATCCTGATTAGGCGTGCTTCCTACAGCAAGCTTTTTATCAGCCGTAACATAAAGCCAGGCCCAGCCGCTTCCGAAACGAGTCTTTGCTGAATTGCTGAAGAGCTCCCTGAACTTTTCAAAGGAACCGAATTCTTTCGTCAGTGCAGCCGACAGTTCCGCCGGGGGTCCAGCTGATTTTGGGGCAAGGTTATTCCAGAAAAAGACGTGGTTATAAAAACCTCCTCCGTTGTTCCTGACTGCGTCTCCTGCATCTGATACCTTCGCGAAGATCTGCTCAATAGAGCTGTTTTCAAGTTTCGTACCCTTGATGGCAGCTGTGAAATTATTGAAATAAGCACGATGATGCCTGTCATAATGGATCTCCATTGTGCGTGCATCAATGTAAGGCTCAAGTGCATCGTAAGAATAAGGCAGTGCCGGAAATTCGTGTGTATTAAATTTTTCCATATTTAAATTTGTTGAATTGGTTAACTCTCCTGCAATGGATTTACCAGCAATAAAAGCAGCAGTAACTCCCATTCCAAGATTTTTTAAAAATTTTCTTCGCTCCATTGATTAATTTTTAAACTTTAACAAAGTCTGTCTGGTTTTGTTCAATTTAAATTAAAAATTGATTCCTTTAAAGATTTTTAGTATATTTTGGGAATCTAACTTGAAATAATTTATACATTTATACTGACAAACCCTTGTAACTATCTATATTTAAATTTATTGAGTATGTCCACAAAAACCACCCCCAATTACCTTTTCTTCATTTTAGCTGCCTTGCTGTTAATATCATGTGGCAGAGAGAGAAAGACAGAAAAAGCCGGTATGCAAAATGAAACATCATTTATTGAGGTTTCAATTGGCGGAATGACATGTACCGGATGCGAACAAACAATTCAGGCAGGAATTACAAAGCTTGAAGGAATAAAATCCGTAAAGGCTTCCCACGTTGCCGGTAATGCTCTGGTTGAATATTATCCCGGGATTACCGACACTGTGAAAATTAAAGCAGCCGTGACAGGGTCAGGATATATTGTATTAAAATTAACACCCAATCCTGTTAACCAGGCTGCTGAATAGAGCCCGGAAATATAACTGCTTCGCCGGCTCCCGGATACGAAATTATGTCAGGAATCCGGAATAAACCGTTCAGAAAATATTAAAAGAGCTGAAAATGAAAAACATCACAACGATTGGAAGAATTCTTTTCGCACTTCCTTTTGCAGTCTTTGGAATAAACCATTTTTTGATGATGGATTATTACATGGGGATGCTGACTTCTTTCATTCCCAGGACCGGATTTATAATGATACTGACAGGAATAATGTTGATTTTAGCAAGCATCAGCATCCTGACCAAAAAATTTGTGACGATTTCCACAATACTACTTGCAATCCTTCTCTTCATTTTTATTGTCACAATACATATTCCACATCTGATCCATGAAGTTGACACTACTACCACCCTGATTACTCTTTTAAAGGATGTATCACTGATGGGGGGATCGTTAATGATAGCCGGTATATATTCTGCGGAAGAAAAAGCCGGTAAAAAATAGATTATTCAGAAAATAGCCGGGACAAGCTCTGGACTCTTTTTACGGGGTAAGGCCCGCTGATTTTAACCAGGGAGGATTAAAGGTGAGATTACCAAAATTCTGAGGTCAGAGAAATGATGGCTGGTATTTATATTTCTATGGAAAAATTATAACTTTACAACTTTTATAATCCTATATTTTGCAATGAGTCAATTTAAGCTGTTTCTTGCATTTTCCCTTTTTCTGATAAGCATAAAAATCTATTCTCAGTCTACTCTCTTCAATCAGCAGATGCAAATTGGATTTGAAGAAAAGCAGGGCCAATTTGCCGATCTCAGCACAAAGCTGGTCAATGAGTCAGGTGATACAGTTCTTCTGAGTGAGATAATAAACAAACCAACCATTCTGAACCTGGTTTATTATCAATGTCCGGGCACATGCAGTCCTCTGATGTGGGGGATCTCCAAATTCATTGATCAGGTCGATCTTCAGCTGGGTAAAGACTATGATGTCATTACAATCAGTTTCGATCCAACTGAAAGGATTGATCTGGGTATTAAGAAGAAAGCCAGTTATTTAGGTACGATGAAGAACAAAGAGTCTGCAAAACACTGGCATTTTTTTGTTTCTGACAGCATAAACATTGCTAATTTAACTAAATCTGTCGGGTTCAATTATGAGAAGCTAAACGACCAGTATGTTCATCCCACAGGACTGATTGCCCTTGGCTCTGATGGAAAGATTGTACGGTATCTCCGGGGGATTGATTTTCTGCCCTTCGATATCAAAATTACGATGATTGAGGCTGCTGAAGGTAAAATAGGTCCCAGTATAAACCGGCTTCTTGCTATTTGCTATTCCTATGATGATAAAGGCAATCAGTTTGTTTTTAATGTTACCAGGGTTTCGGCTATTGTTATCCTGTTTTTTGTTGTTCTGATATTTTTATTCCTGGCTTTATCCAAGGTAGTATTTAAAAAGAAAATCAGGTAAATGAATACTCATAAGGACATTGCTGAGCCCAGCTATCTTGATTATAAAGGGAAATTTAAAGGTATTTTTTCCTGGATATTCTCCACTGATCATAAAAGGATAGGTTTATTATATCTGTTTTCTATTCTGTCACTCTTTGGTATAGGAGCAACGCTCGGTTTATTAATGAAGTTTGAACTTATTGCTCCGGGGAATACCATTATGGGTGCTCAGGCCTATAATGCATTTTTCACTCTTCACGGTATAATAATGATTTTTGCAGTTGTTATACCGGGATTACCTGCCGTGTTTGGTAATTTTCTTCTGCCCATAATGATCGGAGCGAGGGATGTTGCCTTTCCAAAACTTAATCTCCTTTCCTGGTATCTGTATGTAACCGGTGTTACTCTGGTAATAATTTCTCAGTTTGCGGGACAGGGACCTCCCGATACAGGATGGACATTTTATGCCCCTTACAGCTTCAGAACTACCGGTACCATGCTACCCGCAGTATTTGGTGCATTTGTTCTGGGATTTTCATCCATTCTCACAGGGTTGAATTTCCTGGTGACTATACACAGGATGCGAGCCCCTGGTATGACCTGGCTGAAAATGCCATTATTCCCCTGGGCCCTTTATGCTACAGGATGGGTACAACTGCTTGCTACTCCAATTATTGGGATCACTTTACTTATGGTTGTTGCTGAACGGACAATACACATAGGGTTTTTCGATCCTACCCTGGGTGGAGATCCCCTTCTTTACCAGCATTTATTTT
>Ga0105095_10001696_pt1 | contig 11668 bp, 8 predicted proteins | sample PPLLak2March2015_2_FD_79180 | JGI IMG/M metagenome (GOLD analysis project Ga0105095, IMG submission 79180) | Freshwater sediment microbial communities from Prairie Pothole Lake near Jamestown, North Dakota, USA - PPLs Lake P8 Core (3) Depth... | ecosystem: Environmental > Aquatic > Freshwater >... | reverse complement strand
TTCGGCCGCTCTACCAGGACACGCTGCTTCCGACGCTCGCCTATATCGCGGGCCCGAGCGAGCTCGCGTACTTCGCCCAGCTGGGGGGTCTGTACGCTCACTTCGGGGTGACCATGCCCCTGGTCGCGCCCCGCGCGAGCTTCACCGTGGTCGAGCGACCCCAGGCGCGTTTTCTCGAGCGTTACGGAGTCGATCTCACCCGACTCAACTCCGACGACGAGTCGCTCCTCAACGAGATCCTGCGCCGTCATTCTCCGCCGCAGCTCGAGGAGGACCTGGCGCGCGCCCAGACCTGCATTCAGGAGATCACGTCCGCCCTCGAGCGCGACCTCGCCGAAGTGGACCCGACTCTCGTCCCGACGGTCGCCTCCACCCGGGGCAAGCTCTTTCATCATTTGAAGGAGCTGGAGTCCAAGGCCCTCCGCGCGGTGAAGCGAAAGAACGAGACCGTGCGCGGCCAGTTCCTGGCGACGCGGACCGCGCTCTTCCCCGGATTCGAGATGCAGGAGCGGAAGCTCTCCCCCCTGGTGTTTCTCAACAAGTACGGGTGGCACTTCGCCCGCATGATCGAAGAGGCGGCGGACCCGGCGATCAAGGCCCATCTGCTGCTTTATGCCTAAATTCCCGGCCGGAAGTGCCGATAGATCCTGCGATGCCTTCGAAGGGAAACCGGCCGCGGATGCCGGAGTCACCGGCCGAAAGGACTCTGCGGCTTCTGTGGCTGAGAGAAGCCGTGGCCTCCGGCCGCTACTTCGTTCCCGCCGAGGCCGTCGCCCGGAGCCTCCTTCGGCGCCTCGGGCTCGATCTCTCGGGGCTTCAGCACCAGTAGTCGAAGACCTTCTTGTCGTCCTGAACCGGGTCCACCACCTCGCGCACGAACCGCTGGTGATCGGGGTGCGCCTGATAGGCCTGGAGGGAGCTCTCGTCCTCGAACTCCATCACCAGCGCCCAGGGATAGTCGATCTCGGCCTTCTTTCCCAACCCCCGGCCGAGCCGCAGGTCGTGGACTCCGGGAATCGGCGCGAGGAGCTCCCTCGCCCGCTCCAGAAGCGCGGCTCCCGCGGACTCTCCGAGACCCTTCTTCAAGCGGATCAGGACCACGTGGCAAATCATCCGGGAATGGTATCAGACTAGGCGCTCTTCGCCAGGGACGCGCGCGGACGGAGATCGCGGCGAAGCCGAAGTCGCAGCTTGGAGACCGCCTTGGAGTGGATCTGGGACACCCGGGACTCGTTCACTCCCAGGATGCCTCCCACCTCCTTCATCGTCAGCTCCTCGTGATAGTAGAGCGTGAGGACCAGACGCTCTCTCGCGGGGAGGTTCTCGATGGCGCGGGCGAGAAGACTCTCGATCTCGTGGCGCTCCAAGAGCTCGTGCGGATTGGGAGAGCGGGGATCGACCGCGAGCGCCGCGACCCGGTCGAAGCTCTCCGCCCCGAAGGAGGCGACTTCGACGCGCCGAACCTGCTCCCGGGCCGCTTCCAGGGCGGGCAACGACAGCTGCATCTCCGAAGCAAGCTCTTCATCCGTCGCTTTTCGACCGAGCTTCGCTTCCAGGCGGCTTTCGGCGCGCATCAGCTCGCGCCGCTGCCGCCGCAGGGAGCGGGGGACCCAGTCGAGGCTTCTCAAGCTGTCGAGAATAGCGCCGCGGATGCGGAGCTCGGCGTAGGTGCGGAAGCGAACCCCTTTGGCCTGGTCGAATTTCTCCGCGGCATCCAGGAGGCCGAGCACTCCCGCCTGCGTGAGGTCCGACATCTCGACGGAGTGCGGAAGCCGCGCGCCGATGGCTCCGGCGACTCTCGCGACCAGCGGAAGGGTTTCCCGGACGAGGCGTTCTCGATCCACGGCGCGGGAAATTGCAAGAACACTGCCAGAGGGAAACCATTGAGCCGCGGCCGTTTGGCCGGCGAAGTGAGGGGAAACCTCCCCTTCGAGGCCGCCTCGAGGTTTAAAACTTTAAGCCCCGCCGGGGTCGGTTTCCACAACGGGCTCTCTGGCTCTTTTCTCGGCGGCGTCCACGTAGACCGCGTTCGTGAGCTGTCCGAGAAGGTTCGTCGAAGAGCGGAACATGTCGAGCGGCCGCTCGACGCCGAACACCAGGGCCGCCCCCTCGAGAGGAAGACCGAGCGCCGAAAGGAGGATGGCGAGGTTGACGAAGCCCGCCGCGGGAATCGAGGCGACGGCGAGCGCCGCGAGCATCGCCGTCACCACCAGGGTCAGAAGCGCCGAGAGCCCGAGCTCGACGCCGTACACCTGCGCGACGAACAGCACGGTGACCGCCTGGTAGATGGCGCTTCCATCGCGTCCGATGGCCGCGCCGAGCGGCAAGACGAAGCTCGCGACCCGGGGAGAGACTCCCATCTCGGCCGGCATGGTCTTGAGCGAAACCGGGAGCGCCGCCGCGGTGGAGCAGGTCGCGAACGCGACGAGCCAGGGCGGACGGGCGGCTTCGAGGAACGGGCGGAGCCTGCCTCGCGCGACGAGGAAGAGAACCGAGCCATACGTGAGCGCGATGTGAGCCGCGAGCGCCGCGAGCACCACCAGGACGTACGCTCCCAGGATCCAGAGCACCGAGAGCCCGGAGCGGCCGACGACCGCCGCCATGATGCCCAGTACGCCGAGGGGAGCGAGATGGAGGATCCAGCCCGTCACTTTGAACAGGGCCTCGGCGACGCTCGTCGCCACGTCGACCAGCGGTTTTCGTCGCTCGTCGGGAAGCGTGCTCGCGGCGAGGCCGAGGAGAATGGAAAAGAGAAGCACCTGCAGAACGTTGCCTTCGACCGCGGCGCGAAGAGGGTTGTCGGGGACGACGGCGAGGAGGGTGTCGACGAGCGAGGGGCGCGAGGCCTCGGGCGAGAGCGCCGGCACCTCCTGGCCTTCCAGCAGGCGCGCGCGGGCTTCCGAAGAGAGGCCGCTTCCCGGCGCGAACAAGAGGCCGAAGCCGATCCCGATCATGAGAGCCAGGAAGAGACTCGCCAGGAAGAACCCGAAAGCCCGGACCCCCATGCGCCCGAGAGCCGCGCGGCCGGGGAGACCGGCGATGGCCATGACGAGCGTCGAAGCGATGAGCGGCACCACCACCATCCGGATCGCCTTGATGAAGAGCGTCCCGAGAGGCTCGAGCACCGCGGCCCTGGGTCCGAAGAGGACCCCGGCGGCTACCCCCGCGACGAGCCCTATCGCGACCTTGTGGTGGAACTTCAAAGCCCGAGAAACTTATCCCACCGCTCGCCGCCGCGCGTCACAATTCTCGAATTTGCGCTTCGGATCATCAGGGTATTTTCAAAACAGTATCCTGGCACGTATCCCGGCGGTACCGACCTTCCTCGGCACCTGCGCGATGCGGCTTGACCCTCGGGTTGCCTTCTTGTAACTTGAAATGCCCCCCGAAGTTCATTGGAGGAATGCTTGAAATGCGCCGAGTCCACTTGAGGAAATTCCACATCCTCCTCGCCTTGACCATGTCTTTCCCGGGCGCCGCCATGGCGCTACAGGAAGAGGAGCCCGACCTGCGCAAGCAGATCGAGGAGCTCAAGAAGGGCCAGGACGAGATCCGGAAGGAGCTCGCGGACATCAAGAGGCTCCTGCAGGCTTCCGCAGCGCGCGCGGCGGCGCCCGCCGCGCCCGCGGCTCCCGACGTCCGGAACTTGGTCCTGGACGTCGGAAACAACCCCTTTCGGGGTGAGGCGACCGCGAAGCTCACCCTCGTCGAGTTCACCGACTATCAGTGACCGTACTGCTCCAGGCACGTCCGTGAGACGTCCACGCAGATCGAAAAGGAGTTCGTAGAGTCCGGAAAGCTTCGCCTGGTCAAGATGGACCTGCCCCTCGCGATCCACAAAGACGCGTTCCGGGCGGCCGTCGCGACGCACTGCGCCGAAGACCAGGGGAAGTTCTGGGAGATGCACGACCGGCTGTTCGACAACCAGCGCGCCATCGAACCCCTGAAGGGCCACGCGGAAGCGCTCGGTCTCGACGTCGTCGCCTTCGAGTCCTGCATGGCCTCGGAGAAACACGCCCAGGCCGTGCGCAAGGACATGGCGGAAGCGCAGAAGGCAGGCGCGTCCGGGACCCCGAGCTTCGTTCTCGGCCGCAGCGATCCGGCCGATCCGAGCAAGGTGAAAGGGATCGCCTTCATCCGAGGAGCCCAGCAGTTCGCCGCGTTCAAGGCGGAGATCGAGAAAGCCCTCGCCGAAGCCGCGAAATAGGACCTCGACGGGCCGGGGAGATTCGCCGGCGGCGGGAGCTTCCGCCGCCGCGGCCGAACGCCGACGAAAAGCCGGCGACTTGCTTCCTCCGGTCGAAGTTGTTATCACGATAGAAGATGTTCGCCCGAAGAGTGTCGCCGCAGGAGGAAAGGCTCAAAGAGCTCTGCGCCCGACGCATCCTGGTCATCGACGGCGCCATGGGCACGATGATTCAGAGCTACCGGCTCGACGAGGCGGGCTATCGGGGCGCCGAGTTTCGCGACCATCCGAGGACCCTCAAAGGCGCGAACGATCTCCTGTCGCTCACCCAGCCTCGGATCATCGAAGAGATCCACCGGAAGTATCTCGAGGCCGGAGCCGACGTCATCGAGACCAACACCTTCAACGGCACCAGCACCTCCATGGCGGACTACGGGCTCGAGCCCCACGTCTACGAGATCAACCGCCGCGCCGCCGAGATCGCGCGCCGGGCCGCCGATGACTTCACTCGCCGGAACCCGGAGAAACCTCGATTCGTCGCGGGCTCGATGGGGCCCACGACCAAGACGGCTTCGATCTCGCCCGACGTGACCAACCCCGCGTTCCGGGGAGTGACCTTCGACGAGCTCGAGAGCGCGTTCTACGAGCAAGCGAGGGGCCTCCTCGACGGCGGTGTCGATCTCCTCCTCCCCGAGACCTTCATCGACACCCTGAACATCAAGGCGGCTCTTTCCGCGATCCAGAGGCTCTTCCGCGAACGGTCGACGTCGGTCCCGGTCATCGCCTCGGTGACCATCGTCGACGAGAGTGGACGGAACCTTTCGGGCCAGACTCCCGAGGCCTTCTGGATCTCGGTGTCGCACGCTCCCCTCTTCGGCGTCGGCATCAACTGCGCCCTGGGCGCCGGGGCGATGAGGCCGTACGTGGAGGAGCTGGCAACGGTCTCGAACGTCTTCGTGAGCTGCGTTCCCAACGCCGGCCTCCCAAACGCCTTCGGCGGCTACGACGACACTCCGGAGTACATGGCGGAAGTGCTCTCGGGGTTCGCCCGGGACGGTTTTCTCAATTTCGCCGGCGGCTGCTGCGGCACCACTCCCGAGCACGTCCGCGCCATCGCCGAGGCGGTCGCGCCCCTCGCGCCCCATCGCCCGTCGAGCCCCCCGCGGTTCACCCGGCTTTCGGGTCTGGAGCCTCTCACCATCCGGCCCGACTCGAACTTCATCCTGGTGGGCGAGCGGACCAACGTGACCGGCTCGAAGAAGTTCGCGAGGCTGGTGAAGGACGGAGCCCACGAGCAGGCGCTCGAAGTCGCGCGGCAGCAGGTGGAAGGGGGCGCGAACATCCTCGACGTGAACATGGACGAAGGCCTTCTCGACTCGGAGCGGGCGATGACCACGTTCTTGAACCTGGTGGCTACCGAGCCCGACATCGCGCGCCTGCCCATCATGGTGGACTCCTCCAAGTTCTCGGTGATCGAGGCCGGACTGAAATGCCTCCAGGGGAAAGGGGTGGTCAACTCCATCAGTCTCAAGGAAGGCGAAGAGGTCTTCAAGGAGCAGGCCCGGAAGGTCCGCTCCTACGGCGCCGCCGTCATCGTGATGGCATTCGACGAGACCGGGCAGGCGACTACGGTCGAGCACAAGGTCTCGATCGCGGAGCGGGCCTTCCGCATCCTGACGGAGGAGGTCGGATTCGCTCCCGAGGACGTCATCTTCGATCCCAACGTGCTCACGGTTGCTACGGGGATCGAGGAGCACAACGGCTACGCGCGCTCGTTCATCGAAGCGACGCGGCTCATCAAGCAGAAGTGTCCCGGAGCCAAGGTCTCGGGCGGCATCAGCAACCTCTCGTTCGCGTTCCGCGGCAACGACCACGTCCGTGAGGCGATGAACTCCTGCTTCCTCTACCACGCGATCGAGGCCGGGCTCGACATGGGAATCGTCAACGCCGGCCAGCTCGCGGTCTACGACGACATCGACCCCGCTCTACGGCGGCTGATCGAGGACGTGCTCTTCGACCGCTCCCCGGAGGCCACGGAGAAGCTCATCGCCCACGCCCAGGAGCACGCCGGACCGGGAAAGAAACAGGAGAAGGACGAGGGGTGGCGCGACGCTCCCGTCGAGGAGCGGCTGAAGCACGCGCTCGTCCATGGAATCGTGGAGCACGTGGTAGCGGACAGCGAGGAGGCGCGGGCGAAGTACGGCCGTCCGCTCTCGGTCATCGAGGGCCCGCTCATGGACGGCATGAACGTCGTGGGGGATCTCTTCGGCGCCGGGAAGATGTTCCTCCCGCAGGTGGTGAAGAGCGCCCGGGTGATGAAAAAGGCGGTCGCCTATCTCGAGCCCTTCATGGACGAGGAGAAGCGCCTGAGCGGCGACCGCGGGGAGAAAGCGACGATCGTCCTGGCCACGGTCAAAGGCGACGTCCACGACATCGGCAAGAACATCGTCGGGGTGGTCCTCGCCTGCAACGGATACCGCATCGTCGACCTCGGGGTGATGGTGCCGGCGGAGAAGATACTCGACACGGCGAGGAAGGAGCGCGCGAACCTCATCGGCCTCTCCGGTCTCATCACTCCGTCTCTCGACGAGATGGTGCACGTGGCGACGGAGATGGAACGGCTTAAGTTCGAGCTCCCGCTCCTCATCGGAGGGGCCACGACGTCGAGAAAGCACACCGCGGTCAGGATCGCGCCCGCTTACGGCAACCCGACCATCCACGTACCCGACGCCTCGCGCGCGGTGACGGTGGTGGGTGATCTGGTGAACGAGTCCCAGAGACCCTCGCTGGTGGAGAGGAACCGCGCCGAACAGGAGGCGACCCGCCGCGATTTCGAGGAAAGCGCGCGAAAGCTCGTGCCCTATCCCGACGCGAAGGCGAAGGCCTGGGTCGATCCCGCCGGCGGCTCCGCCGTCGCCGTCCCCGAGTTCCTCGGGATCCGCGTCATCGACCCGGTCCCCCTCGACGAGATCGTCCCCTACATCGACTGGACGCCCTTCTTTCACGCCTGGGAGCTTCGCGGCGTCTACCCCGACATCCTCGAGCGGCCGGGGGTGGGCGAAGCCGCGCGCGAGCTCTTCGACAACGCCCGCGAGCTCCTCGACGAGATCGTGGCGGGCAGGAAGCTCCAGGCCCGGGCGGCATACGGCTTCTTCCCCGCGGGCCGGAGCGGCGACGACATCATTATTTATGAGGACGCGGCCCGCTCGAGGGAGCGCGCCCGCTTCCACACGCTGCGGCAGCAGCAGGAGAAGCGGGATTCCCTCCCCTACCTCGCCCTCGCGGACTTCGTCGCGCCGTCCGACTACCTCGGGGTCTTCGTGGTGAGCGCGGGCTTCGGCTGCGACGCCCTCGCGAAGAGCTACGAAGAGGACCGGGACGACTATCAGTCCATCATGGTGAAAGCTCTCGCCGACCGGCTCGCGGAAGCTCTGGCGGAGAAGATCCACGAGCGGGCCCGCCGCGATTGCGGGTTCGGTAGAGACGAGAACCTCTCGAAGGACGACCTGCTCCGCGAGCGCTATCGCGGGATCCGCCCGGCGCCCGGGTATCCGGCGATGCCGGATCACACGGAGAAGTCGACACTCTTCGAGCTCCTCGAAGCGACGTCGAACCTCGGAGTGGAGCTCACGGAGAGCTTCGCCATGCTTCCCGCGGCTTCCGTCTCCGGGCTCTTCTTCAATCACCCGGAGGCGCAGTACTTCAGCGTCGGAAAGATCGGGCGAGACCAGGTCGAGGACTACGCGCGGCGGAAGGGCCTTGCCGTGGAAGTCGTCGAAAAGTGGCTGCGCCCTAACCTCGGGTACTGACTCCAGGAAGAGCGAAAAGGCGCCAAGGGCAAGGGCGCGAGGGCAGTCTCAGACTTTCTCGAACCCCTCGACGGCGAGCACGACCTCCTCCATCACGACGTCGCCACCCTTTCCGTCCGGGGTCTTCAGCTCCCAGGACGCCGGCCAGCAGTTGAAGAGGTTGTATCTGGCGGCCTCGGCGCCGCTGCGGTCGAGAATCACGAGCGACAGGTTCTTGCGAAAGCCCGGGGCACCCTCCCGGACCTGGCCGATCCATGCCTCGAAGAAGGACTGGTTCACGTAGCCCCGCTCCAGAGTGACGTTGGCGAAAGTCGTCCGCCCTGGCAGCTTTCTCGGAATCGCGTTCGGGTCAGAACCCTCACGGAACTCCAGGACTTCGATTCTAACCTCGAGGCCCGACACTTTCGACCACGATCCCAGAGAGACTCCGTCGAGCTCGATTCGAAAGCCCGGCTTGCGCGCGAAATCGGGCCGCGCCGGCGCCATGAGCGCGAGCGCCGCGAGAGGGATGATACCCAGTGTCCAGATTCGACGAGAAATACTCATGACACATTCCTCCTGTTTCAAGGTCGGTTGACGATGGAAGCGCCTGCGAGCTGCGCGATCGCGGCGAGGGTGGTCTGGGCTGCGTTGAGGCCCAGCCGGAAATCGTCGTCGGTGAAGGTGGAATAGAGGTCCGTCGGCTGGTGCCAATGCGGATCCCAGCCCGCTCCTATCTGAGCGCCGCGCTCGTTCTCCCGAAGGCTGATCGACGGGACGATGTTCATGAACGGCGTCGAGTCCGTGTTCGTCATGTGCGGAGCGACGGTCGCGGGATAGTCGGTCGCGTAGGCGTCGTTCGCCGCCTTGAAGAGGAACGCGAGGTCGCGAGCCTCGTCGGCGAGCTCGGCCGTCGACTGGAACTCGACGTTCACGTCCGCCTCGGGTCGCTGATCGCGGCTCACCGTCCCGTCGGCCCGGGGAGCGCCGTGGTCGAACATCATCATGTCGTGCTGGATCATTCCCAGCCACCGCGGCTCGGGGTAGCGTCCCGAGCCCGGCGGATCCTCGCGGCCTTGAAGGCTCCGGCGCTGCTCCACGTAGGCCCGGGCTCCGTTCAGGCCGGTCTCCTCGTTGTTCCAGAGGACGAAGCGAATCGATCTCTCGGTCTCGACGTCCGGAGCGTTGAAGACCCGCGCGAGCTCCATGACGAGCGCCGTTCCCGAGCCGTCGTCGTTCGCCGCCTCGCCCCATCCGTGGCCGTCCATGTGGGCCCCGATGATGTACATCTCGTCGGGACGCGTCTTTCCGATCTTCGTGCAGTAGACCTGCTGGCGAGCGCCGTTGGTCGCCGGCTCTCGATTCAGCTCGCGGAGGGCCTCATCGGGCTGCGCCATCGGGTCGGTGTTGACGCCCGTTCGCCCGCGGTAGCCGAAGATGGAGGCTCCGCCCGGCCCCGAGCCGTTTCGTCCGATGCGCCCGCCCGTCGGAGTGCCGCCTTCCGGGCTCATCTCTACCTGGGGACGCGGAGCGCCTGGCGTCGACGGTGCAGGGTCGAACACATAGTCCATGCGCTCGGTCGTCGTGCAGCCGGCGGCTTTCAGCTGCGCCTCGATCCAGTCGATGGCGTCCCGGTTCCGCTTCGTGCCCTGCCGGCGGTCCCCGAATCGAGTCAGGCCGCGGAGGGTCTCCTTGTATCGTCCGAGGTCCAGACGGCTGACGAGAGTCCTCACGTCATCGTCGGCGGGTGCCGGGGGCTGCTGCGCCAGGACGGCGGCGAGAAACACAACGGACGAAATCATGGTGGGGCCTCCTCCCATCGCCGGGCGAGAGAACGAAGACGCTCCTGGAGCTTCCGGACCGCCTCCAGCGCCTGAGAGGTCGGACGGGCATCCGCCTGCTGCAGGAGCTTCAGCATGTAGAGAAACTTCTGCTGCAGTCCCACCAGCGTCTCCTGCTCTTGAGAAGTCTCGGTGATGCTGCCGTAGAGCGTGTCCGGCTCCTCCGGCTCGCCTTCGCCGCGAAGTTTCGTCCATTCCTCGCGTTCCGCGCCGAGCGCGTCCATCGCCTCGCGCATCTCCTGCGCCTCCAGGTAGCCGCGATAGCACGCGAGCGAGCTCTCGGTCGAAAGGCGTACGTCCTCTTCACTCATCTCCACGCGAGGATCGAGACGGACTTGGATCTTTCGGTCGACCACCGCGCCGTCGACGGTGAGCCGGACTGTATAGGCGCCGGGAGGAACGAAGGGGCCGAGAGGACCGGTGGGCGTTCTCCGAAAGACGGCGGCGATCCCGAGCTCTCTCCGCGTGCCGTGCGGCGGCGGGTAGCGCAGGTCCCAGACGAAGCGGTGATGTCCCGGCTCGATCGAAAGCGTCTGCGGCGGACGCATCCAGTACGTCGGGTACCACCAGTCGGGGTCGCTACGCTCCGGAGGATCGTCGCTGGAGAAAGTACGGATCGCGTCCCCGCCGTCGAGGATCTGGAGCGTCACCCGGGACGCACGGTGCTCCAGGTAGAAGTCCAGAATCGCCCCATCGGGCGGGTTCTCGCCCGCGGGCTCCTCGGGCGGAAAAGGCGTATCGAGGAACATGTTCCATCGAACCCGCGTCGCCGGCGGCGGCTCGAAGAGATACGCGCGCTCGGCGGCAGCGGCTCGGGCGAGCTCGCGCAGCGGCGCAATGTTGTCGAGGACCCAGATGGACCGGCCGTGGGTTCCCACCACCAGGTCGTTCTCGTGGAGGACCAGATCGCGGACGGAGGACGGGGGCATGTTCTGCCGCAGCGAATGCCAGCTCCCGCCGTCGTCGATGGAGAAATAGACCGCCCGCTCGGTTCCGGCGAACAGGAGCCCGCGCTGCCTGGGATCTTCACGAAGGACGTTCGTCGGGCCCGCGTACGGAAGGCCGCTTCCGATCGATGTCCAGGTCGCCCCTCCGTCGTGCGTTCGATAGAGGTGAGGCCGCTGGTCGTCCCGGCGGATCGCGTTCACCGCGATGTAGGCGGTGTCGGCGTCGAAATGTCCGGCATCGATCGAAGAGACCTTGTCCCAGGAACGGAGCTCCTTCGGGGTCACGTCACTCCAGCTCCTGCCGCCATCCCGGGTGACGTGAACCAGCCCGTCGTCGGTGCCCGCCCAGATCGTATCGACCGCGAGAGCGGAGGGACCAACGGCGTAGATGACGCCCCGCCGCGGCATCCTTTCGAGATCCGCGGTCGCGAAATCACCGATGCTTTCGGGAACTTCCGGCCGCTCGCGCGAGAGGTCCGGGCTCATGACCTCCCAATCCCGGCCGCCGGTCGTCGTCTTCCAGAGCACGTTCGTGGCGAAGAGCAGCATGGACGGCTCCGCCGGGTGAAACAGGAGCGGCAGCGTCCGCAGCATGCGGTACCTGCCGGAGCGGAGAGCTTCCGGAGCGACGTTCTGCGTTTGCCCGGTCCGCTTGTCGAAGCGGACGACCCGTCCGCCATAGATGATGTCGGGATTCAAGGGATCGGGCGCGACGTAGGCATACTCGTCGGCTCCGACACCCATCCAGTCGCGCAATGAGATCTGCCCTCCGTTCCCGCGGCTCGCGGTCCCGATGGCTCCGCTCTCCTGCTGTCCGCCGTAGATCCAGTACGGGAACTGATTGTCGGTTGCCACGTGGTAGAGCTGGGCCGTGGGCTGGTTGTACCAGGAGCTCCAGGTCCGGCC
>Ga0105095_10001690_pt1 | contig 11688 bp, 11 predicted proteins | sample PPLLak2March2015_2_FD_79180 | JGI IMG/M metagenome (GOLD analysis project Ga0105095, IMG submission 79180) | Freshwater sediment microbial communities from Prairie Pothole Lake near Jamestown, North Dakota, USA - PPLs Lake P8 Core (3) Depth... | ecosystem: Environmental > Aquatic > Freshwater >... | reverse complement strand
GCGCCTCGTCGCCCGGGGGAGGCGCCGGCGCGCTCTGCCCCAGCTCGAGATTGCGGAATCGTTGCCTAGACACCGGTCGCCTTCGCCGCCGGCGCGTCCGCGGGACGCGCGCGCGTCTCCGCCCAGCGCCGCATGCGCGTGATCTCCTCGGCGGAGGTGACCGACAGCGGCGTGGTCTCGGCGATGGCGCGGGAGAGATCCGCGTCGGCGAGCTCGCGGCCTTCGTCGAAGGCGGAGAACAACGCTTCGACCACGCAGTGCTCGAGCTCGGCGCCGCTGAAGCCGTCGGCCGCCTTGGCATGGTCCGCGAGCGCGAACTTCGCGGGATCGCGGCTCCGCTTCGCGAGGTGGATCCGCAGGATCGTCTCGCGGGCCGCGAAGCTCGGGAGGTCGACGAAGAAGATCTCGTCGAAGCGCCCCTTGCGCAGCAGCTCGGGCGGCAGCGCCTCGATCCGGTTCGCGGTCGCCACCACGAACACGCCCGCGCGTTGCTCCTGCATCCAGGTGAGCAGCGTGCCGAACACGCGCTGGGCGGTGCCGCCGTCGTGCGTCCCCTGGCCCGAGTTGCCCGAGAGACCCTTCTCGATCTCGTCGATCCAGAGCACGGCGGGCGCGACGCCTTCGGCGACGTGCAGCGCCTTTCGCATGTTCTCTTCGGAGCTGCCGAGCAGTCCCGAGAAGATGCGGCCGAGATCGAGGTGCAGCAGCGGGAGACGCCAGGCGTGGGCGACCACCTTCGCGGTCAGGCTCTTGCCGCAGCCGGGCGCTCCGAGCAGCAGCACGCCCTTCGCCGGCGGCAGGCCGAACTCGCGCGCGCCCGGCTGGAGCGCCTTGCCGCGCCGGCGCAGCCACTCCTTCAGGCGCTCGAGCCCGCCGACGTCGTCCATCGTGGTCTCGGTCGGATGGAACTCGAGGATGCCCGACTTGCGGATCACCTGGCGCTTCTCCGCCAGCACGATCTCGACGTCCTTCGACTGGAGCTTGCCGTCGGTGACGGCCGCCTTCGCGAAGGCGCTCTCGGCCTCGGCGAGGGTGAGCCCCTGGGCCGCGCGCACCAGCGCGTCGACGTCGGCCCGCGTGAGCTGCACCTGCTTCGGATCGCTCTCGGCGAGGTGCAGACACAGCGTGCGGAGCATCGTGCGGAGCTCGTCGGCATCGGGCAGGGGCAGGTCGACGACGGTGATCTCCTTCTCGAGCTCGGGCGGCAGCACGAGTCGCGGAGAGGAGAGGAAGACCGTCTTGTGGGAGCCCTTCAGCTCGAGGGCGAGGTCGCGCATGCGCCGCACCACCGCCGGATCGTCGAAGTGCACCGGGAAGTCCGCGAGCAGGAAGAGGCCCGCGCCGTTCAGCGCGCGCACGCGCTCCAGCAGGTCGGCGGGGCTCGCGGGCATCGTGGACGCCTCGCGCGCCGAGCCGACGTGGCGCAGGCCGCGCGTCGAGGTCCAGGCGTAGAGCGGCTTGCCGTGACGCCGCGCGAGGTCGAAGAGCAGCGTCTCGAGGCGCGCCTCCTCGGACGTGACCGCGTAGACGATCGGATAGCGGGCGCGCACGAACAGGTCGATCTGCTCGAGGAACCGCTCCGCTGCGCCCCGCTCCTTCATGACCGTCTCCCGGTTTCGCCCGATCTCTCTCATCGGCCGGCGCCCCGCGGCCATGAGCCCGGCCGCGACCCTCGCCCCGACCGGACCCCCCGCCCCGCGGTCGGCCACCCGGGGCCGGGGTGGCGTCCGGGACTGCGCGGGCGAAGCTCTCGCGGATCTCGTGCCGTCCGCGCTGTCGCGGGGCGCGGAAAGGAGAATGCTCATGAAGGTCCAGATCGGTCTCTCGGAAGCGGCCCGCTCGACGGTGGTCGAGATCCTGAACACGAGGCTCGCCGACGAGTACGTCCTCTACACGAAGACCCGGAACTTCCACTGGAACGTGACGGGCCCGAACTTTCACGCGCTGCACGCCTTCTTCGAGGCGCAGTACGTGCAGCTCGAGGAGTTCGTCGACCAGCTCGCCGAGCGCGTGCGCCAGCTCGGTGGGCGGGCGGCCGGGACGCTCGCGGAGTTCGCGAAGGCGACGCGGCTCAAAGAGTCGCCGAAGGCGCGGCCCGACGCGGCCGGCATGCTGCAGGCGCTGCTCTCGGACCACGAAGCGGTGGCCCGCCTGCTGCGCGAAGACATCGCGACCGTCGAGAAGACCGGCGACGAAGGCACGACGGACTTCCTGACCGGCCTGCTGGAGGCGCACGAGAAGATGGCGTGGATGCTGCGCGCCCATCTCGAGGGGTAGCGAGGGCGGGTGGCCCGGCCCGCGACGCCGGGCCACTCTCCAGGCCATGGCCGCACCGCGCCTCGAGATCGTCTACTGCACGCAGTGTCGCTGGCTCCTGCGCGCGGCCTGGCTCGCCCAGGAGCTCCTCACCACCTTCGAGCGCGAGCTCGGGGAGGTGGCGCTCGTTCCGGGCCAGGGCGGCGTGCTCGAGGTGCGGCTCGACGGCGAGCTGCTGTTCCGCCGCGCCGACGAAGGCCGCTTCCCCGAGGCCAAGGAGCTGAAGCAGCTCGTGCGCGATCGCGTCGCGCCCGGCCGCGACCTCGGTCACTCCGACCGGCCGGGGCTGCCCGAAAACTGAAACCTGTTCTAGATTCCGCCCGCCCGGCGCCACGCCCCGCGCCGCGGCGGGGAGGCGCGCCATGGCCATGCCGAGCGGCATCGGTGTGATCGATCTCATGCTCCAGATCCCGGCCGGCGACACCAGCCAGTGGTACGAGTTCATGAAGCCGCTGCTCCTCGATGCCGAGAGCCGCACGATCTTCAAGTTCCCCGCCGAGTACATGTTCAAGCAGATTCCGACCACGCGGCCGTCGGACGACTACGTGGGGATCTGCCTCGACGAGATGGACAAGGTCGGGATCGAGCGCGCCATGATCGGCGTGAGCTTCCACGATTCCGACGCGCGCCGCGCGCTGCGCGAGCGGCCGGACCGCTTCTTCGGCAGCTACGAGGTGAACCCGAACCTCGGCATGGAGGGCGTGCGCGACCTGCGCCGCGCGGTGAAGGAGCTCGGCGTGAAGGCGGCCACCGCCTTCCCGAGCGGCCTCTGCCCCCAGGTGCCGATCAACGACAAGAAGTTCTTCCCGATCTACGCGGAGTGCTGCGAGCTCGGCGTGCCGATCTGCGTCTGCGCCGGCGTGCCGGGGCCGCGGCTCCCGATGGCGCCGCAGCAGGTCGAGCTGATCGACGAGGTGTGCTGGTTCTTCCCGGAGCTCAAGTTCGTGACGCGCCACGGCTGCGAGCCGTGGACGGACCTCGCGGTGAAGCTCATGCTCAAGTACCCGAACCTCTACTACTCGACGAGCGCCTTCGCGCCGAAGCACTACCCGAAGGCGATCGTCGACTACGCGAACACCCGCGGCGCCGACAAGATCCTCTACGCCGGCTACTTCCCGATGGGCCTGACCCTCGAGCGCATCTTCAAGGACATGCCGAACGTGCCGTTCCGCGACCACGTCTGGCCGAAGTTCCTGCGCGAGAACGCGGTGCGCGTGTTCGGGCTCGCCACCTAGGCCCGGAACTGCGGGATCACGTGGCGGCCCATCAGCTCGATCGTCTGCATCACCTTGTCGTGCGGAATCTTGTAGGGGTTCACGAGACACAGCAGCAGGTCGACGCCGGCCGCCTCGTAGCGCCGGCACGCCTCGAGGCATTGCGCCGGGGTGCCGAGCGCACACGCGCCCGAGCCCATCAGGTAGTCGAGGTTCAGGAGCTCGAGCGCGCCGCTCTCGTCCACGTTGCGAAGATCGGCCGCGTAGGCGTAGCTCCCGAGCTCGCGCTTCTCCTCGGCCATCCAGCCGGCGAGGCTCGCGATGAGCCGCGCGCCCGCCTTCGGGTACCACTCGAAGGACTCGCGGGCGACCTCCCGCGCCTCCGCCTCCGTCGGCGCGCACAAGGTCATCGTGAACGTCGCTGCGCGGTCGTGCACCCACTTGCCGAGGGGCGTGACGCAGGACGCGATCGCTCCGCGATACACGTCGATCTTCTTCTTCACCTCCTCCGGCGGCACGCCGACGGCGAAGGAGCAGAGGCCGAGCCCGAGCTCGCCCATCTGGCGATGCCCTTCCTCGCTCGACGTCGCGCCCCACAGCGGCGGGTGCGGGCGCTGCAGCGGCTTCGGCAGCACGCGCCGTCTCGGCATCCGCCAGTGCCGGCCCTCGAAGGCGTACTCGTCGTTCGTCCAGCAGCCGACCACGTGCTCGATCGCCTCCTGCCACATGCCGCGGGTCTGCTGCGGGTCGATGCCGAAGCCCTCGAGCTCGGCGCGGGTCGAGGAGCGGCCGGTGCCGAAGTCGACACGGCCGTCCGAGAGCAGGTCGAGCACGGCGACCGACTCGGCCGTACGGACCGGATGGTTGTACGGCTGTGGCATCAGGCGGACGCCGTAGCCGAGGCGCAGGCGCGAGGTGCGGCTCGCGATGGCTCCGTACAGCACCTCGGGGTTGGAGCAGTGCGAGTACTCCTCGAGGAAGTGATGCTCCACGCTCCAGAACGCATCCCAGCCCCAGCGCTCGGCAGCGATCGCCTGTTCGAGGGTGTCCTTGTAGGCCCGGTGCTCGCTCTCGGCGTTCCAGGGGCGGGCCACGGGAATCTCGTAGAAGAGCGCGAACTGCATCGGCATCGGCGGTCCTCGTGTGCGCGCCTGCGCGTCGGAGCAAGCGGGTCGGCGTCGTCGCGTAGTCTACTGCCTCGGCAGCCCACGAGATCGGGAGGAATTCGCTCATGAAGGCGCTCGACGGCAAGGTGGTGTTGGTGACGGGTGCGTCGTCCGGGATCGGACGCGCCTGCGCCGAGCGATTCCGGGCCGAAGGCGCGTTCGTGCTCGGCGTCGACGTCGCCGGCGCCGAGGGCGTGGAGCGGGCGGACGTTCGGGACGAGGAGGCGATCCGCACCCTGGTCGCGCGGCTCGCGGCCGAGCGCGGACGTCTCGACGGCGTGGTGAACGCAGCCGGTGTCGCCGGTGGCGGCCCGGCCCACGTGCTCGACGCCGCCGAGTGGGACCGCGTGGTGGACGTGAACCTCAAGGGGACGTTCCTGGTCTGCAAGCACGCCGTGGCGCAGATGCTCGGCCAGCCGCTCGTGGACGGCGAGCGCGGCTCGCTGGTGAACGTGGCGAGCATCGAGGGCCTCGAGGGCACTGCCGGCGGCAGCGCCTACAACGCCTCGAAGGGGGGCGTCGTCCTCCTCACCAAGAACCTCGCCATCGACTACGGACGCCAGGGGATCCGCGCGAACGCGATCTGCCCCGGCTTCATCGAGACGCCCATGACGCAGGCGATCTTCGATCTCCCCGCGATGGCGAAGGTGCGCGAGGGGATGCTGCAGGAGCACAAGCTGCGTCGCTTCGGCCGGCCGGAAGAGATCGCGGCGGTCGCCTGCTTCCTGCTCTCACGCGACGCCTCGTTCGTGTCGGGCCAGGCGATCGCCGTCGACGGCGGCTACACGGCCGGCCGCGATCACCACCTGACCGAGCTGCTCGGGCTCTAGCCGGCAGCGAAGCGCGGCAGCACGCGCGTCCGGAAGAGCTCGATCGAGCGCATGAGGGTTGGATGCGCGATCAGCCCGTTGTAGGTCCAGGCGAAGAGCCAGCGCGCAGGCAGGCGCTCGAGCAGGCGCTCGAGCTGTCGGCACACGGAATCGACGCTGCCCACGAGCGCAAGACCCTGCTCGCGGAGCTCGGGGATCTCGCCGGTCTCGGGATGCGCGAGCCCCGCCGAAAAACCGAAGGGCGCGAACCACTCCGCGCCCACGAAGAGGCCGGAGTCGGCCCAGAGCTGCATCGCCTGCTCGTCCGTATCGGCGACGATCACGTCGCGCAGCACGCCGATGCCGTCGCCGAGTGGCCGGCCCGAGACCTCGGCATAGAGCCGGAACAGCCGGTCCTCGAGGATCGGGTGCAGCGGCGGCAGCACCGCGGTGATGCCCTCCTGCGCGCACCAGCGGATGCTCCGATCCGACGATGCGAAGGGCTGGAAGATCGGCGGATGCGGCTTCTGCAGGGGCTTCGGAACCACGCCGAGCGCCGTCACCACGCCATTCTCCACGCCCGCTCCGTAGCGGCGCGTCGACTCGAGATCCCAGGGCGTCGGGCCCGGCGGGATCCGCCAGTACTTGCCGTCGAAGCGCAGCAGGTCCTCGGTCCAGGCCTTCTTGATGATCCGATAGCACTCCTCGAACGCCTCGCGGTTCGCCGCGTCGATCTCGTCGTGCTGGTGCGGCAGCGCGCCGTGGATGCCGTGGTTCTGCTGCGCCATCACGTCGACCCAGCGCCGCTGGTAGCCGCGGGCGAAGCCCGCGCAGGCGCGCCCGCCGCTCATGTGGTCGAGCATCGCGATGTCCTCGGCCACGCGGATCGGGTTGTCGGCGGGCAGCACGATCCCGAGCTGGCCCACGCGGATGCGCTTCGTCTGCATCGCGACGTAGAGGTCGAGCAGCACCGGATTGTTGGAGAGCTCGAAGCCTTCGACGTGGAAGTGATGCTCGGTGAAGCTGATGGAGTCGTAGCCGAGATCGTCCGCGAGCCGGGCCTGCTCGCCGATCTCGCGCAGCATGCGGCCGTAGAGGTCGCCTCGGAGACCGGCCATCCCCTGCTCCATCTCGCGCCGGCTTCCGATCGAGGGCAGGTAGAAGAGGGAGACCTTCACGCTTCCTCCGGGCGTCCGCGAGCGGACCGCGCACGATCGGCGAGGGGCACGATGATGCGGAGGGTACCGGCTCGCGTTCGCGACGCGACTCGATGCGGGCGCCGACGGACGGACCGCTCGCAGTCCTGCGCGCCGGCGCCCGGCACCGCCGGCTTGCTGCTGGTCGGGCTCGGTGGGATGGGCTGCCGGGCGCGACGCCGCGCGCTCGGGCGTCAGAGGTAGCCGGGCGGACCGGGCTCCTTCGCCGCATCCGGCGCGGGTGCGGCCCGGCGGACGGCGACGAGAGGCTCGCCGCCCTCGACGGCGAGCTCGATGCGTCCTCGCTCTTCGCCGTCGTAGAGCGCGACCCGAGGCGTCCCGTCCGCGCCGACGTGGAGCGCGATGCGCAGCGTGCCGTGCTCGTCCGTGAGGCCGAGCATCGCGCCCTCCGCTTCGCAGCCGAGGATCGCGCGCATGCGGCCTGCCGCGTCGCAAACCCGGAAGGTCTTCACCTCGACCCGCTCGAAGACGCCGTGCGCCACGCGCGCAGTCGCGGCCTCGGCATCGGCGACGCGCTCGAGGAGTGCTTCGACCTGCTCCGCCAGCGCGCGCCGCGAGGGCGCCGGCCGGAACGCCGGCACGAGCCCGAGGTCGATCAGCAACGCGATCACCAGCGCGAGCAGCCAGGGCGCACCGGCGAGCCAGAAGAACGCCTCCGGCAGCCGCAGCGTGAGGCCGCGCCAGAGCGAGACGAGCAGCTCGAAGGCGACGTTCGCGAAGCTCCCGAGCCCGGCGGCCGAGAGCGTGAGATCGAGGATCCCACCGAGGAACAGCCAGGTCATCCCCAGCAGGATCCAGCGAAGCATGAACCGGGTGATCGGATCGTCTCCGTACGCTTCCCGCCGCGCCTCGGCTGCGCCCATCCTTCGAGCTTCCCTCCTGATCGGTTACGAGCGAAGAGTCGCGCGGCAACGCGTCAGATCCGGTCACACCGGAGCGCGCGGACAGGAGGCTCGACGCGCCCGAGCAGCGCCTCCGCGTGCTCGCGCCCCCGCGTCGGCCCGCTCAGCCCGCGTCGGGCGGCGGCGCGGGCGGGGGCCCGGGCGGCGGCGGCGGGATGTTGCTCGGCCGGACGGCGCGCGCCGGCGCCGGCGGCTGCGGCGTGTAGCTCTCGACCGCGCTCCCCGCGACGGGGATCTGGTTCCCCTTCGCGTACATGCACTGCATGTAGCCCGCGTCGAAGCGCTCTTGCGCGGACGCACCCGCGTAGGCGGCCTGGTCCGTGCCGACGGCCGAGCCGACGAGGAGGCCGGTGCCGGCGCCGATCGCCGCGCCGGCTCCCGCGTCGCCGGTCGCGGCGCCGATCGCGGCACCCGCCGCGGCGCCGAGCCCGGTGCCGATCGCCGCCGAAGCGACGCCCGCGTCCGTCGCCGCCTGCTGCGTCGTAACGCCCGCGCTCTGGAATCCGTACTCGCGACAGACCTGGTCGTCGTAGCGGAACTCGTCGAAGCTCTTCCGGCTGCCGGGCAGCACCATGACGCTCGGACCCGTCGGCACCGTGACGCAGCCCGCGGCCAGCAAGGCCGCCGCGAGAACGACGGTGTGTTTCGGAATTGCGCTCATCGCTGCGTCTCCCGTCTCAGCGTTCGTCCGCGGCGACTTTCAGCCACGGCTCTGGACACGACGGAACCGTCGGGTAGTAGCCCCGCCGGCTCGGGCAGTAGTACCAGTACGACTCGGTCGGGGGCGCCGGAGCGGCGTCCGCGGCATCCCGTTCGATGTAGACCGGCGCCGGCTGCTCGATGATCACCGGCTGCGGTGCGTAGACCACCGGCGGCCCGCCGTAGTAGCCGTAGCCGCCGTAGGAGCCGTAGTAGCCGGAGTAGTAGGGATAGGCGTAGGCCGGGTAGTACGCCGGGCCGCGCCAGTAGCGGGCGGGGCGCGGCCAGTAGCCGGGGCCGACGTTGATGCCGACCACGACGCCCGAGCGGCTGCCATGGCCGTGACCATGGCCGTGACCGCGGCCGCCGCCGTGACCGCGCCCATCCGCCAGGCCGGGCGCCGCCCCGAGGCAGAGCGCCGCAAGTCCGAGCGCAGCCGCGAGCCCGAACCGCTTCCGCATGCTCATCGATCGCCTCCTCGATGGAGGCCCGCAGCGGGCCTCTCCATGCCGTTCGACCCGCCGCCGGGCGGCGCGGCTTACCGGCATGCGCTCGGACCCCGCGCGTCCAACGCACGTCCGGCAGCCGTTCCCGTCGGCTTCGACGCAGGGCACCGGCGAACGCTTCATCGCCGTCGCACGTGTGAGGGGGCGCGGTGCCGGCCCGCCGGCTCGACCGAGGGAGCGCGCGGCCGCTCGGCTTCCGGCGCGGAGGGCTCAGTCCTGGACGCACCAGACCTGGTTCAACGAGATGCACTGATCCCAGGCCGTGGACCACGGATCGAGGCTCCCGCCGGTGCCCCAGACCTGGGCGAGCTGCGCGGTGCTGCCGTTGTCGCTCGCGCTGCTCGACGTCCAGACGGCGCAGTTGCCGATCCCTCCAGTCGCCGTGACCGACGAGGAGAAGCCGGTGCGGATCCAGGCCTCGCCGGACCCCGGCGCCGAGGACGGCGGCCCCTGTCCGGAGTCGGGCGCCGTCGAGCCGCGCGATTCGTCGTACTCGAGCGCCGTCACGTCCGCGATCTCGTACAGCGAAGCGAAGTGGAACCCAGGCGCGCACGCCGTGTCGGCATTCGCGCCGAGGTGGTTCGTCGGCGTCATGTAGAAGAGCCGCTTGCCCGTGGTCGCGCAGAGCTGGTCGGGGCAGACGTTGGGCCCGCTCGCTCGGCCGTTCAGCACCGACTGCGCGCCGGTGTTCGAGATCGTGTTGTCGCGATAGAGCGACGGCGTCGAGCTCGTGAGGTCGAAGCGGATGCCGTGGCTGCCGGTTCCGGCCACGAGGTTCCGCGCGACGAAGCTTCCGCCGCCGGTGTAGATGCCGTAGCGCGCCACCTCGGTGACCGTGAGGTCCTCGACGCGCGCGCGCAGGCTGAGCTCCACGCCGTCCTGCGCGAAGCCGCGGATCTTCCCGTTCGAGACCGAGCACTGGTTGCCGAGCGCCACCGTGCGCGCGATGCCGCTGCCGCTCCCCGGCGCCGGGCAGCCTCCGCTGCACGAGACCGGCCCCGCGATCTCGAAGCCGCCGAGGTCGATGTCGGCTCCGTTGGTCACGAGCTGGATCCCGTGCGTCGCCGCCGGCACCGTGAGGTTGCTCGTGAGCCGGTAGCTCCCGGGCTGCGTGATCTGCACCGGGAACCCGGGTGTGTCGCCCGCGAAGCAGCCGGCCGGGGCGGTGGCGCAGACCTGGTTGATCTCGAGCACGCCGTCGGCCGCGCGGGCGGGCAGGACGGCAAGACCGAGCCCGAAGACCGCAAATCCCATGAGCCACTTCATCGTCCACCTCGTGCAAGGGCGCTCCCGGCCCCGAGGGTCGGGGAGGGGCGTCTCCCGGATGAGTGGTCGGACGGGGGCCGAAGTGACGCCGAGCGGGGTCGGAGAGCGCGGAAGCGGTGGCTCGGCGCTCCCTACCGCCGCAGCTCCTTCGACCGCCGCTCCGCCTTCTCCCACATGCGCAGATACCCCTCCGCCGACTTGAAGAGCGGCTCGAGCTCGGCGTCCGTCACGCCGTCGCGGCGCACGTCCTCGATCAGCTCCGGAACGAGACCGATGTGGACGAGGCCCTCGGTGTTGAAGTCGAGCGTGCGGTTCCCGACGCGGGGCTGCTGGAAGCTGACGTCGCCCGCGTAGGACGTGAACGGGTACGTGATCGGATCGGTCTGCGGGACGCTCCCGCAGACCGTGTTCGGGCCGAAGCGCGGGCCGGGGGCGCCGGCGAAGCCGTTCAGGTCGAAGCCGAAGCCCTCGGCCGGGAAGCCGCCGTTCTCTTCGATCAGCGCGATGCGCGCCTGGAAGCCGTCGTCCATCGTCGCGGGCACGTCCGGGTTGCGGCAGCGGCCGAGGCCCGTGGCCGAGACGCCGCCCAGCCGGTAGAGCGCACCGCGGTTGTTGAGCCCGTGCGTCCCGGCCGCCGGGTAGTCGTTCTCCGCCAGGATCTCGTAGGCGCGCCGGTAGGAGCGGCGCGGCATGTGGTCGACCTCCACGATCATGCCGCGCTTCATCATCTCGCGGATCAGGCGCTCACCGAGCGGTGTCAGCCCCGCGTTCTGGCAGACCTCCTGCCCGGTCGGCGGCTGCAGGAGCGCGCCGAGGAACGGGACGATCGTCCCGAGGGGATCGTCCGCGAAGCCGCTCATGTCGTTCGGCGGCGGCGAGACGTAGTCGGCGCGCGGCTGGACGAGCGCCGGGAAGGCCGAGGCCCCGCGATCGAAGACCGACGGCACGGCGGGATCGCAGTCCGGCGTGAAGTTCCCGAAGTGCCCGGTCTGCACGAAGTTCCCGAGCTCGATGAAGAACTTCTGTCCGTCGCCCGCCGAAAACCCGTTGTCGTACTTGTGGACGGGGAAGATCGCGCGCACGCCGAGGTCGCGGTAGCGGTCGAGCTTCGCGACGACGTCGGCCTCGGTGCACGCGGGATGCTCCGCCGAGGGCACGAGGAAGCAGTCGAAGAGGTTCGACGACTCGATCCCGAGCACCACCGCGAGCTTCCCGCTGCGGATCACGCGCCGCGCCTCGGCGGGCGACTTCACGATCCGGAACCAGCCGCGCCCCGGCCCGCCCTCCTGCGCGTCGACGTAGTCCTGCATCGCGTAGGCCTCGTGCAGGATGCGGTCGACCGCGACCATGTCGTTGCAGGCGTAGCGCGTCGGCTGGATGCCCTGGCCCTTCAGCAGATCGCAGATGATCTGGTTCGTCGTCGCGTGCAGCACGACGAGGCGCAGGCCGCCCAGCACCGCGCGCTCCAGCCACTTGTAGTACTGCACCTGGTGCGTCGAGCTCGTGTGCGCGTTCGGCCACTTCGTGAACTCCGGCCACCCGGCCGTCGCGTGATTGAAGAACGGGAGCTGGCCCGTCGCGAGGCTCAGCAGG
>Ga0105095_10001689_pt1 | contig 11689 bp, 17 predicted proteins | sample PPLLak2March2015_2_FD_79180 | JGI IMG/M metagenome (GOLD analysis project Ga0105095, IMG submission 79180) | Freshwater sediment microbial communities from Prairie Pothole Lake near Jamestown, North Dakota, USA - PPLs Lake P8 Core (3) Depth... | ecosystem: Environmental > Aquatic > Freshwater >... | reverse complement strand
CCGCTGTCGCGCACCTGCCGCTTCATGCTCACCGAGGAAGCGCACCACATGTTCGTCGGCGAGACCGGCATCGGGCGCGTGGTGAAGCGCACGCTGGAAGTGATGAAGGAGCTGGGCACCGACGACCCGGCGCGCATCCGCGCCCACGGCGCGGTCGACCTGCCGACGCTGCAGAAGTACCTCAACTTCTGGTGCTCGAGCTCGCTCGATCTGTTCGGCTCGGAGATCTCCTCGAACTCGGCCGCCAACTTCGCCCACGGCCTCAAGGGCCGGCCCGACGAGAGCCAGTATGAAGACCATGTTCTAAGAAACGCCTCTTTCCACCTGCGGATGCCTGAAGGCGATCAGGACGTCCCCATGCTGAACGCCCTGAACGAGATCATGCGCGAGTCCTACCTCAAGGACTGCGAGATCGGCCTGAAGCGCTGGAACCGCGCCATCGAGCGCGCCGGCTCGAGCTTCCGCCTCACCCTGCCGGCACCGCAGTTCCGCCGCTCGATCGGCGCCTGGACCGGCCTGCCCGTCGACCCGACCGGAAAGTTGATCGACAAAAACGTCTTTGAAAATCAACTCGCATCCTGGATTCCGTCGGAAGCGGACAAGGCGTTCGTGCGATCGCTGATGCACAAAGTGATCGAGCCGGGCAAAATGGCCTCCTGGGTCGCGCCGCCCGAGCGCGGCATCAACAACCTCCCGGTGGAATACGAGTACGTCAAGCTTCACTGAGAAGGAACTCTCCGAGTTCCTGAACGCCATGCTCGAGGCCGAGCGCGCCGGCGCCAAGGCGCTGGTGTCGTTCATGGACGACTGGCCGCGGCACGGCGAAGAGTGGGCCGCGCTGCGCAAGGTGCAGGCCGACGAGGCGCACAACTGCTCGATGATCGGCGAGATGCTCAAGCGCACCGGCACGCCCTACAGCCACGCCACCGGCGCCTTCTACGACAAGGCGATCGCCGTCGAGGGCCCGCGCAAGCGCATCGAGTTCCTGATCCGCGGCCTGGGCTGGGCGGTGAAGGAGTTCGAGAAGGCGCTGCCGCGCATCGGCCGCGAGGACGTGCGCTACCTCATCCAGGGCATGCGCGAGCGCCATCGCCGCAGCATCGCGGCCTGCGAGGCGATCGCGAAGAAGCCTGGATGAAGCCGAAGATCGCCTGCCTGGCGAACGGCCCCTACTACCTGCTGAACGACATGACGGCGGCGCCGGTGCCGAACCTGCGCCGCGCCAACGGCGAGCCGTGCGCGACGGTGCGCGGCGTGGCGCTGTGCCGCTGCGGCGGCTCGAAGAACAAGCCCTTCTGCGACGGCACGCACGGCACGATCGGCTTCAGCGACCGCCGGCTCGCCGACGGCAGCCTCGATCGCCGCGAAAGCTACGCCGGCAAGCGCATCACCATCCACGACAACCGCCAGCTCTGCTCGCACGCCGGCTTCTGCACCGACCGGCTGGCGTCGGTGTTCCACATGGGCAAGGAGCCGTGGATCGATCCCGACGGCGCGGCGGTGCAGGAGATCGTCGCGACGATCCGCAAATGCCCCTCGGGCGCTCTCAGCTACAGCACCGACGGCGTCGAGCACCGCGACCAGGAGCGCGAGGCCGCGGTCACCGTCACCGACCACGGGCCTTATGCCGTCACCGGTGGCGTGGAGCTCCTCGGCGTGGCGTTCGGGCAGGATGCCTCGCGCGAGCATTACACGCTGTGCCGCTGCGGGGCTTCGAAGAACAAGCCCTTCTGCGACGGCTCGCACTGGCAGGTCAAATTCCGCGATCCCGCCTGATATGAAGCTCGCCCCGGCAAAAGTCGAGCTGGAAAAACGCGCGGACGGCTCGATGCTGCTGCGCTCGCCGCAGAAGCTCGGGGCCTACCCGCGCTGCCTCACCGAGTGGCTGGTCAAGTGGTCCGATCGAACTCCCGAGGCCATTTTCCTGCAGGAAAAGCAAGCCGAAGGCTGGCGGAAGCTCTCCTACCGCCAGACCTACGGGGAGGTGCGCCGCATCGCGCAGGCGCTGCTCGACCTGGGCCTGGGGGCGGACAAGCCCGTGGCGATCCTCTCCGACAACGGCATCGACCATGCGCTGCTCGCGCTGGGCGCGATGCACGTGGGCGTGCCGGTGGCGCCGATCTCGCCCGCGTACTCGCTCATGTCGAAGGACTTCGCCAAGCTGAAGATGATCTTCGAGCTGCTCAGGCCCGGGCTGGTGTGGACCGCCGATCCGGCGAAGTTCGCTCCGGCGCTGGAGGCGGTGGGGGCGAAGTCGATTTCCATTCAGGATCTCCTGAAGACCAACCCGGGATCGACGCTGGAAAGAGAGTTTGCGGCGATACGACCCGAAAGCACCGCGAAGATCCTCTTCACCTCCGGCTCGACCGGCGTGCCGAAGGGCGTCATCAACACGCACCGCATGCTCTGCGCGAACCAGCAGATGCTGGCGCAGGCGTGGCCGTTCGTGGAGGACAAGCCGCCGGTGGTGGTGGACTGGCTGCCGTGGAACCACACCTTCGGCGGCAACCACAACTTCAACCTGGTGCTGCGCAACGGCGGCACGATGGTGATCGACGGCGGCAAGCCGGTGCCGGGCCTGGTGGAGACCACGGTGCGCAACCTGACCGAGGTGGCGCCGACGATGTACTTCAACGTGCCGCGCGGCTTCGACCTGCTGCTGCCCTTCCTCGAGAAGGACGAGCGGCTGCGGCACAACTTCTTCAGCCGCCTCGACATGGTCTTCTATGCCGCCGCGGCGCTGCCGCAGAATCTCTGGGATCGCCTGAAGAATCTTTCGCAAAGAGAGAATCGCAACCCGGCGATGCTTTCCGCGTGGGGCTCGACCGAGACCTCGCCGCTCGCCACCTCGGTGCACTTCCCCATGGACCGGCCCGGCGTCATCGGCCTGCCGGTCGCCGGCTGCGAGCTGAAGCTCGTCCCGGCCGCCGGGAAGCTCGAGGTGCGGGTGCGCGGCGAGAACGTGACGCCGGGCTACTTCCGCAGGCGCGATCTCACCACCGCGGCCTTCGACGACGAAGGCTTCTACCGCATCGGCGACGCGGTGAAGTTCGCCGATGCCGCGGACCCGGCGAAGGGCATCGTCTTCGACGGCCGCGTCGCCGAGGACTTCAAGCTCTCCACCGGCACCTGGGTGCACGTGGGCGCCATCCGCGTGAAGCTCATCGCCGCCGGCGACCCGCTCATCCAGGACGCCGTGATCACCGGCCACGACCGCGACGAGATCGGCGCGCTGGTGTTCTTGAGCCCTGCTGCAAAGGATCTCTCATCCGATCAGCTGAAATCTCGATTAGCGGAAACCTTGAAAACCTTCTCCGGCGAAGCAAGCTCGTCCCGGCCGGCGCGCCTGATGGTGATGGGCGAGCCGCCCTCGATCGACGCGAACGAGATCACCGACAAGGGCTACATGAACCAGCGCGCCGTGCTCGAGCGGCGCAAGGACCTGGTCGAGAAGCTTTACGCTTCGAAAGAGAAGGTCATTTCTTAGAGACGCCCAGCCAGGCGATTGAGCCGACCACCAGGAAGGCTCCGACCACCTGCAGCGCCGACACCGCCTGCCCGAGGACGAGCCAGGCGATCACCAGCACCGCGATCGGCTCGAAGTTGAGCGCCACGGTGCTCGACGCGCCGCCCAGGCGCGGCAGCACGACGAAGAGCGAGGTGATGGCGATCCCGTAGAGCAGCGTGAGGAGCGCGATGCCGAGCCAGCCGGTGGCATCGGCGGGCGACGTCAGCGCGCCGGCGGACGCGCCGCCGGCCAGCACCAGCGCCGCGGTCACCGCCATCATCAGGAAGGTGCGCACGCGGCCGTCCAGGGCCTTCAGCCAGTGCGCGTTGAAATACAGCACCAGCGTGAACGCGACGGCGGCGCCGAGCGCGAAGGCCACGCCCGAGGCGAGCTCGGCAAAGCCGGAAAGATCGCCGAGGCGCACGTCGAGCGCCAGCGCCAGGCCCACCAGCGCGAGCGGCATCGGCAGGAGCGCGCTCGCGCGTGGCGTCTCCTTGCCCATCGCCCAGGAGAGGAGCACGAACAGCATCGGGCAGGTCTGGAAGACGAGCAGCGCCAGCGCCACCGGGATGCGCGCCACCGCGGAGTAGAGGCAGAAGCTTTGCGTCGCCACCAGGGCGCCGACGAGGAGCGCGCGCCACAACGTGGACGGCGGCATCGAAAGGGAAATCTTCTGGAACTTCAGGTAAAGAAGGAGAAACAGCGCCGTAAAGGCGGAGCGTGCGCTGACCGCCGCCGCCACGCTCGCGCCATGGTCGAAGGCGAGGCGCGCGGCGACGTGGTTCGCGCCGAACGTGGTGGCGATCACGAGAAGGATGACGATGCCCGCGCGCGGTGGTAATTTCGCGTCCATGGCCGACGTTAGCAAGTTCCGCCGCTTCGTGCAGGACATGACTCGCCTGGTCGAACGCCACGGCGCCGACGAGCCGCGCATGCTCGACGAAGGCGAGGCGCTGCTACGCGCGCTGGTCGGTAGCGACGACTGGCTGCCGGCGCAGTTCGCCGAGCCCTCGCGCGAGTCCTACCGCCAGTACCTCCTGCACTGCGACCCGCTCGAGCGCTTCTCGGTGGTGAGCTTCGTCTGGATGCCCGGGCAGAAGACGCCGATCCACGACCACACGGTGTGGGGCCTGGTCGGCGTCATGCGCGGCCAGGAAAGGTGTGACGAATACGCTTCACCCACTGAAACGAAAAATTTTCATCTGGTAAACCCCGGCGAAGTGGATCGGGTCTCGCCGCGCATCGGCGACATCCACGTCGTGTCGAACGCCGGCACGCAGACCGCGGTCAGCATCCACGTCTACGGCGCCAACATCGGCGCGGTGCGCCGCCACACCTTCGACCCGGCGAGCGGCCAGCCGCGCGAGTTCGTCTCCGGCTACCACAACGCCATCCTGCCGAACCTGTGGGACCGCTCGCGGGAGTCCTGATTGCGGCGCTCGCTTCGCCCTGCGCCTACCCCGACGAGGGCGTGCTGCCGCTGCGGCGCGCGGTGACGCAGGTCAGGCTGCACCCGGACATCGAAGGCTGGGCGCGCGACATGCGCGACAAGGGCGAGGCGGTGCAGTACGCGCTGCTGCTCGACGAGCCGCTGTGGGCGGACGGGCGCTGCTACTGGACGGTCGAAGTGCGGCTGGGCGAGCACATCCTGAAGAAGTTCTTCGTCTCCCCCGAGGGAAAGCTCAAGGAATGAATTGCCGGTCCACGGGCATGCGCAGCCCGTTGGCGAGGCGGTTGGTCTGGTTCGCGAGGCCCACCACGGCGAGAAGCTCCATGAGCATGGCGTCGGTCATCCCCCTCTTGCGCGCCGCGGCGGTGTGCGAATACGTGCAGTACTCGCAGCCGTTGGTCGCGCTCACCGCGACGTAGACCATCTCCTTCACCAGCGGGTCCAGCGCGCCCGGGGCCATCACCTGCTTCACCTGCTCCCACACGCGCCGCAGCTCGGCCGGGTCGTTGGCGAGCGCCTTCCAGAAGTTGTTGATCCAGTCGATGTTGCGCGTCTTCATGATGTCGTCGTAGACCGCCTTCACCGGCGGGCTCGCGTCGGCGTATTCGATGAGTGTGACCAGCGACACGGGGGGCCTCCTTCGGTTGCGGCTATATTAGCAACGTGATCGACTGGCTCGCGCGCGTTGACCCGCAGGTCCTGCTCGTCGCCTTCGCGGTGCTCGGCATCCTGGTCGCGCTGCCCCTCGAGCTGGCCGCGCTCGGGCGCCTGCGCCGCCTGCGCGTGATGAGCGGCACGATCTACCTCCTGCTCGGCGCGTTCGTCGTCCTCGTGGGCGTGGCTGCGGGCCTCGTCGCCGCCTCCCTGCACGGCTACCGGCGCCTCACCCACGAGCAGCTCGCCGCCAACGTCTCGGTGCGCCAGCTCGGCGAGCGCCATTTCGCCCTCACGCTGGAGGTGCCCGCGGCGCCGCCGCGCCACTTCGAGCTGCGCGGCGACGAGTGGCAGATCGACGCGCGCGTGCTCAAATGGCGCGGCATGGGCACGCTCGCCGGCTTCGACACCGTCTACCGCCTCGAGCGCCTGTCGGGACGCTACGCCGACCTGCCGCGCGAGAAGAACGGGCCGCGCACGGTGTATGCGCTCGCGCAGGAGGAAGGCTTCGACGTCTGGCCGGCGATCCGCCGCTACCACGACTGGCTGCCCTTCGCCGATGCCCTCTACGGCAGCGCCGCGTTCGTCCCGCTGGCGGAGAATGCCGGCTACCAGGTCACCGTTTCCAATTCGGGGCTGGTCGTTCGCCCCACCAACGATGCCGCGCGCAAAGCCATTGGCAACTGGCGCTAGGCTCTTCCTCCTCGCGGCGCTGGTCGCGCTCGCGGGCGGCTGCGCGTCGACCTCGGAGTTCTTCAAGGATGCCGGGCACCCCGCTGCCGCGTCCGCGCTCGAGTCGTGGCCGCACCGCGAGCTGTGGACCGGCATCGTCTTCAACGGCCAGAAGGTCGGCTTCACGCGGCGCGAGGTGCGTCCCGCGCCCGGCGCCCCCGGGCGCTACGAGATCGAGTCCGAGGCCGCCATCCGCCTGCAGTTCCTCGGCTTCGACAAGCGCGTCAGCCTGCGCTCGCTCGAGCGCGTGCGCGACGACCTGACGCTCGAGTCCTTCCGCTACTCGCACGACATCGACGGCAGCCCGCTCGAGGTTGTGGGTGGTTTGGAGGGCAAGAATTTGCGGTTTACCTTGAAGGCAAGTGGAAGTGAAACGCAGAAAACACTGGTTGCGGAAGAGCCGCTGTATCCCGCCAGCGTGCTCACCATGCTGCCGGTGATGCACGGCCTGGCGGTGGGGGCGAAGGCGCGCTACTCGGTGTTCAACGGCGAGACGCAGACGATCGCCGCCGCCGAGCAGGAGATCCAGGCCTACGAGACGAGCGGGCTCTTCGTGGGCACCGCCTACCGCACGGTGACCCGCATGATGGGGCTCGAGACCCTGACCTGGATCGCCGCCGACGGGCGGCCGCTCCTGGAGCGAGGCCTGAACGGCGTGATGATTTCCGCCCTGGAAAGCGAGGCGACGGCCAAGAGCTACCTGCTGGAGGCGAGCCTCGCCAAGCGCGACGCGCTGGTCGACTTCAGCCTGATCCCGGCGGGGCCGCTGGAGGCGCCGCGGCGCCTCGCAGGGCTGGAGATCGTCATCGACGACCTGCCCGAGGCCTTCGCCGTGCCGAGCGAAGGCGGCCAGTCGTGCCGCCGCGCGGGCGGGCGGCTCGAATGCCGAATCGACCGCTCCGCCGCCCTCGCCCAGGGCGAGCCGAAGGCCTACCTCGCGGCGACGCTGGCGGCGCCGAGCAATCTGGGGCAGATCAGGGACCTGGCGAAGCGAATTACGAAGAGCTCCAGATCTCCGGATCAGTCCGTCGCCCTGCTGCTGCGGTGGATGGATGCCAACATCGCCAAGGAGGCGATCGATTCGTTCACCGCCGTCGACGTGCTGCGCGAGCGGCGCGCCGAATGCCAGGGGCACGCGTACCTGCTCGCGGCGTTCGCGCGCTCGCTCGGCATCGCGGCGCGCATCGTCAACGGCATCGCCTATTCCGAGGCGCACCGCGGCTTCCTCTACCACACCTGGAACGAGCTCTGGATCGCCGGCCAGGGCTGGCGCCCGGTCGACGCCACCTTCGGCCAGCCCCACGCGGACGCGACGCACCTCAAGCTGATCGAGGGCGAGGCGGCGGCGGACCTGATGCCGCTGGTCGGCCTGATCGGGAAGATCCGCGTCGTCTCGGCCGCGCCGCTCGCGCGCTGGTAGAATCGGCCCTGCGTGAAGTTTCTTTTCGACCTTTTCCCGGTCGTCCTCTTCTTCGTCGCCTTCAAGATCGCCGGCATCTACATCGCCACCGCGGTGGCGATCGCCGCCACGTTCGCGCAGGTGGCATGGCTGAAATTGAGGAAGAGAAAAGTCGACCCCATGCTGTGGGCGAGCCTCGCCATCATCGTCGTGTTCGGCGGCGCCACCCTCTTCCTGCAGGACGAAACCTTCATCAAGTGGAAGCCGACGGTGCTCTACTGGCTCTTCGCCGCGGTGCTCGGCGGCGCGGCGGCGGCGCGCCGGAACCTGATCCGCACCATGCTGTCCCAGCACATGCAGCTGCCCGAGCCGGTGTGGTCGCGCCTCAATCTCGCGTGGATCGGCTTTTTCGCCCTCATGGGCGTGCTCAACCTCTACGTGGCATACAACTACTCGACCGACCTCTGGGTCAACTTCAAGCTGTTCGGCGGCATGGGCCTCATGCTGCTGTTCGTGTTCGCGCAGGCGCTGGTGCTGGGCAAGTACGCCGCCGAAGAGAAGACATGAGCGGGAAGCTGAACGTCGGCGCAGAGATCCGCAGCCGGCTGGCGGCGCTCGAGCCGCTGTCGCTCGACCTGGTCGACGAGAGCGAGTCGCACCGCGGCCACGCCGGCTACCGCGAGGGCGGCAACACCCACTGGCGCCTGTCCATCGTCTCGCCGCGCTTTTCCGGCAAGCCCACCGTCGCACGCCACCGCATGGTCTACCAGGCGCTCGGCGAGCTCATGCAGCATCCCATCCACGCGCTCGCCATCAGCGCGCGCAGCCCAGAAGAAACGAAAGGAAGCCCATGAAAATCCTCATCGCCGCGCTTGCCGTCGCGCTCCTCCCCACCCTCGCGGCCGCGCAGGACCCGGCCAAGGACGCGGTGAAGCCCAAGCCCGCCCCGGCCGCGAAGCCCGCCCCGGCCGCGACCGGGCCGGTCGCCAAGGTGAACGGCGTCACCGTGCCGCGCGCGCGCATGGACTACATGATGGAGCAGCAGAAGCAGCGCGGCGCGCAGGACAACGACCAGATGCGCGCCATGGTGCGCCAGGAGCTGGTGAACCGCGAGGTCATCGCCCAGGAAGCGGGCCGCACCGGCCTCGCCAAGAAGCCCGAGGTGCAGGCGGAGCTCGACCTCGCGCGCCAGCAGATCATCGTCAACGCCTACCTGCGCGAGTTCGTGCGCAAGAACCCGATCAGCGACGCCGACGTGCAGAAGGAGTACGAGCGCGCCAAGTCGCAGACCGGCGCCAAGGAATACAAGGCGCGCCACATCCTGCTCGAGAGCGAGGACGAGGCGAAGGGCGTGATCGCGGCGCTGAAGAAGGGCGACAAGTTCGAGGACCTGGCGAGCAAGAGCTCCAAGGACCCGGGCAGCAAGGAGCGCGGCGGCGACCTCGACTGGAACGTGCCCGGCTCGTTCGACAGGCAGTTCTCCGACGCCATGGTCAAGCTCGAGAAGGGCAAGTACACGGAGACGCCGGTGCGCACGCGCTTCGGCTTCCACGTCATCAGGCTCGACGACGTCCGCGAGACCAAGTTTCCGGCGCTCGCGGACGTAAAGCAGCGCATCCAGCAGCAGCTGGTGCAGAACAAGGTCGAAGAGCTCATCCGGGGGCTTAGGGCCAAAGCAAAGATTGAATAACCGGAGGTTTCATGGCCAGGAAATACGGAAAGGAGGCGCAAAGCAAGGTCAGACAGGTGATGCGCGAGCGCAAGCGCGGCAAGCTCCGCATGGGTCGCTCGGGCAAGAAAGTCACCAGCCGCAAGCAGGCGATCGCGATCGGCCTGTCCGAGGCGCGCCGCGCCGGCGCGAAGGTGCCCAGACGCAGGAAGAAATCCTCCGGGAAGAAGAAGTAGCGCCCGGCCGGCGCTTCCAGGTGGTTCGCGGCAACCTTCTGGAGGAGCCGGTCGACGCGATCGTCAACGCGGCGAACGGCCGCCTCGCCCATGGCGGCGGTGTGGCCGGCATCATCTCGCGCGCGGCGGGCCCGGGGTTTCAAGACGAATCCAATGCTTTAGTCAGGAAGCATGGTCCTTTCCCGACGGGCTCCGCCGTGGTGACGACCGCGGGCAAGCTCCCCTTCAAGGGCGTGATCCACGCCGTGGGCCCGCGCTACGGCGAGGGCGACGAAGAGAACAAGCTCGTCAATGCGCTCATGGCTGCTTTCCACGAAGCAAAGCAGCGGGGCTGGAATAGCGTGTCGTTTCCGGCTGTTTCCAGCGGCATCTTCGCCGTGCCGCTCGAGATCTGCGCCCGCGCCTACCTGAAGGCGGCGCGCGCCTCGCCCCTCGGTAAGGTTCGGCTATGCTTGCGCGACCAACCGGTCATCGACGCCGTCCTGAAGGAGATGTCCAAGTGAAGAAGGTTCTCGTTCTGTGGTTTCTGGTCGCCGGCACGATGTTCCCCGCCTACGGACAGCAAAACCTCGAGAAGGCGGGCTTCGCCGGCGGCTGCTTCTGGTGCACCGAGGAGGCGTTCGAGAAGGTGCCGGGGGTGGTGTCGGCGGTGTCGGGCTACATGGGCGGGAAGGTGAAGAACCCGACCTACGAGCAGGTCTCGACGGGCCGCACCGGGCACACCGAGATCGTCGAGGTCACCTTCGACCCGGCCAAGGTGAGCTACGAGAAGCTGCTCGACGTCTTCTGGGTGAACCACGACCCGACCGTCGACGACCGCCAGTTCTGCGACGCCGGCTCGCAGTACCGCCCGGAGATCTTCACCTACACCGACGAGCAGAAGCGCCTCGCCGAGGCCTCCAAGGCGAAGTGGGAGAAGCGCAAGCCCTTCCGCCAGCGCCTGCTCACGCCGATCACGCCGAAGGGCGAGTTCTGGCCTGCGGAGCAATACCACCAGGACTACTACAAGAAGAACGCCCTCCAGTACCGCTTCTACGTCACCGGCTGCGGGCGCTACTCGCGCCTCGACAGCCTGTGGGGTCCGCTGCGCAAGCAGCAGTAGTACTTATTTCTTGGCGCGCTGCTTGCCGAGGCGCTCGGCCTTCTGCATCTCGTGCTTTGCCCGTTCGGAGGCCGGCTCCGCCTCGCGCGCGGCCTCGACGACCTTGCCCGCGTCGTTGAATTTCTTCGTGCGCTGGTTGTAGTCCTTGGTGCCGCTGTAGCTGCCTTCGCCTTCGACCTTGCCCCGCTCCTTGTCCTTGTCCTTTTCCGCCATGGCCGGAATCTCCTTTTGAAGAACTCCGGTGGCGGTGCAAGCGCCGTGCCCGCTCAGAATTTACGCACGCGCTCGACCTCGCCGACCCTGCCGCCGACGAGGGTGATGGTGGTGGTGAAGGGATCGGCGCTGGTGGGCAGGTAGGTCCAGGTGCGCACCTCGAAGCCGCCGCGCCCGCGCCGGCTGACCGGCGTCGTGCCCTGGTCGGCGATGAAGTCCGGCTCGCCGGCGACGCTGAGCAGCTCGCCCTCGCTCATGCCGCGCTGGATGCTGATGTACTTGCGGAAATCGAGGCCCCGCACGGGCTTCGGCGCGTTCGCCGCGCGCTCGGCGGCGGCGCGCGCATCGGCCTCGTCGCGACGGCGGATGCGCTCCTCCATGCGCTCGCCCTGGCAGCGCAACGTGTAGCACTCCTTGCTGTCCGGCGCCGGCGCGCCGGGCTGCGTGTCGATGTCGAGCTTGGTGGCGCTCACGCCCGCGGGCGGCGGCGCGTTCGAGTAGTGCACCGTGCCCTTCGCGTCGACCCAGCGATAGACCTGCGCGTGGGCGGCGGCGCTGCAAAGGAAGAAGAAAAGGAGCAGGCGCTTCATCTCAGTCGTAGCGCCCGAGCCGCACCATGGTCGTTCCCGGCTTCAGGTGGCGCACGGAGGGCATCACCATGACGCAGTCGTCGTAGGGGGTTTTCCAGGCGTGCTCGCCGTCCTGCGCGACGAGCGTGCCCGCCTT
>Ga0105095_10001688_pt1 | contig 11702 bp, 7 predicted proteins | sample PPLLak2March2015_2_FD_79180 | JGI IMG/M metagenome (GOLD analysis project Ga0105095, IMG submission 79180) | Freshwater sediment microbial communities from Prairie Pothole Lake near Jamestown, North Dakota, USA - PPLs Lake P8 Core (3) Depth... | ecosystem: Environmental > Aquatic > Freshwater >... | reverse complement strand
CTGTCACGCGGCCGACTACCAGGGCGAGCACGCGGGGTCCGGGTTCCCGACCACGTGCCTCGCGTGTCACACCGTCGAGACATGGGACGGGGCGGACTTCAGCAACCACGACCCGCTGTACTTCCCGATCTACTCGGGCGCGCACCAGGGCAAGTGGTCGAGCTGTCAGGAGTGCCACGTGCAGCCGGACAACTTCCAGGTGTTTTCCTGCTTCAGTTGTCACTCGCAAACGGAGACCGACAACGACCACGAGGGCGAGTCGGGCTACCGCTACGACAGCAACGCCTGCTACCAGTGCCACCCGAACGGGAGGGGCGACTGATGCGCCCCCCTCGAGCTGCCGATCGCGTGATCGTCGGAGCGTGGGTACTGGCGCTCGGTCTCGCCCTCCCGCTCACCGCCCAGCAGACGCGGATCACCGCCGTGGTGGACTACCTCGCCGGCGCCAGCATCTACCTGGCGGCGGGGACGGACCAGGGCATCGTGCCCAACGACACGCTCACGGTCTTCACCGCGCCGGAGGGTGAGGCGGTCGGGCGGTTTGTCGTGCTGAGCGCCACGGCCACCCGGGCCGTGGTCGAGTTCCTCGGCGCGCCGTTCCCCGTGACGCGCGGCGCGACGCTCTATCTTCAGCCCGGAAGCATCCGGCGCGGCGCGGCGGCGGCGGTCAGCGCCGCGGCGGAACGTCCCGATCGCCCGGCGCGCGGCCGATCACCCTCGCTCCACGGCCGCCTCTCGCTGGAAGCCAACGCGTTCGAGTCCACGACGGAGTGGCAGAGCAACGAGCTCGAATCGGTTACGCGCCGGTTCGCGACGCCCGCGCTCGGTCTTCGAGCGGTGGCGGCGGACCTTCCAGGCGGTTTCAGCCTCAACACGAACCTCCGGGCGCTCTACCGCTACAGCGATCCCGAAATCATCAGCCCCGCCGGGGCGGTGCAGGTCTATCAGGCGAGCCTCACCCGGACGTTTACCGGCGTGCCGCTGTACCTGGAGCTGGGACGCTTCACCAACCCCTATTCACGGTTCAGCGGCACGTGGGACGGCGTGCTCATGCACCTGGGTGGTCGCGGCCTGGGCGTGGGCTTCGCGGCGGGGTTCGAGCCCGAGCGCGGCAACCAGGGGGTCGCGACGACGCTGCCCAAGGTCGCGGGGTTCGTCACCTACGACGTGGGAGACGGGCCGGTCCGCTACGCCACGGACATATCGGTCCACCACGTCCGTCCCAGTGACGACCGCCCTGATCACACCTACGCGGGCTGGTCGCAATACCTGCGGGTGAGCCGCCTGCGGCTGGGGAGCGACATCCAGGTGGACCGGAACCTGGAGACCGACGAGTGGGTGGTGACCCGGTTCAACGCCACCGCCTCCCTCCCGATCCTCCCCGGACTCGAAGTGCGGGGCCGCGTCTCGCGGTTCCAGCCGTACCGGTTCTGGCAGCTGTCGGACTTCATCGGGATCCGGCGCGACCAGGGCACCGTAGGGCTCCATTTCTGGCGGCCGGGCGGCAGCGTCAGCGTGGACATGGGCGCCGCATGGCTGGAGGGTGGAGCACGGAGCTACACATACTCCGGCGCGTTCAGTCTCCTGCGCACCCCGATGTTCGGCCTCGACTGGAGCGCCTCCGCAAGCTACTGGAGCCAGGGCACGTATTCCGCGCTCTATGGCACCGGCGGGATCGGCCGCGCGTTCGGCCGCACGCTGACGCGGGCGTCGTATCAGCTGTACCGGGCCACCGACGCCGACTTCCGTTCGGTGAGCCACACCGGCGAACTGGCCTTGTCCATCCCGCTGGCACGGAGCGTCTACGCCACCCTGCAGGGTCGCGTGCAGCGTGGGGACAACCTCCAGACCAACGGCCTGTTCGCGGGCCTCTGGACGAGCTTCTGATGTCGGACACCCTGCTCATTGCGCTGGTGGGTACCGGGCTCATCGCGCTCGTGATGTTCCCGTTCTACCGGCGGCAGCGCAACCTCGAGCGGGTGACCGCCGAGGCCGAAGAGCTGTCCAAGCGGTACGGCCTGCACGAGGCCGTGTCGCTGCACCCGGTGGTGGACGTCGGCGCGTGCATCGGCGCGGGCAACTGCATCTCCGTGTGCCCGGAAGGCGATGTGCTCGGGATGCGCCACGGGCAGGCCTTCACCGTGAGCCCGGCCCGGTGCATCGGCCACGGCCTCTGCGAGCGGGCCTGTCCCACCGAGGCCATCCAGCTCGTGTTCGGCTCGACCAAGCGCGGGGTCGAGATCCCGCGCATCAAGCAGAACTTCGAGACGAACGTGCCGGGGCTCTACATCGTGGGCGAGCTGGGCGGTATGGGACTCATCCGGAACGCCTTCGAGCAGGGGCGGCAGTGCATCGAGGGCATCGCCGCCGCCGGGCGCGGGCCCGCCAACGCGCTGGACGTGGTGATCGTGGGCTGTGGGCCGGCCGGCCTGTCGGCCTCCCTGCACTGCCTGCACCACGGCCTGCGGTTCGTGACGCTCGAGAAGGAAGACATCGGCGGGACGGTTCGCTACTACCCGCGCAAGAAGATCGTCATGACCAGCTCGGTCAAAGTGCCGGGCTACGGCAAGCTGGACTTCCGCGAGATCGCCAAGGAGGAGCTGATCGGGATCTGGGAAGACATCGTGAGGCGGACGGATCTGCACGTGGACACCGGCGTCACGGTGTCCGGTGTCACCCGCGACCGGGACGGGTGCTTCACGGTCACCAGCGCCAAGGGCACGTACCGCGCCCGCCGGGTGGTGCTCGCCATCGGCCGCCGCGGCGTGCCGCGCAAGCTCAACGTGCCCGGCGAGGATCTTCCGAAGGTGATCTACTCGCTGCTCGAGCCCGAGGTCTATCAGCGGGACCGCGTGCTCGTGGTGGGGGGCGGCGACTCGGCCGTCGAGGCGGCCCTGGCGTTGTCGGATCAGCCCGGGAACCAGGTGACCATGTCCTACCGGGGCGAGCAGTTCAACCGGATCAAGCCGGGAAACCAGACGCGCATCGAAGACGCCATGCGCCGGAATCGGGTGCGGGTGCTGTGGAAGACCAACGTCGTCGCGATCGAGGAGCAGAGCGTCACCTACAAGAACGGCGCGACGGAGAAGATGCCGAACGACGTGGTGGCAATCTTTGCGGGCGGCGAGCTGCCGTTCAAGTTCCTGGAGAGCTGCGGCGTGAAAGTGGACGTGAAGTTCGGCGAGCCCTAGCAGATCGGTGCATGAGTCTGGCGGCAGGTCGCTCCGGCCGCTGCAGTGAGCGAGTTGGCCGGGTTGGCGGGCCGGGCACCTCAGTGAAGCGTCCTCCGCGACCCACCGCGGCGACTTGTACCGTTGTCCCGTCCGCCTATGCGCCGCTCATCCGCACCGGCTGCCGACGTGATCCCCACGTCCCCGGAGCGGTGTCGAACACGCCCGCCAGCGCCGTTCCGCACGCGGCGCACGCACCGTCCTTCACGGCCCAGCCGAGCAGCGTGTAGCCGTCCCGCTCGATGAGCGCCGCACCGCAGGCGTGACACCGCGTGATGCCACCGTCCAGGTCGCGCACGTTCCCTGTGTACACGTAGCGGAGCCCCTGCTCGAGTGCGATGGCGCGCGCTTGCCGCAGGGTGGACACCGGCGTGGGCGGCACGTCGAGCATCCGCCAGTCCGGGTGGAACGCCGTGAAGTGGACCGGCACGTCGGGGCCAAGCTCCTCCAACACCCAACGCGCGAGTGCCGCGAGTTCCGTCTCGTCGTCGTTCCAGCCCGGGATGAGCAGGGTCGTGATCTCGAGCCACGTGGACGTCTCGTGCCGGATGTACCGCAGGGTGTCGAGCACGGGCGCCAGCTCGCCCACGCACAGCTCGTGGTAGAACTTCTCGGAGAAGCCCTTCAGGTCCACGTTCGCCGCGTCCATGTGCCCGTAGAACTCCGCCCGCGGCTCGGGGCACTGGTAGCCGGCCGTGACCGCCACCGTCTTCACGCCCCGGGCGCGGCACGCCCGGGCAACGTCGATCGCGTACTCGTGGAAGATGACCGGGTCGTTGTAGGTGAAGGCCACGCTGCGGCAGCCCAACCTCACCGCGGCGTCCGCGATGGCCTCCGGTGACGCCGCGTCGGCCAGCGTGTCCACCTCGCGCGACTTGGAGATGTCCCAGTTCTGGCAGAACTTGCACGCGAGATTGCAGCCCGCCGTCCCGAACGAGAGCACCGGCGTGCCGGGCAGGAAGTGATTGAGCGGCTTCTTCTCGATGGGGTCCACGCAGAAGCCGCTTGAGCGCCCGTACGTGGTGAGCACGATGGCGTCGTCCTGCCGCATGCGCACGAAGCACAGGCCCCGCTGCCCTTCGCGCAGCTTGCAGGCGCGGGGGCACACATCGCACTGGACGCGGCCGTCGTCCAGCCGATGCCAGTAGCGGGTGGGAACCACTGATGACTGCGGAGCCGCGACGCCCATGCGGGCCTCCCTTCCCTACCTCCGCTCCTCGGGCGCTGGTCCGAAGCCCACGAGGAGGCTCCCGTTGATACCCTCCACCCGAACCCCGCGGTCCCCGCGCGAGCCGCTGAGCCAGGCGGCGTAGAGCACCGCCCGGGCGCTGTCCCCCGCCTGCTCCCAGCGCAGAATGGCCGAGGGAATCTGTCGCCCCCCCGCGGAGTCGGCGTAGGCGTCGGCCCGGGCCACCAGGCCTGCCAGGGGGATGGTGAGCACGCGCACGCCGGCGCGCTGGATCACGAGCGCGCTGTCACCCTCGAGGTGGACCGAGACGTCCGCGTTCTGCGGGGGCTGGCGCCGCGCGGTGACCGTCAGCAGCACGTCGTAGCCCGCTACCGGGATCGCCGCCGAGTCGGCCTCGGTGTTGTAGCTGAAATGTTCCTGGTCACCCACCGGCGCCCAGCGCTCCATGTAGGGGACGCCGATCCTCGCGGCGACGGTCTGGGCGCGCTCATAGGCCAGCCTGGACCGGGCATCCCCGCTCCCGGAATCGAGCCCCGCGAGCCCGTCCTCGAACCAGTTGGCAATGCTCGCCGAGCCATGCGTGGAGAGGAGATACCGCAATACCGCGCTGATCTCGCGGCGGTCGTCCGCGGAGACCGTGCCCGTGGCCGTCCCGGCCCTGCCGTCCACCAGGATGCCGTTCCGCTCGAGCAGTCCCGCGAGCCGGTGCACCTGGCTGCGCTCGGACACGCGGTAGGCGCCAACCGGGCCGGCCAGGGTGACAAAGGCAAGCAGGCAGAGCGTGAGCGGGATGAGCTTGATGTTCCGCGACCCGCTGAGCGCGTAGTAGATCGCGATCGCAGCGAGCCACACCGACAGTACGATCAGGAAGTAACGGTTCTCGGTGATGCCGTACTGGGCCACCCGCTGATAGATGGCGAGCCACAGCATGGCGATGGCCGGCAGCAGGGCCGGAAAGAACCAGCGCCAGTAGGTGCGGATCCAGCGAGACCCGTCTTCTTCGGCCGCGGGATGCAGCATGAGCAGCGAGAAGATCCCCACCGCCGCCACGCTCGACACCAGCCAGCCGATCCAGCCGCTCGGCCAATCCCAGGTGATCAGCACCTTCACGAGGTAGGCCGTGAGGATCACGAGGTACCCGATCACGATGGGCACCAGCAGGTACTGCGCGAACACCTTGAGACCCGCCGGATACGACCGCTCGCGTTCGAGCGCCGCGAGGTCCTCCGGCATCCACGCCAGGAACAGCCACGTCATCACCAGAAAGCCGATCACCGCCAACAGGCGCGGGTACGCGGTGTCCTCGATGGGGACGCCGAACAGCTTGTCCAGCGCCAGCAGCGCGATCGCGAGTCCCACGAACAGCACCCCCGCGTACACGCCCGCGAGGATCGCGCGGAAGAACAGGCGCTTGTTGAACTCCCAGAACCCCGCGATCTCCCCGCGCGCGAGGAACGGCACCACGGCCACCAGGAAATGCAGGCCGGCCATGGTCTGCATGGCGCGGGCCACCCGCACGGGCTCCGCCCACCCGCCCCACAGCCAGTAGAACAGCGCCATCCCGAGGAAGCCCACGGCCCACAGCGCCGCGCGCACGGCCATCGGTCGCCCGCGCCGTTCCACCCACAGGTCCACCGCCAGGAACAGCGAGATCCCGAGCATCGCGGTGACCAGAAGGCGGCCAAGTTGGTCCGGGTCGCGGACCTCCTCGATGGCCATGATCGCGACGACGGCGCAGACCGCCCCGGACAGGAGCGAGAGCGGAAAGCGCCGCGCGGTGCGCACGGCACCGATGACGAGTGGCTGGAGACTCACGAGGGAAAGGCGGGAGGACGGCACGTTCCGGCTCCGGAGCGGGGTGCCAACAGTATAGAGTACTTTATGCTACAAAGTCAATCGCCGAATCTGATGCCCTGCGCCAACGGCAGCTGCGTGCTCCAGTTGAGCGTGTTGGTCTGCCGGCGCATGTAGATCTTCCAGGAATCCGAGCCCGACTCGCGCCCGCCGCCCGTTTCCTTCTCGCCGCCGAACGCACCGCCGATTTCGGCGCCGCTCGTGCCGATGTTCACGTTGGCAATGCCGCAGTCGCTGCCGCGCGGCGACAGGAACGCCTCGGCCTCGCGGACGTGCTCCGTGAAGATGGCCGACGACAGTCCCTGGGGAACGCCGTTCTGGAAGCCTATGGCCTCGTCGATCTCCGCCACCGCCGCCGCTCCCGTGGACGACTGCTTTCCGTACGTGATGATATACAGGATCGGGGCGAACGTCTCTTCCTGTACGATATGGAAACTGTTCTTGGCCGCGGCAATGCAGGGCGTGACATAGTGGCCGCCAGGGTATAGCGTCCCTTCGAGCGTCTCCCCGCCGTAGAGGATCTCGCCGCCTTCTTCCTTGATACGGGTGATGGCGTTCTGCATGTCGCGCACGGCATCCGGCGTCACGAGCGGTCCCATGAGGGTCCCGGCCTTCGACGGATCACCGACGGGGATCCCCTCGTAGGACTTGACCAGCCTCCGCACCAGCTCGTCGCGCACCGACGCGTGCACGATGATCCGGCGGGTGGACGTGCAGCGCTGCCCAGCGGTGCCCACCGCGCCGAACAGGATGGCCCGGAGCGCCATGTCCAGGTTGGCGCTCGGACTCACGATGATGGCGTTGTTGCCCCCCAGCTCGAGAATGGTGCGGCCGAGCCGCTTGCCCACCACCTCGCCCACGTGCCTGCCCATCTGCGAGCTGCCGGTGAACGAGATGAGCGGCAGCCGCTGGTCATGCAGCATGCGCTCGCCCACCGTCGAGCCCTTACCGATCACGAGCGAGAAGATGGCGGGGTCCACGCCGTGCTCGATGCACACCTGCTGCGCGATCCTGGTGGTGGCGATGGCCGTGAGGGGCGTCGTGCTGGACGGCTTCCACAGGACGCTGTCGCCGCACACGCACGCGAGCGCCGTGTTCCAGCTCCAGACCGCCGTGGGGAAGTTGAACGACGTGATGACACCAATCACGCCCAGCGGGTGCCACTGCTCGAACATGCGGTGGTCCGGACGCTCGGACGGCATCGTGAGGCCGTAGAGCTGGCGCGACAGACCCACGGCAAAGTCGCAGATGTCGATCATCTCCTGCACTTCGCCCTCGCCCTCGGGCAGGATCTTGCCCATCTCGAGCGTCACGAGGGCGCCCAGCGCCTGCTTGTGCTCGCGCAGCCGGTTGCCGAGGTGGCGGACCAGGTCGCCGCGCCGAGGAGCCGGGACGTTGCGCCAGTTGAGGAACGCGGCGTGGGCGCGCGCGACCACTCGCTCGTACTCGGCTTCGGTGACCTGACGGACCGTCGCGATGCGCGAGCCGTCTATCGGGGTGACGACGTCGAGCGTCGGCCCGGAGCCGATCCACTGGCCGTCGAAGCCGCCCAGGTTCTCGCCTACGAGGCCCAGCTCGCTCAGTACGTCATGATGTATGGATACCGCGGTCGGCATGTTGGATTTCCCCTGGTTTGGTGCGTCGCGGGGAAACCTAGTCAGGGGACGGAGGGGTGGCAGGGGTGGGAGGAGAGGCAACCACTCCTACTCCTCCCACTTCTGCCACTCCTCCGTCAATTCACGGGCCGCGCCCGAATGAGCCGGCCCAGCAGGCCGGACAGCACGTCGGCCGGCAGCGTCGAGCGCGCCTCCACCAGGTAGCGCCCCACCCGCACGCTGCCGATCGCGCTGTCGCCTTCACTCCGGACAGTGACCTGACCGACGCCGACGGTGTCCGCTCCGAAGTCCGCGAGCGCCGCCACGAGCGCGATCTCGCCGTCCTCCGCCCGCTGGATCACGCGGATGCCGAACACGCCGGACATCCGGGTTTCCGCGACACTCACAACCTCGAGCCCGGGAATGGCCACGATCTCGTTGGCGATCGCGTGGCCCGGCGGCACGACGATGCGCGGCAGCGCCGACGCCGGCTGCGACGGCGTCGTCACCACGTCCGGCGGGACAACGGCCGGGGGCACCGTGTCGGGCACCACGGAGTCGGCGCGCACCGTGTCCCTGCGCTGCGCCGCCCCGGCGGGGGGATTCGTCACCGCATTGAAGCCGACCGGGCCGAACTGCGCGGTGTCCGCTGGCGGTGCCGCCGAGTCCGCGGGTGCCGCGAGCGACTCGGCCACGGCGACCTGGTCGGTCGGCTGCTCGCCGCCGGTTTCGTTTCCGCCGCGTCCGAACGGCAGGAGCCCCATGGCCCACGCCACCGCGCCCGCGATGACGATCACGGCAAGTCCGATCCCCGCCGCGATGAGGCCCGCATGGCTTTCCTTTTTGGCGGTCCGCGGCTCGCGCACCAGGACGTGCGACTCGTCGGGCCGCCCCCGCCCTTTCGACGGACGCGGCTCGGGCTCCGGGGCCACCCGCGGGACCGCTGCTTCCGGCACGGCCGCCGGTTCGGGCTCGGCTTCAGGTGCCGGCTCCTCCGGCGCTGAGACGGGAGGCTCTGCGGCCGGGGCCGCCGCCATGGCCTCCGCCACCACTTCGTCCACCGACTTGGGCCTGGCATGGGCCTCCGGTTCGGCGGCCGGCTCGGACGCCGATACGACTACCACCTCCGGCTCCGGCTCGGGTGGCGGCGGGGGCGGCGCCGAGAAACTCGGCTCCTCGACTCCGTGCCGGATGAGGAGACCATCCTCGGCTTCCGGCGCCGAAGGGGCCTCCACTGCCGGCGTGGTCTCTGACTCGAACGTGAGGAGCGGCAGATCCAATCGCCGAGCTTCTTCTTCCTCCGAGGGCGGCTCGTGGGTTTCGGGCTCCTCCCAGACGTGCCGCTCTTCCGGCGCCTCCACATGCTCTTCGTGTTCCGCCGCCTCCCAACGCGTGGGCTCGGGCGCAACCGGCTCCGGCGCAGGGGCTTCCGCCTCATGCTCAGGTTCTGGCGCCGCTGCTTCCGGTGCTGGCTCGGGTTCCGGTTCTGGTTCAGGTTCAGGTTCGGGTTCAGGTGCCGGCTCGGCAGGCGTGGGCCCGGCCAGCAGCGACAGTGCGCCCTCCACGCGGGCCCGGGATCCGGCATCCTCCGCGTCGTGCGCGATCTCCTCGAGGATGGTGACCACGTCATCGCGCTCGACCCGGCGCGCGTACCGGATCGCGACCTCGGCCGCCGCTCCGGCATGGCCATGCGAAAGCAGCGCCTGCCCGAGTCCCACCGCGGCATCGTCGCGCGTTGGATCGGCACGCCGGATCTTCTCCGCCAGCGCGCCGATGCTGCGGGCGGAGCCCGCCACCGCGTAATGCTCGGCCGCCTGCTTGTACATCGCGACCGCGCCTGCGGGATCGCCGAGCTTGAGCGCGAGGTCTCCCACCTTCACGTACATGGGAAGCTCGGCCTTGAGCGCGGGCGTCCCCTCGAGATGCTTGAGGATGTGCTCGTAGATGGTGCGCGCCTTGGCGAGATCACCCTGCTGTTCGAGGATCCGCGCGCGCTCCTTGAGTTCCGAGACTTTGGCCACGCACTCGCTCCGCAAGACAGCCCCCGGGGACGTGCCTGGGGGGCAATGGTCAGCCTCCGTATCTCGTTGGAAAGATTAGGCTTGTACGAAGACGGCGCAACCCGGCTGCCCTGCGCCAACCCCTGCCGTCGCCTGCTCGAGACTCGGGCGCTCCCCACGCCGCGGTGCCTGCGCGCCTGCGAGCGGGGCGCGCCGGACCACGGTGCTTCACGCTGATCTCAGGCTGTCTTCAAGCCGCGCGCGCGACCGTTGGGGATCCCACAACAGGCGGACAGCCCCCATGACGCCGTTCAACGTGAACCGTCGCGAGTTCGTGAAGCTCGGTGCGGCCGGCACCGCCGCGGTGATGCTCGGGCCGCGGGCCCTGGCAGCCGACACACCCCCGATGGCCGAGCGCCCGCTGGGCCGCACCGGGCACCGCGTGCGGCTGTTCAGCCTGGGCGGTCAGGCCACGCTCGAGCAGCCGGATCGCCTCGAGGATTCGGTCGCGATCATCAACCGCGCCATCGACCTCGGCGTCAACTACCTCGACACGGCCGCCGCGTACGGCCGCGGCATCAGCCAGACGTACCTCGGCGAGGTCATGGCCACGCGCCGGAACGAGGTGTTCCTCGCCACCAAGACCCACAACCGGACGCGGGACGGCTCGCTCCAGCTCCTCGAAGACAGCCTCAAGCGGCTGCAGACCGACCACATCGATCTCTGGCAGCTGCACAACATCACTCGCACGGAGCAGCTCGATCAGATCTTCGGGAAGGACGGCGCCATCGAGGCCCTGACCCGCGCGCGGGACGAGAAGATCGTCCGCTTCCTGGGCATAACCGGCCACTACGATCCGGCGGTGCTGATGGACGGCCTCCGGCGCTTCCCATTCGACACGATCCTGATGGCGCTGAACGCCGCCGACCGGCACCACACGCCGTTTCAGGACACGGTGCTCCCGCTGGCTAATGAGATGGGCCTGGGTGTGATCGGGATGAAGATCCCCGCCCGCGGCCGCGTGTTCCGCGACGGGGGCGTCACCTCGATGCGCGACGCCATGCACTACGTACTGACGCTGCCGGTGAGCACGGTCATCATCGGCTGCGACACGGTGGCACAGCTCGAGGAGAACGTCCAGCTGGCGCGCGAGTTCACGCCGCTCGCGGCGGGCGAAATGCGGCGCATCGAGGCGCTCACCGCCCCGTACGCCACCGATGCCGCGTTCTTCAAGAAGACCGGAGCGGGCTTCGGCCGCTGAGCCGGACGAGCCCCACCTCGGGGCGGGGGCGAGGACCGTGGCGGCCCTCGCCCCCGCGGCGTTACGGCGTCACCGGGCCCGGTCGGCTTCCTGCTCCGTGGCGAACAGGCGGCCGGTCCGGATCTCCTTCGCGATGCGGTCCAGATCGTACCCGTGGTCCAGCGCCGCCTCGATGGCGCGCGCGTCCACCATCACGTTGCGCCCGCGCTCGGGCAGATAGATGAACGCCCGGGACATGCCCTCGATGTTGCGGTCGAAGTTGAGCCCCACCAGCGCGAGGTCCTTCGTGAATGCCGGGGACCCCGAATTGCCGCCGTAGCTGTCGGCCGTCGAGATGAAGTTGAGCGGCGTCGCGAGGTCGAGCCCCACGGGCGGCGTCTTCCAGCGGTCCGGCAGCGCCCACTCGCTGTTCTGGCCGTGCGCCGCGTTCAGCTCGTACATCCCGTAGAAAGTGGTGTACACCGGGGCGATGGTCCCGTTGTACTCGTACGGCAGCACGCGCCCGTCCGTGATGCGCGGCGAGCCGCTGGCGTCCGGAGCCACCGCCGTTCCGTACACGGCAAACCGGGCCCG
>Ga0105095_10001685_pt1 | contig 11712 bp, 7 predicted proteins | sample PPLLak2March2015_2_FD_79180 | JGI IMG/M metagenome (GOLD analysis project Ga0105095, IMG submission 79180) | Freshwater sediment microbial communities from Prairie Pothole Lake near Jamestown, North Dakota, USA - PPLs Lake P8 Core (3) Depth... | ecosystem: Environmental > Aquatic > Freshwater >... | reverse complement strand
TGGAAGTGGAGGCAGCCGTATAAGGATAGGCTTCCGTCGACACGTCGACTCCGCGCTTTCGCGCCCCCTCGATGATCTCGAGGACCAGCGGCAGGTCCCACAGGCTCGTGCTGTTCACGTGAACGATGTGAAGCGAGGCGCCGGTCGCCGCGGCATCGGCAATGACCTCCTGCGCGGCCTCGGCGCCCATCGACCGCACGTGGGTATAGATGGGCACGTCCTTTTCGGAAGCGAACTGGAAGACCCGGAAGATCTCGCGCCGATCGGCGCCGGGGTAGTACTGGTGGGGCATGCCGATGCCGAGCCCGCCCTCGCGGAGTCCTTTCTCGAAGAGCTGGTACAGGGCCTCGGTCCTCTCTTCCGGCAGCGGGGCATAGAGCCCGTCCCGGAGCTCGCGCTCGGCCTCCGCCTCGGCGGAGCTCCCGAGCGCCTTCACCTTGTCGGCATATTGGGGCATCGCGTGGATGCGAAGCGTTCCATGGGAGACGGACGCTCCGAAGTTGAGAAGAGCTCGCCCGCTCCGGGCGGCGAGCCAGTCTCCCATGCCTCCGACTCCTCCCTCGAGCTCGAGAGCGGTCGTGACCCCGTCTCTGGCCTGGAACTCGTTCGCGCGGTTCGTCTGCCCATGAGCATGGAGATCGATGAACCCGGGAGCGACGATGAGCCCTCTCGCGTCGACGAGGACCCCGCCCGGCTTCAGCCGTGGGGAAAGAGACCCCTCGGAAACGGCGGCGATCGAGCCGGCGACGATCCCGACGTCTCTCTCGGCGTCGAGGCCGGTCTCGGGATCGAGCACCCTTCCGCCGGCGAGAACGAGATCGAGATCCCGGCTCTGCGCCGAAGCCGGCGCCGCCGGGAGAAGATAGAGGACAACCGCCCAGGAGCGTGCATTCATTGGATCACCCCTTGATACAGATGAGTGGGACGAGCTTTGCCACTTTTCTCGCCAGATCGGCTTCGTCCGCCGCGTTCACCACTTCCGCCACGTCCTTGTAGGCGCCCGGGGCTTCCTCGGCGACGCCGCGCGAAGAGTGGCTCCGGATGACGATGCCCTTCGAAGCCAGATCGTCGATCACCTGGCGCCCGCGCCAGCGCTTCAGCGCTTCGTGCCGGCTCATCGCCCGGCCGGCGCCGTGGCAGGCGGAGCCGAACGCGAGCCTCATGCTCTTTTCGGTGCCCGCGAGAATGTAGGAGCTCGTTCCCATCGAGCCTCCGATGAGGACCGGCTGACCGGCGGCGCGGATGGAGTCGGGAAGCTCGGGATGGCCGGGACCGAAGGCGCGCGTCGCTCCCTTGCGGTGCACGAACAGCCGTTTCTGATCGCCGTCCACCCAGTGCGTCTCTTCCTTGCAGGTGTTGTGGGAAACGTCGTAGAGAATGGGAAGCGGGATCTCGCCGAAGATCGAAGCGAACGCCCGGCGGGTGAAGTGAGTCACGATCTGGCGGTTCGCCAGAGCGCAGTTGATGCCCGCTCTCATGGCGCCCAGGTAGCGGCGTCCAACTTCCGATTTCACCGGAACCGAGGCGAGCTCCCGGTCGGGAAGCTGGATCCCGTGGCGCGGAGCTTCGTTCACCATGAGCTTCAGGTAGTCGGTCCCGATCTGATGACCGAGACCGCGCGAGCCGCAGTGGATCGAGACCACGACGCCGTCCACCGAGAGTCCGAAGGCCCCCGCGATCTCCGCGTCGAAGATCTCGGCGACCCGCTGTACCTCGAGGTAGTGGTTCCCCGAGCCCAGCGTCCCCATCTCTTCACGCTGTCGCGCCTTGGCGCGATCCGAGACATCCCGAGGCGAGGCGCCCTCGACAGCGCCGCCTTCCTCGATGTGCTCGAGGTCGTACCTGGTCCCGTAGCCTTCGTGTACCGCCCAACGCGCTCCGCCGCGGAGCATCGCGTCCATTTCCTTCGAGCCCAGTCTGATCGTGCTCGTGCTCCCCACCCCCGCCGGCACGGAGCGGAAGAGCGCGTCCGCGAGATCTTTCTGTACCTTTTCGACGTCAGCAGGCGACAACCGCGTGAGGAGGGTGCGCACGCCGCAGGAGATATCGAAGCCGACTCCTCCCGCCGAGATCACGCCGCCCCGCTCGGCGTCGAACGCGGCGACCCCTCCGATGGGAAAGCCGTAGCCCCAGTGCGCGTCGGGCATGGCGAAAGACGCTTTCTCGATTCCGGGGAGCGTCGCGACGTTCGTGACCTGCTCGTAAACCTTGTCGTCCATTCCCTGGATCAGGCCTTCCGTCGCAAAGACGACGGCGGGTACCCTCATCTTCCCGAAGGGCTTGATGCGCCACTCGGTGTCGGAGACGCGCTGGAACCGGGAAGCGTCCATTTGCTGCGATTCTAGCAGGCTGCGGAAGAATGCGTCTTTCGCCTGCGCGAGCGGAGCGTTCGCCTTCGCGCAGAGCGCTTCGGCGAAACCGCGCCGGAGCCCAAAGGGCGGAGGCGGGAGCCCGGCCGGGAGGAAGCGGCCGCTGCCTTCGGCTCGGGCCGCGGGAGTCCGGCCGTCCTCCCCGAGCGCGGAGCGAGGGGAGCGAGTCGCGCGAAGAGCGCGGCGAGCACTGTTAGACGTCCACGATGAGCTGGGCCACCCAGAGGCCGTCCTCTCGGACTCCCACGTGAAGCTCGGTAAAGGTCGGCCCCTTCACCTCGACTCCGATCGAATGACGGCTCCCGTCCCAGGGCTCTCCCCAGAGCGTTCCTTCGAGCTTCCCTCCTTCGATCCGAACCTCGAAACGGGAGAACACGAAGCGCCGCGTCGCCATCTCGAAGACCAGGGCGTCTAGCCACTCCACCAGGAGCTGCTCGTCATCGGGAGCGGACAAGGAGACGACGACCTTCTCCTTCGGCGAGACCCGCTCGAGATCGGTCGTGAGCGCGACCAGAGCCTTCGCCGCTTCCTCGAAGGCCTCGTTCTTCGCTCGACCGATCCCGCGGATCCCCATGTCGGCGACGTGGGGGAAATGTTCCCAAGGCATCAGTGGGTGCTCGCTTTCGAATTCAAGGGGGATAGGGCGGTAGGGGGGATGTGGAGATATGAAAAGTGTCCCACGTCGCCCACGAGCCCTCCGATTATCTCCCTGTCTCCCCCATCTCCACATCCCCCTTCTTGCACTCCCGTCCAAGGCGTCGTACTTCCTCCTCGATCTTCTTCGCCGCCTCGCGGAAGTCCTCGGTCTCGTGAATCGCGATCGGCGAGCCGAAACGGAGACCCACCGGTCCGGGACGCGGCCAGGTCGCGTCGACGGGGAAGACCTCGTAGAGTCCCTGGATGTGAATCGGCACCACGGGAATCCCGAGGCGTACGGCCATGACTCCGACTCCCGGCCGGAACTCGCGCATCGTCCCATCCGGGGTCCGCGCCCCTTCCGGATATATGAGGATGGAGTAGCCGGAATCCACGAGCCTTCCCGCGAACTGGAGCGCCTTCCGGACCCCGCGCGTCGCCTGCGGCAGCGGGAAAACGTTCAGGGTGATGACAGCGAGCCAGAACCGGAGCGCGAGAGACGCGCGCTCGCGCATCGCGCCCGTCCCTTCGAAGTAGGGAACGAAAGACTCCTGCGACATCGCGGGCGCGAGACGATGGCGGAAGCGCGGCGGGAGCGCCGCCAGAACCGCGAGAGTGTCGAGGTGGCTCGTATGGTTGGGAGCGAAGATCACCGGTCCTTCCACACCCTCGAGAGTCCCCTCCACCGTGAGCGGAATGTAGTGGCGCAGGAGCGGAAGAACCACGGTCTCGAGAAACGCGAATCGGAGAAGCCTCACCGGGAGGAGACGGGCGAAGCGCACGACCCCCGAAAGGGGCGAAGCCTCCCGCTCTTCGGCCGGCGGGCGGGGGACCTCCGCCTCGCGATGGACCCATCGCTCGAGCTCCTCGACGGTCGCGACCGATGCCATCTCGGTTTCCGGAAGCTCCACTCCGTAGCGCTCCTCGAGGCTCGAAAGAAGCTCGATGCGATCGATGGAGCTCAGGCCCAGCTCCGCCGAGAGCTGCTGCGACGGTCTCACGTCCTCGAGAGGCCGGCCGAGCCTCTCGGCCACGAGCGCCCGCACCGCGCTTGCGCCCTCCGGAAGGCCCGCGCTTTCCTTGACCCCTTTCCGCCGATCGACGGCCTTCGCTACCTCGTGGCGGCGGACCTTGAACGTCGAGGCCGTCCGGGGAAAATCCTCGCCGGGCCAGACCGTCCATTCGCGGATACGCTGATGATGCTCGAGCTCCCGGTTCACTTTCTCGACGATGCCGCGGGGATCCGCGGCCGCGTCGCGCAGCAGGAGCACGGCGTGAACGACCTCTCCCCGTTCGGTCGGGCGTCCGAGGACCACGGATTCCTTGACGGCAGGCTGGCGCGCGAGCGCCGTTTCGACGTCGGCGGGATAGACGTTGAGGCCTTCCGGCCCGACGATGACGTCCTTCTTTCTTCCTCGATAGAACAGCGTCCCGTCCGGCCCCAGCTCTCCCAGATCTCCGGTGTGGAGCCAGACGCCTGCGTCCGCGTCAGGCGAGGCCGCGCGGCCGAAGAGCTCGAGGGAGACGTTCGATCCGCGCACCAGGATCTCCCCGTCGGGCGCGAGCTTTACCTCCTGGCTCCCGACGATCTTTCCGACGGAGCCCCGCGTCGGATGGAGCGGGTGGTTCGTGGTGACGAGGGAGCTCGTTTCCGTCAAGCCGTATCCCTGGACGAGAACGAACCCCAGCCGATACCAGAACTCCTCCTCATGCGGCGGAAGACGCGCTCCCCCGGAGAGGATCGCCCAGAACTTGAAGCCGAAAGCGGCGTGAACGTCGCGGTAGCGAAAGAAACGACGGAGCCCGCCCCAGAGCCCCCGGGATTCGACCTGCGGCCGGGCGAGGTCGAAGCGGCGCTCGACCTCCCGCCTCAGGCTCTCGAGAAAACGGGGAACGGAAATCAGCACGGAGACGCGCTCGCGACGGATCGTCTCGAGGATGGCGCCGGGATGAACCGCTTTGAGGAACACCACCGAGCCTCCCATCAGCGGCGGGACGTAGAGCCCCGCGAACTGGCCGAACACGTGGCTCAACGGCAGGAGGTCGAGGAAACGGATCGGCTGGAACGGGCGCGCGAGCGCTCCGTACTTCCGGATCTCTCGTCGGATGGGAGCGAGGTTCGGCGCCAGGTGGCGGTGCCGGTGAACGACTCCCTTCGGCTCTCCGGTGGTTCCGGAAGTGTAGATGACCTGCACGACGTCTTCGGGCCCGACTGCTTCGAGCGCGAGCCGCGATTTCGACCGCATGCGGGACACGGCCTCGAAGTCGATCCGGGGAATGTCGAGCCCCTCTGCTTCCACGCTCGCCCCGTGGATCAGGAGCTTCGCGCCGACGTCCTTCTGCACCCGGGACACGAAGTCCTTCGAGGATCGAAAATCGACGGGCACGAGAGCGATGCGGGCCGAGACCGAGGCCCAGAAGACCGCGACCCACTCGGGCCGGTTCTCTCCCCAGAGGAGCACGCGGTCGCCGGGCGCGAGGCCGAGAGATTTCAGCCGCTCGGCGACGCCCGCCACGGCGCGCAGAAGCTCTCTGTAGCTCCATTTCCGCGTGCGGAGACCGTCGTGGTAGACGACGGCCTCGCGCTCTCCGAGCGCCTCCATATCGGAGACGAGCTCGGCGAGAGTGATCATCGCTCCCGCGGGGCCTCGAGACTCTCGAGCCAGCGCTCGGGAATGCGCACCGCCGCGACTTCTCCGCGGGCGCACTCGACCCCCTCCGCGTAGAGAGAAATCTCGACCACCACCACCCGGCCCCGGATGCTCTTCCTCTGTCCCCTGAGAACGAGCGTTCCCCCGAGAGGTGTCGGTTTCAGGTAATCGACGCGGAGCGACCCCGTCACGTACCGGAGCGCCGGCTCGGTTCCCATCTCCCGCCCTTCCGCCCGATGGGCGAAGGCCGCGGCGGAGCCCGTGCCGTGACAGTCGATGAGAGACGCGATGAGACCGCCGTACACGTATCCCGGCATGGAGGTGTGGTATGGCTCGGGGTCGAAGCGGGCCACGGTCTCATCGCCCTCCCAGAAGCTCTGGAGTCCGTGCCCGTGCGGATTGAGCGGTCCGCAGCCGTAGCAGTGGCGCGTCGCCTCCGGATACTGCTCTTGAAAGCACTTCGTCGTCATCGCGCGAAGGATAGCGGAAACGACGGCCCTACGCCGGTGCGACTCTTGGCAGCACTACGGTGAAAGTGGAGCCCCGCCCGAGCTGGCTTTCGAGCTCGATGCGGCCGCCCATCCCTTCCACCAGGTGCTTCGATATCGAAAGCCCGAGGCCCGTTCCCCCGACCTTCCGCGAGCGGGCTGGATCGACGCGATAGAAGCGCTCGAAGATGCGATCGTGGCTGCTCGCGGGAATCCCGATGCCGTCATCCTGAACCGCGATCCGAACCTCCTCCGCCCCATCAGCGCCGGCCTGGGACACCCGGATGGCGACGTGCCCGTCTTCCGGGGTGTACTGGATCGCGTTGTCGAGAAGGTTCCGGAGCACGTCGAGGAGCGCGTGGGAGTCCGCCCTCACGAGCGGTGGAGGCTCGCACACCGAGACCGTCAGCGATTGACGCTTCTCTGTCAGCTTCAACCGCGCGGTCTCCGCGCACTGCTCCACCACGCTCGCTATCGAGATCGGCCGGAGCTCCAGCTCGAGCTTCCCCGCCTCGATGCGCGAGAGCTTCAGCAGGTCCTCGGTGAGGCGCGCGAGGCGCCACGCGTGGTCACGGATGATCTCGACGAACCTCCGGCTGTTCTCGGGCTCGTCGAGAGCGCCCCGAAGGAGCGTCTCCGCGAACCCCTGGATGGCCGTCAACGGCGTGCGAAGCTCGTGCGAGACGTTCGCGACGAAGTCCCGGCGCACCCGCTCGAGGCGCCTGATCTCGGCGATGTCCAGGACCACGAGCACCGCGCCGGTCTCGCCCGCGGGGGCGGCGCGCACCAGGAAGTGCCGCGGCTTCAGGCCGGCGGTCGCGATCTCGGCCTCGCGGCGCTCGCCGCCCTTCAACACTCCCTGAACCATCGCGAGGATCTCGCTCTGCCGCGTGACCTCCACCAGCCGCCTGCCCTCGAAAGTCTGCTCTCGACCCGAGTGGAGCGCGCGGCGAAACGCGGGGTTCGAGTACCGGATGCGCTCGTCCCGGTCCACGACCGCCACCCCCTCCGACATCGAAGAGAGGACAGCCGCGGACTGGTTGCGCTCGTCTTCGAGCAGGCGCATGGATCGGGCGAGCCGATCGATCGCCTGGTTGAGCGACCCCTGCAGCTCCGCGAGCTCGTCCCCTCCGTCGTCCACGGGCTCGGGACGCAAATCTCCCTCCGCCACCCTCTGGAGGAGGGATTTCAAGCGTGCCATCCGCTCCGAGTAGCGGCGGGAAATGACGAAGGCGACCCCTCCCCCGCTGGCCAGGGCCAGAATCAGTATGGCGGCCAGCGGAGCGCGCAAATCACCCGCGATCTGAAACACCGTGCGGAGCGGCAGGGCGAGGCGCAGGACCACCGGACCGGTCGTGGTCCAGGAAATGCGGACCGCGAGGTACGCGAGCTCCTGGCTGACCGACTGGCTGAGCCGCGTCGCCCTTCCACGGCCTTCGATCCATGCCGCCTTCACCTCCGGCCGTTCGCCGTGGTTCTCCATCCGGGCGGGATCCTCGTCGGAGTCCGCCAGCACCGTGCCGTCCCGGCTCACGATCGTTACCCGGGCCCCGCTCTCGGAGATCCATTCCGCCCAGGCCGCGAGGGACTCGAGGTCCGTGCTCGATGGCGGCCGACTCTCCGCGAGGCGCGCGATCGCGTCGAGGTGCTGGTACGAGCCCTCGAGGAGGCTTCGCCTCCAGGTGCGCAGCGTGTAGAGAGAGACGGCCGCGAGGGCGAGAAGCAAAAGGGTCAGATGGGTGAGACCCAGCTTCCAGAACGGTCTAAGGCGCAACGGGAGGGTCAGATTACCACGGGCGGGTCTTTGGCGCTGAAGAACGTCAGGGACAAGACGTCGGAATGGAAGCGTACCAGCCGGGCGAAGCCTCCGGAGGCCGCGACCTCTCGCAAACCCGCGAGGGCGGGAAAGTGCGCGCGCGCATCGTCCGAGATCCCCACCCGCGCACTATAGCCACGCATTCCCGATCGCGCCAAGCGTGTGCAATTTCGAGGGCCGTCTTCTATGATGGCCTTCTCCGAGAGAGACTTCCCTACGTGACCCCCCTCGCCGCAACCTTCGCCACTCTCGCGATCTTCGTGCTCCCGGGCCTTCTGCTGGTCGCGGCGCTCGGCGGCGAAGGCAAGGTCCGGCTGAGTCTTCTCGAGCAGATATACCTATCCCTCGCGGGAAGCTTCCTTTTCTCCGGCTGGGTGTCGTTCGTCCTCGCGGAGCTCGGCCTGTTCTCCCCCTCGCGGACCGCGCTGATAGTCGTCGCCGGAGCGGCGCTCACCATCGCGGTCTCGAGGCGACGTCTTTCTCTTCGGCCCGGGGCGAGCTCGCGCTCCGAGCTTCTCATCGCATCCGCCCTCGTCGCCTTCTCGGCTGCGATCTACTTCCCTCCCTTCGAGCACATCCTCGGAGGCCGCGATCCGGGAGTCTACGTGAACGCCGGCTTCCACCTCGCTCGCGACGGACGGCTCGTCTACCACGACCCGGTCGTGGCGGACATACCCCGCGAAGCCTGGCCGCTCTTCTTCCCGGACAAGGAGCTTCCGCCGTGGGATTACCATCGGTACCTGGGATTCCGGCTGGAGTCTCCGGAGAGCGCCAGAGTCGTCGCGCACGGGCTTCACCTCTATCCCGTCTGGATCGGGACCGCCTCCGCGCTCTATCAGCCCAAGTCCGGCCTCTACGCGACGCCGTTTTTCGCCCTCCTGGCGGTCTCGGGTTTTTTCGTCGCCCTGCGGCGGATCTTCGACCTCGAGGTCGCGGCCGTCGCCTCCGCCCTGCTCGCGGTTTTCCAGATTCAGATCTGGTTCGCGCGTTTCCCCAACTCCGAGATGGTCGTCCAGTTCCTGTTCGCCACCTCGCTCCTGCTCTTCTTCTTCATGGAAGAGAAACGATCGGCTCTCGCCGGTTTTTTCGCCGGCCTCGCTCTCGGCGCCACCTCTCTCGCCCGGGTCGAGACCCTGCTCTTCGCCGTTCCCGTCGCGCTCTATTTCGGCTGGAAGCGGGTAAGGCGCGAGCTCGGTGCTCCCGAGATCGCGTTCCTCGCGGGCTTCGTGCTCATGGGAATCCACGCCGCCATCCACGATCGGCTCTTCGCGTGGCCTTACGTTTCGAGCATCCTCGGCCGGCACTACTGGCGCTTCCTGGGCGAGAACCTCATCGCCGTCGCCGCCGCCGCCGCGATCCTGTTCCTCGTCGTCGACCGCCTGGCGGGGAAGCTTCCCGCGAGGATCCGCGACATCTTCGACTCGACCCGGCTCCGCATGGGGGCGGCGCTCGCTCTCTTCCTCCTCGCGCTCTTCGCCTATTTCGTGCGTCCCCACTGGCACGGTCCGCGCACGGCCCCCCACGACGCCGAGGCGTTCCTGCGAATGGGCTGGTATCTCTATCCTCTCGGGCTGTCTCTCGCGGTCGCGGGCGGCATGGCGCTTCTCCTCCGCGTCCGGCGGTCGCAGGCGTTCTTCCTTCTGGTCGCCCTGACGTTCTCGCTCTTCTTCTTCTACAAGGTCCGGGTCTGGCACGATCACTACTTCGCGATGAGGCGATTCATCCCCGTGATCCTTCCGGCGTTCTTCGTCGCCATGGCCTTTCTCCTGTCTAGCCTGCGCGAGAGCGGCGGGAGGCTCGCGGCCGTGGGAAGCCGCGTCGTGGCGGTGCTCCTCGTCGCGGTCTACCTGGTCTCCGGCCACCGTCTGTGGCGCCACGACGAGTTCCGGGGCAGCCTGGCGTTCGTCGAGGAGCTCGCCCGCCACATCGGAGACGACGACATCGCGATCTTTCCCGCCCAGGAGGGACTGCACCTCCTGGAGCTCCCCCTGGCTCAGCTCGAGGATCGGAAGGTTCTGGAGTTCTACACGCTGAAGCCCGATCGCGCGCTCCTGGAGAATCTCCTCGAGAGCTGGAAGGACCGCTATCGCGACGTGTTCTTCGTGACCAACTACAAGATCTCGCTCTCGGGGCTCTTCACCCGACACGTCAAGGACTTCGAGCTCACGACCGAGAAGTACGAATACTCCTACGACCGGCCCCCGAAAGGACCGGAGCCCCTGAATTTGAGGTTCACCCTTTCGAAGGCCGTGGATCTCGAGGACCTGGCGCAGCGGGTCCCGAAGCTGCCCGCCCTGGACATCGGCGGCAGCGACGATCTGCAGGTGGCCTGGTTCCACGAGAAGGAGCTCGAAGAGGACGGGACGAGCTTCCGATGGAGCCAGAGGACTTCCTCGATTTTTCTTCCCTCGGTGGGGGCGGGGAGCCGGACGATCGCGATGCGGCTGGCTGGTCCGAAGGAAGCGGTAGCGCCGCTCCATCCCGTCGAGGCGGCTCTCGACGGCCGGCCTCTCGGAACGATCTCCCCGACGCGCGGCTTCGAGCTCTACGAGCTTTCGATACCTCCGGAGCTCGCGGAAAGGCCGGAAGCCTCCTATTCGATCCTCACCCTCTCGACCAGGACCTGGCGTCCTTCGAACGACATCGCGGACTCGAGCGACGTGCGCGACCTCGGCTTCCGCCTCGATTCGGTCGAGGTACGATAAGAAATGACGTTCGGCGTCCTCCTTCTCGTCCTCGGTGTCTCCGCGGCCGCGTCGCCCGGAGCGCAATCGGATCGCAGACAGGCCTACCTCGCGCTCGCGAACGCGACGCTGCGACAGCCGATCATCCACGAAGAGCTTCGAGCCGCCGTCCTTTCTCCCGCCGGAGTGGAGTCGATTCGGGCCCTCTTCGAGCGCTCGATCGCGGAGTCTCTCGAAGCCGGGGGCACTCTCGTCACTCCGGAGCTCGGAGGGGAGTCCACGCTGGACGGAGGAAGACTGATTCTGGTGTCGTATCCGGATCCCGTTCACCCGATCCTTCGCGAGATGGTCTCGCTCCGAAGCGATCCCGCGCGGCTTCTCGCGTTTCTCGAGAGCAGCCCGGACGGTAACGCGGTGCTCAAGGGAACGGGGGGGCTCCATGCGCTTCTCTATCAGATGGCTCGGGGGAACCCGACGGAGCCGCAGACGGATCTCCTCGACCGCGTCACCGAAGGGGCGGTAGCCACTTATTTCAAGACGTGGCAGGCGGACCCCGAGATCCAGGCGCGGATGATCGAGGCGACGGACTGGCGCGGCCGCTACGTGGGGTTCTGGCACATCCACCCTCCCCGGCTTCGAAGCGATGGATTCGAATCCGGAATCGAGCCGAGCGTCGAGGACATGCGGAACGCCATCGAGCTCGGTCAGTTCCTGACCCTGGTTTTCCAGCCGGATGGATTCGACGCTTACGATCTCTCCCCGCTCGCGCGGACGAGGGCGACGAACCTCACGCGCGCGCGAGTCGTGAGCTATCGCTCTCCCGACTGGATGCTCCATTTCGATGGCGTCGTCCGAACGCGACGCGAGGATTGAGCGTCGGAGCCGCTTACAACACCGTCGGGCTCCCTTACGGTACTGGCGCGCGCTACCTAGATCCGTCAATGGTTTAGGGCCAGCACGGATCTTGCTTCAGCGCCCGGAAAGGAGTCCTCATTGATGACATCACGACGTACGCTATCGCTCATCGCGTTGGTCTGTGCCCTGGCTCCGTCGTTCGCCTCGGCGGCG
>Ga0105095_10001681_pt1 | contig 11715 bp, 9 predicted proteins | sample PPLLak2March2015_2_FD_79180 | JGI IMG/M metagenome (GOLD analysis project Ga0105095, IMG submission 79180) | Freshwater sediment microbial communities from Prairie Pothole Lake near Jamestown, North Dakota, USA - PPLs Lake P8 Core (3) Depth... | ecosystem: Environmental > Aquatic > Freshwater >... | reverse complement strand
GTGCGGGTGCCGCGCTCTTCCAGAGGTACAACCGAGATCAGCGGGCGATTCGGATGAAATAGACGTCGCTGTTCGTCGGGCCGTCGAGCTTGGAGAACACGAGGACCTCGCCGTCGGGGGACACGCTCGGCCCGAACGCGCCGGTGGTGCCGGGAATAGGAGAAACCGTCCCCGTGCCGAGATCCACCCATTGCAGCTGATCGGCTCGAACCACCACGCGTCCCCCGAGCGGATCGAAGGCCGGGTCGAGTCCGTTGGCGATGACCTCCTCGACACCGGAGCCAAGATCCCGAGACACGACCTCCCAGCCGGCCGCCGACACCTCAACGTGTTCCTCGGTGCAGAAGTCGATGCCGATGGGGACGCTGAACGTCCGAACGACGGAGTCCAGCCCGACGGGACGGGCGTACACCAGGATCTGGCCATCCGGGCTGAGCGCCGGGTAGGCCCCCAGTCCCAGGAGCTGCGGCGCCGCCAACGTATCGGCGGGGGCGACGCGCCAGAGTCGCTCGCCGTCCGAGTAGATCATCTCGCTTCCACCGGGCAGCAGCACCGGCCCGAAGGCGTTCCCCCCAGTCCGGTCCACTTCGCGAGCAACCGGGTGAACTCGCACCCGCTGCTGGAGCGTACCTGCTCCTTCCACCAGACCCGTGGCGACGAACCGCGTGGGGATAGCGGCCAGAGGCGTTCCATCGGTTTCGGACAGCGCGAGGATGGAGATGTCGATCGGTGTTGGCGTCCGTGGGGCTGGTCCGGGAAATCCCACTGCGGTCATGGAACTGTCGGGGCACCCATGCTGGCCAGGCACGGGCGCCCTCCAAACCACAAGTAGGCGGCGTTCGTCGGTGGCCACCAGGTGGCCCAGGTCGTCGAGCAGGGCATTCCGGTACACCGCGGCCTCTTCCCGAATACGGCCTGGGCCCGGCGGGACGCTGACCAGGAGCCAATCACGATCGAGAGGCGGGAGGTCGTAAGCCCGAAACAGGAGGCGCCCATCTGGCAGAAAGCCGCGAGCCACCGCCGGCCCGGATCCGAAGGTGACTCGGAAGACCCCAGGCTCCACCTCCACGGGTGTGAACGGAGGCTCGTCGAACAGGACGTCGGACGGCGAGCCGCAGGCGAACGTGCCAAGGGCCCAGAAAAGAGCGCCGGGGAGCCAACGCAGGTGTTTCACGTGAAACACCGTTGATATACCTGCATAACTGCTTGTCATATAAGTAGTTAAGCGACTTCAGCTCTAAGCGCTTGCCCGGCCACGGCGGACCATCTCGAAGACGATCCCCTGAAGATCCGACGGACTCACACCCGGGACGCGCGATGCCTGCCCGAGCGACTCCGGACGGATTCGGTCCAGCTTCTGACGTGCTTCCGTGCTCAGGCTCGTCATTGCCAGGTAGGGAAGATCGGGGGCGAGAGGGAAATCCGCGAGTTCGCTCAGCCTCGCCGCCGACTCCCGTTCCCGCGCCAGGTATCCCTCGTAACGCAACTCGATCTCCGTGGACAGCCACGCCTCCGAGTCCACGCCTTCTGGCGCGGCCCCCGCCGCCTCGAGCAGCGTGCGCAGGTCCGTGCCCGGTCGGCGCACGAGGTCCACCACTCGCTGCCGCTCACTGATCGGGCGCTCTCCGACCGCGCTCAGGTGCGGATTCGCGTTCTCCGGCACAAGTCGCACGTCGTCGGCCAGCTCCGCCAGGTGCCGTTCGTCGCCCAGGCGCTTCTCGACGATGGTCCACTCGGTGTCCGTGAGGAGTCCGAGTCCCCGCGCTACGGGACCGAGTCGCTTCAGGGCGTTCTCCTGTCGCAGGAGCAGCCGGTACTCCGCCCGCGACGTGAACAGGCGGTACGGCTCGTCCACCCCACGTGTGACGAGATCATCGATCAGCACGCCAACGTACGCCTCGTCCCTGCGCAGCACCGTCGGCTCTTCGTTTCGGACGCACCGCACCGCGTTCACGCCCGCGAGCAGGCCCTGACCGGCCGCCTCTTCGTACCCCGTTGTCCCGTTGATCTGGCCCGCGAAGAACAGCCCCGCCGTGGCCTTCAGCTCCAGCCACGGAGTCAGTTGATGCGGCGGGTAATAGTCGTACTCGATGGCGTACCCGGGCCTGGTCATCCGCGCCCGTTCCAGTCCGGGCACGGAGCGGAGAAACCGCTCCTGGACCGCCGCAGGCAGCGAGGTCGAGAGTCCGTTGACGTACAGCTCGTCGGTGTGCAGCCCTTCCGGCTCCAGAAAGACCTGGTGGCGCTCGGCGTCCGGGAACTTCACGACCTTGTCCTCGACCGACGGGCAGTAGCGCGGGCCGCGACCGGCGATGGCGCCCCCGTACAGTGCGGACTCCGTGAGGTTCTCCTGGATGATGTCCTTCACTTCCTGACCCGCCCAAGTCACCCAGCATGGGCGCTGCGCGGGGCGCGGCGCCCGCACGAAGTGGCTGAAGCGAAACCCCTCCAACTCGCCATCCTGGCGCTCGAGCTTCGAGAAGTCCACCGAGCGGCCGTCGATGCGCGGCGGGGTTCCGGTCTTGAACCGGTCCACTTCCACGCCTTCGGCTTCCAGCTGCTCGGCCAGCTCGACCGCCGGGGGATCGCCCGCGCGGCCGCCGGCCATGCGCAGGTCGCGGCCAATGTGCATCCGCCCCCGGAGAAACGTGCCCGCGGTGAGGACGACGGCCCGGGCGCGGATCTCGACCCCGGTCGTCGTCCGGATTCCCTCGACACGGCCCTGCGCAAGGAGGAGTGCGGCCACGGTTCCCTGGAGAAACTCCAGGGTGGGGAAGCGCTCGAGCTCCCGCCGCACAGCCATGCGGTAGAGAGCACGGTCACACTGCGCGCGGGGGGCCCACACGGCCGGCCCCTTGGAACGGTTGAGCATCCGGAACTGAATGCACGCTTGATCGGTCGCCCGCCCCATGACGCCACCCATCGCGTCCACCTCGCGGGCCACCGTGCCCTTGGCGATCCCGCCGACGGCCGGGTTGCAGGACATCTGCCCGATCGTCTCGAGATTGGAGGTAACCAGCAGCACGCGGGCGCCGAGCCGGGCCGCCGCCGCGGCCGCTTCGGAGCCGGAGTGGCCGCCGCCGATCACGATCAGGTCGTAGGTCATGGGAGAAGGGATCAAGGGGGTAGGATAGACGGCAAGACGGCAAGACGGCAAGCCGACGGCGAGGGGGTGGCGACAGAGTGCTACGGGACGCGTTGATTGGGCTATGTACCCCCGCCATCTCGCTCCATCTTCGGTCCATGCCACCCTACAAAGACCTCAAGGCCTGGGAGCATGCCCGGCACCTCGCCATCGAGTGCGCCAAGGCCGCCAGGCGGTTTCCGGACTACGAGCAGGATGCCCTGGCTGACCAGCTCCGCCGGGCAGGCTACAGCATTCCCATCAACATCGCCGAGGGCAGCGCGCGAAAGGGCTCGCGTGAGTACAAGCGGTTCCTGGACACTTCTGCGGCTTCCCTCGCGGAAGTGGAGACGATCCTCGGCATTGCGAAGGAGCTCGGTTACATCGCGCCGGCCGAATACACGCGGCTCGACGGAATCGCCACGGAAACCGGGAAGACACTCTACGGCCTGCTGCGGAAGATCGGTGCCGCCGTCCAGAAAGGGGAAAGGACCCAGGCCAAGGCCTAGGTCCTTCCTCCCGCTCGGCGTCTGGGCGTCTTGCCGTCCGACCTCTACCCTTTGACCCATCGAGCCAGTTCCTTCAACCCTGGCTTCTTTCCATAGGCCAGGATCCCCACCCTGTAGATCCGCCCCGCCACCCACGTGATGGCGACCACGGTGAGAAACAGCAGAGCAAGGGAGAGCATGACCTGCCCGATGGGAACCGGGGACGCCGCCCAGCGAACCGGCATCGCGATGGGCGAGGTGAACGGGATCAGGGAAAGGGTCAGCGCCATCTGCCCGTCAGGGGTGTTCAGGATCCCGACCATCAGGAGGGACGGAATCACGAGCAGCATGACGACGGGGGTCTGCGCCTGTCGCGCTTCGGCCTCGGTGTTCACCATGGCCGCGACCGCCGCGAACATCGCGGCATAGAGGAAGTACCCGAGCAGGAAGAAGCCCAGGGCCAGGATGATGGTCGTCACCGGGACGGGCGGCAATGAGAAGCTGCCAATCGCCGCCGCCGCCTCGTCGGATTGTCCAAGCAGGCGCGCGACCCCCGCTCGGTTGTCAGCCAGCAGCTTGCCGGCCAGGAGCCAGATGCCCATCTGGAGCAGCCCCACGGCACCCACGCCGATCACCTTGCCCGCCAGCAGCTGGAACGGCCGGAGGCTCGACACGAGCACCTCCACGATGCGCGACGTCTTCTCCTCGACCACTGCCCCCAGCACCTGGGCGCCGTAGAGCAGGATCGCGATGTATAACAGGAACCAGATGGCGTAGGCGAGCACGAAGGAGGCCTCACCCGACTCTCCCGTCACCTTGCCGTCGCGGATCTTCACGGTCGCAAGCTCCACCGGAATCTGCGCGCGGCCCACGATGGCGGGATCCACCCCGTCGCGCCGGAGCCGCTCGGCGAACACGGAAGCCCGGATCGTGGCCTGAAGCATCCGCATGTCCGTCATCGACGACACGTTCGCCCCACGGTACTCCGCCCGGCCCCCCTCCACGGTGTTGTCCGTGAGGAGCAGGATGCCGTCGAGGGGCGTGGTGCCGACTTCCCGGGCCAGATCGGTGGCCACCTCCTCGATCTGCTCCAGCGGCACGTCCCGACGCGTAGCACTCATTCGGGGCAGCTGCCCCATCGACGCGGTCACCCGCTCTCCGAACCCCTCGGTCGTGGCATCGAGCACCACGACCGTTCGGTCCCCGCCGCCCTTTTCTGCCATGATCATCGGTAGCACGATCATGGCTCCCATGAAGACCGGGCCCAGGAGCGTGCCGATCACGAACCACTTGCTGCGCACGCGCTCAAGGAACTCCCGCCGGATCACCGCCACGAGCTTACGCATGGGTCGCCTCCTCCGGTGACCCCGGCTGTGCCTGCGGTCCGGCGAGGTCGATGAAGATCTTGTGCAGGGTGGGCTCTGCGATCTCGAAGCGGCTCACCGTCACTCCCTGACGCACGAGCGCCTCCAGGACCTGCTGGGGCCGCGCCCCGGCCGCGAGCTCGAGCTCGGCGTAGTTCCCGTAGTTGTCGGCCCGCTTCACGAGCCGGGTGTCCGCGAGCACGCCATCGAGGCTCGCCGACCGCTCCGCCGCCACGATCACGTTCGACCCGCCGTGCTGCCGCTTGATGTCGGCGAGGGGGCCGTCCACCACCTTCGTGCCGCGCGCGATGATGCAGACCGAATCACACAGCCGCTCCGCCTGCTCCATGATGTGGGTCGAGAACAGGATGGTGGTTCCCTTTCGCGCGAGGTCCACGACGGTATCCTTCATGACCTGCGTGGCCACCGGATCCAGCCCGGCGAATGGCTCGTCCAGAATCAGCAACTCGGGCTCATGCAGGATGGTGGCGATGAACTGCACCTTCTGCTGCATTCCCTTGGACAGGTTGTCCGCCTTCTTGAGCGCCCAGTCACCGAGCCCCAACCGCTCCAGCCACTCCAGGGCGGCGGCCCGCGCCCTCGCCCGCGACACCCCCTTGATCTCGCCCAGGAACACCAGGAGGTCGATCACTTTCATCTTCTTGTAGAGCCCGCGCTCTTCCGGCAGGTACCCGATGCGGTGACTCTGGTTCTTCCCGTCACCGCGTCCGCCGAAGAGTGCCACCTTGCCCTCGTCCGGGTAGATGATGCTCATGATCATCCGGATTGTAGTGGTCTTGCCCGCGCCATTCGGTCCCAACAGGCCGTACACGGCCCCTCGCGGAATCGTGAGCGACAGGTCGCGGACGGCGGCGTAGCTGCCATACCGCTTGGTGACGGTTTGCACTTCGACGACGGGGTCGTTCATGCCGGGCCTGCTCGTTGATGGAATCCGGGGATCGCGAAGCTACGGAGTCTCACGCGAGCGGGGTCGGAGGTCAAGCGCCGACGCCGGGCACGTCGCCCCTTCCGCCCCGGGTTGGGGCTACTCGGCCTGCCGCCGCGGTGGGCGCAGTGCCTGCCGGTCCGCGTCCCACCGCCAGAGGCTCTCACCGGCGAGCCGGACGCCCCCCCACCACCGGTGCAAGCCGTTGCACCGGATCCGATCCTCCCGATCCTCCAGCACCGCCCGGCCCACCTCCGTCAGCGCCAGCCGGTCGCCATCCCGCCGCAGAAGCGGTGCCGCCCCCTGGGCGAGCTGCTGCGCATACCGGGCGAACGACGCGTCACCCAGGTACCGCGGGTCTTCGAACTCCTGGGCACGCCTGAATGCGTCCGGCAGGAGCGTCCATCCATCAGCCACGACCGCCAGCAGCTGCCGCTCCGCGCGGGCCAGGCCGTCGCGGCCGGGAAGCTCCTCGAGGAATCGCACCAGCGCCCCCCGCACGAACGGGAGCGCGTCCGTCTCGCCGTTCACGATGTCGATCACCGATTCGGGGGTCGGCGCCCGCACGGCGGCCCATGCGTCCGTGCCGAGGGCGAGCTGGGCATCGGTCACGGAGACCCGCCCGTCGAAATCCCGGCGCAACTCGTCGTCCGTCGAGAGACTGATGAACCGGGCGTGGCAGATGAGGCTCAAGCGGGTGGGACGCCGGAGCGGGGGACCGAACCAGTCCAGCAGCTGGAGGACCTGGAGCTGATCGTAGAGATCGTGCTCGAACCAGAGCACGACCTCATCGTCGTCATGGGCCTGCTGGAGCCGCGCGTCGCGCCGACGGAAGCGCTCGCGCGCGTCGTCAAAGGCCCCCCAGCCACAATCCGCGATGAACCGGGCACGCACCGTCGAGAGCGTGGCGAGGTCGAGGCCGGCGGGAACGGGGCCGTCGTACAGCACGTCGTCCCAGGACAGCTTCTCGCCCGGTATGCCCGCGCGCTCCAGCACGTGCACCGCGCTCGCGCCGTTGGTAACGATCAGCACGCGCTCACACCCCTCCGCGCGATCGCCAGTCTTCGATGGCGAGCCCGCCCGCGTCCCGGTAGAAGGCGAGGTCGCGACCGGTCCGGAGCTTGGTGAGGTAGACGATCTGTCCCGTGTGCATTCCAAAATGCTCGACCACGTGATAGACGGCCTTGAACACGTTCGTGTCCCGACCCTGAATCAGCCGGGATTGGGCGAGCAGCGCCGGGTCCAGATGGCGCAGCACCTCATCCGCCTCCGCCACGGCTCCGTTGAACCGCCGGAGAAGGTCTTCCCGCGGCATCGGTCCCCGCTCGTCGAATTCCGCCTGGCGGTGGCGGGTGTCGGGGGCGCCGCCCACGCCGCTCACGATCCACTGGCGGATGTTCCCGGCCAGATGGAGCAGCAGGTTGCCGATGCTGTTCGACTGGTCGTTCGGCCTCCACCAGAGGTCGTCGTCGCTCAACTCCTCCAGACACAGCCGGATCTTCACGGCGTATTCCCATGCCAGGTAGCGGCGCGACTCCTCCAGAAACGTGCTGCCGAGGTCCACGTCCACGCTCCCGCGGTTCGTATAGCGAATTGCGTGTAACGTGTAGCGGGACGAGCCGAGTCGAGCCGTTTCGCCATGCGCTACACACTACACCGCCTTACCGAGCTCCTCGAACTTCGCCGTAAAATGCCGCAGGAACGGCGGCTCGTAGGTCATGCGCAGCCCGCGCAGCTCACGGCGGCGGGCGTACACCTGCTCCGCGGCCTCGACCACGTAGTCGATGTGGCTCTGCGTGTACACGCGCCGCGGGATGGCGAGCCGGACCAGCTCCAGGTCCGGCCGCTTGCCCTCGCCACCGAACATGACGCTGCCCACCTCGACCGACCGGATCCCAGCCTCGCGGTAGAGCGCGCAGACAAGCGCCTGGCCGGGGAACTGCTCGGGTGGGATGTGGGGCAGGAGCTTCCCGGCATCCACGTAGATGGCGTGCCCGCCGGGCGGTTCCACGATCGGATAGCCGATCTGGATCAGCTTCTCGCCGAGGTACTCCGTGGAACGGATGCGGTAGGCGAGGTAGTCGTCCTGAACCACCTCTTCCAAGCCCTGCGCGAGCGCCTCGAGGTCGCGGCCCGCGAGTCCCCCGTATGTGACGAAGCCCTCCGTGAGGATCAGGAGGGCATCGGCCCGCAGCGCGAGCTTCTCGTCGCGGATCAGCAGAATCCCGCCGATGTTGACGAGTCCGTCCTTCTTGGCGCTGATCGTGGCACCGTCGGCAAGGTCGAACATCTCGCGAACGATGTCGCGGACCTCGCGATCCTGCTGACCGGGTTCACGGCGCTTGATGAAGAACGCGTTCTCCGCGAACCGGCAGGCGTCGAGGAACAGCGGCAGGCCATGCCGGTCGCACACGGCCCGCACGGCCTTCAGGTTCTCGAGGCTCACCGGCTGACCGCCCGCCGAGTTGTTCGTAACGGTCACCATGACCAGCGGAATCCGTTCGGCGCCGACCCGCGCGATCAACTGCTCGAGCTTCCCGACGTCCATGTTCCCCTTGAAGGGGTGCCGGCGCGACGGGTCCCTGGCTTCGGGAATGGGGAGGTCGATCGCCTCGGCCCCCGAATGCTCCGCGTTGGCGCGGGTCGTGTCGAAGTGACTGTTGTTCGGCACGACCTTGCCGGCGCCCCCCACCAACTCGAACAGGATGCGCTCCGCGGCGCGGCCCTGGTGCGTGGGCAGGATGTGCTCGAACCCGGTGAGCGCCCGCACGACGTCGCGGAAGCGGAAGAAGCTCTCGGCGCCCGCGTACGACTCGTCGCCCCGCATGATGCCGGACCACTGCTCGCTGCTCATCGCCCCCGTGCCGCTGTCGGTGAGCAGGTCGATCAGCACGTCGCGCGCCCGGATGTCGAACACGTTGAAGTGGGCCTCGTGCAGAATCCGCTCGCGCTGCTCGCGCGTCGTCATCCGCAGGGGCTCGACGACCTTGATGCGGAACGGCTCGATGATGGTCTTCATGTTGCCCACGAAGTTAGCCGCGCGGGCGGGCGGGCGCCTACCGCCCGCGCGTGCTGTCCGGGGGCGCGCTGCCCGGCGGCGGGCCCGTCAGTCGGACGGTGCCGGGCAGGAGGATCACCTGGCCGTCCGCCGGCACCTGGACGTAGAGCGATCGGCCCGACCGGCTGAGCGCCGGGTACTGCTTTCCCACCTCGATCATCGTGGTCGCAACGAAGCCGTCCGGGATGGGGATGCCGTTCACCTTCACGCCGTCGAGGTAGAACTGGACCACCTCACGGTTAGGCCGACGCAGCGTGATCTCGCCGGCGATCTCGGTTCCCGGCGGGAGCATCCCCACGATGGGGCCGAGCGCGGCTCGCGTCTCCGCGTTCAGATCGCTGATGAGGCTGCTGATGACGACGCGCTGGGAGTCGCTCCGCACCCGCACGCGCAGGTCGGGAGGGATCGGCACGACGCCAAGGCGCGCCATGAGATAGGAGGCCCAGTCTCCCACCCCGACCGTGCCTTCCGGCAGCAGCCGATCCACGAAGACGGCGTCCACCACGGCGGACGCGCGCGTAACGCCGCCTTGGGTGATGGAATCCGGCCCCGACTGCGCGGCGGCCGGTGGAGCGGCCAGCGCCACCGGCAGTGTCACGACCATGGCCGCCAGGCCCCTGCGGAGGTATCGTGTGACCGGACTCAGTGCGTCGCCCCTTGGCATGACCATCCAAGATACCCCTGCGCCTGGAGAGGGTTGCACCACCGTGAACGATGCTGACCGGCAGACGCCCGGATTCGGGAATTCCACCATGGGCATCCGTCTCGCCGCGTACGCCGCGTTCGTGCTCTCGGGGGCCGCCGGCCTCATCTACGAGGTCCTGTGGTCGCGCTACCTCGGGCTGCTCGTCGGTCACAGCGCCTACGCGCAGGTCATCGTCCTCGTGGTCTTTCTCGGCGGGATGGGAGCCGGTGCCCTCGCAACGGGGGCGTGGTCGCGGCGGCTCGCGGATCCGCTCAAGTGGTACGCCCGGGTCGAGATCGTCATCGGGATCTTCGGGTTCGCCTTCGATCCGGTCTACCGCTGGCTGATGGGCACCGTGTTCGAGCGGCTCCTGCCGGCCATGAGCACCGGACCCGCGAGCCTGATCGCGACGTGGGCCATCGCATCCCTCGTCATCCTGCCGCAGGCGGTGCTGCTGGGCGCCACGTTCCCGCTCATGAGCGCCGGCGTTCTGCGACGCGCCCCGGACCGCCCCGGACGCCTGCTGGCCATGCTCTATGGCGCGAACAGCGCCGGTGCCGCGATCGGCGCGATGGTTGCCGGTTTCGTGCTCGTTCCCGCACTCGGGCTGCCCGGGGCGGTACTCACTGCCGCCGTGCTGAACCTGGCCGCCGGCCTGATCGCGCTTGTCCTCGCCGGCCGCACCGACGCCGCGGAGCCTGCGCCCATCCCGGTCGTCGATCCGCACGCATCCGCGTTTGCCCCGCGTCTCTCCGCGGTGTTCCTCACCGTGGCGGCCGGCACCGCGGTGGCATCGTTCCTCTACGAGGTGGCCTGGATCCGGATGCTCTCCCTGCTCCTCGGGAGCGCCAGCCACGCCTTCGAGACCATGCTGTCCGCGTTCATCCTCGGCCTCGCGCTCGGTGCGTTCTGGGTGCGCCGTGGGGCGGACGGATGGGCGCACCCGGTGCGCGCGCTTGGCGTCATCCAGTTCGTGATGGGTTGTGCCGCGCTGGCGACGCTCCCCCTCTACGAGGAGGCATTCGGCTGGATGGCCACGCTGATGCGGGCCTTCGGCGAGACGGAAGCGGGCTACGCCGGATTCTCCATGGGGCGGTACGCCATCAGCCTCGTCATCATGCTCCCCGCCACGTTCTGCGCGGGTGCCACGCTGCCGCTCATCACCCGCGTCCTGCTGAGCCGGAACCTGGGTGAAGGGGCGATCGGCCGGGTCTACGGCGTGAACACGCTCGGGTCGATTGCTGGTGTGATTCTGGCCGGACTCGTGCTCCTTCCCCTCATCGGCCTCAAGGGCACGCTCATCGCCGGCGCCGGGCTCGACATGGTGCTCGGCGTACTGGTGCTGGCCACCGCCGCGGAGCCCGCCGCGCGCCGTCTGGCCGTGGGAGCGGTCGCGGCGGGTCTCGTGCTGGTCGGAGGCGCCGCCATCGGATCGCACCTCGACCGGGAGCTGCTGACCAGCGGCGTGTTCCGTACGGGCTTCCTGCCCGACAGGGAAACGGTCGATCCGCTGTTCCACGCGGATGGGCGGACCGCGACGGTCAGCGTGTACCGCAATCACCGGACCGCCGGGATCGTCATTGCCACCAACGGCAAGCCCGACGCGTCCCTGCCGGAAGCCTGGCTGTCGCCGTGCACCCCCGACGGCGCACGCTCGCCTCTGGTAGGCGACCCCGCGACCCAGACGCTGGCACCGCTCATCGCGCTGGCGCACAAGCCGGACGCCCGCACCGGCGCCATCATCGGGTTCGGTTCCGGCATGTCCACGGCGGCGGTACTCGCCGGGGCGTCCAGTCTCGCGTCGCTCGTGACGATCGAGATCGAGCCCGCGATGGTGGAGGGCGCGCGCGCGTTCCTGCCCGCCAACCGGCGGGCGTACGATGACCCCCGCTCCACCATCGTCATCGAGGACGCGCGCGCGTACTTCGCGCGAACGCGCGAACGGTTCGACTACATCCTGTCCGAGCCGTCGAACCCCTGGGTGGCCGGCGTGTCGGGTCTCTTCACGACCGAGTTCTACCGCCAGGTGGTGCAGCAGCTCACCGACACC
>Ga0105095_10001680_pt1 | contig 11716 bp, 10 predicted proteins | sample PPLLak2March2015_2_FD_79180 | JGI IMG/M metagenome (GOLD analysis project Ga0105095, IMG submission 79180) | Freshwater sediment microbial communities from Prairie Pothole Lake near Jamestown, North Dakota, USA - PPLs Lake P8 Core (3) Depth... | ecosystem: Environmental > Aquatic > Freshwater >... | reverse complement strand
TGGCAGATCCGCTTCAGCGAGCAGTTGCGATAGATCTCCGCGAGGACGCCCACTTCGAGTCCCCAGTCGGAGGGGATGCGGTTCACCCGCGCCAGATCGGCGTGCATCGCGAACTCGCCCGCGAGAGCATAGCGGAAGCTGTCGATATAGTGGAGGAATCGGACGCTTCCACAGAGCTCGCTCAGCGACCGGATGAGAGGAGTGAGGAGCAGCCGTGTCACCCGTCCGTGCATACGGTCGCTCAGCCGGGCGTAGTAGCCCTTGCAGAACTCGAACGTGAGGTTCGGGTTCATAACCGGATAACAGAGCCGGGCGAGCAAGTAGCGCTGGTAGTTCACGATGTCGCAGTCGTGGAGGGCCATCACCCGCGCTCGTCCCTCCGCGAGCACGTATCCGTAGGCCATCCAGCAGGAGCGGCCCTTGCCGTCGGGTCCGATGTAGAGACCCTGCTCCTCGAGACTCTGGAAGAGCTTCGCGATCCTCGGTCCGTCGATCCACACGATGCGAACGTCTCCCGATAGCGAGCGGAGGCGGTCGCGGGCCTCACGGAACTGATCGCGGTTGGTGCGCGACAGGGCGAGCACGAACTGGTCGACGTAGCGCACCTGTTTGAGCTCCTGGAGAATCCCTTCCATCGCGGGGCTCACGAAGTCCTGGTGAAGCGCGGGCAGCACCAGCGCCAGCGGCGCCTGCGCCGCGAACTGCTCCAGCTCCCGCTCCAGGGGCTCGGGATTGGCTTCGACCAACCGGTGAAGCGTGGCGATCAAACCGGTTTGATAGAAATCCGACACGTCGCACCTCCGTTCGCCCGCGAGAGAACACTTCAGCGGACCTCCGGTTCGCGGAGTCTATGGTATGGGGCTCGTAGCGGGGTCCGCCCCGGGAGAATACCTTTCTCAGTCGAGGAGAGCAACCCCGGTCGGGAGGAGGGCCAGGACGGCGACCATGAGAACGAACGCTCCAAGGAGGAGTGCGCTTTCGCGGCGCTCCCAGCGGATGTCCCAACGAAGCGTCGCCTTAGAGGCGGCGAGCGCCGCGGCCATGGCGACCAGAAAACCCGCGGGGTTCCACCATAGCCAGGGAACAGCCGGCGCGAACGACGCGAGAGCGAGGTTCCCCGCGAGACCGGCGCCGAGACCGAGGAGGGCCGCGGTCCCGGTAACGCCCGGAGCGAGCACCCCGAGGACGAAGACCGCGAGAACCGGTCCGTAGAAGGCGGATCCCACCATGTTCACGAGCTCCAGGATCCCAGCGCCGCTTCGAGAGAAAATCATCCCCGAGCCGACGGCGAACAGCCCCCAGGTGAGGGAGGTCGCTCTCCCCCACCAGACGGATTGCCGCGCGGGATCGACTCCGAACACGTCGTCGAGAGTCACGGCGGCGAGGGAGTTCAGAGCGGAGTCGATGGAGGACATGGCCGCGGCGAGGATGGCCGCCAGCAGAAGCCCGCGAAGCCCGGTCGGGAGGTAGTTCATCAGGAAGACCGGCACCAGGCTGTCCGCGGGCCGCCCCTCCATAACCGCCGCGAACGCTTCGTCGTATTTCAGGAGCGCGGCGAGGAGGAGTCCGAAGGCGCAGTAGGTGAGCACCATGGGGAATCGAAGGAGCCCGTTCAGGAGGAGAGCGCGCCGGGCGTCGAAATCACTCCTCGCCGTGAGAAGCCGCTGGGCCTGGCTCTGATCGCAGCCGTAATAAGACAGGTAGAGGAAAAGCCCGCCGAAGAGCATGGGCCAGAGCGAGAACGGGTCCCCGCCGGGCGCCTCGAGGACGAAGGTGGCGGCGCGCTCTTCGGGAATTGCGGCGAGAACTTCGAGCCCCGCGTGCTCGAGGAGGTAGAACGCGGAGACGAACGTCCCGCCCCAGAGGAGCGCGAGCTGCAGGACGTCGCTCCAGATGTCGGCGACGATGCCTCCGAGGCTGGTGTAAGCGACGGAGAAGACGCCGACCGCGAGGAGCGCCGCGTCGACCGAGCAGCCGAGAACCTCCGACACGACCAGCGCGGAGGCGTAGAGGATCACGCCCAGGGCCAGACCCCGCGCGAGAAGGAAGCTTCCCGCGAGGGCGCGCCGGGTCGCCCGTCCGAACCTCGTCTCGGCATATGCGTAGATCGAAGCTCCGGGGACGGACCGGAGCGCCGGAAGGAGGATCGCGGACAGGAGCAGCATCGCGAGAGGCACTGCGAGCTCGTACTGGAGCCACCGCAGCCCGCCTCCGTCCCGGAGCGCGACGAAGGCCGGGGCTCCCACCAGGCTCACCGCGCTCGCCTGGTTCGCCATGATGGAGAGCGCCAGAGGGACGCTTCCCATGGAGCGGCCGGCGAGAAAGTAGTCATCCCCCGTGCGCTGTCGCCACGCGAACGCGAGCGACATGCCCACGATGGCGAGGAGGTACAGGGCGACGATGGCGAGATCCAGTGGAGGCAGGCGCTCCAGCATCGCCCCGTCAGGCATCCGCGTACCCGTGGTCCCAGAGGCGCTCGCGATCGTGGTTCCTGAGATCGACACCGAAACTCATGTAGGCCTTCAGCGGAAAGAGCACGTTGAGCCAGCCGGCGTGAGTCTCGATCCACTCCTCCGGCGGGACTCCGTCATGGACCAGCGTCAAGTCCGTCCCTCCCCTCCCGTCGGGCGCGAGGTCGAAGCTCGCGGGCGCACCGAAATAGTCCAGAGAGAGACGGTTAGGCGGCTCTCGTTCGAGGATGCGGGCCTCGTAAGTGACGCCGTTTCCGAACTCGAACAGGATGGCTCCGTCCTTCTCGACGGCCCGCTCGGCCCAGAACGAGGCGCGGCCCTCGTCACTCGCGAGCGCCCGATAGACCGTCTCCGGAGGCGCGGGGAGGTGAAGCTTCCACCGGATCGGCCCGCCCACGCCGTCGCCGCGCATACCCTTCGAAGCTTATCCGAAATAGAATCGAGGCCGTAATCCGAGGAGGAAGAAATGAGCCTCGCCGTCGTTGCCCTGGCCGCGTCCGCCGCGCTCGCTCCCGACGTCGTCTACGTCAACGGAAAGATCGTGACCGTCGATGCGGTCTTCTCGGTCGTTCAGGCCGTCGCGGTCCGCGACGGGAGATTCGTCGCCGTCGGCACGAACGACGACGTCCGGGCTCTCGCGGGGAACGGAACGGCGGTGGTCGATCTCGGGAAAAAGACCGTGCTCCCCGGCTTCTACGACAACCACATCCACCTCGACCCCGACGAGGCCCTCCAGAAGTGGGAGGAAGGGTATATCCCCGCGGTCGAGGCGTGGTGCCGCGACGCCGATACGATGGAGAAGCTTCTCGCGGCGCTCGCGCGTGAGGCGACGAGCACACCGGAGGGCGATTGGATCCGCGGAGGGCTCACCCGACCGGACTGGCCGAACGACAAGGTCCCGACGCGGTGGCAGCTCGACGAAGCCGCGCCTCGAAATCCGGTGATGCTCACCCGCGGGCCGCACACCTACATTCTCAATTCGCGCGCCCTCGAGCTCTCGGGCATCGACGAGACGACGCCGGATCCGGGCGGCGGTTGGATCGTCCGCGACGCGAACGGCGTTCCCACCGGACGGGTCCTCGAGTCCGCGCGGCGCATGGTGAATCGCGCGATGCCCCCATCGCCTCCCATCGAGCGCGAGGAGGGCATCGCCACGATGAAGACCGTCCTCGATCAGCTCGCGAGCCTCGGCATCACCAGCGTGAACATCGCCGGCGTCCGTCCGAATCGCGTGAGGTGGGTGCAGGAGCTCTACGAGCGCTGGGGGGAAGTCGTCCCGCGCGCCGTCATGCAAATCCGGCTGTCGCCTGGGCACGACAGCTACGACGACGCGGAAGTGGGCATCCGCAACTCGATCGCCGAGCTCGAGGGTCTCGCGTTCCGCACGGGATTCGGGAACGACCGGCTCGAGCTGGGAGCGATCAAGATGAGCATCGACGGCGGGCTCTCCGCTCCGGTCTTCTGGTCACTCGAGCCCTATGAGGAGAGGCCGGACTTCTTCGGCGCGGTACGGATCCCCGCGGAGATTTTTCATCCGGTGGCCAAGCGCGCCCACGAGCTCGGGTGGCAGCTCGGAGTCCACGCCATGGGCGACGGGGCGGTCAAGATGGTCGTCGACGAGCTCGAGCGCATTCTCGAGGCGAGCCCGAGAAGCGATCACCGCCACTACCTGCACCACATCGCGGTGAAGCCTCCGGAGGAAACGATTCACAAGATGGCGCGGCTCGGAATCCTGGCCTCGAGCCAGCCGTCGTTCACCGTGGGCCTCGGCGCCTACGCCGCGGAGGCGCTCGACGCCGAACGGGAACGAACCCAGAACCCGACGAAGTCGCTCCTCGATCGCGGAATCCGCGTCTCGCACGGTTCCGACTCCGCGCCCTATGGACCGCTCATCACCCTCTGGACGGCGGTGACGCGCAAGGGCTTCCAGGGCCGGGTCTACGGCCCGGAGGAAGCGGTGACCGTCGAGCAGGCGATCCGCCTCCACACGCTCGAGCCCGCGTACCTCACGTTCCAGGAGGACCGGAAAGGATCGATCGAAGTGGGAAAGCTCGCCGACATGGTGGTCCTGGGCGAGGATATCCTCAGCGTCGATCCCGAGCGCATCCGATCGATTCCGATCGAGGCGACGATCGTGGGCGGGCGGGAGATCTACCGGAGGGCCGCCGGGCCCGACGCAACCGCCGGTTTGGCGAGATAGAACGTCGGCTCAGACGATCCCGTCGAGGAGGCTTCGGAAGAATCCCCGGGCAACGCGCTCGTCGCCGGCTTTCGCCCCCGCCCGGGCCCCCTCGAAGAAGACCTCGAGAGCCGAAAGCTCCCCGCGGTCGAGCCAGATGCCGCTGCATCCCGGGCAGCTGTCGACGGTGATCCGCGAGCAGTAACCGTACTCCCTTCGCTCGAGCGCCTTTCCGCAGGAGGGGCAGGTTCTCTCCTTCTCGGAGCGCTGGCGCGCCATCTCGTAAGCGCGGGCAACGTGGTCGGGGATGCCCTTCAGTTCTTCCGAATAATCGCGTTCCTTCGTGGACTCGATGCGCTGGAGCTCTCCGGCATCGAGCCAGATGCCGCGGCACTTCGCGCACTCGTCGACCTGGATATCCGCCTCGTAGCGCGCGCTCGTCAGGACCTCGCCGTCGACCGGACAGTTCATTCTGGTTGCCTCTCTCGAACGATTATAAGGGCTCGGGCTCAGATTCTCTCGACCTGCTCTCGCGGAACCCACCCCGTGAGGCCGTTCGCGAGCGAGACATGGAGAAAGCCCTCCCGCTCTCCCAGGATTCTCACCTTGAGCCCTTCGTGGATCTCGGCGAGGCGCGGACTCGATTCTCCCGGACCGCTCCTCACGTAGGCGTTCTCGGTGACCACCACCGCTTCGACGCGGTTCGACTCCGCGCGCACCTTGGCGACGAGGCTCGCTCCCGCGAGGAGCGCCACCGCCACCGAGCCGGCGAGAACCGCGAGGGTCGCGGTCCGCAGGCTCGGCCATCGATCGAGGAGCAACAGGGTGACCGCGCTTCCCCCGACGAGGAACGACAGGCTCAGAACCTGGGCGAGAGCGCCCGGTGCCGCCCTCCGGTAGAGATCGACCACCCAGCCGATCGCGAGCGGAAGCGGGGGCGGCTCGAGTCCGCCGGATACGAGCTCGTCGGCGAACGCGAGGTTGGCGCGCACGTCCTCGTCTCCCGGCATGAGCTTCAGCGCCCGTTCGTAGCTCAGGATGGCGAAGCCGAGACGTCCCGCCTTGAAGTAGGCGTTGCCGAGGTTGTAGTAGAGAACGCCGTCCTCGACGCCGCTAGAGCGAATCGACTCGTAAATCTCGATCGCTTTCGGGAAGCGCTCCTCCTGGTAGAAAGCTTCCGCCCGTTGAAACGCGTCGACCGGCGTCGTGAACGCCGCCTGGAGGAGAAGCCAGGGAACCAGGTTCATTTCGACCAGTGCCTTTCGATGTCGACGATGAGCTCTTCCGTGCGCCTCCGCAGGGAGTCCATGTCGTCGCGGCTTCTCGCACCCGGAGTGAACCGGGCCTCCTCGCACTTGCCGAGAACCTCCTCGAATTCCCGCCGGCGTTCTTCGGGGACGGAGTGCTCCAGAAGGAGGGCGGCGATGCTCGAGGAGGTCAGTCCCGAGGGGCTCACGCCGGATTTGTCACCCACGTAACGGTAGAGGGCCGCCGCGATCTCGTCGTAGAAATCCCTCGAGCCTTCGGACGCGAGCTTCGCCGCTTTCTTCATCCGCTCGCGGGCCATCCGATGAGCGCGGCGGCTTCGGAAGAGGCGCGAGTGGGTCTTCTCTTTCTCCTGCTGCTTGAGGTAGAAGAGCAAGCCGAGATTCCAGAGGACGGGAAGAACCAGAGCCCCGTAGAACCACGGGGTCTCCTGGAAAGGACGACTCGCGGCTCCGAGCCGCGCGGGCGCCGGCTTCAGGAAGCGAATGTCCTCGCGGAGAAGAGTGACGTCTCTCCTTGTGGCCACGTTTCCTCCGAGCCCGGAAGATGAGGCGGTCGCGTCTCCCACAACCTTCATCTGAAGGGGGCCGACCGATGCGGTGACGTATTTCTTCTCCTCTGGGTCGAAGTACTGGAAGCGCCACGGACCCACTTCTTTCGTTCCCGAGGACTCGGGCACCAGCACGTACTCCCAGCTCTTCTCCCCCTCGAGGCCCGAGGCTCCCGCGCGCGCCTTCTCCTCGGTCTTGGGAGCGAACGCGCGGAACCCCTTGAGCTCGGGAAGATCGGGAGGCGTCACCGAGCGCAGGTTCCCCTTTCCCGCGATGGCGAGAGTGAGAGTCACCGGATCGCCGGCCGCTACCTCCTCCTGGCTCACCTTCGCCTGGAGCTCGAACTGGCCCACGGCGCCCTTGAAGTCCGCCGATCGCCCCGAGGTCGGCAGCGCCGCCACGTCGATCGAGACGGGCTGGGACCGCAGGGTCACCGGGCTCGAAGCTCTCGCGAAGAACGCGTCGAAGGGATCCCCCGAGGTGAGCCGGAACGCCATCGAGAACGTGAGCGGCGGGATCTCGAGCTTCCCGCTCTGCGTCGGGAAGACGACGCGCTGCTTGAGGGGAAAGCTGATGTACTGCTTCCCCTCGACCGTCCGCCGCTCGACCGAAGGCTCCTGCCCGAGATCGACCTCCTCGACCCAGAATCCGCCGAGAGGCGGATCGTCCGCGATCTCGGGTCCGAGCGGCACGTAGCGGCTGTAGAGACGGTACGTCACCACCACCTGTTCTCCCTGGAACACGGCGCGCTTCGATACCTCTGCCCGAACGAATACGTCGTCCTCCTTGAGGTCGAGCTCGCGCCTCCGGGTCCCGCCGGAGCCTCCGAAGGGATCGAAGGGGCTCCCGAGTCCGCGGGGCCTCCGCGCCACGAGCGAGCCCGGAGCGACCTCGACCTGGATGGGGCTCGTGCGATGAACGGTCCCATCGACTTCGACCTCGACCGGGCCGATCTCGAAGGAGCCTTCCTTCTGGGGAAGCAGCTGGTAGATGTACGAACGGGTCGACGACATGCGCCCGTTGACGATCTGGATCTGGCTCGACGTCGACCGGGAAGCGAGGCGGAAGGCGTCCATTCGGGGAAGCACCGGCTCGCCGTCGGCATCGCCCCCGGAGATCGAGACCGTGAGCTCGAGGACGTCTTCGACGCCGATGCGCTCGGCGTTGACCGTGGCCTCGACACGCACGTCCTGGGCCGCCACCACCGAGGCGGCCAGAAGCGCACCGAGAAAGGCTCGGCCTACCAAATCTTCCCCTTCCCTCGGGCCCGCGCCTTCTGCTTCTTCTGCTGTTCCATCTGCTGGGCCTGCTCCATCTGGGCGAGCGCTTCCAGGATTCGCTCCGCTTCGTCCCGGCTCATTTCCACCGGCTGCGAATCGGCTCCGGCTTCGTCGGCCGTCGACTCTTCCGGTTTCGGCGTCGGCGTCGGGTCCTTCTCCGGGTCCTGGCTCTTCTGCGTCTGGTCCTCGCCCCCTTCCTGGTTCTCGCTCTCGCCTCCCCCGCCGCCCTCCGGTTGCTGCTGCTTCTGCTGCTCCTCTTCCTTCAGCTTCTGGAGAGCGAGCTCCAGGTTCTGCCGCGCGTCGACGTCCGATGGATCGATGCGGAGGGCGTCGCTGTAGGCCTTCACCGCCTCCTGCCACTTCTCGCCCGCGTAGTGAACGTTTCCCGAATTGAAGCTCGCGCGCCTCGCGGCCTCCGATTTCTCTCCGAGGGCGGTCTTGTACTCTTCGAGCGCCTTCTCGCGATCGCCCTTCCGGTACTGCACGTTCCCGATGTTGTAATGGAGCTCGGGCGCCTCCGGATGCTCCACCTGGGCCCGGGTATAGCTCTGAAGGGCCTCGTCGAGCTTTCCCTCGACGTACCGCTCGTTGCCTTCGCGAGTCGACTTCTCCTTGACCGGCCCGAGGATCTGCCCCAGGGCGAGCGCCGTGAGGATGAGTTTCATGCCGTCTGCCTCGCTCTCCGCTCCCGCGAAACCAGAGACTCCGCCAGCAGGAACAAAAGGGCAAACGAAAGCGGCCAGTAGTACCGCTCCTGGAACCGCCGGAAGAGCTGCGACTCCAGCTCCTCGCCTTCCATCCCGGCAACCAGGCCCGCGATCTCCTCGATCTCCTGGTCCTGGTCCGAGATTCGGAAATACTTCCCTCCGGTCTCGAGCGCGATCCGCGAGAGCGTCTCTTCGCCGAGCCGGCTCAAGACCGGCTCACCCGAGTCGTCGCGGATGTAGTCGGTGACGTCCCCGCTCTCGTTCCTCACGGGAATGGGCTCACCTCCGGGCGTTCCGACGCCGACGGTGTGGATCACGATGCCCTCTTCCTTCGCCTTCTCCGCGACGCCGATTGCGCTTCCCTCGGTCTCCTCGCCGTCCGTCAGGAGGACCACCACCTTGAACTTCGAGTCCCGCGCCACGAACCCGCGGCTCGCGGCTTCGAGCGCCTGGAGGATGTCGGTCCCCGGCTCCGGGACCACTCCCGTTCCCACGGTGTCGAGGAATATCTTCGCCGCCCCGTAGTCGAGGGTCAGCGGACACTGCACGAAGGCGCTGCCCGAGAAGACGATGAGGCCGATGCGGTTCCCCTGGAGCCGGTCGATGAGCGCGGAGGCGATGTAGCGAGCCCGTTCCATGCGGGAGGGAGCGACGTCCGTCACGTCCATGCTGAACGAGGTATCGAGAACGATGAAGACGTCGACCCCGCGGGCCACGACTTCATCCGTCCCCTGCCCCCACTGCGGCCGGGCGATCGCGAGGACGAGAAAGAAGACCCCCACGAGGAGAAGCGCGGCCTTCCATCGATCGCGGCGGCGGCTCACTCCGAGAGACAGCCTCTCGAGGAGCCTGGGCTCGGCGAGGCGTTCCGCGGCCTTCCCTTTCCGCCGCCCCGACCACAGGAGGAAGAAAAAGAGCACGGGGAGGAGGAGCAGCCCATAGAAGGCGGAAGGTGTCGCGAACTGCATCAGGGGAATCTCCTGAGCCGGGTCCGTGAGAGCGCGAGCTCGACCCCCAGGAACAGGAGCGCCGCCGTCATGAACCGCGGGGCGAGCTCGGTGTAGCGGACGTACTGCACCTGCTCGATCTCGGTTCTCTCCAGCGTATCGATCTCCTCGTAGACCGCTTTCAGCGACTGCGCGTCGCGGGCCCGGAAGAACCTCGCGCCGGTGGCGTCAGCGATTTTCGTCAAAGTCTCCTCGTCGATGGGAATCTCCACGTTCTGATACACGACTCCGTAGAGAGGGTCGCGGAAGGGATAGGGCACCAGCCCGCCGCGGCCCACGCCCACGGTGTAGATCTTGATGCCGAAGGTCTTCGCCAGGCCCGCCGCCGTGAGGGGATCGATCTCGCCCGCGGTGTTCTCGCCGTCCGTGAGGAGGATCATCAGCTTGGACTTGGCATCCGAGTCCTTGATGCGGTTGACTCCCGAGGCGATGGCGTTTCCGATCGCCGTCCCGTCGGGAACGATGCCGATGGCGACGTCCTCGAGCTGCGTCAACAGGATGTCGTGATCGAGAGTGAGAGGAGTCTTGGTGAGGGCGTGCCGCGCGAACACCACCATCCCCAGACGATCGTTGTCGCGCCTCTGTATGAAATCGGCGACGACCTCCTTCGCCACGTGGAGGCGGTTGTTCGGCCGGAAGTCCTCCGCCAGCATGCTGCTGGAGACGTCGATGACCAGCATGATGTCGACGCCCTCGGCCACGATCTCTTCCCCCGCCGCTCCCCTCTGCGGGCGGGCGAGGGCGACGACGAGAAGCGCTATCGCCAGCATCCGGAGAGCGAATGGAAGCCAGGCGAGCCTCGCCCAGAGGGAGGGGGTCAAAGCCGCGAGGGTCGAGAGCTCCGGGAAGCGAAGCGCCGGCTCCCGCCCCCGGCGGCGAATTCGGAAGGAAACGAGGAGCGGAATCACCGCAAGAGCGAGAAGGCACCAGGGATAAGCGAATCGGCTCATGCGATCTCCCTCTCGGGCTCGGAAGCCGGCGCCGGACGCGTCTTCTCGATCCAGGAAAGGGCGAGCGCGAACGACCCATCGGCCTCGGCCGCCTCGGGCACGAACTTCGCGAACTTCACCAGATCCGAGACGTCCAGGATCGCCCGCAGACCGGAGGCCGTTCCCGGGGCCAGCTTCCTCGGCTTGAGGTCCGAGAGCACCTCGGAGGTCGTCCGCTCCAGGTACGGCACCTCGAAGCGCCTTCCCGCATAGCGCTTCATCACGTCGGAGAGCTCGGTGTAGAACGCCTTGAGCTCGCCTTTGCGAATGAGGTCCTTTTCCGCCAGCCGCCGGAGCGCGGCTTCGGCCTCCACGTCCGCCGGCGGAAGAGGCGGGGTCCAGGCGGGTGCTTTCACCCCCTCGGGCTCCTTCCGAAGCTTCCTATAAATAAGGTAGGCCAGGACGGCGGCGGCGAGAGCCAGAAGGAGCCACCAGGCCAGCCGGAAGTCCCGCGGGACCGTGAGGTCCATGGGCTCTTTGATGTCGTGGATCTCCGTCACGTCGGGAGTCAGCGACGTCACGATCTCGACGGGAATGGGGTCGGTCGCGAGGGACTCGACCTTTCCGTCCTTCTGGTACTGAATCTGGAGCGCGGGAATCTCGACCCGCTCGGGGAGCCGGTAGGCCGCGAGACGAATCCGAAGGCGCGTCTCGACGGGGCTCACCTCCTCCTCGGACTTCCCGATGACGTCGAAGGGTGCAAAAGCCGTATCCGGAGGAGCGATGTAGCGCCCCTCCGGCGGATGACGCAGGACGAGCGTCAACGCCACGTCCTCGCCGACCTGGACACGCTCCTTGTCGACGCTGGCGGAGACGGACCACTCTACGGGCCCTTCGGGAACGACGGGTGTCTCGTCGCCGCCACAGGCGGCGAGGACGAGAGCGAGCACGAGCCAGCGCTTCATCGCCGGAGACGCCTCGATCGCATCTGGAAGAACCGCAGGAGAGGCCGGTCGTACGGAGTCCCGGTGTCGACGTCGATGACGTCGACTCCCATGGCGGCGAGTCCCTCCCGGGTCTTCCGGCCCCGTTCGAGGCTCGCGCGGTGATAGGCCGCCATCGCCTTCCGGTCGGAGGTGTCGACGAGGAGCCTCCGGCCGCTCTCGGCGTCCTCGAGCTCCAGAAGGCCGATGCCGGGAATCTCCCTCTCCGCCGGGTCGGAGAGGAAGACCGAGATCAGATCGTGCTTCTTCGCCGCCACCCGCAGGGGCTTCTCGAAGCCGGTGTCGAAGAAATCCGAGAGGACGAAAACCACGGCGCGCTTCC
>Ga0105095_10001679_pt1 | contig 11716 bp, 13 predicted proteins | sample PPLLak2March2015_2_FD_79180 | JGI IMG/M metagenome (GOLD analysis project Ga0105095, IMG submission 79180) | Freshwater sediment microbial communities from Prairie Pothole Lake near Jamestown, North Dakota, USA - PPLs Lake P8 Core (3) Depth... | ecosystem: Environmental > Aquatic > Freshwater >... | reverse complement strand
TCAGCAGCGCCAGATCGCCGGGCACCAGCTCCCAGACCTCGACCTCGCGCCGTTCCCCGTCGCGTATCACCGTGGTCGCGGGTTTGAGGAGCCCCTTCAGTGCGGTGTAGGTCCTCTGCGCCTGGTACTCCTGGACGTACCCCAGGATGACATCGATCACCACCACCGCCATGATGATGGCGAAGTCGCCGTACTCCCGCGCCACCAGCGACACCATCGCCGCCACGAGGATGATGTACACCAGTGGACTCTTCACCTGCGCCAGCAGGATCGCTAGGCGCGAAACGGCCTTCTCCGCCGGCAGGCGGTTCTCGCCGTACTTGATCCGCCTCGCGGCGACCTCCGCCTGGCTGAGTCCGGCGTCAAGCGTTTCGGGCAAAGATGAGAGCTCTAGATCGGTGACGACGTGCATAGTCTGTTCACACCTGAAATGAGTTGCGCGCCGCTGGCGCGCCAGGTCAATGCGCGAGGCGTGGATCTTGGCGATCGGGCTGCGATCGCCGATTGGGGGTTAGAAGTCGGGTGGGGGCGCGGGAGGGGCGAGACTGGCCAGTTGCATCGACTGCAGGAGCGGAGCGGCTCCCCACAGCCCGCCAGGGTCGGCGGTCGGGGCGAACGCGCCATTGAGGATGAACTGATCCTCCGCCAGGTCGTATTCGGGATGCAGGCCATCCGACGCCGGCGCGACGGTGTGGATCACGCATTCCCCGACGAAGTGAGAACCGAGGGCGAGCAAGGCGACAGCCAGCAGCAGGACTCCCCAACCTGCCCTGTGGCTACTCTTGCCGGACATGTCTCACTCCCTGCGCGAACAGCGTGAGGATGTGCTCGTCATCAATGCGATAGAAGACTTCCCTGCCTCGCCGCCGGGCGACCACCAGACCCATCTGCCGCAGTCCGCGCAGATGGTGGGAGACGGCCGACTCGCTCAGGCCGATCATCTGCGCCAGTTCGCCGACGTTGGTTTCCCGCTGGCTGAGCACCGAAAGCAGCCGCACACGGCTCGTGTCGCTAAAGGAGCGGAAGAGTTCGGCCACGTGTGCGGCGGTGTGTTCATCCAGGGCGGAGGGAATTCGTCTGGGCACAGTTTATACTCATGAACAACTATTCATATATTATACCCGGGATCCCTCAGCCTGGCAACCGCCCGGCGCCCGCCAATCGCAGGGTCGCCCGGCCAGCAGTCGCCGCAGGCTGTGTGGGGACCTTCGTTGTGGTCCCCTCATCTCTGGGCTTCGCCATCGGCGGGCCGGGAATGCTCAGCACCCGGAGGATGGCGGCGCAAGGCATGGGATCCGCCCGTGCCTGAGAAAGCCGGCCGAAGCGGACCTCGCCGCCGTGGGTTTCTGACGAGTCGGGCTCGGTTCAGGCCAATGGACTAGAATACAAGGTGTGGCGATGGCCGGTGTGCGCGCCTCCTTGTGAATCGGCGCCTGGCCATCGCCACACCTTCATGCCTCATCCCCCTCCCTGCGATCTGGCCCCCAGCTACCGCTCGTCAAACGGGGGAGCAGGATAGACGAAGTCGGTCGTCTGCATGTCGAACGGCCAGACCAACTCCTGCCGACCGTCCAGCCACTGAACGACCGGGTTGAGCACATTGCCGGTGCCGTCGGCGTTGAAGCTCACCTGCCCGATCACGGTCATCATGTCCGTCTCGGCCAGGGCATCTCGGATCGCGTCGCGGTCCAGCGTCCCGGCCCTCTCGATCGCATCAGCCAGGACCTGCACGCAGGCATAGGCCGGTCCGACTAGCACGTCGGCCGGCCTGCCGAAATCGGCCTCGTGCCGGGCGTTGATCTCGGCCACCCCCGGGAAGTCCTCCCCGTGGTGCCAGCCGGGGAAGAAGGCGATGTAATCCCCCAACGCGCCGAGGGTCTCACCCCAGGTGGCGCCGTCCGGAGCCCGGACGAGCATGGTGAACTTGGGTGTCCAGCCCAGCTCGCTCATCTGCCGGACCATGGCGATGCCGTCCGGCGTGTTGGGCATGCCGAGCAGCATGTCCGCCTCGGCGGCCTGGGCCGCCAGGATCAGCGCTGAGAAGTCCGTCGTCCCCGGTGCGTACTCCTCGTAGTAGACGACCGTATAGCCGAAGGCGGGGGCGTCTGCTCTGAACATGCCTCCCAGCTCGATTCCCCAGTCGGTCGCCTCCTGGAAGATGGCGACGTTCGTCGGCCGCTCACCTTCCGCCAGCGCCTCATTGAGGAACTGGTACACGTTCCTGGCCTGGTCGGGCGACTTGGGGAATGGTGAGAACAGGTACTGGTAGCCGCGCTGATGGATGTTCCACCAGGCGAAGGACACGCCCAGATACGGAACCCCATGCAGCTCGGCGATGGCGGTGGTTGCGGCGTGCATCCCGCTGGCCGCGCCCCCCAGGTAGGCCACGACCTGCTGCTCCGAGAACAGGGACTCCATCTTCGTCACGGCCTTGGTGGGATCGGACTCGTCGTCATAGACCGTCAGTCGCAGCGGGATTTGCGTACCGTACTCTTCGACGTAGATGCCGCCGGCCGCATTGATGTCCTCAACCGCATACTGGTAGCCGACGTCCACCTGGCTGCCCAGAGATCCGAACCTGCCGGTGAGGGGGATCGAGGCCCCGATCTCGATGAACTCCGGCGCCGGCGGATAGGACACCGTCGGCGTGCCAACAACGGCGGGAGCCTCCGTCTCAACGGGTGCGGGGGCCTCGGTCGGCGTCTGGCCGCAGCTGCCCAGCAGCATACTGATCGTGAGCAGAAGCACGGTCAAGCCTGCCAATCGGTATCTCATAGCCCTTCCTCCTTTTGATCCTGCATGCGAGCGGATCGCAACCTCTCCTCCGGCATCATCCCATCCAGCCTGCTCCTTTCTCGGCCCGGCCGCTCGGCGCACCGGGCGCTCAGCTGCCTCCCTGCGGGAGGGGATCGGTCTTCCTGGACGCCAGCACGCGCAGCGAGAGCCGGCGCAGTCTCTGCCAGGCCTCCACCAGGCCGCCCGGCAGGAAGAGAACCGTGAGGATGAACAGCGTTCCGAAGATCATCAGGTGGTACTCGCCCACATTCAGGACCAGCAGTTCCTTCACGACGACGAAGAACACCGATCCGACGATCGGGCCGACGATGGTGCCCGCCCCGCCGACGTAGGCCATCATCATCGGATCGAAGGTCCACAGCGGGCTGAAGGTCATGTTCAGGTAATAGCTGACGTGATAGTAGGCGAAGGCGCCGCCGGCCAGCCCGGCGAAGAGCGCGCTGACGAGCAGCGCCAGCAGTTTGTGCTTCAGCCCGCTCACGCCCAGCGACTCGGCCGCGTCTTCCTGCTCCCGGACCGCCTTCATCCCCAGCCCGAAGCGGGAGTTCACCAGGAAGTGGGCCGCGCCGACCGTGACGAGCGCCAGTGCCAGGAACAGGTAGTAGCGGGGCAGCAATTCGTAACCGGCGATGGCGGGGTTATAGGACATCTCCGGCAGCAAGTTGCCCACCGTCACGTTCAGGATCTGCGCCAGAGCCAGCGTCCCAATGGCGAAATACACGCCCCGCAGCTTGAAGGCCGGGATGCCGATCAGCGCGGCCAGCACGATGGCGGCGCAGCCTCCCGCCGCCAACGCCGCCGCGAACGGCCATCCCCCGATCCACAGCAGCCGGGTGACCAGGGAGCCGATGCCGAAGAACGCGGCGTGGCCCAGGTTCGATTGACCCGTGTATCCGCCCAGCACGTTCCAGCTCGAGGCCATCGTCACGTAGAGCAGGACGAGGATGAGCAGGCTGATGCTGCTGTCCTTGGTGATCACCAGCGGCGCACAACCCAGGACGATGGCGGCCAGCGCAAGCAGAGCCAGGCTGAGCATTCGTCGACGCTTCATGGCCTAGTTCTCCTTTGCGCCGAACAGGCCCTGGGGCCGGAAGACCAGGATCAGGAGAAACAGCACCAGGCCGACGACCTCGCGGTAGTTGTTGCTCAACAACAGGGAGGTGGCCGACTCGGTCAGGCCCAGGGCCAGGCCGCCGACGAGCGTGCCGGTGATGCTTCCCAGCCCTCCCATGACCATCACGATCAGCGCCTTGAGCGTCCAGTTCAACCCCATCGAGGGCTCGATCGAGTAGTTGACCGCCACCAGCGTCCCCGCTACGCCCGCCAGTGCCGCACCCAGGGCGAACGCCAGCAGGTAGACCTTGTGGATATCGATCCCCATCAGGGTGGCCGCCTCCCAATCCTGGACGGTGGCGCGAATGGCCTTGCCGGTGTAGGTCTTGCGCAGGAACAGGTGCAGGGCGAGCAGGAAGACCAGCGCCGTGCCCAGGCTGATCAGCCGCACGAGCGGGAAGCGCACTCCCAGGATGGTGAGTGCCTGGCTGGAGTATGCGGCGGTGATCCCCCGGTCGTCGGCCGTCCAGAAGCGCAGCGCCAGATTCTGCAGGATGACCGACAGTCCGAAGCCGACCAGCAGCGTGTTCTTGATCTTCGTCTCTTCGGGCAGTTTGACCATGCGGGCGAAGAGCAGCTTGTACAGGATCACCCCGACGGCCAGAAGCGCCAGAATTGTCGTCGGGATGGTCAGGAACGGATCCAGGCCCAGGAGCGAAACGGCCCAGAAGCTTGCATATCCGCCGAACATCAGCAGCTCGCCGTGGGCCACGTTGAGGAACTTGGTCACACCGAAGACCAGGGACAGGCCGAGCGCCACCAGACCGTAGAGCGCGCCCACCAGGATTCCGAAGACCAGAGTCTGGGAAACGGATTCGAGCATCGCCGCCTCGATGTCTAGGCCAGATAGGCGCTGCGCACGGATTCGTAGTTCAGAAGGTCGTCTCCGGCGCCCTGCCCCACGATCCGGCCGTTCTCCAGCAGGTAGGCACGATCGGCCAGCTCCAGTGCGGCTCGCACATTCTGCTCCACCAGGAGGATGGAGACGCCCTCCTGGTTGATCTTCTTCACCATCTCGAACGTGTGCGCCACCAGGATCGGCGCCAGGCCGAAGGACGGCTCGTCGAGCATGAGCAGCTTCGGTTTGGACATCAGCGCCCGGCCGATGGCCAGCATCTGGCGCTCACCGCCGCTGAGCGTCCCCGCCCGCTGGGACATCCGCTCCTGCATGCGCGGGAAGATCTCGAAGACCCATTCCAGCGATCGGTCCTTGCTCTTGCGCGCCTCGGCTGAGAATGCCCCCAGCTCCAGGTTCTCCAGGACGGTCATCCCGGCGAAGATCCGGCCGCTTTCGGGGACTTGCGAGATCCCCTGGTCGACGATCTTGTGCGCCGCCACCCGGGCCAGGTCCAGGCCGCCGAAGGTGATCCGCCCGCCGGCCGGCGCAAGCAGCCCGCTGATCGCCCGCAGGACCGTCGTCTTTCCCGCCCCATTCGGGCCGACCAGGGCGACCAGCTCCCCCTCTTCCACCTGCAGCGACACACCCCACAGCGCCTGCAGGTCATCGTAGAAGACGTCGATGGACTCCAGGCTAAGCATTGGTCTTCCCCAGATAGATGTCGACGACTTGCGGATCATGGATGATGTCGTTCGGCGGACCCTCGGCGATCTTCTCCCCCATGTTCAGCACCACCACGCGGTCGGACACGCCGCAGATCGCCTTGACGATGTGTTCGACGACGATCATCGTCATGTTGGCGGCGCGGATCCTGTGGATCAACCCGCAGGCTTCATCCGCCTCACCCGGATTCAGGCCGGCCATCAGCTCGTCCAGCAGAAGTAAGTACGGCCTGCAGGCCAGCGCCCGCGCCAGCTCCAGGCGCTTGCGCTGCATGATGGTCAGATCCTTGGCGATGGACCGCGCCTTCTCCGCCAGTCCTACGCTCTCCAGGATCTCCAGGGACTCCCTTTCGGCCAACTCCAGGTCCTTAGCCGGCGCGTGGCCGTAGGCCCGGCCGACCATCACGTTCTCCAGGGCCGTCGATTCGAGGAAGGGTTTGACCAGTTGAAACGTCCGGGCGATCCCCCGCTGGCTTACCCGGTGCCGCGGGAAACCGGTGATCTCCTCCCCGCGGAAGGTGACCCGCCCCGAATCCGGCTTCAGAAACCCTGTGATCAGGTTCAGGACCGTCGTCTTTCCTGAACCGTTCGGGCCGATGATGCCGACGATCTCGCCCTCATCGACGGCCAGGTCAACATCGTGGACCGCCTGCAGCCCGCCAAAGGATTTGCTCAGGCCCTCGACCTCCAGGAGACTCATCCGCGCCCTCCGCAGACGAACGGCCCCCGGCCGGACCGAACTCCGGCGCGACTAGCCACCGGTCATGGGCGGGTAGAAGCACACCCGGCCATCCGGCGGGACCAGATCGTCCAGCTCGCTTTGGATTCCATTGACGACGATCAGGCCGATCTCTTCCGGATCCAGGCCCAGGCGATCGGCCACCTGGCGCACGGACTCCGCCCGATCCAGCCGGAGTTGCAGCTTCCGCTCGGTGCCTGGCAGCAGCTGACCCGCAATCTCGATCTCAAGCATGCGCTACAGCGCCTCGAAGACCGCCTCGATCTCGCTGTCGGGCAGGTCGAAAGTCGCCCCGTGCGGCGGCAGGGGCTCGGTGCGCATATAGGCCGGCATTCGCTCCCGCGCCGGCGGGAGCCCGGCCCTGCGGTTGAACTCCAGCTCGGCACGCAGCACATCCCGGTTGGCGCGATCGAGGTCTTCCGTCGTCCATCCCCAGCCGAATCGGCCGTTGAGCATATCGACCATCAGTTGGGGGTCGGCGACGACCGGCGGGCGAGCGAAGAGGCACAGCCCGGTGCTGTCCAGCATGGCGGCCATGATCTGGAGCTTGAGGGACAGCCGGGCCTGGCCCTCGATTCCCAGCGGATTGACTTCCTTGCGCGCCCCGAAAGCGTTGCCGGCCGTGTGGTCGGCGCCTTGCGGCGAGGTGATGTAGGTCAGGCCGTTGCCCTTCAGGCTGCGAGGGTCGTAGCCCGGCATGGCCTGGCCGAGCGCCGACGGCACACGCTCGACGCCCAGGGCCCGGCCGGTGGTGGCCGCACCCGAGCCGATCAGTCGGCCGTGCTCGGTGCCCTCGGCCACTTGCCGCAGCAAGGCGGCCAGGCTCTCGAAATCGCCGAATTTCGCCAGGCCGGCCTCGATGGCCACGCCCAGCGCCGCGCCGGTCTCGATCGTGTCCAGCCCCAGGTCGTTGCACAGCTGGTTAAGCTGCGCCACCTGGTCGAGGTCGCTCAGGCCAAGGTTGGAGCCCAACAGCGCGATCGTCTCAAACTGCAGAGTCCCGACGATCGTGTTCCCGTTCTCGTCCACGTACACGTTCCGGCAGGCGATCACGCACCCGGGCATGCAGCGTGTCCCGATCCGGCCGCTGCGGGCCAGGATCGTTTCGCGCAGCTTCTCGCCGCGCAGCTCGCCGGCGCTCTCGAAGCTGCCGCTCGAGAAACTGCGTGTCGGCAGCGACCCCATCTCGTTGACCGCGGCCGTGATCGCGGAAGTCCCATACGTGTGCGTCCCGCCCTTGGGGCCCACCTTGGGATCATTGAGCAGTTCCTGGGCGAACCGCCGGGCCGACGTCCGGAACAGCTCAGCCTCCGCCAGCGGGACAGCCGCATTGGTCGGCCGGATGACGATGGCCTTCAGGCCCTTGCTCCCCATGACCGCGCCCAGTCCGCCCCGGGCGGCGATGTTGCTGCGCTGCTCCCCCTCGCCGGTGCAAACGATCGCCGCGCCGATCAGCCGCAGCTCGCCGGCCGGTCCGATGGCGATGACCGTGCTCTCCTGGCCGTAGCGCTGCCAGAGCGCCTCGCAGGCGGCAGTGGTCCCCAGCCCGATGACATGCTCCGCCGCGACCAGCTCGGCCGATCCGGGTCCGACCAGCAGCACGTGCCAGCCCGGCGCCGATGGCTGGCCCTCGACCACGATGGCTTTGAGGTCGAGCCTGCCCAGCGCGTCCCCGGCAGTGCCCCCGGCATTGGATTCTTTGGTCCCGCCCGTCAGCGGGCTCTTGCCGCCGATCGACAGCCGCCCGGCCGTCGACACGCCCGTCCCACCCAGCAGGCCGGGCGCGACGATCAGCTTGTTGTGCGGCCCGAGCGGGTCGCAATCCGGCGGCACCTCCTCGAGCAGAAGCCGGGCGATCAGGCCCCGGCCGCCCAGGTGCTCATAGGCGGCCGGGGTCGCCTCTTGCCTGACGCCCAGGCTCCCCATGTCCACTCGCAGCATCTGCATGGGCCCACACTCCGCTCTGCCGTGCGGATTCCGCCGGCCAACCTTCCTTCTCAGGGAGGATAGGCGACGGTGTAGAGATGCTTACCACCCTGCAGCGGGCCCTTGAGCAGCGCTTCGATCTCCTGCGGGTCGCGCATGGTGGTCTTGTCCACCGGCGGAAGCACGCCGGCCGGGAAGCGCGTCATGATGTCGCCGATCAGCTTGCACATGTAGTCCAGCAGCGCGTTCAACCCCGGCTTGGCCTTCTCGGGATCGGCCAGCGTGGGCCGGCCGATGACCCCCTCGGGGTAGACCAGGACCTCGATGCCTCCCAGGCCGACGTGCTCATGTCCTTTGATGGGCGCGTGGTAGACCTCGCCGCCCTTGTCCACATGCCCGGGCGGGAGGAAGCCTTCCGGCTTCGTGTCCACGGCCAGTTCCATCTTCATGAACTCGGGGAACAGGGCCAGGGAGTAGGAGGCTTCGACCTCGCAGGCATGTTGGAAGGGCGTGTCGAACGGGCCGCCGTGCGCCTTGTCTTTCAGGAAGTCGTGGATGGCCGTGGGCCAGTGCAGCGAGATCAGGATGCACGGCACCTGATACTTCTTGGCGAACTGGTGCAGCGCCAGCGGGATGACCTCTTCCTGGCCGTGACCGTTGAGCAGGATCTGCTTGCGAAAGCCGGCGTTCCAGAAACCGGCGATCACGCCGCGCAAGTTGGCCAGGAAGGTGTCTTCGGGGATGACCACCGTCCCGGGCATGCCCAGGTGGTTGTAGGGATGGGAGCCGTACCAGATCGGCTCGGCGACCGTGCAGCCCGTCCGCAGCGCCACCTGCTCGGCCATACGGGTCACCAGGAAAGTGTCTTCGCCCAGCGGTTGGGCGGCCCCGTGGCACTCCGTGCTGCCCACGGGGATGATGATCAGATCGCTTTGCTTCAGGCGAGCAGCGATCTCGGTCATGTTCATGGTTTGGTAGTACACACCGCTCGGGCGCTCCATGTGGCCGCTTTCAGGCGGCAGCTTCCACTCAGCCATGCAGCCTGCCTCCTCTCCCCAACCCCTCGTACCGGCGCGAGCCCGCCCTAGAACTTCGGCAGGTGCAGGTCGGCCGAACCCTTGGGCGACTGTTTGGCCTCCGGGTAGTACTTGCCGACCATCTCCACCACGATCGAGGCCTGGTCGGCCATCTTCTTGGCATCGGCGGCCGAGGTCAGCTGGCCGTGCCCGCCGACGACGGAGTTGCCGGTCTTCAGATGAACCGGGGCGGCGACGCGCACGATCTCGGGCGCCTCGTAGACGCGGATGAAGCCGCCCGAGGCGGGCGGGTTGTCGGTGTGGATGTCGAGCGGGACCTTCACGGCCGCGCGCAGGCCGGCGAGCATCGGCAGTTGCAGATCGCGGACCGGGTTGATGCTGTCCGCGCCCAGGCTCTCCAGCAGCCGGAAGGAGCAGGGGTTGCAGTGCCCCAGGTGCGCCGAGGCCTTGAAGGCGATGTCCTTCGGCAGCGCCCCGTCCTTGCGCATCTGGTTGATCAGCCAGAGCATGCCCTCGTCGTAGATCAGGAAGCCGCGGCAGCCCAGCTCGTAGCCGCGCTTGATGTCTTCCACGGCGCGCAGCACCTGCTCCATGCCGCGCAGGCGGTAGCTGATGCGCACGCCTTGCGAGGAGAGCACCGTGGCGCCGGTGTCGTAGGTCGCCCGCGGGCCGACGGACAGCAGCAGCTCGGCGCCGTACTGGCCGCACAGGCGGCAGTACTCCCGGATCTCCTCCCGGGTGTGTCGGAACATACCGTAGGTCTCCGTCACCCGGTTGATAGTGATGCCGTTCTTGGTGGCCGTGTCCAGCAGCGCGCCGACGGCCTCGGCGGTATTGACGGTCGGGACCTCGATCCGGTAGGCGCCCCCGTCGGGGAAGCGCGCCGTCGAGGTCGGCATGTCGTTCAGATCGCCCGGCGGCAGCCCCAGCTTCTTGAGATACGCTCGTGTCTCTTCAAACATCGGAATGCTCCTCTTGCGGCTAGGATGAATCAGCGGCAATGCGCCGGCAGCGGCGGGCAGTAGACCCAGACCAGCTTCAGCGGCTCAGTGCCGATGTTCTCGACGCGATGCTTCTTGCCCAGGGGGGAGTAGAAGGCCGTCTCCGGGCCGATCTCCCACTCGCCCTCGCCCTCGATCACGATCTTGGCGCGGCCGCTGATGAGGAACAGCACCTCCTCAGACGCATCGTGAACGTGGTCGGGGATCATGCTGCCCACTTCGGTGATGTTCATCCCCATGGATAGGTTGTGCACCCCGCCGAACTTGGGCGCCAGGAGGAGCTTGGACACGCGCGGCGGATCGCGGCGTTCGCCTTCGACATCGGCGGCTTTGACAAACGGCACGGTTCCCATGCTCAACCCTCCCTCAGCGCCCGCGCAGCTCGGCGGAAGTCAGCGTGCGCGAGACGATTTCGGTCAGCGCGCTCAGGCCGACCTCGCGCGCCATCGTCTCCGAGGCGCGGCAGGCGAGCTGACCGATCTCGAGCATGCGTTCAATGGGCATGCGGTACGACGGCCCGACGACGGCCACCGCGGCAACGGGGGCACGATTGACATCCAGGATCGGCGCGGCGACCGCGTTGATGTCTTTCTCGAATTCCTCCACGGAGGTGGCAAAGCCGCGCTCACGGATCTGCTGCAGGTCGGCGTACAGCGCTTCGCGCGTCTGCAGGCTCCGCTCGGTGTACTTGCGCAGCCCCGCCTGCAAGATCGCCTGAACATGGTCTTCGGGGAGATAGGCCAGGAAGGCCTTGCCGGAGGCGGTGCAGGCGACCGGCAGGCGCTGCCCGACGCGGGCGGCGATCTTCACCGGCTGCGGGCTATCGACCACATCCAGGTAGACGACGTGGTTCCCGTCGAGCACTGCCAGGTCTACGGCCTCCCCGCATTCTCTCATCAGCTGCAGGAGATACGGCCGCGCCCAGCGCTGCAGGTCGACGTCGTGCAGGACCAGGGAGGCCATCTCGACGAAGCGCAGCCCAAGGTGGTACATCCCGTTCGAGGGATGGCGGCTGACGAAGCGCCGGCTCTCCAGCGTGGCCAGCAGCCGATGGGCGGTGCTCTTGTGAATGCCGACCCGTTCGGCGATCTGCGTCAGGGATAGGTCCGGCTCGTCGGCAGTGAAGGACAGCAAGATGTCCAGCGCTCGCTCTACGGCCCGCACCGATTCGGACACTTGGCGCCTCCGCCCAGGCATCCCTGCACAAACCGGGTTTCGCTACGTGAAACTATGTTTCGTTGTACAGTATAGCGGGATTGACCTCCCCTGTCAATCGCCGGATTGAGCCGATCCACCGCGGGCCCCGGCGCAGCCCTTGCCCGACTCCCCGTTTGACTTGACGGCCTGTCGCCGGAATGGTATCCTCTTGCGAAACAGAGTTTTGTACTGTGAAACACCCGCCCTTAGCTCCCCCCCCAGCCAGGGACCCGGGCGCCGGACGGGCGATCGCTACAATCCTGACCGCCGGACCGCCACGCGGCGGGGAGCCAGGCCCATGCCCGAAGCGAACACCACCATCGCCGCACCCGACCTGATCCGGGCTT
>Ga0105095_10001678_pt1 | contig 11728 bp, 9 predicted proteins | sample PPLLak2March2015_2_FD_79180 | JGI IMG/M metagenome (GOLD analysis project Ga0105095, IMG submission 79180) | Freshwater sediment microbial communities from Prairie Pothole Lake near Jamestown, North Dakota, USA - PPLs Lake P8 Core (3) Depth... | ecosystem: Environmental > Aquatic > Freshwater >... | reverse complement strand
TCGAGGCCCAGCTCGGTCCGCGCCCGGTCCATGACGTCCGGCGTGATCTCAGCGATGCCCCGGTCGGCCGCGTACTCACCGTAGATCTTCTTCACCATCCCCCGCACGAACCCCGGCACCCGCGCCAGTCGCTCCTCCGCCTCGGCGCTCCAGGCAGGGCACGCCGTCCGGCCCGTCCCGTCCGGCGCGTCCACGAATGCGTCGTCCCGGCCCACGACGTTCTTCCGGACAAACTCCATGGGCTGCTCGTCCAGCTCACGGCCGCCGATGCGCACCCCCAGCGCGCCCACGAGCTGGGTCTCCATGGGATTCGCGAGCAGCGCCACCGACCGCCCGCAGGCGGGACACGTGAACGACGCCGCGAACGTGCCGTCGCCGGGCTCCTGCCGCTCGGCAAAGGTCATCTGCCGGTCGCAGTCGAGGCAGAGGAACTTCATTGGGGCGGCCCGATCACTGCGTCCACGATGGGGGTCCAGGCCAGGCCGGGATCGGCGGGGGAGGCCGACGGATCGAACGGGATCCGCCCGAGCAGTGGCACGTCGAAGGCGCGCGCCAGCTCCGCGCCCGCCGACCCGGTGAAGAGCGGGCCCACGTGGTCGCACTCCCGGCAGGCGTAGCCCGCCATGTTCTCGATCACGCCCAGCGGCGGACGGCCCTCGTCCACCAGCGCGCCCATGGTGCGCGCCACCGACCGCCGGCTTTCGTCCGACGGAATCGTGACCACCACGGCCCCCGCCGCGGACGGCGTCAGCGTCACGATGTCGCGCACGCCGTCCGCGCCGGGCGGGAGATCCACGAGCAGGAGATCGAGCGTCCCCCACGCGACGTCGCCCAGGAACGTGCGGAGCGCGCCCATGTCGAGCGCACCCCGCCGCACGAATCCCTCGCCCTCGCGGCCGCGCCACGCGAGCGGGCGGCCTTCGCCCAGCAGGAAGTCGGCGGACATCACCCGCACGCCGGCAGCGCCGACTGCCGGGACCACGCCCCCCTCACCCACCACCAACGGCCCGGCGGCGCCGAGCATGCGGGCCACCGTGGGACTGCGGAGATCGGCGTCCACGACCCCCACGGACAGGCCACGCCGCGCGGCGGCCACCGCGAGGGATGCCGTCGCGAAGCTCTTTCCCACACCTCCCTTGCCGCTCACGATCGGACGCACCGAGCGCACGGTCGCGAGCCGCTCGGCCACCCGGGCTCGCTGGGCGGCGACCTGCCCGGCGAGATCCGAGCGGTCGGGAGCGGTGAGGTCGTGGTAGGTGCGTGGGATCATGGGGCAGTAAGGGCAGAACGGACAGTAAGGACAGTGAGGGTAGTTCTGCCCGTTGCTGCCCTCCCTGCCCTCACTCCGGTCACAGGTCCCACCCCGCGCGGGCCAGCATCCACATCGAGACGAGCACCACGATCAGAGCCGCGATGTAGAACGCGGGCGGGAGCCGCATCTCGGCCAGGTTGTAGAAGAACCCGCGGCTCACGAGCGGCGGCAGCCGGAACGCCTGGATGCCCCACACGACGCGCGCCACCCACTCGTTCTGCGCCCAGTAGAGCCCCGCGACCACGAGGAGCGTGATGGCGACGCCGAGCACGAGATAGAGCGCCGGCGGGCCGAACCGCTCGGGCAGGAGCCCGTAGTTGCGCATGGCGATCGCGGCGGCTTCGTAGAGCAGGCCCACGTGGAGGTACACGAACGCGGCTTGGCGGAACTTCGCGCTCCGGGGCGCGGGCCACGCGCGCCGCAGCCAGTGACGGTTTGACACCGTGCCCGGGATGTCCCTAGTCTCCCCGGTCATGTCCGCTCCGGCCACTCGCCCTCCCGTCCTGCTCGTCGCCGCCGCCGTGGTGTTCGTGGGGTTCCTCGTGCTGCTCGTGGCGCAGTCGCTCGCTCCCAGACGCATCGAGACCTTCGCCCTCGGCGCCCACGCCCCCCAGCCGCCCGCGCCCGGCCGGACCGACACCGTGACCCTCGACGTGCGTGACGGTGCCGCGTGGCGCTACTTCGACCTCGATCGCGGGGCACTGCTCGCTCCACCCGACACGCAGGGGTGGGATATTGCCGCCCGGCGATTCCAGCTCCGTGCGCCGCGCATTCCTGCCCTCACTGCCCCATCTGCCCTTACTGCCCCGCCTGCCCCTTCGTCCGACCCGGGTGCCGGGGACTTGCCTCGCTGGTACCGCTACGACTTCCTGTCGCATCTGCTGCGGCCAACGGGAGCGTCGTACCGGCTCCGAACGGACGAGGGTCACGACGCGGTCGTCGAAGTGCTCGGCTACTACTGTCCGGGGCCGCAGGCAGGCTGCCTCACGCTCCGCTACGTCGCGGGAGCGGCGAGCATCGAATAGGGCTCCCCGCCCCGTCTCCGGCACCGCCGCACTGCGTCTAGTGATTTGGCGCCTGCACGGCGCCGCCCGCCGGCTCCCCCAGCGGATGCTCGGCCAGCTGCTGGCGCAGCCGCGGATGCGCGCGCCACAGGTAGAAGCCCATCCCGAAGGCGGCGAGGGCGTTGCCCACGGCCACGTTGGACCAGGCGAGCGCGCCCAGGAGCGGCTGCGCCAGCACCGCGACCACGATGTAGAACCCGACCTCGAACACCGCGAACAGGAACACGACGATGAACGCGGTCGTGGGGAAGGTCTCGACGAGAGCCGCGAAGCCCGCGGCGGCGGCCCCGGCGAGGGCAAAGAGCAGCACGTGCAGCATCGTATAGCCAATCACGGTCGGGAACGCGATCTGAACGGCCGCCGGATCGAGGTTCTGCCAGAAGACCGCCGAGCCGAGCATGGCCGGCGTGAAGAAGGGGCGGCCGGCAATCGTGTCCACGATCAGGAACCACACGGCGACCGCCACCGCGCCTATGGCACCAGCGACGAATCCCTCGAACAGGACGAGGCGAAACGTGAGTGGCCGGCCGGTGTGCGCGGCGGCGCTGGGATCCGACATGCGCTCCCTCCCGTGGCAGGACGGTCATCCCATATGCGATTGGATTGTTCGGCTATGATGCGCACCCGAGGCGGATGCCGCAAGGGCGGACAGGCGGGCAGGCGGACAGGCGGTCAGGCGGTCAGAGCAGCCGCTCAACCGCTCAACCGCCGGGCCGTGCCCGGTGCGGGGAAAGGCGAAGCGGGGGCCCGTTCGAAAACGGAGCCCCCGCTGCACCCTGCTCGTTGCCCCCTGCGCTATCAGCTCAGGGAGCCGTCCTTATTCGAAGCGCTCCTCCCAGTGCATCCCCCGATCGCGCTCCGGCACGATGGCCTTCACTTCCATCTGGCGCTTGTTCCGCATGACCTCGATGCGGATCTCGTCGCCCGGCTCATAGGAACTCAGGATACGGACGGCGTGTGACGGGCTCGACGGCACCCGCCCGCCGATCCGGAGAATCACGTCACCGCTCTTGAGGCCGAGCAGCGAGTCCCCGGGGGCCCGGACCACCAGGAGTCCCTCGGTGGTGCCGAAGTAGCCGCCGAGGTTGGCGTCGAGCGTGGTCAGCTCCATGTCCGACCAGCGGGCGCCCTCCCGGATGGACCACACCATGGGATCGAGCCGCCCGAGCCGCCCGCCCGCCTCTGCTCGAGGGGCTACGACCATCGTGCGCTCCAGCGCCCTGCGCGCCTGAGTCATGGCGGAATCCGCGATGGCATTGTACCGGAACGCGTAGTTCAGGTCGTCCACCTTCTTCGGCACTACGACGACCGTCTTGGCTTCCTTGCCGCGGCGGACCGCGATCCGCACGCTGTCGCCCTCTTCCATGTCGCCGGCAAGCTCGATCAGGCGCTCGCCCGGCGAGCCCGCGGCGGTCGCGAGCCGCTGGCCGTCGAAGGTGACCACGATGTCGCCTGACTGGAGACCGGCCCTGGCGGCCGGCCCGTCCGGCGTCACCGCTTCGAGCACCGCGCCGATCGAATCGGTGGCAGCGTCGCGGTCCGTCTTGACGATCACGCCCAGACGCGGTCGGCCCATGGTCAGGCTGAAGGCCATGGGGGCTTCCCCAGCGCGCGGGGTCATGAAGCTCATGAAGTGCTGCTCGCGCCCGAGCTGGCGCTCCAGCTCGCGCATCTCCTCGCGCAGCTGGTCGAGCTTCCGTTCGATCTCGCGCCGCTGCTCGTCGGTCATCTGCTTTTCCTGGGCGGTCGCACCGCTGGTGATGACAAGCAGTGCCACCAACCCGATGATCATCCGTCGCATAACTCCCCCTGCTGTGCCGGGCTCAGAACCCGACGTACGTGGCCCGGGTCACGTGGGCATTGACCAGAGCGTTCATCAAATCCACCCGGTCGCGCCACAGACCGATCAAATCCTCGCGCGCGCCGCCGCGCGTGGTTACCTGAGAGATGCCTGCGTCCACCAGAGCGATGCGGTCCTCGAGGTTGGCGATGATGCCGGCCGCCCGCGCGTTGAGGACCCGACCTTCCGGGTCGTAACTGCGCAGCGTCGCCTCGAGGCCGCGCGACTGCTCCATCAGGGCGTCCAGCTCGGTCTGCCCCACCGCCGGGGTAGGCCCGAGCATCCCAACCGTCCGCACCCCGAGCAGCACCGCGATGGCCGCGGCCGCCGCCAGGACACCCCAACCCGTCCGCTTGAGAACCCGCCCGCGCCGATCCCGCGCCGCCTGCGCCCGGATCACCCCCCAGCGGTCCCGCGGCGGCCGGAGCGCCGGCAGCGCGCGGAGGGCCGCGACCCGCCGGTAGAGCAGATCCAGCTCCTCCCGGCAGAACGCGCACTCGTCCACGTGCGCCCGTGCCCACGCCGTGCCCTCGCCATCGCGCACGGCCAGCAGCTCGGACATCGTGCAGTGTTTTCGCGTGGCCATAGTCAATGCCCCCCGCCGAGCCAGCCCCGCAGCCGGGCGTGCGCCCGGGCGAGCTGGGATTTCGAGAAACTGACGGTCCTCCCCATCATCTCGGCGATATCCTCGTGCGTGTATCCCTCGACGTCGTGCATCCAGACCACGGCGCGCGACGTATCCGGCAGCTGCATCAGCGCCGCTTCGAGGTCCAGCTGCAGCGGCACGTCCACATCGTTGACCCCCACCGCGGGCCCGTCCTCCGGCAGATCGTCGGCGTCGCGGTACTTCTCGCGACGCACCCGCATCAGCGCCTTGCTCGCCGCCACCCGCTTCACCCAGGCCGTGAGACTCCCCGTGCCCGTGCCGCGGAAGCTCCTGATGCTGCGGCACACCTCCAGGAACGTCTCCTGGAGCACATCCTCCGTGTCCTCCTCGGTCCGGCAGATGCGCCGGGCAAGGGAGTACACCAGCCCCTCGTATGAGCGGTACACCCGCTCGAGGGCTTCCAGGTCCCCGGTCTTGGCGCGTTCGACCGCGATGTCGTCGAGGACCCCGACCCCGGTCACGGAGGCTTGCGTCATGGTCTGATGGAGAGATGCGGGAAAGGGGGAGAGGGTCGCATACTCGTTTGCCGTTAGCCGTTAGCCGTTTGCCGCTTGCCGTTTGCCGTTAGCGGCTAGCCGTTTGCCGTTACGCTGAACGCCCCTATTCCCTGACGCCTGGGTCTTGCGGCTGACGGCTAACGGCGAACGCTCAGACAACGAGATTCACCAGGCGATCCGGGACATAGATCGCTTTCCGTATCTGCTTGTCACCAATGAACTTGCGAACGGTCTCGTCGGCCCGGGCCTGCGCCACGGCCTCGGGTTCCGCGAGCCCCGGGGACACGAGGAGGCGGCCCCGCACCTTGCCGTTCACCTGGACCACCAGTTCGATCTCGGCATCGCGCGCGAGCTCGGGATCGAAGGCCGGCCAGGACGCCTCGAACACCGAACGCTCATGCCCCAGCCGCTCCCAGCATTCCTCGGCAAAGTGCGGCGCGAACGGCGCGAGCAGCAGAATGAGGGGCTCCACCAGCTCGCGGGCCACGCTCGGCCCTTCTCTCTGCCCCTCTGCCCCTCTTTTCTGCCCTTCCTGCCCTTCCTGCCCTTCTCTCCTGAGCAGGTTCACGTACTCCATCATCGCCGCGATCCCGGTGTTGTACCGCAGCTCCTCGATGTCGGCCCCCACCTTCCGGATGGTCTGGTGGAGCTTGCGCCGCGCCGCCTCGGGAATGGCCGCGTCCGGTGACACGTCCGTCATGAGACCCCACACGCGGTCGAGGAACCGCCGGATGCCCGAGATGCCCTCGTCGCGGAAGTCGCCGCCTTCCTGGTAGGGACCGAGGAACATGAGGTACATGCGGAACGTGTCGGCGCCCCACTGCGCGATGTACTCGTCGGGCACCACCACGTTGCCGCGGGACTTGGACATCTTGGCGCCGTCCTTCACGATCGTACCGTGGGCCCGGAACCGCGCGAACGGCTCGTCGAACCCCAGGTGACCGAGGTCGTGCAGCACCATCGTGACGAAGCGGGCGTACATGAGATGCAGCACCGCGTGCTCGTTCCCGCCGATGTACGACGTGACGGGCAGCCAGCGCCGCGTGAGGTCCGCGTCGAACGGCCGGTCGTCGAACTCCGTCGAGGGGTACCGCAGGAAGTACCAGGCGGAGTCGAGGAACGTGTCCGACACGTCGGTCTCGCGGCGCGCGGCGGCCCCGCACGCGGGGCACGGCACCCGGTACCAGCTCTCGAGCCGCGCGAGCGGCGAGACGCCGCTCTCGTCGGGGCGGTAGTTCTCGAGCGGCGGCAGCACCACGGGCAGATCGCGCTCGGGCACCGGCACGATGCCACACCGGTCGCAGTAGATGATCGGAATGGGCGGTCCCCAGTACCGCTGGCGGGAGATGCACCAGTCGTGCAGCCGGTACTGGACCCGCCCGGTGGCGAGCCCCCGCCCTTCGAGCCAGCGGGTGATGGCCGGCGCCGCCTCGGCGCACGTCATCCCGTCGAACCGGCCCGAGTTGACCAGCGTGCCCTCCCAGGGGGTGTACGGCAGCGCGCCGCCGGCAGCGCCAGTGGGCTCGACCACCCGCACGATCGGCAGCCCGAACGTCTGCGCGAACTCGTGATCGCGCTCGTCGTGCCCCGGCACCGCCATGATGGCGCCGGTGCCGTACTCCATCAGCACGTAGTCCGCGATCCAGATCGGCACCGACTCGCCGGTAGCCGGGTTCCGCGCGTACGCGCCGAGGAAGACGCCGGTCTTCTCCTTGGCGCCCACCTTCCGCGTGACGAGGTCCATGTCCTGCGCCTGCCGCCGGTACGCGTTCACGGCCGGCCGGCGCTCGTCCGCCGTGAGCCGCTCCACCAGCGGGTGTTCCGGCGCCAGCACCACCCAGGTGGCGCCGAACACGGTGTCCGGGCGCGTGGTGAACACGACGATCGGCTCGCCGATGGGCGTCTCGAAGCGCAGCTCGGCGCCTTCGGACCGGCCGATCCAGTTGCGCTGGGCGGTGCGCGTGCTGTCGGACCAGTCGAGCGTCTCGAGGTTGTCGAGCAGCCGCTGCGCGTACTTCGCGATGGCAAAGAACCACTGCTCGAGCACGCGCTGGGTCACGAGCGTCTCCGGATGCCGCTCGCAGTAGCCGTTGATCACCTGCTCGTTGGCGAGCACCGTCTTGCACTCGGGGCACCAGTTCACCGGCGCCGCCTTCTTGTAGGCGAGCCCGGCCTGGTAGAGCTGCAGGAAGATCCACTGCGTCCAGCGGTAGTACGCCGGGTCGGTGGTGGAGACCTCGTGCTCCCAGCTCACCATCAATCCCACGCGCCGCAGCTGCTCGCGGAACCGGGCGATGTTGCGCGGGATCAGCTGCGACGGGTGCGTGTTGACCTTGAGCGCGTAGTTCTCGGAGTGAATCCCGAACGCGTCGAACCCGATGGGCTCGAACACGTCGTGCCCGCGCAGCCGGCGGTAGCGACCGTGGATGTCGGTTCCCACGAACGCGAACACGTTCCCCACGTGCAGGCCCTCGGCCGAGGGATAGGGGAACATCATGAGGTTGTAGTAGGGCCGGGGCGCGGTGGCGACGGCTACGCGGTTGGTGCCGCGTTCCTGCCACCGCGCGCGCCAGCGCGTCTCGACCGCCTGCGGATCGTACGATCCCGCGTCATGCTGGGTAGCCATAGCCGCTGAATTTACAGAGGGTTGGGCTGACTTGCCGAGCGCGCGGAGCGGCGCCTACCTTTGGGGCGCCATGGCCGCCACCTCCCGCCTGCGCACCGCCATCGTCGCCATAGCCATCCCGGCCGTCGTCGTGATGATCGGCGTCGGCGCCATCCTCGCGATGCAGTTCACCGCCGGGAGGATCGAGGACGCCGTCACGAACGGCCTGTCCGCCACGGCGCGCCGCGGCGCGGTGGACATCTCGGCCTTTCTCGCCGATCGGCGCCGCGACCTGCGCGCGTACGCGAACGCCCCCGGGGTGATCGCCGCGGCGCGCGCGGCCCGCCGGGACGTGCAGACCCTGGGGCTCGCCCGCCTCTCCGCGGACATGCTCGAAGAACGGTACGCCGAGCGCCGGCTGCTGAGCGGCGATCAGGACCTGCGGCGGTTCCTCCAGATCGTCCGGGACAGCGCGGAGTTCGCGGACCTCACCCTCGCCGACGCCAACGGGCTCGTCATCTCGGCGGCGAGCGATCCCGTGCGGTTCGTGCATGCGCAGGAACCCTGGTGGCGGGAGGCGATGACGACGGGTGTCCACGTCGGGACGCCCCAGTTCGACGAGGTGGCGCGGGTCGCCGTGCTGGAGATCGCCGTGCGGGTGGACGATCCGGCGGGCGGCTCACCGCTCGGCGTGCTGCGCGGCGCGGTCAGGCTCGCCTCGGCCCGGCTGCGCGCAGACGACGATCTGGCGGCCGTTTCCGAGATCGTGGACACCACCGGCCGGACCGTGGTGACGCGCGACAGCACCCGCCTGCTCCGGCCCTCGCCGGTCGCGTCCCATCTGCCCACCGATCATCGCGCCGCCATCGTGCGGGCCCCGCTCGACCGAGGCGACGAGTGGGTGATCGTGATGGTCCCCGACTTCGCCGGCCGCTGGTGGTCCGTGGTGCGCGCGCCCACCGCCGTCGCCTTCCGCGGCGCGGCCTCCGTGCGGCTCATCATCGGCGTCGCGGCGGGCGGCGTGCTCGCGCTCATGGTGGCCGGCCTGTGGTGGGTGGCAGGGTGGCTGGACCGACGCATCACATTCCCGCTCGAGGGCGCGGCGGCGGTGGCCCAGCGGGTGGCGGGCGGCGACCTCACCGCGAGCGTGCCGACGCTCACCGCGGGAGCGGGCGAGGTGGACGAGCTGCTCGACGGCCTCCGGACCATGGTGTCGGAGCTGCGGGGCGTGGTCGCGGGCATCCGCACGTCGGCCGAGGAGCTCGCGGCCATGGCGCAGCAGATCTCGGCCAGCACGCAGGAGATGTCCGCGTCCACCGAGGAGATGGCTTCCACCTCCCAGCGCCTCTCGGACCAGTCCACGGATCAGGCGGGGCAGGTCAAGAAAGCGGCGACCGATGCCGAGCGGATCCTGGCCATCGCCACGCAGCTCGCCGAAGGCGCGAAGCTCGCCGCGGGGCGCAGCGCGGAACTCAAGGACACCGCCGACGGCCACCGCGGCCGGCTCGTGGCCGGGAGCGAGCGGCTCGCCAAGCTCGCCGAGGAGGTCGAGCACAGCGCCGTCGAGGCGGAGACGCTGGCCGGCTTGTCGGCCGAGGTCCAGCAGTTCGTGACGCAGGCGCGGACCGTCGCCACGCGCACGAACATGCTGGCGCTCAACGCGGCCATCGAGGCCGCGCGGGCGGGGCCCGAAGGCGCGGGCTTCGCGGTGGTCGCCGACGAAGTCCGCAAGCTGGCGACGCAGGCCGCCCAGGCCGCGCAGACGACCTCCGAAACCGTGGGCCGCGTGCTGCTGGGCGTGCAGAGCACCCGCGAACGGCTCCGACGGCTCGCGAGTGAGAGCACGGCCGTGCGCGCGGTCGCCGACGACGCCGCCCGCGGGCTCGTGGACATCACGGAGCGCGCCGTCGAGAGCAGCACGTGGGCGAACGAGATCGCGCAGGCGGCGGGGGAGGCGCAGGCCCTCGTGGCGGAGATCACGGACCGGCTGCGGCTCGTGTCCGAAGGGACCGAGAACGCGGTGGCCGCGATCGAGGAGATCGCCGCCGCGGCCGAGGAGCAGAGTGCCTCGACGCAGGAGATCGCGGCGTCCGCCTCCCACCTGGCGGAGGCGTCGGAGCGGCTGAATGCGGGCGTGAGCCGGTTCCGGCTCGCCGAAGCCGCCGAGGCCCAGCCGGGAGACTAGGCGATCGTCAGCGGTCGCCGTTCAGCTCCATCACCCGCACGTCCACCACGTCCGGCAGTTCCCCCAGCCGGCGAATCACGTGCGCCGGGAGCGGCTGGTCCACGGCAATGGCGGCGAGGGCATCCGCGGCCGCGGGCAGGCGCGACTGGTGGTACACGCCGATGTTGGCGCCCGCGTCGCCCAGGACCGTCCCGACGCGCCCGATCACGCCCGGCACGTCCCGGTTCCTGAGCACGAGGAGATGCCCCTCAGCCGGCACGTCGACGGCGTACCCGTTGATCTGGACGATCCGGGGCCGGTCCGCGACGAGGGCGCCCGCCACCACGGTGGCGGTCCCGCCGTGGCGGACGGCGACCGTGACGGTCGTTTCGTAGCCGGGGAGCGGCGCGCTCATCCGCCGGCTCAGGCGGATCCCACGCTCATCCGCCAGCGCCTGGGCGTTGATGATGCTCACGGACTGGAGTCCCATGGCGCCCAGGAGACCCTCCACGGCCGCCAGCTTGATCGGCCGCGGCGCTTCGTCGTCCACGCCCCCGTACTCGACGTCCACCGCCTCGACGGGCGCCGGAGCGAGCAGGGCCGCCATTCGCCCCAGCCTGCGGGCCAGATCGAGCAGCGGGCGGACGCGTCGCATCACCTCACCCGATACGCCCGCGACGTTCACCGCTCCGCCCACGTCGCCCTGTGCCAACGCCACCAGCACGGCCTGGCAGATCTCGAGGGCCGCCCGGTCCTGTGCCTCCTTGGTGGAGGCGGCAAGGTGCGGTGTGAGCAGCAGCCGGTCGGAGCCGCGGAGCGGCGAGTCGGCCGGGAGGGGCTCCGCCGCGAACACGTCCAGCGCGGCGCCGCCGAGCTGGCCGCTCGTCACGGCCGCGAGCAGGGCCGCTTCGTCCACCAGCTCCCCGCGCGCGGCGTTCACCACCAGCGCCCCGTGCTTCATCCGCCCGAGCCGCGCGCCGTCGAGCAGGTGCCGCGTGTCCGCGGTGAGCGGCAGGTGGAGGGTCACCGCGTCGGCGCGCGCGAGCACGTCATCCAGGGGCAGCAGCTCCACCCCGAGGTCCCTGGCGCGCTGCTCCGGCAGATAGGGATCGTGGGCGCAGACCTTCATGCCGAGCGCCCGGGCCACGGTGGCCACGTGCGCGCCGATCCGGCCGAGTCCGATCACCCCCAGCGTCTTCCCGCGCAGCTCGACGCCGGCGAACGTCTTCCGGTCCCAGGCGCCGGCGCGCATGCTGTGCGCCGCCCAGGGAATCCGGCGCACCAGTGAGAGCAGCAGCGCCAGCGTGTGCTCCGCGGCGCTCACCGTGTTGGCGCCGGGCGCGTTCAGCACCGCAATGCCCCGCCGCGTCGCCGCGGCGAGGTCGATGTTGTCCACGCCGATGCCGGCGCGGCCGATCACCCGAAGGGCCGGCGCCAGCGCGATCAGCTCACCGGTGACCTGCGTGTCCGAGCGGACCAGCAGGGCGTGGGCACGGGGCAGCAGCGCCCGGAGCGCCGCGGCGTCGCCCACGGCGCTCGCGAGCTCCACCTCCGGCTCGGCGCGCAGCACGGCGAGGCC
>Ga0105095_10001676_pt1 | contig 11733 bp, 4 predicted proteins | sample PPLLak2March2015_2_FD_79180 | JGI IMG/M metagenome (GOLD analysis project Ga0105095, IMG submission 79180) | Freshwater sediment microbial communities from Prairie Pothole Lake near Jamestown, North Dakota, USA - PPLs Lake P8 Core (3) Depth... | ecosystem: Environmental > Aquatic > Freshwater >... | reverse complement strand
ATAAAAAACACCGCGAAGAAGCGGCGAAAACTAGACACGGCCTATGCGCCGCCGGGGCACGAGGTTGGGACGGTGCACGTCACGAAAGCCGATGCCGAGAGGTCCAAAGAGCATTTTGACGGAAAGACCACGGAGTAGCGGCTCGGACTCCGACTTCGTCGCGATCTCACGGATCCTCGGGGACCAGACGTGCCGCATCCGCCGCTAGCGAGGCTGCCGGCAATAGCCGGGCCTCGGAGACGCTGAACCGACGGGGAGCGTTCCGAAGGATCGAGAGCCGAACCGCCGCGAGCCGCGTCGCCGGAAAGCGAACTACCATCCAACCCTTTCGCTCGGCGGTCATGTCGATCTGATCTCCCAGTTCCAGTAGGCGGCCGTCGGGGTCGACGCCGTTGACGCCGAGGCTCGAGGGCCCTTCGCCGAACTCCGGGGCGTAGAAGAGGGCTACCCCTCTCGTAGGCACCTCCGGGTCGCTCCCGAGCTCGAGCCAGTCCTTCGTGCTCTGGAGCCAGACCGTGCTCCAGCTCGTTCCCAGGCTCCCGTCGTGCACCAGAGGCGCCAGGTCCTGGTTTCGGGAGGCTCGGGCCCAGGCCGGTCTCTGCCATCCTTTCTCGTTCAAGTTTCTCCTGATGGCGGGCACTCGAAGGCGCAAGTGCGCGAAGTAGGAGTCGTTCGGCCAGAGGGACTCCATCCGGCGGGCCTCGTCTTCCGCCTCGGTCAGGTGGTCGGTCCGGATCAGAAGGTCGACGACACGGCGGGCGGCGTGGCGGTTCCAGGGACGGATCTCCCGCTCCAGGCGCCAATCGCTGAGCGCCCTCTCGAGGAGGCCCCGGTTCTCCGCGATTACGGCCTCGCGCAGATGTGCGCCTCCCGGCATCGAGGAGAAAATCTGAAACAGCAGCTGAGAGTCGTCGAGAGTTTCCAGTCGCTCGGGATAGTCGTCGATGGAAGGATTCGTGTTCCAGTATCCGGCCCAGCGAGTCGTCCCGGTGAGGTTCACCACGGCGCCTACGGCGGCGAGACCGAGAGCGAGCGCGCGGAAACGGCCCGATCTCGCTCCCATCGAGCACAACGCGAGGATCCACCAGGGGAGCGCATCGGTCAGATAGCGGGGCCCGACACTGTGGCCTCCCCACCAGGGAGCGTGGTTCGCGTACAGGAACAGGAGGAGCGCGAATCCCGAGACTCCAGCGATCATAGTCGCCGTCCTTCTGCGGAATAAAACGAAAAGAGCGGCGCCGAGCGTGAAGAGCACCACCGGCTCGAACCAGAGCACGCCCCGGCTCGGGCTTGCGAGGAGCAGGAGGGCGTTTCTCGAGACCGCATCCAGGGAGCGAAGTCCGATGGCGTGGGTTTGGGTTCCGTAGGCGCCGAGCGCCGATCCGTAAACGTCGAGGTGGTAGTACAGAAGCGGAAGAGCGACCACCGCGGCCCCGATGGCGGCGGGCCAAACCTCTCGCCGGTACATCCACGCGGCGAGAAGAAAAAAGACGGGAGCGCTCACGACGAGGGGAGGTCTCGTGAAGACGGCGAGAGCAATCGCAGCCCCAGCGGCGGCGAGACGCCGGGCGACCGGTGTGTCCCCATCCAGGAGCCTCTCGATCGCCCCGAGCACCCAGAGCTCTCCCGGCCCGTGCTGCCAGAGCGCTGACGAAGAGATCGTCCAGTGGGAGGAGCCGAGGCCATAGATTAGTGCGACCCAGTAGGGCGAAAAGGGCGGGTCGAGCTTCCGGGCGATTCCCAGGACGAGCCAGACGCTCGTGACCGCGATGAGCAAGCTCGCGAAGGCGCCGATCCTGTCCAGGAGCTCCGGACGGCTCGATTCGAGGAAAGGCGCGGGAAGGAACAGGGGCCAGGCCAGGAGCGAAGGACCCACGGGAAAGCTCGCGTGCAGCCCTCGGGGCGTGGACGCGAGGTAGTAAGGAAGCCCGCGGGCCACGAGCTCGGGATAGCCATCGAGCGACGTGCCGCGGCCGGTGACCATCGAGAGCGCGGTGTACTCCGCGGGTATCACGTCTCCCGAAGGCACGGAACCGAAGTGAAACGCATAGGCGCAGAGGGACAGGAGAATCGCGACAACCTCGCGATCGGCCCGAAGGCGAGGGACGATGAGACCCAGGACCAGGTACCCGACCGAGGCGAAGGCGAGCGGCCGGAAAAGCTCGCTCGATCGGAAGTCCAACCCCAGAACAGAGAACGCCACGCGGCCCTGGTAAACGACGAGGACGGAAATCGCGAGCGAGACCGCGATGCCGAACGACAGAGCGATCGCGGCCGGCGAGCGCCAGGAGAGATGACTAGCGGAGAAGGACTCGGTTATGCCGCACTTCATTCTCCGGAACGGGCGAACGTCCTCTCGGTTTCTCCGCAAACCGATGTTAGCTCAAATCGCGTCCAGCGCCCGGCTGAAGGATGTTCTCCGACCGGGACCGAGCCGCTTCACGCGCTCGAATGGCGATTATCGGAACAGAGCCGCACCATAGATTGGCGTTCACCGAGGCTACCTCTTCCTCCCCGTGAGCAGAAGTCCACCGCCCACGGCCAACAAGGCCACCTCCGCCCACACCGAGATGTCGACTCGCTCTTCCTCGCTGATGGCGATCTCCACGGGGTCCAGCTTGGCCTCCTGGGTCTCGCTGGGGTACGGGTAGTGCCTCTTCACGCTGCGACGGCGATCTTTCCCGCAGGATTGGAAACGGCCTGAGAAGATGGAAATACACGGGCCCGGAGGGCAGGCCAGCCTAGTTCTCGAGCGGTAGCCTGCGCGAAACCGGGGACAGGCACCGGGTGTCGTCGCAGGCCTGGTAGACGAGGGTCAGCTCGGTAGCGTCCTGCTCGAGCTCGAGCTCGATCGCGACCTCGCCGTCGTAGATCGAAAGCGGCTCGTTCGAGAACGCGAAAGTCATCGATTTGCCGGGGGGGTACGAGACGTTTCGGACGTCGCCCCGGATCTCGGTCGGGATTAAATAAGGAGAGGAAGGAGGGTTGGCATTGATGTGCCAACCCTCCTTCACGATCAGGAATACACGAAAGCCCGGCGGTGCCGCATCGATCCGGGCTTCCACGACCGAGGCCGCGAGGGCATCGAGGGAAATCGCCGGAGCCTCGTGGTACCGCTCCACCGTGAGAGCGAGCGTCATGGCGCCCTGTGGATACCGCTCGATGTCGGAGGCGAAGGCGCGAAGGGCGTCCTCCGCCCGCTCGCGATAGACGGCCTTGCCCGTGAGCTCGAAGAGCTCCAGCAGCACCGAAGTCGCGATCCCGTTCCCGGAAGCGATCGCGCCATCGTTCACCGGCTTCGATTGGACCAGCAGGTAGGGCTTCTCCGGCGACTGGAAGTAGCCCCCCGGCGGGTCGCGAAGCTCCTTCTCCATCTCCTGCGCGAGCCGCTCCGCTTCTTCGAGCCACCGATTCTCCCCGCTCTCGCGGTGCAGCACGAGAAGCCCGCGCGCGACGAAGGCGTAGTCGTCGAGAAACGCGGGGACTCTCGCCTTTCCCTCCCGCCAGACGTGCTGGAGCGCTCCCCCCTCGCTCCGGAGATCCTCGAGGACGAACGCGGCCGCCCTCTTCGCCGCGCGCTCGTACCGCGGCTCGCGAAAGGCGCCTCCGGCTTTCGCCATCGCCGCGATCATCATCCCGTTCCAGTCCGCGAGGACCTTGTCGTCGACGAGGGGATGAGGTCGCGACTCACGCGCCTTCCGGAGCTTCGCGAGAGCCGGTTGCATCTCGGCGCGAAGCGCCTCTCCGGGAGGAGACGCCAGGTAGAGGGTGTGCTCGTGCTCCTCGAAGTTCGGGGGCCGGTCGAGCCCGAATACCGGTGTGAGGAGCTCGAGCTCCGAAGGGGTCACGAGCTTCTCGATCTCTTCGCGGGTCCAGACGTAGAAGGCGCCTTCGCGTCCGTCGCTCTGGGCGTCGATCGCGGACAGGAATCCGCCTCCCTCCGCCGTGAGCTCTTCGAGCACGAAATCGAGAGTGCCGCGGGCGAGCCGTTCGAGCTCGGGGTCGGAAGTGAGTCGGTAGGTGTCGACCAGGATCTCGGCGAGAGCGGCGTTGTCGTAGAGCATCTTCTCGAAGTGGGGGACCCGCCACTCGCGGTCGGTCGTGTATCGATGGAAGCCTCCTCCGAGATGGTCGTAGATGGCGCCCTCGCCCATTCCTTTCAGCGTGCGAAGGAGCATCCTCAGCGCCTCCGCGTTGCCTTTGGAAGCGCGCGAATGGAGGAGGTAGAGGTTCGCCGGGGAGGGGAACTTCGGGGCCGGGCCGAAGCCGCCCCACTCCTCGTCGAAGCCCCGCGCGAGCGCGTCGAACGCGGGCCTCGCCGCACCGGCGGCGGGAACGTCCGGAGCGGCCTCGGTCGCGGAGGCGATGACCTCTTCGAGGCTCCGGGCGACGTTTGCCGCCGCGTCCTCGAGCCTCGCCCGGTCCGTGCGCCACATCTCCTCGATCCGTTGGACGACCGTGGGAAAACCGACGGTCCCCTGCCGGTCCTCGGGCGGAAAATACGTTCCAGCGAAGAACGGCTTCAGATCCGGCGTGAGAAAGAGATTGTTCGGCCACCCGCCGCTTCGGTTCAGGAGCTGGGTCGCGGTCATGTAGATCTCGTCGAGGTCCGGTCTCTCCTCGCGATCGACCTTGATGTTGACGAAAGCCGCGTTCATCAGCGCCGCGATCTCGCGATTCTCGAACACGTCCTCTTCCATCCGATGGCACCAGTAGCAGGTGGAGTAGCCGATGGAGAGGAAGATCGGCCGGTCGAGCTTTCGCGCGAGCTCGATCGCCTCCTCGCCCCAGGGGTACCAGTCGACCGGGTTCCCGGCGTGCGACAAAAGGTAGGGGCTCGACTCGTGGATCAGGCGGTTCGCGCCCGGAGGGCGCTCCTGGGCGGCGGAGCAGGCCGTGCACGCGAGCGTCAGCGCGAAGAAGAGCGGAAGCTTCCTACGCACGCTCCTACCTTAACCTGGAAGCCTTGCTCCCGGCCAAAGAGTCGCGTTAGCCTCACGCATGAACTCTTACCTTTTCCTGCTCGCGTTGATTGCCCCTCCGGACGTTACCCGCCTCCTCGATGAGAGGGCGTCGAATTTCTCGGAAGTCGCGCGGGAAATCTGGGAGCTCGCGGAAGTGGGCTTCCAGGAGGAACGAAGCTCGGCGCTCCTGAAGGCGCAGCTCGAAGCCGCGGGCTTCGAGATCCAGAGCGGGGTCGCGGGAATGCCCACGGCCTTCATCGGAAGCTTCGGCCGCGGCCGCCCGGTCATAGCACTGCTCGCGGAGTTCGATGCTCTCCCCGGTCTTTCTCAGGACGCGACCCCCGAGCGCAGACCGCGAGCCGAGAGCGCGCCCGGTCACGCTTGCGGACATCATTTGTTCGGAACCGCTTCGACCGCTGCCGCGATCGCGGTCAAGGAGTGGCTTGCGAGCTCGGGCGGCCCCGGAACCATCCGCCTCTACGGCACTCCGGCCGAGGAAGGGGGCGCGGGCAAGGTCTACATGGTGCGAGCGGGCCTGTTCTCCGACGTCGACACCGTCCTCACCTGGCATCCTGCCGACGGCAACGACGCGAGCCCCGTGAGCTCTCTCGCCAACAAGTCGGCGAAGTTCCGGTTCCACGGTCTCTCGTCGCACGCGGCGGCGGCGCCGGAGAAGGGACGCTCCGCGCTCGACGGGGTCGAGGCCATGAACACCATGGTGAACCTCATGCGCGAGCACGTCCCGCAGGAGTCGCGGATCCACTACGTCATTACCCGCGGCGGCATGGCTCCGAACGTCGTTCCCGATTTCGCCGAGGTCTACTACTACTGCCGGCACCCGGAGGTCGAAGTCGTTCAGGACCTCTGGAGGCGCATCGTCCTCGCGGCGGAGGGCGCGGCGATGGGAACGGAGACCCGCATGGATCACGAGGTGATTCACGGAATCTACAACAAGCTTCCGAACGACAGCCTCTCGCGGCTCTTCGACGAGAACCTCCGGGAGATCGGGGGCATCGAGTACACCGCCGAGGAGGTCGCGTTCGCGGAGAAGCTTCGGGCGACACTCGAGAGCCCGGAGCGGAAGATCGGGTCCGAGCGCGGGGTTCAGTCCTTCGCGCCGCAGTTGACGAGCGCCTCGACCGACGTCGGCGACATCAGCTGGGTGGTACCGACGGCGAGCGTCCAGATCGCGACCTGGGTTCCGGGCACGCCTGCCCACAGCTGGCAGGCGGTCGCGGCCGGAGGCATGAGCATCGGATTCAAGGGAATGGTCCTCGCTTCCAAAGTGCTGGCAACGACCGCGGTCGAGATCTTCGCGAATCCCGCCCTCGTCGAGGAGGCGCGCCGTGAGTTCGAGGAGCGCCGGGGCCCGGACTTCGTGTACGAGTCCCTCATCGGCGACCGCGCCCCGCCGCTCGACTACCGGAAGTAGGTGTAGACTCGCACTTCATGGAGCAAAGAATGGCCTTTCGGGTGGTCGCCGCCTTCGTACTCTCCTTCTCGATTCCCGCGGCGCCCGCGCTCTCGAAAGAGGTTCGACTCACCCTTCGGGAGGGAACGAACTTCGCCGCGGCGCGCGCAGGCGGAGACGGAAGTTACGTCCTGGATCTGCACGGAACGCTGTGGCGGCTTCCCGAAGGCGGCGGCAAAGCGGCGGCGATGACAGATGGCCTCGGAGACGATCGCCTTCCCGACGTCTCCCGCGACGGAAGCCGCATCGTCTTTCAGTCCTACCGCAGCGGCACCTGGGATATCTGGTCGATGAGCGCCGACGGTTCCTCGGCAGCGGCGATGACTTCCGGCCCGGCCGACGATCGCGAGCCCGTCCTTTCGCCCGATTCAAGCCGGGTCGCCTTTTCTTCGGACCGATCCGGGAACTACGACATCTGGGTCCTGGAACTCGCTTCTTCCGAGCTGAAGCAGCTCACGACGGACGCGGCGCAGGACTACATGCCGGCGTGGACGCCGGCGGGCGACGAGATCGTGTTCGTCTCCGATCGCGCCGCCAACAGGACGCCGGGCCTGGTTCGCGTCAAGGCGAGCGGCGAGGGTGAGGCCGTGCCCGTGGCGGAGATCGAGGGAGCCGTTTCCTCCCCGTCGGTCAGCGCCGATGGGAAACTCGTCGCATTCCGGGTGCTCACCCTCGGAAACACGGGCGCGGACGCCATGGGGCGCGCCGCCGAGGCGAGCCGCCTCGCGGTCGTCTCCCTGGCAGGGGGTGAGCCCAGGCTCCTCGATACTCCGGACGACGTCTTTCCTTTCCGCCCCCAGTGGTCTGGGACGAACGAGATCGTCTACACGGCGGCGGGCTCTCTCTGGCGACAGGGACTCGAGCCGCGAAGCGAAGCGAGGAAAGTTCCCTTCGAGGCCGAGGTCGTTCTCGATCGGCCGACCTACAGGAGACGTCCCGTCGATTTTCCCAAGAGCCGCGAGCGCCGGCCCGTTCGAGGCATCGTTCGTCCGGTGGTCTCTCCCGATCACTCGCTCATCGTCTACGCCGCCCTCGGCGATCTCTTCGTGGTCTCGACCGAGGGAGGAAGCCCGATTCCTCTGACCCGCGACGAATACCTCGACACCGACCCCCACTGGGCCCCGGATAGCCGCTCCATCGTGTTCGCGAGCGATCGCGCGGGGACCATGGATCTGTGGATCAAGGACGTCGAAGCGCCTCCCACCGAGGGGGAGAGGCGTCTCACCACCTCCCTCGGCGCCGAGGTCTCTCCCGCGTGGTCTCCCGACGGCAAGACCATCGCATACGTCGATCATGATTCGAGGCTGCACGTGGTAGGGATTCAGGGGGAGGAGGACCGAGCTCTTACCGAGCCGCGGCACGGCGTCGGAATCCCCACCTGGTCGACCGATTCGCGCCACGTGGCGATGTCGGTCCAGGTCCCGCTCTCCTCGAGGTTTCGCGAGGGCTACAACCGGGTGCTCGTGGTGGATACGACGACGGGCGACTCGCGGTTGCTCGAAGAACCCGACCGGAGCATAGGGGTCCGCGACGGCGACGGTCCCGTCTGGCGGCCGGACGGAGGTGCCCTCGCCTTCGCCATGGACGGCGGCCTCTGGACCTTGCCGATGACACCCGACGCCCGGGCCGGGGGCCGGCCCAGGCAGATCGCGGGCGAGGTCGCGGACTTTCTCAGCTGGTCGGGCGATGGGAAGAAGATCGTTTTCCTCGGCGCGGGCGGCCTCGCCGAGGTCGAAGTCGAGACCGGAGACGTTCGAAGGATCGACGTCGAGCACGAGTTCGAGGTCACGTCCGCCGAGGGCCGGCTCCTCATCCGGAACGTCCGGCTCGTCGACGGCACGGGAGCGGCGCCTCGAGACGGGATGGACGTCGTCATCGAGGGCGACCGCATCGCGCGGGTCGAGCCCACGGGCGGCGAGGTCGCGGAGGAGGTCCGCGTCGTTTCGGGAGAAGGAAAAACGCTCATCCCCGGGCTCATCGAGATGCACACCCACCTCGGTCTTCCCGCCTGGGGAAGCCGCCAGGGCAAGGTGTGGCTGGCCTACGGGATCACGTCGCTCCGGACTCCCGCGGATGCTTTGTACCGGGTCATCGAAGAGCGGGAGTCGATCCGGGCGGGTCGTCGGGTCGGCCCACGGATCTTCTATACCGGAGCCACCTTCGACGGCGATCGCATCTACTACACCGGCGCCCTGGCCCTGAACGACGCCGAAGAGCTCGAGCAGGAGTTGAAGCGGGCGGTCTCGCTCGGCTACGACCTGGTCAAGACGTACGTGCGTCTTCCCGACCCGCTTCAGAAAGAGACCATCGAGAGGGCTCACGCCGAAGGAATGTTCGTCACCTCGCACGAGGTCTACCCCGCGGTGGCGTACGGAGTCGACGGCATCGAGCACTTGAGCGGGACGTCGAGGCGGGGCTTTTCTCCCAAGCTCACGCAGCTCCGGAGAACCTATGACGACGTGGTCGAGCTCATCGCCCGCTCCGGCGTCTACTTCACTCCCACCGTTCTTCTGCACGGCGGCTACACGCTCGCGCTCGCGCGCGAGCCGGATCTCCTGGACGAAGCTCGCTTCCTCGCTCTCTTCCCTCCGTTCGCGAAGGAGGGTTTCAAGAACGGCTTTCGTCCCGGCGACGCGTCAGCGTCCCGAGCGGTGGTGGCTCCGGTTTTCGCCACCATCGACGAGATCCACGAGCGCGGAGGAAAGGTCATCGCCGGCACCGACTCGCCCATCATTCCCTATGGACTGAGCCTGCTTCTCGAGGTCGAGCAGCTCTCGGAATCCGGTCTCGGCCCCATGGCGGCAATCGAAAGCGCCACCCGCGTCGCCGCCGAGGCCCTCGGCGCGGGCTCGGACCTCGGGACGATCGAGCCGGGGAAGATCGCCGACCTGGTCCTCCTGGGAGCCGATCCGTCGGAGGACATCAAGAACATCCGGAAGACGGAGATGGTCGTGGTGAACGGAAGGCTCCTTTCGATCGAACAGCTTCTCAAAGCTCCATGAAGGGGGAAACGATGGTCCGCTCTCTTGGAATGGCTCTCTTCCTCGCGTCCCTGGCGATGCCGTCATCGGCATCGGAGGACGTCGCGTCTCCCGAAAGCTTCTTCGGCTTCGAGCCCGGAGCCGACGGGGAGATGGCCCGTTATCCCGCGGTGCTCGAGTACCTGAAGCAAATCGCGGCGAGCTCCGATCGCGTCCTGTATCAGGAGATCGGAAAGACCACCCTCGGAAACGACTACGTCCTCCTTCAGATCTCGAGCCCCGAGAACCTCGCCCGGCTCGATCGCCTGGTCGAGATCAACCGAAGGCTCGCGGATCCACGCGGCCTTCCCGAGGCCGAGGCCCGGGTCCTGGTCGAAGAGGGGCGGCCGTTCTACTTCCTCTACGCCACCATCCATTCGACCGAAGTGGGCAACGGCCAGGCGATTCCGCTCATCGTGCATCGGCTCGCGACCGAGGACTCTCCCGAGATCCGGGAGATCCTGGACAACGCCGTTCTCCTCCTCGTGCCCTCGCAGAACCCCGACGGGCAGGTGATGGTCATCGACCACTGGTACCAGACCAAGGGAACGTCCCGGAGCCGCGTCTATCCCGACCTGTACCACAAGTACGTGGGGCACGACGACAACCGCGACTGGTTCATGTTCACCCAGAAAGAGACTCGGCTCAACATCGAGAAGATCCAGAACGTCTTCAAGCCCACGGTCACGCACGACATGCACCAGATGGGGCAGACGGGCGCGCGCATCTTCGTCCCGCCGTTCCAGGATCCCTACGATCCCAACGTGCACCCCCTGCTCGTATCCGGGCAGGCGCAAATCGGCCTCGCGATGGCGGGGGCGCTCGCCGCGACGGGGAAGGAGGGGGTGACCTACAACGACCTCTTCGATCTCTATGCACCGGCGCGGCAGTACATGGTCTACCACGGCCAGCCGCGGATCCTCACGGAGATCGCGAGCGCGAATCTCGCCGACCCCTACCGGAGCCCGACGAATCAGCCGCTCGGCCCGCAGGAGTCGAGGTGGAACTTTCCCACCCCTTACACCAAGACCGATTGGCGGCTGTCGCAGATCGTGGACTACGGGATGACCGCGGTCTTCGGCGGCCTCAGCCACCTCGCGAAGTACCGGCGCGAGTGGCTCTCGAATTTCCATCGAGTCCATCGAGACTGGGTCGAGCGCGACGAGCCTCCCTATGCGTTCGTGATTCCGAAGGAGCAGCGCGACCCCCACGCCCTGAGGCAGCTCCTCGAGATCCTGGATTTCGGCGAGGTCGAGATCCATCGCGCCCAGGCGGATTTTTCCGCGGGGGGGACCCGCTATCCCGCGGGCTCCTTCGTCGTGCCCCTGAACCAGCCCTACGGCGCTTTCGCCAAGACCATGCTCGAGGTCCAGGTCTATCCCGATCTCCGCTACTACCCGGGCGGTCCTCCCATCCCGCCCTATGACGTCACTGGACACACCCTCGGTTATCTCATCGGGGTCGAGGTCGATCGCATCGACGAGCCGCTCGCGGTTACGACCGCGCGAATGGAGAGCCCGGCACCGGAGGATCGGCCGGTGCCCCGTCGTCCGAAATGGGCTTACGTGATTCCCGCGGAGACGAACGCGGGATTCCTGGCGCTGAACCGCCTCTCGAAAGACGACGTTCCCGTCTTCCGCGCCGGAGCGGCGTTCGAGAGCGGCGGCCGAAGCTTTCCGCCGGGAGCGTTTCTCGTGCCTCCGTCGGCGAAGTCGCAGAAGATTCTGGAAGAGATCGCCTCGACCTCGAGCCTCCCGGTCTTCGGGGCCGACTCCGCCCCGCCGGTCGAGGGTTTTCGCATGAAACGGCCCACGCGGGTCGGTCTCTACAAGGCCGCGAACAACATGCCCGCCGGGTGGCTCATGTGGCTCTTCGAGAATTACGGCTTCCAGCACGAGGTGATGTCGTCCGCGGATTTCGCCTCCGACCTCTCGAAGAGCTACGACGTCATCGTGCTCCCGTCCGGCACCACCAAGAGCCGCATGATCCAGGGGTTGCCACCCGACCAGTACGACGACAAATGGCGCTGGGCCTTTGGCATCGGGGATGCGGGATGGGCGGAGCTGAAGCGGTTCGTACAAGGTGGAGGGAAGCTCGTCGCCATCGGAAGCGCCGTTGCCACCGCGCGCGATCTCCTTTCGCTTCCCATCGCGCCGGTCCTCCCCGAGGCGCCGTCCCGGTTCGGTCGCGGCGCCGGCCGGCGCGACGAGAGGCCTCCGGTCCAAGCGGCGGAGGTCGAGCGGCTCTTCAAGGAATCGTTCCAGAGCCCGGCGGCGCT